>Ga0255772_10000031_pt1 | contig 116741 bp, 93 predicted proteins | sample 071ome_34_FD_179970 | JGI IMG/M metagenome (GOLD analysis project Ga0255772, IMG submission 179970) | Coastal salt marsh microbial communities from the Groves Creek Marsh, Skidaway Island, Georgia - 071411BT metaG (version 2) | ecosystem: Environmental > Aquatic > Marine > Intertidal zone >...
TGGGCGGAGGGCTGGGCGGGGCCGGCGGAACCGGAGGTGGTATTGTTCCCACCTCCACCATGCATTACCCTACTTTTCCTATAATTCTTCTTAGTTTTCTTATACCCCATTTTCTTATTTCCAATTATTTTCTGTGCTATTTGTTTATTATTTTCAATAATACGTTTTCCATATTTAAAGATGAATGTTCCACCATTTTTCAAAACATATGCTTTATTATCATTAATATAGACAAGAACATAATCATTAGCATTATTAAGTTTCTTATTAGTAATTAATTGAAGTTTATTATATTTTTCTTTAATAGTAATAGCAAATTTGCCGGACTTCTTTAAACAATTTGAAAAGATTTCAACTAATTTTTGACAACTGCAATTAGAACGAATAACTAAATCATCTTTATTATATTCTTTAACAAGCTTAGAAAGGATATTATGAATAGATTTGGTAGTGAGTTGCTGTTTAGATATTGATAATTTAGTTGAGAAATTATCAATAATAATTTGTTTAAGATTATTCATAATTAAAATTATTTATTATATTATTATTATTATTATATTATTATATTATTATATTATTATTATTATATTATTATTATATTTAAATATCATTAAGTAAAATAATTATATTATTTTACTTAAATAATTCTATCTAAATTTTATAGAATATTATTTTCACAAAGTGTTAAAAATTAAAAAAAAATAAAATTACTATACTAAATAATGCGATAAGCATATTTATTATTATATGTTAAAGCGTATGATAAAACTTTATTCTTCAAAATAAAGTATATACTAAACTTCATTTTTTTTTGATAAAACTTTTTTTACAAAAAAAGTTTACTTATATCATCAATATTGCAAAAACTCCAACAATAGGTATAGCGGCCATACCCATCATTTTAATAGATTCTTGAGAAAACATTGAATTTTTATCTTTATTATTTTTGTTAGGAAGGTATTGTGCTTGTTGTTGTGATGCAAGTTGCCCAGATATTATAGCGTTAGGTGGGCTTGTCTGCCATACATTTGTCGGCATAAGCTTTTCACTTTTAATAGAAGAACGGAGGTGCTTATTCTCTATTCTTCTTTGTTCAATATGTGCATTTCCTTTTTGTTTCAAATTATAAGCAAATTTACCAATATTAGCATTTATAGTTGATATTTTCTTAATAGTTAAATTATTTTTAGTTGTAGATTCTTCAACATCAATTTCATATACATTAGTATAGTCATCATTATTTGGGTTCATATCGATTTCTTCAAGTATTGCTTGTAATGGACTATGTTTCGGTTCATGAATAGACATTAAATAATGCTTTCCAACTGCAGGTGTATCTACATAAAATTTGTATATGTCACCATTATCATAACCAAACAAAATATACTTTCGTTCAGTTAATAAATTAACTTGGTTTTTATTTGTAAATTTTAAAATTATTTGCAATTCTAAATTAGGATTATCATCATATTTTGCATTAGAATTTTTCGTATTTATTAATACTATTTCCGGAGGATAATCTATAACTCTTGCCTTCTTACTTTTTTCTTGTAATATACTTTTTAATTCATTACTATCTGGCTCATAAGTTTTTCCCTTCGATTTATATAAATGTGTATATGCAAGCGAGTGATGACTTTCTATATATTTTCCATTTTTTGTTGGTCTATATACAGGTATTATATTTTTCTCAGGATATTTTGATAATATTTCTTCTAATGTATAATTTTTATCCTTCCCCTTCACCTTAAAAGTATAGAATTGTTCAGGGTTATCATTATTATTATTATTATAATTTTTTGTCACTATAATATCCCCATTTTTAATATCATTCCAGCTTTTCTTAATTTTGTCCATCTTATTATAAGCAGTATATAGCGATTTTGCATATATAGATCTTTCTTTTTGATATCTAATATGATTTTGAATAAATTTTTTTATTTTAGGGTTATTAATATTAATATTTGGGTTGTGTTTTTTTATAGTAGTTATAACAGATGCACGTATAGTATTACTATTTTTTAAATTAGCATTGTTCAAGTTAGGTTCGCCCTTTATTCTTGTCCTATTCATTGCGATAATTGTTTTGTGGTTTTCATTATTTAAATTAGTTAATTGTTCTTTTATGTTTTTTTTAAAACTTACTGTCTTACCCTTGTTCATTATTACTTATTATTTAATTTTTATTATTTTATAATTACTAATTATTATATGATTATATAATATTTATAAAAAAATTATTATAATATGTTCTTTAATTTGTAAATGCTTCTTCAAATAGCGGTTGTTCTTTAATTAATGAAGTATTGGCAGGACATTCAGTTACCTTACTTTCAAATTTATAACATTTATTATCTTTATTTTGATATATAGTGTTTGTTGCATTTACGGGTGAAGGGAATTTATAGACAATATTTTTTGGAGGGCTTGTAATATATACATAAGCGAATCCGATAGTTAAAGCGATTAAAAACCAGAATATATTGATATACATATTATTTATAATAGCTTAGTAAAGAATTATAGTTAATTATTATAATAATTAAAGAAAAAATAATTTATATAATTCTATTATATTTATGCACTAATATATATAATTATTATGTTATTACAATAAATTTGCGCATAACAAACCAATAAAATGCCAGTCCTAAAACGACATATATAAGTAATTCCAAGAAATCGAAATTAAGAAGAATCCATATATTTTGTTCTTTAAGTAAAAGCATAAATTGTATAATAACTTGTATAGTTATTAATTTGATGGCGTCATTACCAAATGGAACATAATCAGGGGATACTAAATTTGAGAGTTTGAAGTCATAAAGAGCATCTTCTCCCCTTTTGAGGTGTAAAAAAAATGAATTATTCATATATAAAAATATTTATTATATTTATTATATATAACAAACATTTAAATCTATTTTATTTTATGACGCATAATATATTACATTATAAGGATTACATCCTTATTACTCCTGTTAATTATAATCAATCTACGACTATGAATACTGATAAAAATTATTTTACATTAAAAGCTATTACAAATTTTATATATAATAATGGTTTATCATATATAAGGCGATTGTATAGTTATATTGAGAATTTATCGAATTATATGGTGGCTATAAAATATAATAAATGTGATTATAGTCATATATTGGATGATGATGATATGAAATTGATATATGATAACTTATAGCTTTAAGTTTAATGCTATTATAATATTGGTAAAAGTATATAAAGCTAAGAATGATATATATATGTTATTATAAAATATATTTTAGCGCCACTGGATAATTTGCGAAAATTCTTGCTATATATTTTATAAAAATTATGATTAAAATATTATTTATTATTTAAGTTAAATATTCAATTAGTTATAAAATTAAAAATTTATTATTTTTTTATATATATAGCAAGAATTTTAGCAATTGCTAACTATGTAATAGTAATAAAATTGTGTTAAATAGTTTTTAATTTAAATAATTATATTACAATTATAATATAATTATAATAAAAAAATCATATTGCTTAATTATTTGAATAAATTGATGCCGAAATTTTATATTCAACAATTAGAAAAACGACGACAAAGTCAAAATGATGATATAAAATTTGTAATTGCTAACAAAGTATTACAAGAAAAATCAAATAATGATAAGAAAAATAAAACATATACATTACATAAATATTTACTTAATAATGAGCGTATAACTTCATCTGATAATACATTATTAATATTGGCATTTATAGAAAATAATAATTTATCACAATCTCATGTAGTAATTAAAATAGATAGACATATTGATAAGTTGGAGAAAGAATATATTTTATCAAAATTATTATCTAAAATTGGAAATTTTATTGATTATATTGCATATTATACTTGCTATGATGATACGAATACAATAATAGAATTTAAAAATAGTAGATTAATAACTAATACTATGATAACTCAACCATTATCTATATGTGAAGCATCATCATCAGATAATAATTTGCGTGGTATATTAGCAATGCCGTATTATAAAAATGGTTCAATAGCGAATTATAAATGGACTTTATCAAATATAGAATTATTAAAAAAATTATTAAAACAAATATTACATAGTTGTTATCATGCTTATAAATTGTATGGATTTTTACATATTGATTTACATTTAGGAAATATAGTAATTGATGATAATTTTAATGCATTAATTATAGATTTAATAGAACATAAATTATATGGTGATGGTATATCTAATACTTTTTATCAAAAAAAATCGGCATTATTTATAAAGAATATTGGTGAATTTTGGTCTATTTTTACTTCAATTATTGATGATATTGGTAGATTTGGATATAGTAATTCAAGTAATATTATATATAATTATCAAGATTATAGAATAAATTGGTTAAGAATATTTAATAATATAACAGAAAGTGATAGTATATTAAATGATGAAAATATAGAACAAGTTAAGCGACATATTGATAATTTACAATTTATTACTAAGAAGTAAAACTATATAAAGCTAAGAATGATATATATATGTTATTATAAAATATATTTTATCGCCACTGGATAATTTGCGAAAATTCTTGCTATATATTTTATAAAAATTATGATTAAAATATTATTTATTATTTAAGTTAAATATTCAATTAACAAATTTTTAGATTTTCTGAATTTCTGAAAATCCGAATTTGATATAAAAATAATTCCGCACAACTAATATCAATCATAAAATTAAATTTAAATAATGGAACTAAACTTTACTGAAGAATTCGCAACAAGCATTAATTAAAAGTTAATATTATGTTTCTTCTTTATAACAACCAATTGATTTGATAGTTTCTTAGGTTTCAAATCTTGTGTAGCAGCAACAATAGTCTTCTTTTCTTCTTTTATTGTTTGTTCTGCTTTATCTTTTTTAAACTTTTCAAATGCTTTATTAATTATTTGGAAATTATTGACAATATAATCAAATATTTGATGTTCAATTAACCATCTAAAAAAATTCAATTGTCCTAAAGTTGTTGATATATTGTGAGCGTTGTCATCAATAGTTGCAGTAAAAAATATTTTGTTATTTCTGCGGAATGGGTCAAAAAGTTCTTTGCTATATGATTTAAGTTGTTGTTTATAGCTGGTGTAAATGTTGAATAATTGTATTTTTTTGTCTTTATTTAATTTAATAGTAATAGTGTTCTTATTACTATAATAAATAATAAACCAATCAATTAAACGGAGTGATATATTAATTTTGTTTTTTTTGTCTTTATAACCATTAATATATTGCAAAAGAAGCTTGATATTTTGCTCTTGCTTGTAAAAATCAACTAAATCATTCAATAATGCTGTATTGAAATCTGTATTAATAGTTTTCTTCTGCTTCATTCCAGTAAAATTGATAAGATAAATAATAAAAATAATTATATGTATTATACGATTTAATGTTTATATAAATGTTTGTATAATTTATTATTAGAAAAATTTTTTTTTTATATAATTCTGTTAAGGCCAGTCATTATATTTTAGTAAAAAAAAATAAATTAATTATTATTTTTTTCTGTGAATAAATTAATCTATATATTCGGAGAATATATTAGTTTTAGCATAACAATTAGTTGAATAATGTCCGTCTCTACCACATCTATAACAGCCGCTAACATCTGAAAGATTCTTTTTTTTATTTTTCATTTTACAATATCTGTTTTCATGTATAATAGCATCTTTCTCTGTTTCAAATTCTTTATTACAATATTTACATATCCAACAATCATATTCACTATCACTATCGCTATCATTTTCACTTTCTAATTGCACTTTACAATATTTTGCTAAATGACTTGTTTGTCCGCATTTGAAACATTTATCATTTGCACTATTTAATTGTTTTTCAATATTACATAAGTCTATATCTGACAGTGTGATAGATGTGTAAGAACCGCCTCTTACATTATTAATGCCGTATTTATTCATAGCCATTAATGTATATTTATCTTCATCAAAATTATCACAATTCTGTTTTATATATAGTAAAGAGATTGGTTTATATTTTTTTGTCCAAACACTTCCAGATGCATTAAAATGTTGTTTTAATCTAAAATTTGGATTAGTAGTTTTACCAATATAGTATTTATTTTGTTCAAGTTGAAGACAATAAATAGTAGTCATATTATTATTTAAAGATAGTATTTGTATATAGAATAGCAACGGTATATATAATATACACAGATATAAGCATTTTTTTTGTATTTATATTATTTATATAAAGTTTGTATAATTTATTATTGGAAATTTTTTTTAAGGCCAGTCATTATATTTTATTTTAAGAATGGAAAAAGTGTAATAATAACTTATTATATTTACTTAATATTGCATTATATAAAAATATATTTAATAAAAAAATAATAAAAAAAATAAAATTGTTCCAAAATATAAAAAACAGCAATAAATTAATAAAATATTTTTTTTGTATAATTAAAATGACTAATAGTAAAAACATAGGTTTAATAAATGATATAATAAAACATCAAGAAGACCGTTTTAAAGAGCTTGATTTTTTATTATTGCAATCTGAAAAAAAACCAAATAAATTGCATATAATAATTCCAGGAAATAGTAAGACTAATCAACATTTTTTAGGTGCAAATATAGCTCAACATACTTGGAATTCTATTGATTCAACAGGAAATTTATATAATTTAATGATTCAAAATTTAAATAAATTAATTAGTCAATTAATGAATAAATATCCTAAACAAGTGGTATTGGGTAATGTAGGTTATGGAAGTGAGGCATTTCCGGTTAATAGTAAAAAAATACCATCTAATAAATATATTCATGTATGGGGTGCGAATGAAAATAATTGGAATCAGCCAGATGGTTCTATTATTCGTGGATTAGGACAAGCGCAAGTTATGAAAAAGCAGACTATTGGTATATTTGGTATAGTTACAATGCCATCATCTACAAAAGCAGGAATAAATGTTAAAAATTCTAAGTATTTGTTAAATTATGCTGATAAACATCTTTAAAAAAAAATTTTTATATATTAAGCCCCTTTAAAACTTTAAAATATAACAAAATTTAATGAGTTGTTTGACTCCTTCTTATTTTCTTATTCATGTAAAGCTACTGAAGTAGTTTTCTATGTAAATTAGGTGTTATGATTGAATTGTGAATATATAGATGAATAGATATATTTGATTAAGAATAAGTAAATTATTTACTTGTAATATGATTTAATCATATCTAATAATTCATTTTCTCTATATTCTAATAATTTATTAATATTTTGTTGATATTTTTTATATTTATTTGATAAATAAATAGTATTTGTATTTTCGTATATTTTGATTGAATTTATGAGCATATTTTGCCAATTATTTTCATCGTTCCATATGTCATTTTGATATATTCGAATAATTATAATATTATTAGCATTTGCACATTTTATTTTATAAGCATCTCTGATTTGTTGGCGTTTAACATCTGATTTCCAGGCTTTTATATTTTGAAAATGTTGTAATCCATCACATTCAATAATCAGATTATAATCAGGTAAATAAAAGTCAAATTTAAAATATGTTTTATTTTTACACCAATTTGCTTTATATTGCTCTATAATATTATAATTATTATTAATTAAAAAGTTTTTTAATTTAGTTTCTGTTTTATTTATACAATAAGTACACCAACATCCTTGACTAACATGATTTAATGTCATTTCAAATTCATGTCCACTTTCACAAATAAAATTTCCTTTTTGTGCTGTAAATTTAAAAAGTTCTCTTGGAGTTAATTTATTTTTTTGAGTATTCCAATATTGTGCTTTATTATGACTTGCAAATGATTTATTAAAGCATATTTCACAATTTTCATCATCACATAATACTTTATCTCCACAATAATTACACCAACAATTCATTTTTGAAACTACTTTAGCTTGTATCTTAAAAGTATGATTACATTTATCACAATCAAAATATATAAATTTTTCACTTCCTAAATATACTTGATGTGGTTGATATATATTTAATTCTTTATTCCAATATTTAGCTTTTTCATGATTCGCAAATGTGCTACTATTACATTCATTGCAATTTTTATTATCACATACAGCTTGATTAGTGCAATATTTACACCATCTATTATGTGTGGAAACATTACTAATTATACTATAAAAATTATGATAACATTTATTACATTTAAACCAAGCAGATTTTTTAGATTTAATAGTAATATTAGACGGATATAATAATTCTATATCAAATATATTATTATTTAATTCGTAATTCCAATATTGTGCTTTTTCATGAATTGCGAATGTTTTACTATAACATATATTACAATTACTATTTTCACATAATATATTTTTATTACAAAATCCACATCCTTCTCCTTTATTGACATCTGCTATTCTTTTCTGAAAAGTATGATTACAATTATTACAATTAAAATAATATTTAATACCACTACTTTTAAATATTTGTCTTGGTTGTTTATTATTATTATTAATATCAAAAATTATCTTTTTATTAATATATTCACTTGATGCAAATGATTTATTAAAACAATTTTTACAATCTTCATTATCACATAATTTAATACTTTTAATAGAACAAGCCATAGTAATAATAACTAAAACTTTAACTTAATATATTATATCTGGTAAAAATATTTTAAATATAAAAAGCATTTTTTTATAATTTGTAAAAATAAATATTTATTTTTTCAGACCATAATAATTGTTTAATTATAAAAATAATCTATTCAAGAGGGCGACGATTCAAATCAGGGCTTATAGTTGTCTGAGACCAAGGTCCAACCTCTTGTTGTGGGTTAGGAATTGAAGACCTGAGGTCGTAACTTGGATTCCTCAAAGAACTGCCTATGGTATCATCGCCAAATAAACTGGCTGAACTGAGGAAGTTTCCATCACCAAGTGCTCCTTGTCCGCTAGGAACATTCATAGACCATTTTGTATTTGCCCCGGATGGTAGTAAATCAGCCGAGGTTAAACTGTCTCTTGGGAAACAGCCTTCACCGGATGAGTTTTGAGCCACTGGTGCGACTTTGTCATAATTAGCATTATCTTCAACATCTTCTTCAGCTCCTTCAACGGCTCCTCCGCCGTTATTATTTTCGAAATGTTCTATATTAGCTTGATTAGAAGCGACAGGAACATTGCCGCTAACATTGGAAGCGGAAAGGTGTGTGAGGTATTGAGTTGCTACAATTAGAGCGACAATGAATAAACCGACAGTCAAAAGAGTGTAACCGGCGTTAAACATTTTTAAAATTATAACTTTAAATTAATGATAATATATTTATTATTTTAATTATATATATATATATTTTTTTATTATTAAAATAATAAAAAAAGGATAGTTATATCCTTAGAATTCTTTCGTTTTATTTTATTATTATTATATATATTTTTTTATATATTTTTTTTATATATTTTTTTTATATATTTTTTTATATATTTTTTTTATATATTAATTATAAAAAAACTTATTATAATTTCTATGAAAAATTATAAAATTTGGATTTTCGGAATTTCGGAAAATCCGATTTTTATTATTTACTTCTGATTTTTTCAATGACAGATGTAATCTTCTTCATTTCATCCACATTATTAGTCGTCTTAATCTTACGATTTAATACCTTCAATTTAGCAAGATATTTAATCAATTTTTGTGTTTTAATATCCAGTTCAGACTTCTCCATTAATATTTTCTCTTCTAAATAAGCAATTTCTTTTTCCTTTAGCTTACGAATTTTATTAATACTATTATTAGCAGGTTTATCAATAATTATTACATCATTTTCGTCTTCTGAATCTGACAACGAAATTGATTCATTATCAGATTTATTATTCATATTATCTTCAATAACTGTTTTTATATCATTTTTATTAACATTAGCATTAGCATTAGCATTAGTATCTTTAATTTCTCCACTATTAGCTTCTTTATTCTTACCATTAACTTTCTTTTCTGCTAATACTTCTTCTTCATCTTCATTATCACTATGCTGCTGCGTTTTATCAGAAGCAAAACCTTCTATAGTTGAAGCAGCATCTTTATTAACATTAGATTCTTCAATTACATCTTCTTTATCTTCTTTATCTTCTTTATCTTCATCATTATCACTATCATCTTTTTCATCGTCTTCATTCTTATTTTTGGAAGGTTCTTCACTATCTGATTGTGTAGCAGAAGATACAGATGATGCATCTTCATTATTATCTTCATCTTCAATATAATTATACATATCTTTAATAAGACAATCTTTGCTAATTGGATTGCTTAGCTTCCAGTCAAGTAAAATTTTATCAGGTTTAATATAAATACCTTTTAATTTAAGATTCATATTATAAGTATAATTTAAATCAAGACTATCATAATCTTCTAAAAAAGGTTCTTGGAGACGAATAAAAATGTAATTTATTTTATTTCTTGCAGAAACTTTCTTAGTTTTAAAACAAGTTAAGTCATGTTGAACCACATCTTCATCAAAATCAACACTATATATATTTTTATAGTAAGAAGAAATAATAGTTCTTAACTCACTATACATTTTCGTAATATCATCATTTAAATCTTGATTATGTTCATTAAATATTACTTTACAAATAGTTTTATTAAGATTATCTTTAGATGGGTTGTTAAATAGAATAATATTTTTAAAATTAATTGTTGGTATAGAATTTGCTTGAGTCAAACGTAAATAGTTAAGTTTAGGTTTTTTGATAATTTCAAGAACTTGTAAATTAGATGATTCTGTCATATTTAGTAATAATTATTAATAATTAATAATTAATTATATATATATATATATTATTTATATGAGATAGTATATGATTCTTTTTATATAAAAAAAAATTTTAATAATTTAATATTGTAATTTAACTTGACATAACTAAGCATATATAGATGCAATATATGTTCTTTCTGCTTCTTCTTAGAATGTAGGCCTAGTCATTGCCAAAAGGTCATCTTCTTCTTTATCATCTTCATCTCCAGATAGTCCCAGAGCGTCTGGTTTCATTTCAGTAATAATTAATGCTGGATAAAGTGTAATAGAAACAAATTTAACATTAATTCCATATTCCTTTTTTTCTGGATTAATCCAAATATTTTCAATAGTCATAACTGGAGTGCATAGATTATTAGTTTTAATAACTTCTTCAATCTTCTTGAATGTATACAATGCTATTGATGTAGCATTTGCAACATGATTATTTAAAAATGAAAATCGTGTAGTAAATTTTTCTAGCATCTTTTCTCCATTATCAGTTTGTGTAGGTGTCTTATCAACAAAATGCTGAGTATTAAATTTAAGTGATTTCAGATATTTACCTTTTTCAATAATCATTGACTTAAAAGTATAATCATAGAAATCTAAAATTTGGTCGTTTTCATCAACACAAGTTTCATTAAAATTATCAATCATTTGTTCTGTAAGTGTAATAATTGTTTTTTCAATATGTTTAAGAAATGAATATGATTTATTAACATGATTGTTAAATATATTAATCTTCTTTAAATCTTCATCAAGATAATATTCTTTATTTTTAGTGGGTTTTGTAGTTAAGGATAAAAATCCTGATAATTTACATTTATCTTGTGTTTGTCCTGTCTTTTTATTAATAAAGTTCGGCATAACTACGGAACTGTTAAATTGCTTATTGTTAATTTCAATAGTTGGTAGTTTGAATGTAAGTGGTTTACATATATCATATTTAACATTAAAGATAAGCATTGTGCCAAATTTTTTAAAGTCTTCATCTAAGTTAATTTTCTTCATATCTGTATTTTCAATAGTCATAGGGTGTTGAGTAGGAACTACAAAGGCCATAATTGTATGAAAACTGTGATTTACAATATATATAATGGTAATTATTATAATAATAAAAAAAAAGCATTTTTTTTTTGACAACATTATTTATAGAAATTACACCTTAAAAAAAAGAAATTATTAATTAAATTTGATATTATTTATTTGTAATAATTTATTTGAATAAATTTAATCATCTTCATCACTGTCTGGAGCAATCAAGCTTTTCTGTCTGTTAACAGTCATATTATCGTCGTCATCATTATTTAAATCTTCTAGTTGTGTCATTTTATATCCTGTGAGACTTTGTTGTCGTGGCTTCAGTTGTAGCATCTTAATTTTAAGAGATGTTCCAAACCCGGTTCCAGTACTATACCAGAATCCAACAAAGTGAATTACTGCCATACCAGAGGCTCCAACGGTAGTTTTTCCGAGGTCTTCATCAAGAACATTGAAATTTTCAATTTCTCCATTATCATTAATTTGCTTAATGTCAGCATCAACAATATTTTTATCTTTAAGATAAGTAATCTTACAACGAAGTGTTGGGTCATACTTATCAGAAATTTCACCAGTCTCTTTATCAACTGAATATTTAATATTTGTTTTAAATTTTCCACGAAGGTCTGCTTCATTTAATTTACGACCAAACATTTCTTTGGAGTTTTCTTGAGCGAATTCGAATACTTTATCTTCAAATTCTTTCATCTTTTCTAATAGTATTAATTTATGCTTATTTGGCTTTCCACCAAATGATAAATTAATCTTAATATTAGTTAGTTGGTCAGTTACTTCATCTTTATTATAAGTTAGTCCGAATGGAAGTTGCATTTGAGGAGTTTGAAACATACATTGTTGCGATCCTCCATATGAAGCATATCCATATTTAATTCCAACTTTACCACCTTGCTTCTTATCTTTAGAATCAGGTTGAAGGCGGAATGTTAGTTTTGATGAATCGATGTCAAATGGTAGAATAACTTTCTTCGAGTCAGACATAGTAATATAATAAATTTGACTTTTAATTTGATATCAACGGTAATTTTTATTTTATATAAAAAATGGCATTTTTTTTTTATATCAACATTTTTTATATATAGAGGCTAATAAAAATAATTACTTACCTTAAATAAATTTATTAATCAGAATCGCTGTCATCATTTAAATCCGGCATTTTATAATCTTGCAACATTTTATTAACTTGTGAATTATGTGTTGAAGAACTTTTCTTACTAAATTCCGAACTATTACTATCACTTGAGAAACTTATTTTTCTAGTAATATCATCTCGGCCTTCCCGCAGCATACCAGCCTCACTTTCATTATCACTATCACATACATCATTATTAGTATTAGCCTTTAATGATGTAGCATCTTGAATATTAAGCTCAATACCAATATTTTCTACTTTTGTTGATATACCAAATTTGCTATCAGAAAACCATATATTGACTACTTGAAAAATACAAGTTAATTTCATACCTTTTAATTGATGAATATATGTTTTAAAGTCTAATGCACTTTTATTAGTTTGATTAAATAATTTTGTTGATATAATATTGTTAAAAATTGGTATTTCTAATGACATACGAGGAGGATAGTCAGAATCTTTATTTTCGCGAACTAATGGATAATACATTTTTTCAAGTTCATCATATGATAATTTTTTACCAAATAATTCAACACTATTATTTTCAGCTAACTTAATAATTAATTTATCTAATTCAAGACAAAAATTTAATAAACTACTAAGTTCTTTATTCTGACTATAAAATTCTTCTTTTCCAAATGATAATGCTAAATTATATTTAAAAATGCGTCCATCTTTAGTTTTAACAGGACTAACATCAAAAATACAATACATAGGATATGATTGAATTAAACATTTTTTATTATCATAATTAATATAAAATTTTGCAGATTTAGAATTATTTGTTTTAGGTGAAGCGAAAGATATTTTATCAATATCTAATTTAGATGGAGGTAGAATAGACATATTTTAAATATGAATATAAAAATGAAATTATGTTATATTATATAATATATATATATAATATTCTTTTATATAGTTTTATTTAATTGAAAAAATAAGAATAATGCCGATAGTTAAAAATAGGAAAGAAACAAATAGTAAAATAAAAAATAGGATAAAGACAATTCAATTAAAAGATAATATTCAGCATAATATGAAAAAGATATATAGTAATGAATATTATATTAACTGTTATAATGATAATTATTTACAAATCTTTGATATATTAAGTAATTATAATGATACATTAACTAATATAAATAATATAAAAATGGTAGAAATATTTTTATTATTTAATTTGCATATATATCCAATAAGTAATTTGCCATTTAATCATATAACAAATTATATATTATATAAATTATTTAAAATGCCAATTAATTTACAACCAGTATCTCAAAATAATTTCATATATAATAGTTATCAAAATATAATAGAAATAGATTTGGAGAAATATGAAAATCAATCATATGATATTATTCATGGATTTTTAAAGTCTAAAATTCTTGGAATTTTAGAATATAAATTAAAAGTTGTTAATATATTAAATAATAACTTAGATAATCAATTAAATTTATTGAAAGATATGAATATTATAATTTTGCATAATACTCATTGTTTAGCAACAAATACACGAATAATATTGCAATCATTAATAAAAAGATGTTATGATAGTTCTTTAATTAGATTTATTATAACATCAAATCAAAATAATTTGATAAATTTAAATTTTTTTCCCATTAGATGTATTAAATTTAATAATAATTTTTTGTTTAGAGTATATAATATAATTAATAATAATATAGAAGAAGTTAAAGAATTTGAAAAGATAGATGAGCAAATATATAATAGTTATAGTCGGAATATAGATAATCATAATATTTTACAATTTTTATTGAATATAGATTATATAAATTATATTAGAAAACATAGAATAAAGATAGATAAACCGATAACTATAATATTTGAGGAAGATTTATATATATTATTGGATAGAATAATGTATAATAGTTGTGATTTATTGCATATAATAGAATATATAAAGAGTTATGTTCAGAATATAATAAATTATGATGTTAATTATTCTTTATTTGTGAAATTAATTAAGAATTATATGTGTAATATTAGAAAAAGTTTGATACGGAAAGATATATCTAGTACAATATTTAATAAATTTTATACTGGTATATATAAAATGTGCAATAATTATAGTGATAAACAATATGATAGTAAATTTACACATGATTTTATAGTATATGAAACATTATTATTGAGTTTATATAAGATGAATTTGAAATATAAGTTATATGATTATTTACGTCAATATAAAGTATATCAATTGCAAGATATATAATATGTGTTTCAATATAAAGCTAATTTGTATATATTTATGTTATGAAGAAATATAAAATTACTTTTAGGTGTTATTTACTGTAAGTCAGCGTACTCTATAAATTTATACACTATTAGCTAATCGTTTAATTAGATTTTCATTTATCATATCATTATATAGGTCCATATCCATTTTATTGGGTTTTTTTACTTTATTAGAACTTTTTTTTTTATTATTTGATTTAACAAATGCTTCTGTTGTATCATTAGTTTTATCATCATTTGAAGAATCATTATTTCCAGAAATAGACGCATCATCATTTGAATCAGGCGCAACAGTAGATTTTTCGTCATTATTTACTTCTGCAGTTGATATATTAATTTGTTCTTTATGAATAGTTGAATTTAATGTATCTAATATTTTTTTATCAAAAGGACAAGCTTCATCATAACTATTATTATAACAATGCTCTATAATTCCAGTCAAACAAGCTTTTGACCCAGCATTTTCAATAATATTAGTCATATTAGTCCAATCTGTAATAGTATTATTGGAACATATATTACATAATTCTGGATTATTAAGAGAGCAAACAGTTTTTTTTAAATTAATTTCTTGTAATTGCGATTCCAATTTGTGATTTTTATTTTGAATATTTTTAAAATATTGGAGATGATTTTGTATAAGAGATTTAGATAATAAAGTATATTTTTGAGATAATGTTTGAATTCCAGAATTAATATTCATAATTTCAGATGTAGATAAATTAGTAGATGATATACATATATAAGTTAAATATGATGATGAATTTGCCAACATTTGTTTTTCATTAATAAACATACCAGGATTTTTATTTTTAGTATTAAATGTAGTCATATTATTAAAAAATGAAATAGAATCTTTATCATCAGACATTTCTTCAATTTTACCATTGGAATTGATTGTGAATTCACTATTTATTAAATGTAAATCATTAATAACTGAATCTTTAATTTCGGTATTATTAATATATAATGATAGTTTATTATTATTGCGAACTAAAGAGAAAATATGTTCTTTATTATCGGACATAAATCCATAATATGAATTATCAACATTATCAAATACATCATTAAGAGTATCATAAATAATCATATTGAATTTAGAATAACGCCGGGACCATGTATCATATAGAATTTTATATAATGCTGCGTCATCATTTTCATTTAAAATACTATCATCATCAAGTTGTATTTCCATATATTTAAGAATAGCATTATCTTGTAATTTTCTGATACAATAATTACATTTAAGATAATATGGTATATGAATTGAATCAGACGGAGAATAATAATTTCTAATCGAGAAAATCTCATATTTAAAAATACCATTATTTTTATATTTATTATATTCATTTGGTAATTTATCTTTCATTTCTTCAAGATTAAACAATTTATTATCAAATAGCATATTCCATGAAATAGTGAAGTTATTTTGGTTAAAATTAGTCATAACATTTGGTTGAACGGTTGATGGTTCAATAAAAACAGATGAATTGCCTAAATTAATAGAGTAAAATGATTCTAATTGTGAATTTTGTTGCATAGCAGTTTTTTTATCTGTGTTAAGTAAAATAGATATTAAGTTATTATTATTGGATAAATCTGCAAGTTTAGTAAATATGGAAGTTGGTGTATGAGAATGTGTATATGTCATAGCACACATAATATTTTTTGAATTATTGAAGTATTTAGTATAATATGAATGCGCTGATTGAGAGTCATATAGTTTTTCATCATTATCAAATCCTTCAGTTATATTCATAGTATGTATATTATAATTAATAATAATATATACTAAAATAATTAGCATAACGATAAGTATAAGTATATTCATATGTTTCATTTGTGTTAAAAAGAAAAGTGATAATAAAATAATAACTCCAACAATGATATAGTATTGGTTATAATTAGATTTTATAGTATCTTGTATGTGTTTTTCATTTTCAGATATTTTTTCGGTATTATTTTTTTTATTATGCATATTATAACTTATAATTGAATTTAGTTTATTATATTATTATATATATATTTATTATTTAATTAAAATATTATATTTATTGGTAAATAAAAATATAAAAAGATTTAAAGACAAATTATAATATTAATATTAAAAATAAATATTATTAAATATAATAAAATATATATAATCAATATAATGAGTCATTTAGAGCACGATAAAGAATATTATGATAGGGAAATGCCAATGGTTGGAGATGAAGAATTAACTGATGAAATGCGTGAGCAACTTATGGAACAATATGGGGGACAATATAATGGTGAGTACGATGACGATAATGATGATGACAACGATGATGATAGCGATGATGATAGCGACGGCAGTGATGAATCCGTAAATAAGATGATATCTGCATTAGTTCAATTTCTATATAATGATAAGACCGAAGAAACTGTAATAGATGTTGTAAGTGATATTCGAAGTGAAATGCGTGAATTATCAAAGTCAATTAAGGATTTAACAAAAGTTCTTAAGACAAATCATTCTTCATCATCCGTATCCGCTTCTACACAATCGTCAGTATTAACTAATCCATTAGTTGAAGAAGTAAAAGAGAATAAAGAACATCGTAAAGAAAAGAAGGAAAAGCGTGAAAAGCGTGAAAAAGCATAAGTTAGTTATAGATTCGTTATAGATTAGTTTAGTTATAGATTATATATTATTTTTATAACTAAATTTGGATTTTCAGAAATTCAGAAAATCCAATTTTTGGTATATATAAAAAAAATGAATTTTTTCTTTATATAAGAATATATTTTTATATACATATATAGATTAGAATTTATTTAAGTCCCTTTTCTTTAAATGTCAATTTCAACATTATCCCATGTGAATGATATATCTATGATACAACCTTATGAACCAATTAATATATCTCAAGATAATATAGATAAACATGATAATATGAAAACAGATGATAAAAATATAGAAGAAGAACCTCAAAAAGAATTAGATAATTTATTGGTTTCCGATTATCGTATTTCAACTATAACGAGTACAGCACAAATTGGAGAATTAATAAATTTAAAAGAGATGTATGTTAATATTGATGAATATATAATTCCATATGAAAAGGATACAGATGGTATATTTTATATGGAATATGGTTCATCAAAAAATGTTCTGCAATATAAAGGTGTAAATATAAAGAAGAAGAAGACGAAAAGATTACAAGATAATATAAATGTTGAAAATACAAATGAGATAGAATATAAAGTTAAAAGATTTGATAATCAGGCAACATTATTTGTTAATTATAAAGGTAAATATGTGAATGTTAAATTTTTCAAGAATGGAAAGATTCAGATGACTGGATTAAATAATATTGATGCGGGTCCTGCAATTGTTGATATAGGATTAGATATTATAAAAAAGATATATAATAATAATACAAAAAAAATTGTTGAAAATATTGATAATTTGAAGAATACAAATAATCGGATAATTTTAATTAATAGTGATTTTTCAATGAATATAACAATTAATCGTTCAAATTTAAATAAGATTGTTAAAAATAAATATGGTAATTTATCAACATTTGAGCCATGTAGATATCAGGCAACAAAATTACAATATTATTGGAATAGTAATGGTAAAAATATAAATGGTAATTGTAATTGTGTTAATGAAGGATTTAATCATTGTATTGGTAAAGGTTCGGGGAATGGATATAAAAATTGTAAGAAAATAACAATTTGTATATTTCAAAGTGGTAAGATAATTATTACAGGTTCTCAAACTATACAACAATTGGAAAATTGTTATGATTATATAATTAATGTGATTAGAATGAATATTGATGAGATTAAACAAAAGTATATTCCATTTCCACAGCAAAGATAATGCTCTTCTTTGCAAATCTTACACTTTAAGTTAAGTTTATAATTGATAATATATAAAAAAATATTTTTTTTTAGTATATTTTTCTAACTTTCTTAGTCATTGGTTCTTCTTTTGAATTTTCTTGATGTGCTGCATAAGCAAGTTAATAGCCTGCCTTTCCTCTGTATACATTTTCGTAGTCTTTTTGTTGCTCACGCCTATATTCTTCTGAGTCAGCTCTCATTTGTTTGCAATCAGACCAATATTTTACAATATAATCATTTAAATCACATCCTTGGCAATTTTTATGTGTATAATCTCGTGGTTGTGATAAAAACTCTTTAATAATTGTTTTAATTTTTTCTTCATTTTTCACATAACGAGTGCTATATAATAAGTTTTGGTGAAAACTAGAAGAGTTTGCAATATCATTCGAATCAAAATTACCGACCCAAAGCGAAGGTTCGTAATTCGTTGGTTTATTTCCAGTTGCTTTATTAATTTGTTGGCATACTCCATTTCGCAAAACTTGATAAACTGGCGTAGTTTGCCAACCATAATATAAAATATAATCTAATATATTACTTCCATTTATGTCTACATAAGTAAGGTCAAGGCCATGCGACAACATAAATTGAAGAATATTAGCAATCATTTGCCATATCTCGGGAATTTTGCAATAACGACAGTTATATAGAATTTTTTGAATAGTATTTCTATAATTTTGGATTTTTATTTTTAGAAATCCAAAGTTAATATTAAATGAACCACCTTCTGGTGATGTAAAGAATGACATTAATTCAAAATTAAAATCGAGGCATACTGATTCAAGTATACCCTCATCTTTCGTAAAATCGTATCCAATTGATAAAAGTTTCTTAATCATCTGTAATTTCATAGGTTGTGGCAATCTACTCTCAGTAATCAAACTGGCAAGTGTTTTTATCGGATAAACTTCGCCATCAGATGGTTCAAAATAATCTTGTAGTTGTGTATGATTAAGATGTAAAAGTGTATTATCTGAAGTATGGTCAAATACTAGTTGTGCTCGAAAATTGTCTTCTTTGTGTCCACATCCTTCTCTCAAGCAGTCAATAATTAGAAATCCTTTTCCAGGAACAAAGTAGTTAGGATTAATAATATCTGATATAATAAGATATTCTAATGATTTCATATAATTAATAACTTGTTTTGAAGATTTTCCATACCTATAACTCTGACCGGTGACCCACGGATGACATTTATTAGTTTCAAAGTCATCTTTAATACTCTGGATTAACTTTGAGTCACTTTCGCGACCCACTACTACCTTGCCACTATATAAATCCTTACGAAGTTTATGAAGTGCAGTCATTGTTATAAGATGATTAGCAAACAACTACTGCAGACTTGTGCCAAAATGGCAACGGTATCTACATTCAACATAGATATAAGCATTTTTTTTTGTGTGTAGAGACTATAGACAAAAAAAAATATAATCTTGCATTATAGTGGTGTCGGCATTCTTGATTGTGGATTTTGATATAATTCATCAAAATCGGGCCAATATTCGTACATAAAATCGATAAAAGTTTTATTCGATAAATTCATATAATGTATATTTCGAGGTAGTGCCTTGTATTGCTGAACAACTTCACTCAAAACTACATGGTCTTTAGTATATCTATGGTCATACAACAACCTCTGAACTTCAGAACATGATTCATATACATTAGGACTAATTTTCTCAAACAACAAGAGACCCATCCGCCGATTTTCATTTACATGTTTTGTGAACATGTATTCCATAATTTTTGTTCTTATTTGTTCTATAATTACGAGTTTACTTGAAAATTTGTCGCTATTTAATAGAATCAAATAATATTTTATAATAATGTTATATATTCTAGTGCTAATCCAACCATATTCATAAATATAATCACTAATAGTACGACCAAATTTTTCAGTATAGTCCATATTAAGACCATTATGCAATAATAACTCAAATATATATGAAATGTGTTTAATTACATTTGGATTTTTAGTATATCTATTTACATATAATAAATGTTGCGCATAATTCAAGTGATGCATAGTAGTGAATGGGCTTATATGATTTACATCATAAAATCCAAATTGTCCTGTTAGAAGAATTTTTAATAATTCAATATTTTTATTTATAATTGCATAAAACAACAAACGGGGTTCTCTTTCTATAAAATTATACCCAATATTTCTCAACTTATTCATTAATTGCATTATTTCTTCATATGATGAATTGTATATTACACCATTATGTATTAATGGTGTAATAAATATTGTATGTGTATGGATTATACTCCGGAATGTATTCTTAGATGAATACCGTAATAGCAATTTTATTATAAGTGCAGAATTTTTACAACACGCATTGCATGTGTCCTCTAAATAATATTCTAGGATATACATATCAGCTTTGTGTCTTTCGAATGTACTTAGTATATATGTTTTATTAATATCAATAATAGATTCAAACATAAATTTTTGAATATTATGGCGTTTTCTATTCTTTTTTTGTTCATTTGGTGTAAATCCGTCTAATCTATACCGACACCACCTAATAAAATCAAAAACTGTTCCACAACCACACTGACATATCAAAATTAAATTATCGCTATTTTTAAATATTTTTTTCAATGTTCGAGTATTTTTTTTTAATTGTGATAAATTATTTGTCTCAAACAAATTAAATAAATTACATATTTTTATCATAGTAATATACCAAACAAAAGGGACGAATTGATACCCGACTTGTGCCAAAATGGCAACGGTATTAAATACATACATATATATAGTCATTTTTTTATTATATTTCTTGAATAAAATATAATGTATTTGGTAAGACAAATTTTAAGGCAAGTATCAATTGTTAGGCTGACTTACGCTATTGGTGTAATATAAAAAAATATTTAATAATAATAATAATAATAATAAATAAATAATATAATATATAATGAATGATATAAATAAATTATACTTCAATTTAGTTAAATATAATAATTATAAACGTATATGTATAATAGATGGTGAAAATTTGCGTGGATATTGGAATTATAAGACGAAAACAAAAGATTTTAAACTAAGTGATAAAGATTATGATAAGTTATTAGATACATCATTATTAAAAAGTTTAGGTAAAAAGAAGAATTTGCATAATATAAATTTAATACATATATTTTTTCATTATATAGAGAAATATAATCGTAATACATTATATATAATAGTTACAAAGAATAGGTATTATTATAAATGTGTAATAGAGGAATCAAGTTATTATAAGTATTCAAATATAATAATAAATTATTTATGTTCGAAGAATACTAAATTGGTGGAGCGTGAATATTATTCATTAGGAGAGCCTCCAAAGAGAATATGTTGGAGTAAAGATTTTGCGAAACAAAGTCATAGTTATTGTGAATATGATGATTTTATCATTTATTATATATTAAGTATATTTAATATGATAAAGAAGAAGAATAAGAATATAAATGTGGATATATATTCGAATGATAAAGAATTTTCGGAGATAGAAAGTATAGAAAGATTTAAAGATATAGATTTTGCTAATTTTAGTTTGATGATATATAATATAGTGAATGAACAAACGAATATGTTATATAATAAGAATATAACAAAGCGTTTATTTGAATATATATATAGACAAGTTATAAATAATAAGAAATTGGAGAAGATAAGATATGAGCGGAAGTTGATTCGCTTCTAGAAGGGGAGCTCGTTGCTCCCCTTTTAAACCCCTTCAGTTAAGTATAGTTATTATTGTTAGTGAGTTATTACTTAAGTATATTTGTTATTATTTTTTTTTATGTAAATTTCTGCCAGACTTTTATATAGAATTTGCAATAAAATTCTTTAAATATGAAATATGATTGATATATTTTATATAGATATTTGGCAAAAGATGTAATAAAGATTAATAAATATTTGTTTGAATTTAAGTAAAAAAAAAATATAAACATTGAAAAAACTATATAAAGATAATTCGTATAGACTAGTTGAGAATTTTATTTTTATCTTTGTTTAGTAAAAAAATTAGGTTTAATTACAATAGATGATTTAAATGATAAAAATAATCAAAAAGAATATGCATTGCGACTAAAATATAATAATAAATGTTGGAATGAATTATTACAATTCAGAATATCAAATATTCAAGAAATTCTTATATAATTCTATCAATTCCGCTTTACCCATTGAATTTTGTCGTGCTGTATTTAAACTATTTGAATAATCTAATTTTTTTAAATTATCAATTAAATTATTTTTATCAATATTAGATTTAATAAAATGCCAACTCTTAGGTCGTAATGTATGCAAATTAGTTAAACATATTTCACCAATCTTACCACCATAAGCTCTTATAGCAAAATCTGCATTAGTGGGAGGTGTCGGTTGATTATTTTCATCTTTACATCCATATGGTATAAAATTAAAATGCGAATGTGTTAAATCTTGTTGAATAATATTGCGTTTCTCATCTTTTCTTTCCCATATTTGAAAGCAGCATTTAACATTCATTGCTGGTTCAAAACAACACGGTTTTACAGGTATTTCTTTATCATATAGTAAATGAAAATTTAAATCTAATTTATTATGAATACTATTTTTTCGAAATGTTCGTGGAATAATAAAAGCAATTACATTAGCAAATTTAGCACAATGATTAAAGAATTTAATTGCTAATGAACTTATTTTTCCAAATGGTGGATTACCAATACATAAGATATCTTTATATTTACTATCTGGTATATAAGTTAAAAAGTCTTGTTGTATTATATTTTCATTTTCTGGTTGTATATCAATACCTATTTTATTCGGATAAGATATTTGATTAAGAAAATTACCATTTCCGGCACTTGGTTCAATTATTATATCCCATTTTCTATTCTTATATAAATTAAATACTTTGTTAATACATTCTATAGCAATATGTGGTTTAGTATAAAACTTATCTAATCCAGCTTGACGAACTTCTTGTGTATTCATTTATATAGTTAATTTATAAAATATATATCTATTATATATTATAATAAAGTGGCATTTTTTTTATATCAATATAGATAAAACTATATAAAGATAATTCGTATAGACTAGTTGAGAATTTTATTTTTATCAATATATATATATATAGATAAAACTATATAAAGATAATTCGTATAGACTAGTTGAGAATTTTATTTTTATCAATATATATATAGATAAAACTATATAAAGATAATTCGTATAGAATAGTTGAGAGATAAATTTATTCATGATATTAAAAATATTAATATTAATAATATAATATCAATTGATGAAACATATTTTTATAATAATGATAATATAGAATATGCTTGGTCTATAACCAATATAAAGATAATTATTATGAAAATATAAAAAAAAATTCCAAATTTCATTAAATAAATATAGTTTATACAATATAACCGAAATAGACATCTGGGTCTTCTACATCTGTATACATTAAATTATTTAATTTAAGATAATTTGTATTAAAATAATTAACAATAATACTACCGTCCTCGAACATTACACTAATTAAATCATCTAGATTCGTAAGATATAATGAAAAAATTTTTTTTTCTTCATTAATTCCAGCAAAATCAAGAATTTTTTGAATATGCAAATTATCTGTTACTGTAGATACTTCTATATGACTATAATCATAATCCACAAAATTATTATAAAAATGTTTCCTATATAGTTGAGCTTGTTCTTCATCGGACATATCCAGTATTTTATCAAAAACTTCACGAGGCTCTGATATAATAGGTATTCTACCGATATGTCTATGTATTAGTAATTCTTGAATTACGGATAAGGGACAACAGTTGCTTTCTCCATGAACAATAAAAATATTATGGATATAATGTGCGTCATTTATATCGTATTTGTAGCTAGGAGGATAATGTTTGTATTGTGGCATGTGTGTGTATCTTGTGCAAAAATTGCAACGGTATTTACAATCTATATATATATAAGCATTTTTTTTTTGCCGGACTCATCTTACTAAAAAATGAATATTATTATTTTTTTTTAATATATAGATATTTATATATATATTTAATAAGAGTATTTGTTTTTACTATTTATAATGTCTAAACATTTTTCAGACTTATCTAACAAAAACGCGTCATCTATTACTTTTAATATTAATGATATTGATGTTAGTGTTGTAAACGCCTTACGAAGAGTAATTTTATCTAATATTGAAAATGTTGCTTTTAAATTTGAAGAAAAATACGATAAAGATATAACAATTACTGATAATACATCAGCATTACATAATGAAATTATGAAACAACGACTATCATTACTGCCTATTAATCTGACAGATGACGAAATTTTAGGATTTAATAAATACAATTATAAATTTGTTATTGATGTAGTTAATAAAACTAATGATTTATTGGATATTACTACTAAAGATATACAAATTTTTGATAAAAATAATAATACTTATCCAAAAGCATTTGTTGAGCGTGTATTTCCAGCAAATCCATTTACAAAAGACCATATACTATTAACAAAATTGAAACCTAACTTATTTAATAATGAGAAAGGTGGTAAGTTTAAGATGGAAGGATATGCTAATAAATATACAGCATCAACACATGCTGGATATTCTATGGTAAGTAAAGCAGTATATGAAAATGTTGTTGATGAAGAATTAGCAGAAAAAGAATTTGAAAAGAAATATAATAATCTAAATGAAACTGAAAAAGCAAAACAACGCAAATCATTCGAAACATTGGATAAATTTAGATATTTTAAAATGAATGAATTTAAAGAACCAACACAATTTAAATTTAAAATTGATAGTGAATGTGCTATTACAAGTGTATCTATCTTTTTCAAAGGATTATTAGTTCTTATTCGAAAAATAATTGCTATTAAAGATGCAATTGCGAATAATAATGAAGATAAAGTTCAAATAGTTCATGAAGTAAAAAATATTTATAAACTTGTAATTCATAAGGAAAATGATACTATTGGTAATCTAATTAAATGTTATATTTATAACAGATATATTAGAGCAAATAATCGTGAAAAAATTGATTTTGCTGGATATTTCAAACCACATCCTTTAGAAAATTTAGTAATTGTTAAAATTGGTATTACTGATAAAATTAATCCAGATAATTTAGATGAATTTTTAGTTGGTGTATTAGAAGATATGAAACAACAATTAATATCTTATACTGATGAATGGATTGCATATGCAAAAGTTGATAAATCTAAAGAATTAGAATTATATCAATCAAGTATTTACTTAATGAGTGATATGATGAAAGAAATTGGTAATGAAGCATTCACAGATGTTAATAATAATAGTGTTAAATCGTCTGGTGATAAAGTTACACCTAATAATAATAACGATGACAAAAATAAAACTAAAAATGAAACTAAAAATGAAACTAAAAATAAAATCATAGAAGATGACGATAAAATTGCTAAAAACAGTGATGCTGAAGAATCTGAAGAAGAAGCCGACGAACAATCTAATAATGATATTGAAGATAATATTGAAGAACCATCAGATGAAGAAGAAGAATTAACTGGTGGTGGCAATAATGAATATATTCATATTGTTGAAAAAGAACTAATTCGTGCTAAATATTATTATAAGTATTTTAAAGAATTTACCCAATTATATACTGATAAAGATGGATTAGGATTTAGACATCATGAAAATGAAGAAAAACATATAGAGAAAGTTCGTTTAATTTTAAATTCATATTTCTTAGTTCTTATTACATGGTTAAATATTAAAAATAAATCGATTGATCCACTATTTATTACTGATAAATCGGATGAACTTTATAAACAAGTATATTCTGATTTAGAAACATATAGTAAGAATAAAAAAATTAAGAAAGAATTAAATGAAGAAGAAATGAAAGATTATGCTAATAAAATATGCAACTTTATTTATGAAAAACATGAAACTTATTCTAAAGCTATTCAAAAAGAATTAAAAGTATTAGACAAAACTGTATCATTCGATAATGATGTAGCAATTGAACGCGATATTGACGAAAATGGAACTATTAGAATGAAATATAAATCTAAATTAGACACATTAAAGGGTATTTATGATAATACAATGGTAATCAATGATGGAGCTATTAATATTGATTATTATGGATATGTTAATTATTCTCGTCCTGAATATATTGATGATAATAAAAATAGAGCATACTTATTTGCGTCATATTTTAGATATAAATATTTCTATATTGGTAATCAAAGCTTAGCTTATGATTACGAAAAGAATGATACATTAGAAATAATTGCTAATAAATATTCTAAGAATGAAGTTACTGAATGTTTTTCTACACCATTTAATAGATATTATAATTATTTCTGTTCTGCATTCCCTGACTTAGATGAACATTTTGGAAGCTTAGGCAACTTCTTCCATAGAATGTTAGAAGCCAGTAAGGATAAATTTACATTCCCAACTAAAGTATTAAAGATTAATCCTATATTTGTATTAACTTCTATGAATTATGCATTAGAACTATCATTAACAACATTTAAGAAACAGAAGAATGATTATATAATGACATTCATATTACCCAATTGGACTGATTTTGAAGGAGTTGATAAAGTTGATGCATTTATGGAAAAGAATAAAAAGAAATATAAATATACAAGAACAGTCTTTCCAAAAGGACAAGTTAGATTTAGGAATTACTTTATGGGTAAACATATATTCCCAGTTCCTATATTGTTCTTAGGATGGGAGAAAATTAAAAAAGAAAGCACAACTTCATCATAGTTAGTATATTATTAGTTAATATTTAAAGATAATTAATAAAAAAATGCTTTTTTTTTAATTTAATACTTATTCATATAACAGCCGTTGCTAACCATTAACTTTTACATGACTAAAGAAGATGTGCGTGTATTGAAATACGACTTATCAAACCTAAAAAAGATGAAATTTGAAGATTTTCAAGCTTTTCAAGATAAAGAATATAATTTTTGGTTCGCTTGTAAGAATAATGAAATAACATTAACATCTGAAAATCAACATAAAACAACAAAAGATATTATTGAATATTTTCTATTTAAACGATTACAAAAATGTGGTGTTAGTAGAGAAAAAGTAATAGAAGCTATTAAACAAAGTGGACATAGTATTTTCTATGAACATGGCAATAAGACTAAAAGCAGAGTTTATATTCCATCATATAATATTTATTTAGCAACTGGAAAAAACTTTTATAAAATTAGATTTATGGCAAAAGTATTAACGAAATTACATATGCCGTTTAGATTTACATTAAAAGATGAAAAATGTTCTATAACTATTAAATCATAAATATTAATTTATAATGATATAAAGCTAATTTAAATATAACTTAATGTATTAACAAATTTTTTTTTAATTATATTTTTTTACATAATATAGTAAAAAAAGTATAAAAATATATATAATATAATAATAATAATAATATAATAATTATAACATAATAATAATGGATACATCTAAATTAAATTTATATCAAACACATATTAAATTAAAAAAATTATTAGGAAAAACTTTTAATTTTACTGATTTACATTATATTACTGATAAAAATGATAAATCATCTTTTCTTTATATATTATATTCAATAATTTATACTGATAACACCAAGAATCATATTAATACTATTAAAAAAGACATGAAAGTTAAAAATTTATCAGAATTAGATGATAAAAATATTAAAAAGAAAACATATAAAATAACAGCTAAACAATTAAAGAAATTACAATATGATTTGATTGTTGTTGGTGAAAAAGAATTAGAAAATGGAATAAAATATAACTTGCTATATAAACCAACAAAGATAAAAGAAGATATATCATATATTTTATTATTGAAAAAACATGATAATATACACTATTTATTAAATAATGAAAACGGACAGGGTTTTAAAAAACAAGAAATAGTTGGCGGAGACCCACTGAATGAACTATTAAACTTAAAAATCTCTACTATAAATGATTTAAATAAATTGACGAACAAGACGAAAGAATATAGAAACAGGATAATAATAGATGAAACAACACAAATCTATCGAATGCTTAATAATGTGAATATAGAAGGAATAATAATGCCTAATATTAGGACACAATATAAGGCTGATCAAAATAAGCAAAAATTAATTTTTCAATTAATTATAAAGATTAATGATATTAAGACATCATATGATGAAATTTTAAAAAATTATAAAGAATTGAATGATTTAGCGCGACGCGATATAGAAAATCTTATTCAGCACGCCGAAGTTAAATTGGAAAAACTTTACACGGTGCAACCAACACAACCGAGGCCGAAGAAATTGGCGAAGCCACACCTAACCACCCGTTTCATTCATATGCAACCAACACAACCGATGCCGACGACGCAGTTGCAGAAGCCACACCTAACCACAGGTTTCATTCATGGGCAATCACTACCATTAGCATGGACACAGCACCGGTCATCAGTAAGACCATCATCAGCACCACAACCAGTAGCATTGAAACAGCGTCGGTTATCAGCAGTACTATCAAGACCAATATCGGCGGCGTCAGCATCGATGAGGCTCAAACCATCAACACAGCACCAGTCGCCAGAGATAAAGCAATGGACGCAACAGCAGCAAACGCAAAACCAACATTTCGCATCGACGAAGCCGAATAATCCGAGGTTAACAGAATCATTATTGGAAACCCATTCCTCGGCGTTGCCGCAGAACAATGGAGAAAGAACACCATCAGCTACAAGCTCAAGTGCTACCATTTTACATGAAACGCAAGCTGGATTCGAAGCTTGTCAGACAGAAAATGCGAAATTGAAACAAAACTTGGCAAAACTCGAAACAGAAAGAAATACTTTGAAAAATCAAAATGAACAATTAAAAGATGTTCAAACAAAATTAGCACAAACAAAAAATGATAATGAGGCACTACAAACTAAATTAACAGCTTGTGATAATGATTTAAAAAATTGTCGGCAAGAAAATGCGACATTGAAACAAAACTTGGAAAACCTCAAAACAGAAATATATACTTTGAAAATTCAAAATGCAAATTTAGAACAAGTAAGTAAGGAAAATGATGCACTAAAAGTTCAATTAGATGCTTGTCGAGCAGAATTAGATAGTGAAAAGAACAATTTAGCTACACGAGTGCAAGAAATTGATAAATTACAAGAACAACTTAAAAGTATGAAGGAACTTAGTAAAGAAGTTGAAAGATTTAAAACCAATGCTACTACTTATGAAAAAAAAGTAAAAGTATTAGAGGAAATAAGAATAAATTTAGAACAGAAAGTTGAGGAGTTACAACAACAAATTAATAATACAAAATCTGCACAAAGTGCTGTAATAAGATCTGTATCAAATGTAACTGCAGCAGCCTTAACAGCAGTTGCTACAAAAGCAGCTACTGATGAAGCAGCCACACAAACACCACCAGAAAGAAGTCAATTCTCAAGAGATGAACGTGGATATAATGCTAATAATAATGGATCATCTAATAGGTCATATAATACTAATAGGTCATCTAATACTAATAATCAACAATTATCAAATGTTCCATCAAATACCACAAGCTTTCACTCATGTAGAGAACAAGAAAATTGTTGGGAAATCTTAAAAAAGTTGGTTGATGTAACTAATAAATATTTTAATAGTTCAAATAATAATGCACTATCAGATGTAAGTAATGATGCATTAGTAAATAAAGCAAATCATATAATAAATTATATTACTAATATAGATTCTCATCAGCAATCAAATTTATTACAAGTCACTTGTTGTAAATTATTGAAGGAATTATTCAACAAAATACAAGAAATAAAAAAAGAACATACGAATATATTTGATAGTCAAATAAATAATTTAACAAATGATAATAATAGCATAGATTTTTTTAATAAGAATTATAATAGGGCTATTATAATATTAGAACAATTAAAAAATAATTGTCTAATACTACCATCGTCTCCACGAAGTTCGCAACACCTACATATGTCCCAACAAGCCCCCGTTTTTTCTAACCCTTCGAAATTAAAATTTGAAGCCCAATTACCGATTGAACAAAAAATAGATGAAATACTTAAACTATTGAAACAACAAAATTCCGACGATACAGAAGAAGTTTCTTATGCAGAAGAAGTTCAACAAATAATAGCAATATTAAAAGAATTAAAACAACATAAAGAACAAATACCTCAATTATTTAGAGCCCATATTGACAGTGTAATGACTACATTAAAAGGTGAATTAGAAAGATATACACAACAACATAATACCGCCTTTCAACAAATGAAAACTGGAATGCATCGTGTGTTGGGTCCGCATTTATCATCAATTAATGAAATTAATAAACAATTGGTAGAAATTAATAAATTTATAATCTCTTTAACAGAAAAGCAAAAACAACAAATTGAAATACAAAATAATCAATTTAACACATTAAATCAACAATTAAGAAGTTCAACAGATAAACAACATGAAATATTGCAAGAAATTCAACAGTTAAAAAAACAACAAGAAACATTATTGGAACCAGATTTACTAGTTCAATTTAAACAAATAACTGATAACATTAATAGCAGAATATCAAAATTAAATGCATTACCAACTGATTTAGCACAAGCATTACAAGAAGAAATAGCTAAAATTATACCATCTGCACCACCAGAAGATAATTTAAAAACATTTGCTAATATTATTATAAGTTTAATGAATGATTTTGCTACAAGATTTGCTGCAACAAATAATGATAAAAAAACTAATTTTATATCGACTTATTTCGAATATATTACACAACAAATAAATTTATCAGCAGTATTAAATGATTCAATAAAAAAATCGATAGCAGATAGTATTTGGGCTGTTATTAAATTATTTGCAGACCAATTAGAGATTGCAAATAATTATGCAGCAGCTCAAGCTCAAGCTCAAATGATTACAGTTCAAGATGTAGATAAAGATGGTAAGCCAGTATTAGGTCCTAATGGAAACCCTCAACAAAAACAAATTGCATTAAAAGAAGCAGAACAAGCACTTGCAACACATCAAACAGAAATAAATAAGTTAATGATATATAAGAACTATTATAATAGCCAACAAGCTGCTCGTGCATCTCGTCAAAATGGAAAAGGTGGTAAAAATGGAAACGAAGGAAAAAAAGATGAGGGTGCTAAAGGGAAAGAAGAAGATTCGTCATATGGTATTGTTCTTCCAGTTACAATTATAACTGCGGGAGTTGCTGGATTAGCATTAATGATGAAATAATGTAAAATTAACTATAATATATATAGAATATAAATAGTAATTATACAAGTAAGTATTCTTTTTTTTTTTAATTATATATATAATAAGTAATATTATATAAATAATAAATTATTCATTAATAGTAATAATAATTTATAATTATTTAAATAATATGTCTGCTAATATAACAAAATTAAATGAGAACAATTACAAAAGAATACCATCAGTTATTAATAAATTATTAGATATACCATCATTATATAGACATGGTGTAATAAATTCTGATATAAGTCTCAGTTTTTTCCATTCTTTATTATATTTATTAGATAATGATTATAGAAAATCTTTAAAATCAGATAAAGAAACAATTGTTGCAAGTTTAATTAAGAATTTAAATACATATATATCAACAAATTCAACATTAAAAGATATTAATGTAGCATATGTAAATATTGAAACATATGCAAATCGAACACAATTATTAGAAGTAATTAATGAATATTTATCTAAAATTTTTAAAGAAACATATAAAATAATTTTAATAAGAAAAACAAATAATGATGAATTTAATTTATCAGAGTCTAAATCTGAATTAAAAGCAAATATAAAATATGTATTAATATTTTATAATCATAACTATTATGAACCGATTTATCAAAAGAAATCATCATCAAATCAGTATTTTTTTACATCTGCTGAAATTAAGCAAGTTAATGAATCAAAACAACAATCGGGTGGTGAAGATAATAATAACAATGAAATAAATGATAATAATAATACAAGTTATGAACCAGAAAAATCTCAATTAAATAATGCAAATGATGAAAAAAATATTAATGCAAATGATGAAGAAAATAATAATGCAAATGATGAAGAAAATAATAATGCAAATGATGAAGAAAATAATAATGCAAATCAAACTAATAATAATAATGAAAAATCAGAAAATAGAATAGTTGAAGTAAATAAAGAGCCTATACCTATTGAAAATCCGTCATTGTCAAGTGATGAAGTAAATGAACAAAATAATTTAAATTCTAATATTAATAGGGGTTCAATTACAACAAATGATGAGGATTATAATAATGATGAGATAATTGAATTAGAGGAAAATAATTTGAAAAGATTAAAACAAGAAGAAATAGAAAGTGTTATGCAACAACAATCCTTATATTATGATGAAAATTTGGTATATAATCATATATTTAATCTGATATATGAAAATTATGATAATGATATTCAACAAAAGGAAAAATCTACGAAATTAACAAACATTTATATGGATACTATTAAATATAAGAAACCAAAAATTAATTTGAAATCTTTTATGCCAATAGTTCATATGGATATAAAGGATATAAAAGTTAAATTTGATGCATTTGATGAATTTAAACCTGATAATGATGATTTATATAATTATCAAGAGCGTTATAAAATTTTTTTAGCAGCGATGATGCCATATAAATATTTATCTTCAAATTATCAATTATTAGTTAAATTTGACGAAAACACCCCGGCATATATATTAAATATGGAAAATGAAAGATCAAGCGATGAAGAAGTTAATATAATTAATAAACCTACGATAGTTAAGAGTTTATATCAGATACAATTGATAAATAAAATAGAAAATTATTTAGAAAATCGTGAAATGGAAAATTATTACAATAGTCAATTTGTTAATTTAATTGGTTTTTATTCACAAAATAATGAAAATACAAAAAATTATGAAACATTTAATATAAATAATTATATTAATCAACTACAACAATTATCTGAAAATGATAAAATAGTTATATATTTTAATGATTTTTATTATAATCGTGGAAATGAATTAATTGATTCTATAACCGGTGAAATTTCAAAGAAAAATAATAATATTTTAACAATAAAATTGACAGCATCTATTAATTATAAATATGATGAAAATCCAATAGAAAATTTAGAATATAATATTGAGAATTTAAAGATAAATAATTATATAATATATAAAGAGAATATGGAACCGCAATATGTATATAAGAAGAAGGATTTATTGGATAAAAATATATTATTTTTATTTGATAATAAATTCAATATAAGTAATCAGAAGATTCGTTATATAAATGATATAATTAGTTTCATAGCTCCAAAAATTAATGAGTTATTATATATATATAATGATATTATAAAAAACAAATATACATTTGATTTGATTGAATATTTATTGGAAAAATATAATTTATCATTTACTAATATTTTCTTAAATAATAATGATTATACATTATATAGTAAATTTATAGAAAATATAATAGATGAAATAAGTGCTAAAAAGGATATAAAAATATTAGAATCGCATAGTAAAAATAAAGAAATAAAGGAAGAAGAAACTAATATATATGCAAATTATAAGTTATTTTTAGATGTAATAAAAAAAATATTAGAGAATGAGAATAAAAATGTGAAAAATATCCAAAGTTATGTAGATAAGTATGAATCTGAATTAAAAAAATTAGAAATTAAAGGAACAGAAAAGATAGAATTGGATATAGAAAAGTTAGAAGAGCGTGGTGAGTTAATAAAATATGATACTGATATTGAGTTAATAATGAGTAATTATATGTATAATGCAAGTAATTATGATGCAAAAATAAAATATGCAGTAGTATCTAATATTACAAATATTAAGAATGATAAATATATTGAATATTTCAAACAATTAAAAGAAAAAATAAGTAAGAATAATGAAGAAAATGAAAAAGAAGCAGATGCTGGACAGCAAATATTAAAGATATATGATGATACATTAACATATTATTTAAATAATGAATATTTGATTGATATGGATTTATATAATTTGGCAAAGAATAATGAATTTTTTGATAATCGTGAAAAGCAGAATAAAGCGTCTGCACCTTCTGTATTTATTAGAAATAATAATAAATGGATATATATAGGATATGTTAAAGATAATGGAAATATAGATTTATTACAATTATATAAATTAGTATATAGTTCATATAGTAATTTATCAAACTTACCATTAACTGAAATAGAGAAGATAAAGAATATATTAAATTATTATATGGAAAATGATAATATGAGTTATTTGCGAGATTTTTATAAAAGTCAATTAAATATTGATGAAATTTTAAATTTAATTCTTATAAATATAAAAAATATAGATATTAATATAGAATTATGGAATCAAAGATTAGAATTGAATAATAAACGTATATATTATGAAACAGTTGAATTTAATATTAATTTGGAACATATATACAAGAATATAGAAGGTGATTTAAATGATACGAATGATGATTTATTTTGGATAGATTTGGATAATATAGAACAATATAATGCTGGAGAATTACAAGTTGATTATGATACTATTAATGAGAAATATATTGCAAAGAATGAAATATATGATAAATTACAAAAAATGACAAATGATATAGATTTAAAATTGGAGAATAATGAATTTATATTTATGAAAGAGTTTATTGAGAATTTATTAAGTAAAATATTGAGAACAAGTATATTGAAATATATTAGAGATAAAATAAGTGATGAAGATAGAAAAAATGTGAATATAAAGGAATTAAAAGAATTAATAGAGAAGGATTCTTTATTTTATATAAATAAAGATATAAAATTAAAATTAAGTGAAAATATACAATATTTTAAAGATAGTGATGTATTTAAATCAATGATAAATTTCAATAAAAATATATCTAAAAATGTCATATCTTTTGGTATAGCATTTATGACAATTTATATATTAATTCATCATAATAAAATAAGTTCATTAATTGATAATTCTAAAATTCATAAAACTTTATTATATAGTAATTCAACATTAGATAAAATGCGAGATATAATAATAAGTATATTGATTAATTTATTATATAATTATATATCAGGAGAATTAGGTAAAAAATTTTCGCGTGATGATATGCAAAATGATGTAATTAAACGATATAATAGAATTTTAGAAATGGTCGTATTATTTAAGCGTCAAATAGATAAACTTAAGAATAATATAACAGAAAAAAATCAAGAGCGAGAATTTGTTGCATTATCATTTGATAATAATTGGGATTTATTTAGACCGATTACTAAAATTACAAATAAAGATACGAAATTAAGTAAATATTTACATGATTTATATCAATTAGTTGGTAGTAAAATATATAGTAATGAAATGGTGAAAATATCAGGAATAATATTGGCGGGTCATTTAAAGGAGATAGATTATAATTATGATTATTATGATAATATTAATTTAGAATATGATAAAACAAATAGTATGAATATTGAATATGATAAAAATAAAAGTAAGGAAATTCGTTTATTAATGAAAAATAATGTATCTTTATCTTATCGAAAAATAGAGCGCTTATTAGAATTAGAATTTGATAAATATGATGATAAAAAAATCAAAATGATAAGTAATAAAAATAATGAATTAAATGATAAACTAAAAGATATTAAAAATGCGAATATAGATAATATATTAAATTTATCATTATTTAATAATAAAAAGATAGAATTATTTAAAACATTATTAGTGAAAATTAAAGAAGGTAAATTAGATAATAGTAATATATTGAGTGAGTTAAATAAATTGCAAAAAATAATAGAGGATAAATATAATCATTTATTGGAACCAATTAAATCATATGATGAAATTCGAAATATATTAAGATTATTTATAGAATTTAAAGATTTTGATAATAATAAGATAAGTAATGAAAGTGTATATTTAGATTTAAAGAATTATTTAGAGCAATTATTGAATTATGATATGAAATATATGATAAGTCGTATAATAAATAATTATGATATTAAAAATCGTCTTCGTTATGAGCGTAAACAAAAATTTGTAATAAATAAATGGAATGAGAAGGATTTAGATAGATTATATAAAGCATATGAATTAAAAGTTAAAAATAATGATGAATATATTAAAGTAAATAAATATAATATGGAAGTATTGGATGATAATAATAAACAATTATTAAATAAGGAGATAATATCAATTTTCAAGAATATAAATATATCATCAATATTATCTTTGAATATACAATATAATATAATTATTTTATTAGCTATATTTGTATTATTATTAGAAGAAATAGTAAATGTAATTGATACTAAATTACAAATCAAAGATGTTAATAAACGTGAAAAAATAAAAGAAACATTAATATCATGTATATTTTTGCATATATATGAGAAATTGAATAAGATTATAATTCCAAATGGTAATTATGATAATATGAAAGATAAAATAGAGATATTAATGCGTGATATTAAAGAGAAACAAAAGAAAAAAGTGCAGGAAAAGCGTAATAAAGAGCAAGAAATATTGAAAGCATTATCACAAAAGGATATATTAGCGAAAACGACTCCAACAACTGAACAAGTTGGTAATCTGGAAACTTCAGTTGATGAACATAGTGGAGATTTTGCAGATAAGGAATTACAAGAGGAATATGCTAATATGGAGGAAAATGGTTTTGATTTTGGAGATATAAATATGGATGAAGATGGTGGTGCTTACGGTTTTGTGGATGAAGATGATATGTGAGATACATATAATAAAAAAAAATTGTTTATTTTATTTTTTTTATATAGAAAAAAAATGATTATATTTATATAAAAATACAAATAAAATATTTTTAATAAATTAATCTAATTTTATTGATATTATAATGTCAAAAAAGCAAATATCTATAAGTTTAGATTTAACAGAAGATAGTTTATTTATTGATTTATCTTATTATATATTTTATCGTTATTATGCATATTTTCAATGGTATGAAAAAGCACATAATATAAAGATAGATGAAAAAAATATAAAAGATATAACGAGTGATATAAAAGTGCAGAATCATTTTAAAGAGTTAGTAATTAAGAAGATAAATGAATTAAAGAAGAAATATAAGGTTAAGAATAATATATTTATATTGAAAGATTGTGATAGAAAAACTATATGGCGAAATGATGAGATAAATGATTATAAAGCTGGTCGTATTAGAAATAATTTTGTTGGTCAATTTTATGGGATGGGTATAAAGGAAGTTGTTAATAATGGTAATTATCAAATTTTAAGTTATGATTGTTTAGAAGCTGATGATTTAGGTTATTTATCGGTGTGTGAGATATTAAAAGTCAAGGATTATGATAAAAATATAAATATAATAACGAATGATAATGATTATTTGCAATTATTAAAATATAGTGATAATATAAGTATAATTAATTTGAAGAGTAAAGATATATCTGAGCGTAATAGTTATGATAGTATAGAAATCTTTTTGCAAATGAAAATCTTGAATGGTGATGAATCAGATAATATTAAGTCAATATTTATAATAGATAATAATAAAATAAAGAAAATACACAATTCATTAACAGGAAAAGAAGTTAGATTAACAAAAGCATTAATACTTGATATTGCGAGTAATAAGAATGGTAGTTTTGATATATATATAAAAAATAATAAATCCCAATTGGGTTTATATGATAATTATAAAAAGAATCAGAAATTAATAGATTTTGAGTATATTCCGAGTATATATAATGGTATAATAAAAGTGGATATAATATGAAAGGATTCGGATTTTCTGAATTTCTGAAAATCCGAATTTCTGCAAAATCTGAAAATATTGATATAAAGATAATTTATATATATTACGTTGTATATACAAATTTTTTTTTACAACTTATTAGAGAGAATCAGTAAAATTCTGTAAATCATTTAATTCTTCAGCAACTAATGATTGAGAATAATCATTAACTGCAGTAATCCAAAATGCAAGTATAGCTATTGCAACTGAAACTACTCCTAAATGCATTATTGTTTCATTTTGATTTTGATTAACCCCAAATGATTTTAATTCACCATTATCTTTATAAATAAGCGATGGTTTAACTGTTATAATTAGTATAAATAATACTAAAAATATTATAAAAGAGTGAAATATTCTTAAAAAATTCATTACTTATTATTTTTAATTATTAATTATTATTAATGAATATATTTTAATTTATATATATAATATAAAAAAATAATAATATTCATTAATTTAGTCTAAACTATGCATTTTTTTTTGTTTCTTAGTCAATAATTCATCTAATATTGACGCAATTTTAGTTAATTCTTTTTTTTTACGGCGTTTCTTAGATTTATCTTTTTTAACCTTATTTGAAACTTGATTAAATGAATGTCTTGTTGGAAATAATTCTTTTAGTTTATGCGAATCAGGCATTAAATGAACTACTTTAATGTCATTATCTTTACCATCACCAATTTGTTGCGCACTTGAGTTGTTTTCGTTCCCAAATGTAGAAGCATATGACGTATCACTACTACCTCCAGAACTATTAGAATCACTATTATATCCACCATTTATAGTATTTACTTCTTCATTTTCTGTATTATTTTGTACTGTATCTACATTTACTTCTTCTATTTTTTCTTCAATATCACTATCAATACTATTATCATTATTACTATCATTATCACTATCATTTCCACTACTATCTTCATCAGTATTACTATCATCACTACCACTACTACTATTATAACTATTAATATTATCAATATCATTATTTTCTATATTATCATCATTTTCGTTATCAATATTATTTTTGTCAGTTTCTTTAGCGATTTCTTGTTTTTCTTCTTTATCTTTATCTTTATCATTATCATAATCATTATTATTATCATTATCATTATTATTATTATTATCATTATCATCATTATCATTATCATTATTATTATCTGATATAGTATCATTAATATTATTTTCATCATTATCATTATTATTATCATTATCAATATCACTTGCTATATCTTCAGCAATAATATTATTTAAATTTAAGTCATTATTAGATGATATAGGAACTTGTTCCATTAATTCATCAATTTTCTTAAATATATCTATGTAATCATTATTAATATTAGTAAATAAAAGAACATTAAAATAATATTTATATCCTAAATTATTTATTTCATTAATAACTAATTTATCAGATTTATAAGTTGCAATAGCAGCATTAATTTTTTCCAAATTAGTAAAATAATCATGAATTTTTTGTTTGTCAATAGTAGATGATTTAAATTGTTTTAATTTAGAATATTCATTATTTATATGTGTTGTAATTTTATTTTCTTGTGTATATATAGTATTAATATATTCTTTTAAATGTGTAGTATATATTGATATAATTTCATTAATTTGGTTAATAGATTTTTCTAAATCATTAAATTGATTAATATTTGTATTTGAATTTGTTGAATATATAATTTTATTTATTATTATTAATTTTTGGTGTATTAATTTTCTTTTGTATATATATAATTTGGTGAGATAAGAAAAAATATTATGATATTTTTGGAAAGTAATTGTTTTATTAAGTTTATTAGTTTTAAGAGATGAAGATGTTAAATCTTCTTGAATAGAGAAATTAGTTAATGTATTTTTTTTATAATTAGTATATTTAATTTGTTGATAATTATGATAATCTTGTAAATATGTAGTCATATTTATTCAGAATTTATATATATATATATATATATAAAATATTATTGTTACTATTACTAATAGAAATTATAATTATATTTAAATATTTATTATAAATGAACAATTATAATTTTGTAATATAAAAATATAAAGATTTTTTTTATATAAAAAAAAAATGAATAAAATATAATATATATTCATTATAAATTAATCATTAAATTAAATAAAATTTTTAAATGTATTTTGATAATAATTTAATAAATAAAATAGGAGAATTTGTTGATAATAAAACATTAATAAATTTAAGTATATGTAATAAAAATAATTATAATTTATTGAGTAATCATAGAGAAATTATGTATGAGCGTTTATGGAAAGAAAATGATTTAGAAGATGTAAATCCGAATGCAAGAAAATACAAAACAAGAAAATCCATATTATTTAAATATATATATAAATTATGTAAAGAATGTTATAATAAATTTGGATATAAAACATTATTTGGAAATTATATATGTAAAAAATGTAATGAATTAGATAAATATAAATTAATTAAACAATATGAAGTTCAAAACAATTATAAATTACCATTAAGTGATATTAGAGAATTAAAGATAAAATTTAATTACGGTTCAGCATCATACTATAATATCAAAGAAATAAAAGAATATATTTATAATAAATACAATATATCATATAATAATTATATAGAAAATATACTAAAAAAAGAGAAAGAAAAAGAATTAAGAAAAGAAGAAATAAAAAAAAACAAAATAAATAAAAGAATAAAAAAAATAGATAAATATATAAAAGAATATTATAAAGATAAAGATATTGATAAAAAAATATATAACTTATTTATTGAAGATTTAAAATTATCAATTGAATGGTTTGACGAAGCAATAAATCGTAATGAAGATGTAATTAAAGTAATTAAAGAATTGAATATATCACATAATAAATATATTGATATTATAAACAATTATATAATTAATAACACTAATCATTATGATAAAATATGTAATAAAACAACAACTTATGAACAATTATATAATAGATTAAAAAATAAAGAATATAAAAAAAAATATAATACATATAATACATATAATACATATAATACATATAATAAATATATAAAAAAAGAAAATAAAAAAAGAAAACATGCACCACAAAATATAATAAATAATTATGAATATAAAATGTCATTATTATATGATTTATTATCATATAAACAAAAGTCGAGAGAACAATTAAAAAAATATATTTTGCATAATAATGTATATAAAAAATATTTATATAAAGATTATTCTGATGATTGGATAAAAGAAGTTTTTATTCGGAAAAAAGATATATATTATTTAACTGATAAATATAATATAGATATAACATACGGATATAGATATTATAATTTTGAAGATTATATATCAAATAATCAATATTCTATAGATTATAATAAAAATGATATATATAATAGTATAGAAAATTTTGAAGAATATATAAAAAATAAAATAAATTATTTAAATTATGAATATTAACTTATATTTAATTTATGTAAATGAAAAATAATAGTTATTTACACTTTTTTCATTTTTCAATAATATTTTTATTATAAAAAATAATTTTATTATAATAAAAAAATTTTATATATTTTCTATATAAAAATAAATTATTATATAGAAAAATAAAAGTTGGCATTTAAAATTGGAAAAGGTGTAATTTAAACATATATAATTTTATAAATTATAAATATATTATGTCAAAATCGAAAGATATATTTTTTTATAGTTCTTTATCAAAATCATGCGAACAACTAATTCAAATAATTATGCAAAAAGAATTAAAAAATAAATTTATATTTATTAATGTTAATAAACATAAAGATAATATTCCTTCAATCATTCAAAAAGTTCCATGCATTTTAACAGTTAGTAGGCAATTAAAAACAGATGGCTCAATTATGCCATATATAGAAGAAATGGCAAAAAAAATGTCATCTACAAATAATCAAAACTGTGGGATAGATGATTATATGATTGGAAATGATGATTGTCAATTTATAACAAATGATGATAATATGGATAATAATAATGAAAATAATTCACAATTAAAAGGATTTGCATTATGGGACCAAGAATTTTTAATTACAACAGAAGCAAAAAATGGAACTGCAAAAATAATTGATCATAGTAAAGGAGGTAGAAATAATATATTATCCCAAGAACAAACACAACAAAATCCAGCACAACAAATGCAACAATTTCAGCAACAAATGAATACAATAAATAGTCAAATGCCAACAATACAAAATAAACAAGATAGACCCAAAATGACAATGGAAGATATAATTGCACAAAGACAAGCAGAAATACCACAAGTACAATAATAAGCTTAAAGTTGAGATTCGGATTTTCAGAAATTCAGAAAATCCGAATTTGCTATTTTAATTTTTGTATGATTTGATTAATTTCTTCTTTTTTTTGGACACATGTTTTATAAACAACGTGTAAAGTTCTTTTTGTTATATTACACCTTTTCCATTTTTAAATGCCGACTTACATCTAAAAAAAATAGAAAAGGTGTAATAACTATAGTGATAATGTTTTTCGCACATTGATAGTTGTCGTTTTCTTCGGTGCGTCATTATCAGTTCTGCAAAATTTAATATTTCTTTTTTTTTCATTTATCCATTCATAAGATAAATTTAATATATTCTTACATCCATTAATATCTCTATTGATAAAAGTAATATTTTTGCTTTCACAGCCATCACTTTTACAATTAGAGCATACTAAAATACGATGTAAAGAATTATAATTTTCTAAATCATTATGACAACAACAGCATAATTTTGAAGTTCTAAATTCATCAAATAATACTAATTTAAAACGCTTTTCTAATATCTTTCGCATTCCTATCCCCATTGTTGGCATTATATGTTTCATTTTTTTAGAATTATTCCAATTTCCATAACTAATTAATAAATCATTTGATTTACCAAATTTATTTTCAATATTATTTAATAGATTATCTTCACTTTGTCTTTTACAAATAAAACTTCTCCATTTCATTTTTCTTATTAATTCATTTTCATAAAAGTCTTTTAATTTATCATTTAATAATAATTTTTCTTTTATATATTCTTTAAATTTATCAATATTATTTGTTTTACTATTTTTTGAACTTAATTTTGTTTCTTCTTCTATGATTTTATTTTTAATTTTTTCTTTTTGTAATATATAATTATTTCTTTTTCTATTACTTTCAAATCTTCTTTGACAAGCAGTATATCTTAATTTATTATTTTCTGTATCTAACATATATATTAGATTTTGTTTTCCTGGGTCTAATGATACTATTTTTTTAGTTTTTGCTATATTTAAATCTTCATCACTTAAATCAGTTAAATAACTTAATCTATCTTCACTTACTTTTTTTGCTAATTGAAATTTAGTTAAACCATCTTTCTTAAATATTAAACTTACTCCTATTCCATCAGTTTGAATTGTATCAATATGATAATCTTTTATTTTCATTACTTTCTTATCTATTTTGAATATTTTAGACCATATATATTCTTTATTATCATTAATCGCTTTATTTAATGTTCCTTTTTCTCCTTTAAAAAAATTTTGAATTAAAATAGAACTATCCATAGTTATATAACTTGGAACAATAGAAGTTCTTAAACTTAAAGATTGAAATAATTTTTTATCAGTTTGTTGTTCTATATAATCGTTCATTTTTAAAGTATAATAATAATATTTACTTGGATTTTCTTTAACATCATAACCGTAATTTTTATTATATGTTGGTGGTAAAAAGTTATTTTTAATCCATAAAGAATATTCATAATAAATAGATGGAATTTTATCAAAATTATCTAATATTATATTATTTTTAGTAGTATTCCATAAATCACTATAATAATGATTAGTTTCTTTTATTTTTTTTTTATATTTATCAGTAATTTCTTTTAGTTTTTTTTTATCAACAATTCCATATTTTTCAGTATATTCTTGTTGTTTTAATTCTTTAATTTTATTTTCTTGTTCTTCTACTAATTCATTATTAATTGGTTTAGTAATATTTAAAAATCTTCTAATTCTTGTTATAAAATGTTCTTTAATATTATTCTTATATGCGGTTTCCATTTGTATAGATAAATATGCTATTAATTGACTTTTATTAACTAAATCAAATTTGTCTTTATTTATTAAATCTTTAAAATGTTTATCATAAAAAACTTCTAATTCGTTTAAAAATTCATCATCTTTTGATTGTCTTCCTCTAAGAGTTTTTTTAGAACACGCTCTAATAAAATAAAGAATATTTTTAGAAGTTAATTCAGGTATAATTTTATTATTTTCATAACAATCTAATACATAAAGTCTAATAAATAAGTAACTAATAATCGCTATATCATTCATATCTTTAACAATTTTATCAATAATAGGATAATTATCTTTATAATTTTTTAATATTGATTTTAATGATGTTTTAACAGTAATAATATTAGACTTCTTTTTATTATCATCAAAAATAGATTTATCTGGTATATTTGGTGGTTTCTTCTTTTTCATTTATTTAATATTATTTAATTTATTACATATTAAATATATATGTTTAATAATCCTTTATATACTTATTTAATTTTTTATATAATAAATTAAATATATTATTTTCTACATATACAACAATTTCTTAAATTATCATCTCTATCTAATTTTTCCATTCGTATATCTTCCCATTTATTCCATTCTATTCGCCATTTTTCAATTAGTGGATAATTATTCCATTTTAAATTATCAGGCTCGTCATCATATTCATCTTCGATTTCTGGATATGGAAATTCTGGTTCGTTACTATAATCTCCATAAAAACATCTTTTAAAGCAATTAATACAAATTGAATGATTACAATTCGGATATGATACATTTAGAGTAATATTATAACATATATCACATTCTTTGTTATCAAAAAAATCTAATTCTCCTTTTCCTTCTCTTTTTATCCCATCACCACCAGTCCAAGAGCCAAACATCATATGGCAATTAATGCATAAATACATTCTCTTATATTCATACCAGCATTTAGGTAATATTGTATCACATAATTTATAATTTTTACATTTTATTCCACCTCCTTCTTCTTTTGGATATTGTTCGTCATATCCAATATTATTTTTTTCATATTCTATATCTCTTTCCATCTTAAAATGATAATAAATTTATATTTTAATAATAATATATTCATTTTTTTATATAAAGATAAAAAAAAAATTTATTCACTTTCACAACTCTTCTCTTTCTCCAATTTTTCCAGTTTCTTCTTCTCATTATATTTTCTCATATATTCTCTATGTCGTTGTTTATATAATTCTGGATTTGCTTCCTTTCTTCTTTTATTTCCTTCTGTAATACATTCAATCATCTTTTCTTTATTATTTTCATAATAATTTTTCTTTGCTTGTGTTTTAGTTGCTTTATCATATCTTGTTTTATATTTTTCTAATTGTTCTTTTAAATTTTCAACTTCTTGTTTTAATTCTTGATTTTTCTTTTTATAATTTTCAAGTTCTTCATTCATAATTAAATAATTATAAAAATATTTTTAGTTAATAATATATACTTAATTTATTTTTATATACTAAATTTAAATGATAAAACAAGCATCAACAGATACTAAATTATTGGCTGTAAAATATTATGATAAACACAAAAACCAAGTTAAAACTTGTAAAATATTTAATTGTAGTCCAAGAAGTTTAATAAGATGGTATAATAAATATAAAGATACTGAAAATTTAGAAAGAAAAAAAAGAAAATCAATATCTTATAAAATAACTAAAACACATATTAAATTTATAAAAGATGAAATAAATAAAAATAAAACTATAACAATTGAAGATTTAACAACATTAATAAATAATAAATTTAAAGTAAAATTTAGTAAATCTAATATCGCAAAAGTAGTAAGAGATAATAATATTACATTAAAACAAACAAGATTATTACATACACCTGAAATTAGATATAATAGACCTATAATTATAAGAAATCAAATAAAAGAATTTTATGATACAATAAAAACTTATAATTTAAATGATATTATATGTATAGATGAAACAAGTTTAAAATCATTTACTGTTAGAAATAAATGTTATAATAAATTAGGTAAAAGATGTATTGTAAAAACTTCAATATATGATGTATTTAAAAAATATACTGGTATATTTGCTATTACAAATAAAAAATGTATAGGTTATAAAATATATGATGAAAGTGGTATAAATAGTGAGCGTTTAATTGAGTTCATAAATAAATTTATTACTGGTAAATTTTCAAATAAATTAATTATATTAGATAATGCCAGTAGCCATAGAAATCAAATTGTAAAACAAGTAATTCAACAAAATAATAACCTATTATATAGTGTTCCATATCAACATTATACTAATGCTATTGAAAATTATTTTAGTGTATTAAAAAGTAAATTACAAAAGAAGCGTAATGTAGGTTTAACCAATTTAAAAAACAACATAAAAAACATATTAGATAATGAAATAAAAGAAGAAACTTATAAAAATATAATTAATGGTTCATATAATAGAGAAATACCATTAAGAATAAAAAAAAAATCAAAACGTGAAAGGAAATTAAAAAAATATAAAGATTAAAAAAGTCGGCATTTAAAAATAGAAAAGGTGTAATTTGTTAATTTATATATTATATTTTATATAATATTATATAATTAAATATTGAAATAAAAATAAATAAAAATATTTAGTATTAGTAATAATCAAATAATAAATTTAATAATGAATAAATTACTATTACTACTTGCTTTAATTATTTGTTTAGCAATAATTTATATTATTATTAACAAATTTTTAACTAATAATATACAAAATAATACAAATAATACAAATAATACAAATAATACAAATAATACAAATAATACAAATAATACAAATAATACAAATAATACAAATAATACAAATAATACAAATAATAATAGTGCATGGTGGCAAGAATGGACACACACTGACCCTTCTAATATTGAATCTTTTAGACGAGGAGGTATTAATAATCCATTACAAAGTAAAGGATTAACTTCAAATAAAGTAATAGAAGCATATACTATATGTTCTCCAAATCCACTTTCACCAGCTGGACCACCAATTTGTGAAGAAACTGACAAATTACCATATATGGAACAACAAGTCGGTGAAATAAATAAAAATATTAAGAAAATGGGGGAAAATAATGGTGGAGGATATATGAAGTTAATAAGTGATGGAATAACAAATATGAGCAATAAAATAGTAAAGATTTCAGATAATATATCAGAATTAACAGATACTGCCAATAGATATGTAAATGATGCTATTAATGAAAAAGAAAAAGCTAATTTTACATCAGCTTTAGAACAATTATATAAAAAATATAGTTGTTCTACTTTTAGCCCAAATACTATTATATCTTCAGAAGAAGATAAAAAGAAATGTGATGACCAAGAAGGAGATATCAATAGATGTGCAAAAACAATAGATGATGATGTTATATTATGTGATAATAATTGTTCTCGAATGAATGGTGATTGTAAGCCTAAAATAACAGTATCTAATACATATTATCAAAAATATAAGAATGCAAATGTAGAACAATGTGGGTTATATGTAACTAATCCAGATTATTGCAAAGGTGAATTTAAAAAATGGATGGATGGAAAACAAGTTGGATTTTTACCATTACGAGTGAAAGCGAATGATGTAATGTTATTAATAGATGATAATAATGAAATAGTTAATTAAATAAAAAAATATTATATAAAGACAATATATATTATATAATTTAATATAATTATTTTTAATAGTAATTGATATCAGTATATTATCTTATAATGCCGAATGTATTATCTAAGCCTCCAAAAGTTGAAGAACAAGAACAACATGAATCAGAAGAAAATACATATAGTGAGGAAATTAGTCATGAGGTAGATGAAGAAAGTCAAGAAGAAATGGATAAAGAAAGTGATGCGGAAGAAGTGGAAGACGAAGTGGAAGAAGATGAAGATGAATCAAAAATTAAAGAAAAAATAGTAGTATGTTATAATCGGTATTTAAAAGTATTTATTAAGAAATTTAAGGAAAATAATGATGAAGTTATAAAAATCTTAAAAAGACATAAACGTATTGAATATAATACATTAGAATATATACATTGTTTTGATATTGACCAATTTTCGGAGCAATTAAATAAGATTAATTTAAATAAGATAGATGATCTTGATATATTAACAAATAAAGAGTTTGGTGATTTAATGGTATATTATGAATTAAAATTAAAATATATTATTGATAAATTAAGTAATGACTATGATAAATTATATTTTATGAAATTAATAATGATATTTAATATTTTAAAATATTTGCTTCAACAAGAAGAAGATGATTATATTGAGGAATTATTTGAAAAAATGATTCTTGTCTTAAATGAACATCAAATTAAGAATATTAATAAATATATAGATGATATTGTTGATGATGATATAATTGATATGATAAAACAAATGATTAAAATTAATGCTTATATAGATTATGAAAATAAAAAAAATACTAAAACTGAAAGTCCAGATGAGTTTATGAAGGGTATAGAAAAAACTCAAATTGGAAAATTAGCGAAAGAAATTTCGAATGATATAAATTTGGATGATTTTAATATTAATAAGCCTGAAGATTTACTTAAGAATATGACACAACAATTTAGTGGTAATCAAGAAGGTGGTCCTAATCTATTTCAAAGTTTATTTGAAAAGATAGGTTCTAAGATTACAAATAAAGTTGAAAGTGGAGAATTAAAACATGATGAACTATTAGCGGATGCATTTGGTATGATGAATCAACTAAATGGTGAAAATAATAATCCACTATCTGGAATGATGAATCAGATGATGAAAAATATGGGTGCGATGAAAGGTCAAAGTAAAGGCAATATGATGAATAAAATAAAGAAAGAACAACAGAAACAGCAAGCAAGAGAACGATTATCCCGTCGTAAAACTCAAACTGAAGAAAAATAAATACTATATATTTCTTTTTTTATATATTTATATATAATGTGTTAAGTTGAAATTAAGACTAAAAAAAAAATGCTTATTTACATGTTGACTGTAGTTACCGTTGCCATTTTGGCACAAGGGCGATGTCGGATTCAACGCCATCGCCAAAATGGCTGACTGACGTACAGTCACGCCTCAATCTCGAAGAACTCTTCACGCCGAAGGAGTTATGGCAGCAAATCTTGGCTGTCAAAAGCAGTGTGATCTCGCGCTTTGGCAAGGATGGCAAGGATGGCGAGAGAGTTTTGGAGGACTTTGCTAAAAAAAATGCATTGAATCTAGACAGCTACATAGCTGAACTGTTCCGCCCGAGGCGTACAGCGGTGTGCTTGCACACCCAGGATGGCTTCTGCACGAACATACATTGTTCGTTCAACCATGGCCCGGAACTGATGATGCGTCAGTGCAAACACGGATATAATTGTAGGGGGCAACAATCATACTGCAAGTTCTTGCACGAGAACACCCTGCAGTATCGGTTCAGGTTTGTAGTTGACGAACTATTCTACCGCGCCTCACAGTCCCGGTTAGCGAAACAAGCTCTGATGGACGCTTGCAAGCAAGAAGCGAATCTTGCAAATCTCCGCAAGATTGTCCATAATAATCATGTTCTGATTGCTGCACAGATTCCAATGGACCCTATGCACACGGAGGAAATCTTGAACATGACCCAGCGAGATCTGGTGCAAAAGCGGGCTCAGCAAGAACAACAGCTTAGGGAGCTTAAAGAAGAAGCCGACAGTGCGAAAGTGTGGGACATTGTCAAGCAAGTCTGTCCGAACTTTGTACTTCGTCCGTTCTTGAATCGGAGTGAAGCGAAGAGCTTTGACGAACAGTTCGATAAGCTCGTCAGCAACTGCACACCGATCGAGATGCAAGCAATCTCGGATAAGTTGTATGACGTGCTCGAAAAGCTCACAAACCAATCTAAACGGGCTGTGCAATCGAAGCTCTTTGATTTCTTCAAGAAGGATGAGAAAGAGTTCTTCAACATTGTTCGTAAACTGACTCCAAAATTGGAGTCTCAACAATGCGAGTATGAAAAGATGAAGAAACTCGTCGATGAATTAGACGAGAAAGCGAAGCGTGTTGCAGAAAAATCACAAGCTGTGCACGATGCCGCCGCCGCGAGATCAGCCCCGGCGAAAATCGACCCGACTCTTGAAACTTTGGAGAAGGAGTTGATGGAACTTTTCGACTCAGAATCAGAAGACGAAGAAAACCCGGCGGACCCGGCGGACCCGGTGAACCCGGCGAACCCGGCGGACCCAGTGAACCCGGCGAACCCGGCGGACCCGGCGGACCCGGTGAACCCGGCGATCCCAGCGGACCTGGCAAGCGCTGCAGAAGGATGGCAGTTTAAACGGGCCAAGACCCGGGGAGCCCAGAAAACCCAGAAGACCCGGGGGAAGTCTTCTTGGGCCGACTTGTCTGGCTGCTAAGGCAGCTAAGCACACATTTCACCCACGGTACACATACAGTCCCGAACGCAATCGCGCACGCCGGACACTACAGAATCAATTAATATTTCTTTTTTTTTCAAATTTATATTTATATATAATGTGTTAAGCTGAAATTATGACTAAAAAAAAAAATGCTAATATATATGTTGATTTTAAATACATTTGCCATTTTGGCACAAGAATTCCCGAAACAATAAAAATGCCGGAATGGGTGAGACTCCCCTCGCCATATATTGTGAATGGAAATCCAACATGCGAAGAGATTTATTTAGCCCTACATAACCTCTACCTTCGTATACAGAATAACTTGCCTGAAGGCCAATTGGAAAAGTTTCAGAAAACCAATTCAGTTATCATGATCCGTTGGTTAGAGAAGTTGTTATGGGCACATCGTACTAGATTTTGCAGGAACATTTTTAATGGCAAAGTATGCATCAAAATAACGTGTCCATTTTGCCACACCAAAGAAGTGAAGCATATCCAATGCAAATTTGGTGAAAAATGCTACAATAAGAACAATGGAAAATGCACGTTCAACCATAAAAGTCCTCCTACATTGGAAGATGAAATAACTCGTGTTGAACAAGAAGCACTATATCATATCAACAATAGCGATAAAGTAAAAGTATCTCGTTATATGATTCATAAGATTTACCCACTGTTGGAGGAGTTTAAGCAGAAAACAAATCAGACTGACAAGGAATACAACTCAGTGAAAGAAGAAATTAGTCGCATGGAGTTGTCGGAACTCGAGGAGAAGCATAAGGAGCTAATCATGCAGCTAGAAGAAATCAAACAATGTGCTAAGAATAAAACTGTATGGAATAAAATAATCATACAGTTTCCATTTCTGAAAATAAACGATGTCCTTACCGATGACCAAGTTGAACAGTTGCAAGAACTTGCACAAAAATGCAATGCGAAGAAAGAGCAAGGCATCCTTAGCAAAAATGATGTTGAAAGATTTGAAAGAGAATTGAAATTTAACAGTATCAAAACGTCAAGTGAGTTGCAGAAGATTATCCTAGATATGTACGAGGAAGACACAGAAGAGTTTAAAGCAAGTCTCGAAGTCCAGGAGTTTGGTGAAAATAACTTTCCGGAGATTGAGGCTAACTTCAGACATATTGCGTCCATGTTGAAAAAGCTAAAAAAAGACTTGGAGAAACAAAAAAATGAAGCGGATGATAAACTTCAAGAACATACAAAAGATCTGGAACAACATTATAAAGAAGAAAAAGAGAAGAAATTCGTTGTGGCGAAGCTTGCTCTTCAGAACTTCGGTATGAAATTACCGTAAGGCAACCACTCGCGCGAGTTCAATTTGTGCTCTCCATCCTCCAGTACGGACACAACAGTTTTGCGTTCATCATCCAATTATAAAGACACGACAAAAAAAAACAACAATTTTTTTTATAAATTTTTATATAAAATTATATATAGCTTTTATTATATAAATTATATATCAAATTAGTAATTTACAATATATATAATATGAAATATATAGATTTACATTTAAAAAAAAATATTAAATATTATTATCTAACTAATAATAATGAATTACGAAAAAAACATTTTATATATCAATTCAATAATCTTAATATTAATGAAGTAAAAACAACTCAACATAAGGTTAAACATATATCTATTACATTAGGAATGTTAAATATAATAAATACAGCATTAAAAGACCAAGATAAGCATAATTTTAAACCATTTGCAATATTAGAGGACGATGTTAGTAAATATAGAGATTGGCCTAATACACTTGCTATACCTGAAAATGCAGATATGATATTTATTGGATTATCTCGATTTGGATTTAAAAAAGATAATTCGTATATAGATAGTGTATATTATGAGTCTATAGATGATGAGTTAATTCGTATATATAATATGTTGTCAAATCATGGATTATTAATTACATCATTACAAGGAACAATGATGTTTCAAAAGGCTATATATAATGCATTATATACAAATATCCCACATGATGTATATTTAGCGTCATTTCAACATTATTATAATGTATATGCATTAAAGGTGCCTTTAGTATATCAATATCCTCCAATTGGCGGAGTGCCTGATATATATACAAGGATTGAATTTACGGAGCCTTGTTGTGTTAAAGATTATAGTGATGACTATGTATTAATTAATATAAAAAATCAGATATAATTATAATTTTTACACTAAAAAAAAAAGTGTAAATAATTGCGATTGTTTATAAATTATAATTATAGTAATAGTAATAATTAATGTCTAAATAAAAATAAATTTTTACTACTTTACATTCATATAAGTTATTTTGGAATTGTCGATAGGTGTGCGACAATAATAGCAATTATATTCATTGTCATTTAAATGGTAAAATTTCATATAGCAATGAATACATAATTTATGTTGGCAGTCAAAATTAATAGCATAATCAACTTCAGACCATGTATTAATACATATATTACAAAATGCGTCAACTTGATTAAAAGATTGATTTATACAATTTAATTTGTCAAATATTTTAGAATAATGTTTTTGTTTATAATATACAGCTATTTCATCTAATATATTCCAGTAAATAATTTTATTAGTTGTATCATTATAGTCATAATGATAATAATCGCATAGTGAACATAAGAATTTAACACTGTTAATTTGATTATTTACACAAGCACTTGAATATGCAGTATGATTATTAATAGTAAAATCAATAGTTTGATTACTGTATTCCCATAAATATTTAGCAATATCGACATGTCCATTGCGTATTGCATTTATAAATGGTTCTTCATCTTTAATATGTATATAAAATTTAATATTTATAGAAACTAAATATTTTAATATATGTAAATGTCCATTATTACATATAGAGCGTAAAATTTCTTCATTATTAGCATGGAAATAAATATTTTTATTTTGTTCGAATAGGAATTTTACAATATTAATGTGTCCATTTGAACATGCATTTCGCATAGGTTCTTCATTATTAATATGAATATTTAAATGTGGTTGTAATATTAATAAATATTGAATAATATTTAAATGTCCATTTGCTGCTGCTTTGCATAATGCTTCATTTTTGTAAGCATTAATATTAATAGAATTATTTGAGTAATCCATTAAATATTGAATAATGTGTAAATATCCTTTGCTTGCGGCATATCTAAATGGTTCTTCATTGTTCATATGTATATTAATTTGCGGTGATATTTTTAATATAAATTGTAATATATGCAAATGTCCGTTATAACATGCATATCTAAAAGCATAATTATTGTAAGCATTGATATTTAGGTTAGGTTTAATATTAAGTGTATATTTAACAATATCTAAATGTCCGAATTCGCATGCATTTCTGAATATTTTAGATATGTTAATATATGTATTATATTTATATATATCTTTAATATATTGTAAATTTCCGTTTAAACAAGCATTATAAATATATTTATAAGTTGAAGTATAATTAAATGGGGTATTATGTGAAATTTTAATATTATTATAATAATTATTTTTTTTATCCATTATATAAAAAAATATTTTTTTTTATAATTAAATTTTATTTATATACTAATTTATTAAAATATTTAATTTTCAATTTAATTAAATATTTACCATTCATCTTCATCAACAATATTCCATTCATCGCTGCATTTTGTATCTTTTGTTTTTTCTTTATCTTCTTTATCTTTAATTTTATCTAATTGGTTGAAATAATTGAAAACTTTTTCTCTAATTTGTGTTTTAGCCATAGCTGCTTTATCTTTTTCAATTTGGAAGATAGTATTTTTAATTTTTTCATAGTTTTTGGATGTTAGAAACTTATTTTTAAAAGTATCAAAGTTTTGGTGGTTATTAATATAATTGGCATATTCTATGGTGTCATCTCCATCTTTATTAAATTTATAAGTTGTAATATAAAGATATGCAGATTGAACTTGAGTAATTTTAATTTTATATTCATTAATAAATGAAAATTGAAATTTCTGAACATTTACAATAAATTTTAGTTCAAATTTATTATATAATTTGATATCTTTATTATATTTATCTATTTTTGTCATAATAATGCGCAATTGATTTTTTTTATTATGTAGTTCTTGAATTTTATTAATATGTTCTTGACTTTTCTTTGTTTTCATATTTAATTCCATTAATTGAGAATTAATATTTCGTAATTGAAATGTATATTCATCTTTTTTCTTAGGTTCCAATTGTTGAAATTGTTTAACAATAGGATAAGAATCCATTATTTGTTTTTCTGTTTCATCGACTTGTTGTTCTTCTTCTTGAAGTGAAGCAATATACGCTTGTTGTTGTTGTATTTTTTTTTCTGTTAAATATTGGTTATATTCTTTCATATCTTTATATTGATTAACTTGTTGATATACAATATTCATTGAGCGTTTAGTTTCACGACGACGAGTAGAATAATCGGCCATAGTTATTAATAATAAATAAGGCCGAAAAACAAATTAATAAGTGTAAGATAACGGTATATGTATATTATATAAGAAAAGGCATTTTTTTATATATTGATAAAAAAAAATTTTGCGTATATATATAATTAAATTATCTTTATATCATTTTCCTTTTATTGTATAAGTGCTTTAAGTTTATTCAATTCCTTAACATCTTTATCTGGTGTTTCCAATATCATCGGTAATTTATATTTACTTGCATCTTTAATAAAATATTTCAAATTAGCACCAATTGTTCCGGTAAATATATTTTCATGCCTATCTACTCCATCATCAAATGGATTTTTACTATCATTTATATGAAAACATACTAATTTATCTTTGCCTATATATTTATCAAATTTTTTAAAATAATTTTTAACTATTGATTTCTTTCGTATATCATATCCTGCTTGATATATATGACAACTATCTATACAAAACCCAATATATCTTTTTTCAGCTGCACTAAACATATCATAAAACTCTTTGACTTGTTCTAAACTATTACATATTGTTGTTCCTTGTGCAGCAGATGTTTCCACTATTAACTTACAACGCATTTTCTTATCTTTCATATGTTGTATTAATTTCTGACATGATTTAACATAATTCTCTAATGCTTTATTATAAGTTAAATCAACTGATTTACCAAAATGTATTACAACACCTAATCCGCCAAATCCATCGATTATATCTAAGTCTTTAGATATATTTTCTATCATTAATTTGACTAATCTTTTATTAGGAGAACATAAATTAATTAAATATCCAGAATGACAAATAAGATGTATATTATTTTTTTTTATATATTTGGAAACATCCATTGTGTCTGATACTGTAATAGTTGTATCATGTTTTAATGTATAAGGAGAATTTAAGAATAATTGGAAAGAATTACAAGGAAGAGATAAATGATAATATTTAATTAAGTCATAATAAGTTTTAAATTTGTCTTTGTGTAAATGAAGTCCGCAATATTGTAATTTGGGATTTGACATTATATTTTGTGTAGTATAATATATTTTTTGTAGTATAATATATTTTTTGTAGTATAATATATATTTAAATGTTATAATTTATTATAATATAATAATAAATAAAAAAAATCATTAATAATAATCTAATATATTTTTATATAAACTATATAAATATGTCTTCAACTGAAATAATATGGTATAAAGACTTAGCAATGTTTATTGGACCAAATAACTTCAATATTTTCTTCCCTAATGCTTATATGTCATTTGAAGAAAAACTTAACAGTCTATATAGATTAGTTATTTATACTATGCTTTTAACTTACTTATTCACTTTCAATTTACGAATGTGTGTATCTATTATTATTATTTGCGGACTTTTATCTATTTTTATATATGAAATTTATGTTTCTAATAAAATGAAAACCGATTTTAATGTTGAAAAAGTATTTGAAAAACCTACTGAAGAATTTACTGATGAATTGAATGATGATAGGAAATGTATTAGAAGCACAGAACATAACCCGATGTCAAATGTGCTTGTTCCATACCCAAGCGATATTAAACCAGATGAATTTCCTCAAGATGATTCTGAACTTGCTGCATATTATAATGCTTGTTCTGTTTCTGACCCACAAAACAAAGAAGAAATAGAGCAAAATTTAGAAAAATCGCTATATAAAGATGTAGAAGATATATTTGGTAGGAAACATTCTGCACGACAATGGTATACTGTGCCATCATTACTATTGAATGACCAAACTAAACTTGCGAATTGGTTGTATAAAGATGGTCTATCTACAACTAATAAGACCGTTGAATTTTAATAAAATAAATGGAAAAGTGTAAAAAGAATATTTATAAATAATTTTTCTTAATTAATTGGTGATCCTGCATTGCATCCAGCAATATTTAATGGTCCTTGTGCTGGTGTTTCTTTAACCGAAAATATTTGTGCATTATTTAAGTGATTCCACTTACCTGTTAAATCAAGCGACATTAAACTATCTTTGCATTTGTAATCACGCTTATCCTCTAACTTCTTGTTATTAATTCCATCATATCGTTTAGAAGCGCATTTACTTGCGGGATACCTAATTCCCATAAGCTCTGACTCAAGTTCAACCATATTTACACCTGTTGGAGGACGAGATACTTGATTTCCTACTTGACCAAATTCCATACGATGCTCTTCGCACCTAGCAAATGGGTCAGTGCTTAATGTATATTCTAAAATATTTTTATTTTCTTGAAGTGCAGTTTTATAGTTGCATTTGTCATAATGAAGCCCAGATAACGCCATAATTTACTTATTATATTATTTTATTATAAATTTTATAAAAAATTTGCTTATTTTTTATTATATAAGATTATTATTTTTTTATATTAATTATACTTTTTACTGAAAAGTATTATGAAAAAATAAAATTCTGATTTTCAGAATTTCTGAAAATCCGAATCACATTATAAACTTATCTTATTATTTTCTACCAAAATTTTAATATGTTCTATATGCAAACTTCTATCAATAAATAGCCAAAAATTATGTTTCTTACATTTTTCTACTACATTCTTCTTATATTTATTATGTGGTTTACATAAATTCTCAATAGAATACTCATAATTTATTTTGTCTAATAATTTACCAATGTTTTCAATTGTAATAGAATTATTAAAATATTGATATATCTCATATAGACTATCAACAAAATTATCTCTATTAAAATTAGGTGCTTGACAACGCGATGAAGTTGATAAAAATGGTTTATATTTGATTTCATATTGTTTAACTAAATCAATAATTTCATTTTTAATTATCATTATATTATCTTTTTTCTCCAAATATATAGCAGGTAATTGAACTGCTTTATTGATATTACTAAAAGCATTAAATACTTCAAGTTGTGTAGTTGAAAACATGACATCAACTATACATAAGAGACATGTATTATTATTAGCAATATATTTAGCAAAAACTTCTCTACGGTGATTTCCGTCATAACATATTAGTCCTTCATCTTCTACTTCTGCTAAATGAATAATATTTGGAACATATCCACCATTAATATAAAAATTATAAATATCATTAACACGATTTTCATCACTATCTCTATTTCGAGACCATTTTTTGATTATTGGTGAAATTTTATTATATTCAATCAAAAATCCGTAATGATTATTATTTACATATATTTTTTTGCCTAATGAATTGATAATTAGTTCCATTATTACACTTTTATATATTAAAATTATCTTTAAATTTGATATCAATGGTAATTTCTATTTTATATAAAAAAATAGCATTTTTTTTATATCAACATATTTTTACACGGCGTAATATAGAGGCTAATAAAAATAATTACTTACATTAAATAAATTTACTAATTAAAATCACTTTTATTATTTAAATCATTAATTATATTATTTTTATCAAATAATTTCATCTTGTGTTAATCCAATTAACTTATAAAATTCATCCTCTGTAATATCATTTATTCCTAACTTACGAATATCTGGAATATATTTGAATGCTTCATTGTCTAAAAATGATTGTCCGTATTTAAGATAATCACTTACAATATGACTGATGTTAAAATCTAATATTTTTTGTATTAATTTTAATTTATCGCCAAGTATATAAAATTTATGATTTCCTGTTAAACTTAATTTTCCTTCGTCAATAAAAGCACCCTTAAACCCTCTTTTATTTGCGATGATTATTTTTCTCTTATTTGCGTCTGGATGTGTTTCACTTGCCTTTTTAACTAATATTCCTTCTTGTAATGTATATGTATCAATCGCAAACATATCTTCCAGAGTGTAATTTTGTGGAATTTTGCTTTTAGTTCCAGTTGATTTTATTGTTTTAGTATTATATTCCAAATTACAATTATTTTTTTCAATAAATTTAATTAATTTATCAAATATGTTATGATATGCCAATGGTATAGAATAATTTTTATCAAGATATTCATTTGACGATGTAATTAATTTTTTTCTTTTAATTTCACTAATAATTTCAGTTTTTTTGTGTTGTTTATTAACTACATTTTGTAAAATGTAAAGTGAAATAGGAATGTCAGCATTAATAGTTCCTTTTGACTTAGAATCGTCCCACAATTTTAACCAAATAATATGTTTTTCTAACATTGTATTATGTAATGAATGTGATTTTTTTAACCAACTTAAAGGATTTATATATGCTAAATATCCATTTGGTTTTAACCATTTAAATGCTTTTTCAATAAATTTTGTCCATATTGTTTCATTCTTCTCTCCTAATTGTTTTCCTGTATGAGAACGAATACCACCTTTATTATATGGTGGATTTCCTAGAATAATATCAAATTGTTTCACTTTAAATATTTCAAATGGTTTAAACTCTAATGTATCTCCTTCATATAAATTTAATTTATATTCATTATTTACATCAAATATTTGCTTACATACGAATACATTTTTTTTATTTAATTCACACATATATAACATATTTTCTACTATATGTTTCTTTCTCGCTTTTTCATCTTTGATTTCATCTTTTAATCCTTCCATTAATCTTAAATATACTGCTATTGGAAAATTACCCATCCCTGTAGCTGGATCTAACCATTTAAGATTTTTATTTTTCCAAACTTTTTTTGGTAATTTATCTAACATTTCATTTACTAAAATCATTGGTGTAAATACTTCTCCATTCTCTTTTTTTTCTACTGTTTTTGGTTTTAAACAATCATTTATTAACTCTAATAACTCTTTTGGATTATCTATTAAACTTTGTAATGACATCTTAAATTGTACTGAGATATTATATGTATTTGAACTTTTCTCAAAATATTTACTTACTATATCTTTTATTAAATCTATTAAATCTTTCTTATTCCACCATATTAAACATCGGTCATTAAATGTATCTAATAATTCTGGATTTTCTTTTATATCATTTAACATCTTTACAAAATCCATATTGGAATTTTTTATTGTTAATATACATGTTAATGGTATTATATATGGTAAGACATCTTTTGTAAATGATATTTGTGTTTCTTCTTTTTCTTCTTCATCTTGTTCATCTGAACTTTCATTATCAGATTGTTCATTATCACTGTTATTTTTAAGTTTTTCTTTACCTGTTGGTAAATCTTGTATTTCATCATTATCATCTTTAAATTTTAATTCTAAACTTATTTTATCATCTTTTAGACTCTTTATAAATGTTTTATTAATTAATTTTTGTGTTGAATTATCAAACTCTTCATAATCATTGTCTAATTTTCTTAAAAGTGTTCTAAAACTATTTATAGGGTCTTCTTTCCATATGTCCATTAATTTTTTAACTATCATATCAGAATTTATTTTTTTATTTTCCATCATATCAACATCAATATTTATTAGATGGTTTTTAATTAAATATTTCATTTTATCATTAATACTTTTTTCATTTTTATAAACTGTGTAATTAATACAAGTGTTTAATACTCTACTAATATTCAAATCAATAATAAAACCTATTTTTTTATTTTCTCCTTCTGTCATACATCTATACATTTGTTGTAAAACTTTATCAGAAGATAAAGCATTATTCATAAGAATAACTAAATCACATAAATTTAATGTAATTCCTAAAGTTAACATATTACCAGCAAGAAGAATTAAACCTAATTTACCTTTGCTTTTTGCTTCAATCTCTTTTTTATTAATTTCATCTCTAATATCTTTTGCTAATTCTTTATTTTTACGATTTATACATAATACATCATATTTTTTAAGAATATTATCATCAATCATTAATTTTTTAAGACATTCAGATATTTCATTAATATTATCAGAAGGTAAAAACCAAATTTGTGTAAATGGTAATCTTGTTTCTTTTTCAGAACAAATATTATTTATTCTTGGAAATATAGTTTTTTCACCATCAGTTTCTTTTTGAGACCCAGATATATATCTTAAAATTGTTTTTACTTCATTTTCAAAACTAAATTTAGTTTTAGCTTTATTTAATCCAAATAATGTATCAAAACAAAAACCCATTTTATTTTCATTATTTAGTTTTTCTTTTATTATTTTATATCTTTGTTGGTCAAATAAATTAGTAATTAAATGTAAATCAGGCATTTTTGTATAACACTTAAATATATCATTTAATGATAAACCTAAATTAGTATAATATTTAATGGTTTTTACTATATATTCACTACCATGTTTTTCTTTTAATTTATCTAAATTATTTTCCTCTAACAATATAGATTTACATATTTGTTCATCTTCAATATCCCAAAACATTTGACAATCTGGTAAAATATTCCATTCTTTTAATGGTTTATTATAGGTTGCAGTTAAATATATTTTAATAGTATTCTTAGATGAATATGATGTTAAAATATCTTTTGATAAATCAGTTGTTCCTGAAAAATGATTTTCATCAAAACCAATAATATCTAATTTTAAATTTTTAATTTTCATAATAGTTTTATCATTTGTATATTTTTGTAATAGTTGTTTAGACATTACAAAAATATTATTATCACTTATTTTAATACTATCTAATAATGTAGACCTTTCAATATGATGAATTTTAAATTTATCAAAATCTTTAAATTTATTAAATAAGTCATTCGTAAATTGTGGTGATGTTTCTGTTGGCGCAGGTGTAATAATCAAAACATTTAATTTATTTTTAACTTTTAACTGTTTAATAATAATACCACCAAACATATAAGTTTTTCCACTTCTACATTTACAACCCCATAAAAAAGATTTATTACCTTCTTCAATTAAATTACTTGTTTTTTGTGTAATTAATTCTTGATGAAATCGTAAAATTAAATTTTCTTTACTATTCAGATAAATAGTTTGCCAATCTTTATTTTTATTTTTAATTATATCTTGTTTAAATGCTAAAAAATATTTATTCAAGTTTGTTTTATCTAAAATATTATCTTCAGTCATATGTTCAGTAATATATTCACTTGATTCATTAGCATTTTTAACTTTATCTAAAACTGTTTTCTTATTAGGAACAACAAGATAAATTTTATAATTTTTATAAATATGTTTATTTTTAGTTGCCATAGCTATAATATTTTGAATATCATAATAATCTACTGATTTCTGTTTTTTTATGTCTTCATTAGATTTAGGATACTTACAACTAATAAATATATATGTATTATCATTTTTATTTTGTAATGTAATATCAGAACATCCACCAGAATTACCACTTAATACTTTTTCATTAAGATATTGATTAATATTATCTAAAATTTTAAGTTTAGCATTATTTGAATTACCACTTAAATGGTTAAAATTAGAGTTAGTAAAAACATCACAAAATCCAAATTTAATAACAATATCAAATAATCTTTCAAAAATAAAACCTGTTTCAGATTGTGTTTTACAAGTCTCTAAAATATTATCAACATCATCAAAAGTTATAATATAGTCAATAAAATCTTTAATATTCATATTAGTAAAGTTCATTTCTTTAGTAGTCATATAAGTATATATAAATTTATACTTTAAATTTAAATTAATCAATTTTTATTATTTTTATAATAAAATTAAGTAGTTTTTATAATAATTTATATATAAATTATTATAAAAATCAGCGTTTTAAATCTCCTAATGCGTAAAAATATTTAATGTAAAATGTGTAAATTTGATATCAATGGTAATTTCTATTTTATATAAAAAAATAGCATTTTTTTTATATCAACATATTTTTACACGGCGTAATATAGAGGCTAATAAAAATAATTACTTACATTAAATAAATTTATTAATCAAAATCACTTTTATTATTTAAATAATGCATTTTATAATCTTGCAACATACTAAAATAATTTATCTAAAAACTCTTCTGTTTTATTAATATTTTTAATATTACTTGGACTATATCTATATAATACTGCTTTACAACGACCATTATAGTTTTCCATATATGTTTTATCATCTAAATTGTGATAATGACAAATTTTAGGTATTTCTTTGGCAGCATTTCTAATTTCAAATTCTTTATAATAATAACCTAAATCCCGAATCATTTGACAATTATGAATAAATGGAATCCCAAGTTTAAATAATTCCAAATGTAGATAATTAAGCTGATTTAACATTTGATGACAAATAACAAAATTAATATTAAATGCTTTCATAAATTGTGGAAAACGACAAGCATTTTTGGATAAATGTATTTTGCCATCTTTATATAGATTTAATGATTGAATATGATTGTAAAATAATTCTCGTTTATGCAAATGATGTAAATTAGTAATATATACTTTACCAATATTAACTTTATCTTTATAATTATTATATAAATATTCTGCAATATAAATAGGAATAATAGATGTTTTAATTAAATGTAAATTAGCTTCAAATATTCCAATATTAAGAACGTTAGTTTTATGATAAATAATTGGATTAATATCAAAACCAACTTCCTTATTCCTTATTTCTTGAATCCAATCATCCCATATATATCGTGCAGTCATTAGTTGATGTTCTTTTATATTATATTTAGCAATATAATAATCTTCACTATATCTAAAATGAGGAGAAATCCATAATTGATTATAATCCTTATATAATGTGTTTTCAGGTGTATGATTCGCTATATTATTGAGATTTTCAACATCTAAATCTTCTTTAGTATCTCCTAAATATAAATAATAACATGTATCAATAACAAATGAATTACCATATGATACATGAATAAATTTCAGATTAGGATTTAATTTAAGAAATGTCTTATGAAGTTCTATACCGAAATCAAAAAATACTTCAATAAATATATCTAATTTGTAACAAGTAGTACATAATAGTTCATAATTATATTGACGATTATAATATTGTAATTTTTCAGTTTGTTTTTTGTCTGTGTCTTTAGAATCACAAACAATTAGAATAGGTATATATTTGTTAGATTTTTCTATCATTTCATAAAGAAAAATGACATTCATAAGTAGTGAATTAGATTCTACTGCTTTGAAATCATCAATCATACCGATTGTTAGTCCAACCAATTTTTTAGTGGTTGTTGACATAATTAATTAATTTAATTATTCCTATAATATATATAATGGTAATTATTTTTAAATAAATAAAATTCATTTTTTTGGAAGAAGAAAGCGTAAGTCAGTCTTTAAGCAACTTCTTGCTAATCCTATGCTTATAATTATAAATTATCATTTTTATTATTATTAAATTTTGTTCAATTGAAAGGGATTTAAAGGATTCCGCCGCTGAAATATATGTAGGAAAATTCGCGCAAGATCACCTTTATATACTATATATATTAAAATATAAAGTTAAATTATATAAGAGTAATTCCGCGCATAATTATCTACAAAAGTCTCAGCATACAAATTCGGATTTTCTGAATTTCTGAAAATCCGAATTTATCTATGTAAAAAAAATGAATAATATATAGATTATATATATATAATTATATATATATATAGTAGTGTTAAATATAGATTATTTATTATATAGAAAAAAGTGCCATTATATATATATAAAATAGATACAATTATTATTATTATTATTAATAGCATTTAAAATATTGCGTATAATGTCATATAGATTATTGGTTGATATTGAAACTACAGGATTACCAAAGGCAAAAAGTTTTGGAACATATTATCATCCAAGTTCTATTCATATGTATAGCACTTCACGAGTGGTAGAATTAGGATTTATAGTATTTGATGATAATTATAATATAGTATATAAATATAATTCTTTGCGTAAGCCAGAAGATTTTATGTTTAAACAAGTAGTATATGAGAAAGGTCCAAAGCAAGGACAATTTATAAATGATATAACATATAAAATGTGTATATCAAATGGTGTATTATGGTTAGAGATGGTGAATTTATTGATGAAAGTAATTGATAAATTTGCGATTACTGAGTTTTATGCATTTAATGTGTTATTTGATTATAATTGTCTATTAAGTGAAGCATATAGAAATTATAATGTAGCATTTATTGATGTTTTAACTAAATTAAAACCATGTTGTATAATGGAATATTCAAAGGTATATATGAAAGATATGAATAGTCGTAAATATAATGCGGAAGCTACATATAATATGTTATTTAAAACTGATAAAAAGGAAACACATCGTGCATTAGAAGATTGTTATATTGAATTAGAAATATTGAAATCATTAGATGATAAATATAAGAAAGATAAAGAACCGATTATATTGAAATATATAGATTAAATAGTTAATTATTATTTTTTTTTGTTTTGCATTTTCTTTTGCACATTTTGGACAATTGTTTCTCAAATGATTGCTGGTTTAGATAACAGTAATAAATAAATATATACTTAATAAAATTATCATTAAAAATTGAATAAATATTGATAATCATTTTATCAAATATTTATATAAATTATAAAAAAAGATATAATATTTTATTTAAACTTTAGATTTAGGTTTAGATTTAGGTTTAGATTTAGATTTAGGTTTAGATTTAGATTTAGGTTTAGGTTTACCGCCACTTTGTCTTAACATACTCTTTGCTGTTTCTGGAAGAAGTTTCTTTAAGTTATTATTGCACTCATTTACTTCATTATTAAGTTTATTTGTATATTTCTCGACATCCACTTTATTTATATCATAATCATAAAGATGATTATTTAAAATTTCTAGAGTCCACTCCAAATCTTGAATACTACCTCGCAAATTGTTAATACTACTTTGCACTTGAATTATAGGATCCATAATATAAATTTATATTTTATTTTTATTATTATATATATATTTTATTTTTATTATTATATATATATATTTTATTTTTATTATTATATATATTATTTTTATTATTATATATATATTTTATTTTTATTATTATATATATATTTTATTTTTATTATTATATATATATATATTTTATTTTTATTATTATATATATATATTATTTTTATTATTATATATATATTTTATTTTTATTTTTATTGTTGATATAAGTAATTTTCTTTTATCAAGTAATTTTAACTAAAATAATTGAAGGACATTTATCACAAACATATATTGTTCATATGGTAATTGGAATAGACAATCAAATATGAAATATAATAAACCAACTCCAAGAATTAGTTTAAAAAATAAATTATTAAAATATTTTACCACATATAATATAGATGAATATAAAACAAGTAAAATTTGTTTCCATTGTTATAATGAAGCCGAAAAATTTAAAAAAATGGAAATTATAAGAAAAACAATTGATATATATAAAGATTATAATATATTAAAAACAAAAACTAAAATTAATAATAATGATATAATATATATAAGAGAAAAAGAAGAAAAAAAAGAAAACGAAGAAATATTAAAATCTTATACTTTACATGGATTATTGCGTTGTAAAAACGTCTCTTGCTTGGATAATTCATGTGATAAGTATAGGATATTTAATAGAGATATCAATGGTGCGTTAAATATCTTAAAAATAGGTAAAAATTGGATAGAACAAAAAGAAGAACATCCAATTTTTACAAGAAAAAAAAATCAAGGATGAAGTTATAACTTCATCTTTCCTTTCTGCTGTGGTTTTTTATAAAAAAAGATGACAATTGCGGTTGTCCCATTTTATAAAAAACCACAGTAGAACAAAAATTAGTGATTTAATAATTAATTGATTAGTTGATTGATTGTAATATAAAATATTATATATTTTTAAGAATGATTTCATCGTTAGTCAGCATGTTATAACATGCTTATTATTTTTTTTCTTGTAAAAATTGTTCATGAATTTGGCAAATAATTATAACTTTTTACTCATATTTATAAAATTAACTAACAAATAATTATAAAAATTATTATATTTTTCATTTGCTTCATCTATAAATTCTTGTTGTGTTCTTTTCTTATGCATTTTAAGAATTATTATTTTGTATATAATAATATTTTGTAAAAATAACTTATATAGAAATTAATTTAATTAGGAATTATAAGTTAAGCTCATTGCATGGCCTTGGATTTTTGCTATAATTATGGATATTAACTGGTCCTTTGAATCTATCCAAATCATTGCACCATTCTTTTGACGAAGGTAATGCAGCCATTTGATTAAAAGGTTTTGGCACACATGGACGATGATTATCTCTGACAATAATTCTGGTATTAACTGTTCCTCTTGGCATAGGCTCGATAGCGTGGTCTTGTTCATCTTGACACATCCATTGCCACCTATTTGCAGCCAATTCTCTTCCTGTTCCACATACAGAATTCGTTAATCTGGTATGTTCTGTACTAACAAAATTACATTCAGATAAATTAGTAAGTTGGCAATATTGTCCTGAAGGGATATATTTTTTAGTAGGGCATTCAGATAGAGGACGAGTAATATTCATTAATTCACTCTCAGCATCAATGCGTTTGTCTTTATCACACATAGAAACACCTGTGCGTCCCATTGAAATAGATGGGTCAAGTGGGAAACAAGGAGAACAATTTGGTAAACCACTATTTAACATATATTCACCTGGTCCAGCAGATTGTTTATTGTTGTGATTAAGTAAACAGTCATCATTTTTTGCGGAACTTAAACTCATTTTTAATTATTAATATATTTATTGAAAAAAATCTTATTATAATTATATAATATTATTATTTTATTATATAATTATAAAAAAAATATTTATATTATAGTCTATAATTATTCTTTATTACACCTTTTCCATTTTTAAATGCCGACTTTTATTATAAAAAAAATTTTTTTTTATAATATTTGTTTCTTCATTAGGTGTAAACTATGTTGATAATGGGTTTTCACGCATTATATTTTTGGTCGGTCTTTTTTCGTCGGCGTGTCATTATCAATTGTTATTTTGTCTCGTGTAAATGCAATATCTCGTGTTTTTGAATTTATCCATTCATAAGATAAATTTAAAATATTTTTACATCCATTAATATCTCTATTTATAAAAGTAATATTTTTGCTTTCACAGCCATTACTTTTACAACTAGAACATATCAATATACGATGCATTTTTTTATTATCACATTTATAATTTTTTAATTCATTTTTACAACAACAACATAATTTTGATGTTTTAAATTCATCAAATAATACACTATTAAATCTTTTATTTATTAATTTTCTCATTCCAATTCCCATACTTGGTATTATATGTTTCATTTGTTTTGAATTATTCCAATTTCCATAACTAATTAATAAATCTTCTGCTTTTCCAAATTTTTTTTCTATATTATTTAATAAGTTATCTTCACTTTTTCGCTTTGCTATATAACTTCGCCATTTCATTTTTCTCAATAATTGCGCTTCATAAAAAAACTTTAATTTATCATTTAAAATTAATTTTTCTTTAATATAATCTTTAAATTTATTTATATCATTTGTTTTACTATTATAATTACTTAATTTTGTTTCTTCTTCAATTATTTGATGTTTTTCTTTTTCTTGATATAATACATAATTATTTCTTAATCTATTACTTTCAAATCGTCTTTGTATTCCTGTATATCGCAATTTATTATTATTTTCATCTAACATATAAATTAAATTATGTTTTCCTGGATCAACACTTATAATTTTTTTAGTTTTACATAACTCTATATCTTCATCGTTTAAATCAGTTATATATTTATCAATATCATAATCATTACTTATTAATCCAACATAATCATCACTTCTATTATCTTTTTTACAAAATTTATCATAATAATTATGAGTAAAAGTAATAGAACAACCAATTCCATCAGTTTGAATTGTTTTAATATTATAATTTTTAACATTCATTACTTTTTTTTCCGTTTTGAATATTTTAGACCATATATATTCTTTATTATCTTTTATTTTACTTATTAAATTTTTTTCTCCATTAAAAAAATTAAGTATTAATGTAGAACAATCAATAGTTATATAACTTGGTATAATTGAAGTTCTTAAACTTATTGATTGAAATAATTTAAAATTTGTTTTATTTTCAATATAATCATTCATTTTTAAGGTGTAAATTATATATTTTTTAGGATTTTTCTTAACATCAAGACCATAACTATCATTGCATTTATTAGGTAAATAATTAGTTTTTATATATGTTGCATATTCTTTATAATCATTATGTATCTTATCAATTTTATTTAACAATATATAATTTTTAGTATCATTCCATAATTTATTATAATAAAAATTAACTTCTTTAATTAATTTTTTATATTTATTATTTATTTCATTAATTATTTTTTTATCATTATTATTATTTAATTCTTGCTCTTGTAATAATTTTAAATCATGTAATTTCTTTTCTTGTTCTAGTATTAATGATTTAACTTCTGGTTTAGTTAAATTCATAAATCTTCGCATTCGTGTAATAAAATGTTCTTTTATGTTATTATTATACGCAGTTGCCATTTGAACTGATAAATATTCAATTAAAAAACATTTATTAGTTAAATCAAATTTTTCTTTTCTATTAAGTAATGGTTTAAATTCATTATCATAAAAGTCATTTAGTTCATTTTTAAATTCATCATCATTATTAGATTTTCTTCCATTATTACTTTTTTTACCACACGCTTTAATAAAATAAGTAATATTTCTTCTATTTAAATCAGGTATATTTTTATTATTTTTATAACAATGTAAAATATATAGTCTAATAAACATATAACTAATAATTGCGATATCATTCATATCTTTAACAATATCATTTATTATAGGATAATTATCTTTATAATCTTTTAATATTGATTTTAAACTTGTTTTGATAGTAAAAACAGTAGATTTTTGTTTTTGCTGATTAAATATTGATTTATAATTATCATCTTTATCATCTTTATCAGGTTTTTTTTTCTTTGACATTTGAAGAAAAAATATAATTGCTATTATTTATTTTCTTATATTTATATATTTAATATTTCTTTATATAGTTATATTTTTTGAATAAAAAAATTAATGTTCTTGTTGTTGTTTTCTTTTATAATAAGATTTTAAACTTGAAACTCTATTTCTTTCTTTAAATAGTTCAGGATTTTCATTTTGTAATTTTTTTCTACTTTCTTTTGCTTTTTCAATAATTAAATCTTTATTTGCTTCATAGTATTTTTTTTTAGATAATTTAGTTTGTTCGTCTTGTTTTTTAAATTTATTTAATTCATTTTCTAATTCTTTAATTTTTTTATCTTTTTCAGCTAATTGTTTTTGTAAATCTTGAATTTCTAAATCTTGAATTTCTAAATCCATAATAAAAATATATATAATAAAAAAAATATAATATATATATAATAAGTTTAATTTATGTTTATATAGAAAAATAAAAGTCGGCATTTAAAAATGGAAAAGGTTTAAAATGTTTTATGAGCTAATGATTTAAATTTTTTAAGCATTTTCTTTCTTTTTTCAAATTTAGATAATTTATGTAATCTATTTCTATTATTTGATATATCAGACATTATACTATTATCTGAAGGGACATTTTCTCTTTGTTCTGAAGGAATAAGAATACCATCTTCTTGCATCTTTGCGCTTTTATTATTTATATTATTAATATTATTATCTATATTATCAACATTATATTTATCAGTTATAGAATTGAGTGTATTATTAGTATTAGCTATAGTAGGGACTGATTTATTTTCTGGTTCTTCAGTTTTAATTTCTTGTGCTTCAATAATAGATGGTAATGGTTTATTTGTTTCAATATTGATTGTTTTAATATTATCTAATCCATTTTTAACAGCATTATAAGCATTTGACATAATATTAGGTAATGAATATTTACTAATAATTTCATTTTGTTCGTTATTTTGTTCATTATTTTGTTCATTATTTTGTTCATTATTTTGTGTATTATTTTGTGTATTATTTAGAACATCTTTTTTATATGTTTTTTCTGTGTTAGTATTAAATTCTAATGGAGGAACAATAGCATTACTATTATTATAAACAGATAAATTATTATCATGAGATGTATATGTATCTACTTTTTCAGTTCGTGATACTTGTGGCTTTAATTCATTAAATTGTTGAATATTTTTTTGTGATAAGCGTGAAAATTTAGATGATGATGATTTATTTGAATAATCTGATAAACTATCATCTGTTTGCTTTTGTTGTTCTGGTGATAAAATTATTTTATTATTTGTATTATTTGTATTATTTGTATTATTTGTATTATTTGTATTATTTGTATTATTTGTATTATTTGTATTATTTGTATTATTATGTTGAATACTATTATATGTATCTAATGTATGTGCTTTTGTTGATTTTAAAACAGTTGATTTAGAAGAAGCGGATGATGATGATGAAGATGATGAAGATGAAGATGAAGATGATGATGAACTTGAACTATTTGATGCTACTACTTTTTTATTTTCATTAATATTTGATTGATTAACTACTGACTTTTTTGATACACTATTTGATGTGCTACTTGATGATTTTGAATTACTGTGATTTGATGACGCAGAAGATTTAGATGATGCTTTCGAGTTAGAAGACGATACATTAGAAGCTTCGTCAGAAGCTTCATCAGAAGCTTCATCAGAAGCTTCATCATCATCAGAAGCTTCATTTGGAATATTATTAGCTAAATTATTTAGATTATTAATATTTTTAATTTCATATTTAAAGGTTTTATCGTCGCTATTAGATTTTTTCTTTTCATTTTTAAGAATATTAGATAATATAGATTTATATGGTAAATAATTGCGGAAAGTGCTTTCAATTGACGCTTCAACAATATTAATAATTTTATCTTGGTTTTGTTTATATATAAAATTTTGTCTAATATCATCTTTGCTAAATTCATCAAATAATAGTTCAGTATGAGTCCAAATGTGTCTGGCAATATTAATATATACTTTATGTAAGAAAGTTGTTAAATTAGGTATTTGAGTTTGTATATTTTTTTTAGAAGTATTCATATTGGTTAAAATTTTAAGATTAATAATAAAAATAGTATTCATTAAGTCTTCGAGAGCTTCAAATTTAGAATTTGTAATAAATCGTTGTTTTTCATTTTCAAGTATATTTTCAGACCAATTAGGAATTAATGCTAAATTATCTTGAAATTCTTTAAGAATAAATTCAGTTTTATTAGCATTAGATTTAGCATTATTATAAATAGATATAATTCCATCATAAAAGAATATTTTAGTTATATCTATGAATTGTGATATATATTCTTTTTTGGATTCAATAAGAATTTGTATATCATTATTAGATATAGATTTGTTATATTTTTTTACTAATGTTTGTGTTTTCATAATATTTGTATAATAATTTAGTTATTATATAAAATATATTAAATATATTAAAAATATATGTTTTAACTATATTTAAATCAATATAGTTTTATATAAACTTTTTATTTAACAAAAAAAATATAAAAAAAAATTCGGATTTTCTGAATTTCTGAAAATCCGAATTATTCTCTATATTCGGGATAAATATTATAAGCAAATTTGTTATTTATATCAGTAGAATATCCTTGTCCTGAATTATTCATATTAGACTCGGTCATAGGCATATGTATATTATGGTCGTTTTTATCTTTTTTTACTTTATTAATAGTTTCAATTAATTCTTTATAGATAATAAGTTTGTTTTCTTCAAATTTCATATATGCATTAATATATTTAAATAAATCATTATTATCATTGCATGTTAAATTATTATTATTTAAATGTCCATCTTTAGAATCTAAATGCATAATATGTAAAAGAGAAAAGAATTTACTATCTGGTATAATATTATTCATTTTTCCAATAAATTGATTATCATTGTATTCTTTAGCAGCATATTTATCCATAACTTTTTTATATTCTAATGATATTTCTTTATATCGTTGTGGAAAATTAGTATCAATTTTTTTTTGTTCTGCTGTTTCTGTAATATTGATTATTGATGGTTTTTCTTGTGTTGGATCATATTTAGCAATTTTATTAGTTAATGTATTAGTATCAGAATGTGATTCTTTTTGAAATAAGTCATCATTTTTATAGGTGTCGGCTACTACTTTATATTCTGTTTCTAAATCATTAATATTAGCTGGATTAATATGCAGTGTATTATGGAATGTTTTATTGCTATATGTTTCATTTATTTTTTTATTATCAAGTAAATTAAATAGTTGTGATAAATGTGTGTTTGATAACAATAAGCTAAATATAGTGTCTTTATATATGAATAATATAATGACAATAATGCTGATAAGAATGATAGTATTATTATCCATTATAATAATTAATTGTATTTTTATTATTAATTATTTTATTATTTTTATATTATTTTGTAAATATAAAATAAAGGCTAAAAATATTGACGCTGAAAAAAATTTTATAAAATCATAAAATAATATAGCTATTTAAGACTAAAATATTGATATAATTTTTTTTAAGGCTACAAAAAAAAATGCTTTTTGTCATGTTGGTTGTAGTTACCGTTGCCATTTTGGCACAAGAACCAAAATGAGGGTTTTTTCCCACATCATTTCAAATGAGTTGCTAAAATATTACTTGAAAAACTCAGATCGCGAAAGGGTCATACAATACTTTAATGGATTCGGCACTCTCCCCGAACCGTGCGATGATGTAAAGAATTGGGAAAAGGTGGGAGAGCTGAGCGGGGACATCACGGTGGACAATATGGCGAAATTCATCGCGAACCATGTTGTCTACCCCCTCATAATTTGCAGAAAGCAATGCGTGCCATTTACGCAGCAAATGTATGATTATTCGCATAATCACTGGGCAATCCTCGTTGACTGTCTGCAGTTACACAGTGCGATAGAACACACCATCGTGCTCGAGTTCAGCCTCAATGGGTCAACGATCTTTGCTCGCTCCAGGTTCATAACCCAGGACTCAAGCACATATAATCTGGCGGATGCCTTCAAGACTGAAGACATCTTTCAGTGGTCCGGGAACATCTACGACGACCTGGGCCAAAGTGATGCTGACAGCCCAAGAGCGATGTTCCGGTTCAAAAAGAACCCTTGGAACGATTTCATAGGTCATGTCACTTGGGCTGAGAAACGGATGGAGACGCTTAAAGAAAATGGGAAACATACCATAGAAGAAGAAAGACTACAATGGGCTGCAGTTGCGCAGATCGCGAGTGTGGCTCTGAGGGCACCACAAGAGTTAAATAACGACTTACGTAGTATCATAACGGAATCCAAGTCAAGCCCACTCATTGGGCTTTTCGACAAGGGTGATTTCAACACGCTGTTACTGTTACTCACAGCCCAGATCAGCACATTCGCTGTGGAGTCGGGAACGCCAGCCATGCGCGAGGCGTTGTCCGACAAGCTGAGTGAGTGCTTCGAACGAGCCGAGACGGACTCACAAAGCAGGGTGATTGTGCTGCTCGGCTTCTATCCGCTCTTAGAGGCGGAAGACACCCGAAAACATGTGGAAGCCCACTTGAGGAAGGCGTATAGTTTCCTATTCAGAGACGACTAACGCACACGCACGACACGACGCACACATACATTCAGAACACCCAGTCTCCCAAAGATGGAGATGTGCAGAAAAAAAATTTTTTTTATAATAAAAGTCGGCATTTAATTTGGAAAAGTGTAAAAATAATAATAATAATAATAATAATAAATATACATTACTGAAGCAGCTTAGCAACTCGGTGCATCTATTCCAACGACTTGACAATTTTTTTTCTTAACAAAAATTAAGATATTCTATTTTTCATTAGTTTCTCTGATTAATAACCCCAAAAATCAAATCAAAATGCACATCAGAATTATGTATATCAAATGGATTACCATATAAATCAGTTAATTGAACTTTAATTTGTGTAATATATTGTGGAAATTTAAATTCTTTAATAATTGGATTTCCGGCGCGATATTTAGCATCATCTTTATTAATTGGAAATGCTGCAAATGACCAATTATTGTTTTGTTGATTATTTGCATAATTTATATTAAAATCATTAATATGTAATATAGCAGTTTGTGATTTAGTCATATTAATACGATATGGAGCAGTTATTGGTAATGTATATGTAATATCTGGTTCAAATCCTAATATATAAGCAAGTGAATCATTATTTGTTTTTGGAAAAAGTATATTAGTTGCTCCTCCTGATGTTGATGTAATTTTTATTTTTTCACTAATTGGATCTAATGTGGCATCAATATCTGGAATACTATCTATAGTTGAAATTAATGTTGTAGGGGTAGATACTATAGTATTTAAATCATAATCACCTTCTGCAATTGTTGCAACTGCACCTCCATCAATAATATATGAATTATTATTAGAATTAATAAGATATTTTTGTTGTAAATTAGCAATAAAATTAGATAATTGAATACTCTCAATATTTCGGATTGGATCTCTTAAAGTAATGACAAAGTCATGAGTTGTAGGATAAGCGACTTTGTCCCGGTAAGCACTATTAATTGTATAAGTTAAATATTCTTTATTTTGTTCGTCAATATGATTTGTATTAATTGTTCTACTATTGATTATAGCATTATTTGTAAAAAAATCAGTTGATTGTTGTTGTTGTTTTGGTTTAAATACATCAAAATCATCATCCATTGTTATAATTATTATATTTTATTATTTATTTATTTATTTATTTATTTATTTATTTATTTATTATTGTATATATATATACTTTTTTAATTTACACGGTGTAAAAATATTATCAAAAATAATAATTATTTAGTAATTATTTTTTTTATCTTGTAAAATCAGGACATTGACTTAAAAGGTTGCCTCTTGTATCAGCGCCTACTCTTCCATCATATGATTTTTGATTATGTGGATTAGGGAAGATAATATAATTTGGGTCTTGAATAGTGCTGGAAATGCAGCTAATTTGAGGAATAAATTGATTTTCAAGTGTTGAAACACCAGAAAGAACATTACAAGATCTTTTAATGCGTGTATCCTCACCTTGGGTCAAGCGTGAATCAGTTTCAGTAACTAAACCACCATGATTGAGATTTGGAACTGATTTAAATATCCGTTGAAATAATTGTTGTTTATTTTTATCATTAGTAAGTTGTCTATACTTTAAATCGCTGTCAGCTGTCATATCGCATAGATTTGTATTACCATAACCATTATTTAAAACCATACCATTTTCCATAGCAAATGCGTCTATATCATTTTTGTTTCCTTTGTTATTTTCAGGGGTTGTTTGACAAAAACCTTGAAAAAAGTTATTTGTGTTATATCCAACAATAGCTTGGTCCATTAAATCACTGGCTTCAATATAGCAAGCATCATAGTGGACATCCTTATGCTGGTTGAAAATGCTAAATTGACTCATTTTTGTATATTTTTATTGTATAAAATAGTTTATATATTTATTATTATAATATAATATAATTTTTATTTAAATTAATTATTATATTTTTATTATATTTTTATTATATATTATATATGTAAATACTCTGGAATAGAGATTCGGATTTTCAGAATTTCTTAAAATCCGAATTTGTGTTTTTATATTGTTTCAATAGTTGTGTATGTGTGCTATGTTTGAAACCGGAACAATCACTGCATCGTGTCTGTTAATAACCCACTGTTTACTGGTTATAAATTATATGAGTTTATAACTATAACTACTACTATGTATATAAGCGTTTTTTTTTGCCGTTATTACTATTATTCTTTAATAATTTTTGCTTTTTACATAAATTTATTAATTTAAAATTTAATTGTATATATTATATTTATTATATAACTATAAAACATCTTTTTACATTTAATTTTCTTCTATTATAATTATAAAAAGCAATGATTAAATTTATAAATATAATATATAATAATTTAAATAAATTAAAAAAAAATATGAAATATATTAATAAACTTAAAAAACAAACATTAAACCACTTAAAAACTAAAAAAGTTAATAAACAAGTAATTAATGGTAAAAGATTTGAAAAAAAAACATCAAATGAACAACAACTATTAAATGATAAATATACTAAAATAATATTAAATAATACTAAATATGGATATTATTTACAAAAACGAACTAAAAATAAAGAAATCATTTATACAACTCAATATGGATTTAAATATTATGTTGAAAAAATGTTTAATATATCATCAACACGATTACCAGATGAAGCATATATTATAAACTACTATAATACGCAAAATAAAATAATTAAATCAATTATAAAAATTATTGAAAAAAAAGAGCAAATATGTGAAGGAAGTTGTATAGATAAATTATATAGTGGTGATGGTATTAGATTTGATTATCAAATGCAATTTCCAATTAGAAAATTTAAAATCAATTATTCTTTTTGTTTGAATAAATTTTTATGGGATAAATGTAATAATCAAAGATACAAAAGTGTATTTAATTATTGTAAAAAGAAAAAGATAAAAGTATTTAATGGTTCAAAAAAAATATATTTTAAACAATTGAAAAAATGGATTAATACATAAGATGAATATTGCATATCACTATGCTGTAAGTTTAGTTGATATATTTTTATATTATGAATTATTCTGCTAATATTTTATCTGTGCGCGAATTACTGTTAATAACCCTTTATATATCTAATTATTATATTTATATTGAATAATATATAAAGATACTGCAAGCGAATATTTCAATAAATATATGAAGATAATTATATTGTATATTATAAAAATGAAAATGTGTTATATTCAACAAAAGTGTTAAAAAAAAATTTTTTTACATTGTGTGCGCGTGAAGAACGTCAAGAACGTCAAGAACGTCAAGAACACCCTGGATGAGTGGGGTCCGTGGGATGAATGAGTTCCGTCATACGGGTGAGCTTCAAGCGATCCCGCAACCCGTAGTATGGATGCGTTTCCGCCCAGTAGTCAAGGAATCTGTATCCCTCGCTGTACGAGTGTTGGAACAGGAAGAAATAATCTTCCGTGTAGTTCCCGAGTAAGCAGAACACCCTTACCTTCACTTTGTATATGCCCGTGTGGGTATTCAAGGTTAGAAAGCAGTCACACCACTGGACTATGTTCGACCGAAGTATAAAAGATACATATCTGTCTACACAGTCCGCGAAATACTGGTCTTCACTCATCCGGCTTTCCAGACTCTCCACAAAGTCTTGGCCAACAACCAGCCCTTGTATTCCACGCACGAAAACACAAATTATTGCATAGAGGGTGTTGTGCTTATCAAAGCCAATACAGTTCATCCGTAATCGGGCTTGTGCCATCATCCCTAATAGGGCTTGTGCCAAAATGGCAACGGTAACTATAACATACATGTAAATAAGCATTTTTTTTATTTAGCCTAAAAAAATTATATCAATATGAGTTGGCATCTTCATTTGATACAATATTTAACACATCCTCCAACTCGTTTCCCAATCTTCTGAAGATTAACATTACCTTTTGCAACATCAATAATTGTATTAATAGTTCCTGGAAGAAGATGGTCTATAATAAATATATTTATAAATTCTTGAGACATTCCTTCCATTCCTGGTGGCATTGGAACATTATAATCTTTAAGAATAAGCTTAACAACAAGTATAACAATTTGCTTTTTATATTCTCCACGATTTTTATCTTTATTTTTTTCACGCTTTTCAATATCCTGAATAAGTTCCATAAGAACAGGCACAAGCTGCATTACATCAGTAGTTGAAAATTCTTGAATATTTTTCTCAGTAATCCATTTTTTCGCAGCAATATAAAGCTTTTCAACTTTTTTTAGCAGCGCTTCATTGTTAAATTGATTTAATGTATTATCTGGATTAGTTGCAAGAAGATTCTTAGCTTTATCAATAATAGAATTAGACATATTTAAAAATAATAATTACTTTATAATATATATATGTATAAATCTTTAAATATATTTTTTTTATTTAGTGTAATATGAATAAAAAATAAACATTAGATGTAATTATGATTGAAAATTCTTAATAATTTACAAATGACAAAAAAAAAATTACTTAACATAATTACTTAACATAATTTAATTACACCGGTGTAATAAATTTACGTAGTTCAGTAATTGGTAAAAATGGAATATTTGGACAACATGCCCAATAATTTTTTTTGAAATATGTAATTAATTCATATTTATGTGGAAAATATAATCCCAAATGATGTTTATCATATAATATGTCATATTTATTTTTAGTTAATTTATTGATAATATCTTTAGAACCATAAGGCAAAATATACATTAATTGTATTAATGAATCATTCTTATTTAATTCATATTGGCTATATGGATGTTTATCAAATATGTTATTATAATTCATATTCATTGAACTATGAAAGTATAAATCTAATACTGTAGGACTATAATTATAATTATAAAACCATCCATTTGTAGGTAATTTTTGGTTAAAGTAATAATTAATATACCATATTAATCCTTCAATATAGTTATAACATACTTTATTTTGGATATCATGCGTTGATTCATTGGGAAATAATAGATTATAATAATTAATTCTCCAACTATTTAATGCAGAAAATATTATCATAGGTTTTCGTTCAATAATGGCTAAATGTTGATAGTGTTTATCAAATAGTTCAATAGACATATTTTTATGAATTTTTAAAATATTTTTATCTATAATTTTTAGTTTCATAAATTTATCATAATATTTTCTAAATTCTGTATCTTCAATTTTAGATAATTTTTCAAATAATTTATTTAGAACTTCATTATTAAGTTTATATTGATTATTATCTTTATCAAAATATAGTAATAAATGATTAGCATATAATTTATCCATATCTACACCTTCATATTCATTAATAAGTTCAATAATATATTGAATTAATATATCTAAGCCAGTATTATCTAATGATATATATGATAAATGTGGTAAGAAATCATTACCTAAAAATACACAAATAAAAGCATAATTATAAATAAGTAAATCATTATCAAATAATTCTCTTATTTGTGTATTAATGATTTTTGATTTAACAAATAAACTAAGTGATTTTTTAAATTCATTCACATTAAATATATCAACATGGTCAATATCACTTAATTGTCTGATTAAATATATTTGATTATCATATAAATTAATCATAGAAAGTAAAATTAAATCAGCATCTAAACCGTGAATAAATATATTATTTTTTGGTTCATTTGCAGCTTTTACAACTGGATTATTTTTGATATATTCAAAAATTTTGTGTTCTCCTTCTCCGTATTCTGCTGAAGTAGTGAAAATTATGTCAAAATCAAATTTATCTGTATTTTTATTGGTATTATAAGTCTTAATAAGAAATTTCCATAATTTATCTTCTAATGATTGCATAAATAAAGTTTGCGGGGATATATTATTGCTATTCCATTCATTTTCCATATATTCAATAATAAATGGATCAATATCTATTTGTTTTAAATCTTCAATTTTTCTCATTTGAGTATGAACTGAATTAAATCGGCGTTTCTTTTGTTGCATAATTTTAGCAAAAGGAACAACACCATCGATAGCAATATAAACTAAGTTTAGTTCACTGGATTTGAATTGTTCAATAATATTTTGAGTATTAATACATACTAATTCTATTAGTTTTTGTTCGAATTTTTCATGATTAATAATTTTTTTTTCTAATTTAAGATTATATTTTAAATCATTTGAACAAAAATGAATAATAGCATTAAAATCAATAAATAATTGATTACAATTAACTTGTATATCCTTTTTTTTTTGAACAATATGTGGGTATTTATTAATAACTGTGGAATAATAAAATGGGATTCCCATGATAATAAGTTTAAAATAAATTATACTTGCCTTATATAATAAATAAATGGTAATTATTTATATTGATATAAACAGGCATTTTTTTTTATACCGTTGTGAATGTATATATTTTATTATCATTATTTATATCAATTATTATTGTTGTTTTTTTTATATTTTTATACAGCCTTATATATATATAAATAAATTTTTATAAAAAAAAATACAAAAAAATATACAAAAAAAAAATGTGAATGCATCTTGTTTGTGTGCGAGTTTGTGTGTTAGGAGGAGCAAATCTTCTCCACCTTTTCGGACAGCTTGCTGATAAACTCCTCGGTAGTATACATGACCACCGGGGACTCGTCCGCAAGATCGTCCATGAAGATGTACATCTCCATCCCGGAGGAGTAGCCAATCACGAAGGTGTGGTCTCCTACACTGACAGGGGAGAGTTCGAACCACGAACCGTTGAAGGGGTCATAGAGCTTCATGATCCACTTCCCTTCTAGATACTTCTCATTGACCTCCCCAAAGGCGAGGCCGGACCCGTACAATTCCTTCAATGAGCGGATCACGGTCAAAAACCGCGGGAAGTTCATTTGAAGCTTGTGCCAAAATGGCAACGGTAACTACAACCAACATGTAAATAATCATTTTTTTTTTTTGTAGCCTAAAAAAAATCTTTTTTCTGTACATCTCCGTCTTCCGGAGACTGAGTGTTCTGACTGTGTGCGTGGGTCAGAGCGAAGTCTGATTCGGGACGTAAGTGTGTTGAGTATTCCTAATTGCTTCAACCAAGGCCTCCCTGGTGTGGCCTTCTTTGATAAAGAGTGTCGCTTTGCACTCCCATCCTAAGTCTCCTGAGACTTCTATCGCGCACGTCGTGCCCCATTCAGGCAGCCCCAAGGACTTTACAAGCCCAGTCCCCTCCCCGCAGGGGAAGAAGAACCAGTCTTCCTTCCAATCACCACGATGCAGGAAGTTCACGTGTTTATACACCCCGACATCCGCATTCTTCAGCTCCTCTTCCAGCGTCTTGGAAGCAGCCGCAGACATTTTTCGTCAGAGGCTTGTGCCAAAATGGCAACGGTAACTACAACCAACATGTAAATAAGCATTTTTTTTTGTAGCCTTAAAAAAAATTATATCATATGCTAGTCTTAAATAGTTATATTATTTTATTATTATATAAAATTTTTCTCAGCGTCAATATTTATATCAATACTACTTTAATGTAATTTTTTGTATTTAAAATTAATCTTATGATTTATTAATTAATGTATATGATATTATATGTAATATAAATTAAAACTCGGCATTTAAAATTAGAAAAAGTATAATATATAATGGAAGAACATGATATAATTGGTAATAAAAGAAAAGAAATATATAAAAAAATAGAAGTAAATATATTAGAAAATAAAAATGTATTTATATATGGTAATCAAAGTATTGGTAAAAGTGAGTTAATTAATATCTTTATAAAGAAACATAATTATGAAATAGTAACATTAAATGATATTGATAATTTTACTTTAACAAATATTACTAATTTTTTAAATACTAATTTAATTACTGGTGCAGTTGAATCTTTTTTTACAAAGAAAAAGAAAAAAATTTTATTATTGGATGACTATAATTATTTATTAAATGAAGAATACGGTATACAAAACTTATTATTTTCATATTTAAAAAAAAAAAAACTAATAATGCCGATTGTTATTATAATGACATATAATCATAAACAATCTCTTATTAAATATAAAAGACATTGTAATGTATATAATTATGAATGTCCTCTAACTAAAGAATTAAAAGAAGCAGTTATTAATATATATATTAATAAAAAGAACAAAAATTATATAGTAAAAGGATTAAATAATAAAATAAATGATAAAATCTCTAAAATTGAACTTAATATAATAGACAATTATTTAACAGATTGTTATTATGATATGAGATTAATTATGACAAATATTGATACTTTAATATATAAAATAATGGAGTTAGAAAGAAAAACAGATGGTAAAAATCAAGCATATATAAAAGAAGTAAATCAATTAATACAAAAGAATAAATTATATAATTTATCTTTAAATGATATAATACAAAAATATTTTAATGATGAATTTAAATTAGATGATATAATTAAATCAAATAATGATTTTTTATTATATTCATTATTAGAACATATGCCACATGAGATAATTAGTAATAGAAGCCATGAAAAAGAACTTAATGATACTAATAAAATAGATATATTAGATACATTAATAGATATGAATAATAATTTTAGTGAATATGTGAATAATGATGAAGCAGAACATTTATTATATTTAAGAAATTGTATTACTTTAGATAGTTTTAAAAAATACCCAAATTATAGACAATTAAAACCAACATTTCATCGTAATTATAAGCCTTCAAATATATGTTTAAAAAATATGCAATATTCAAATAAAATTAAGCAAATGAAAGATATAATTGAAAATAATAATATAAATGCGAAAAATATAGTTGAACAGAGTTATAATATATATATAATAGATTTTTTAAGTAAATTAATAGATGATAATAAGAATTATAATGAAAATCAAGATAATAATCATGATGTGGAAGATATTTATGATAATGAAATAATAGATACTAACGAAGATAATAATACAGAAGTTAATAATACTCAATATAATAATATTGGTGATAATAATACTGAAGATAATAATACCGAAGATAATATAATAATAAATAAGAAATGTAATAAAAATAAGAGTAAAATATATTTACAAAAATATAAAAATATATTTAATGATGAAAAAAATAATATGTTATAATAAAATAATATATATATAATTAATAATAAATAGTCATAAATAAATATAATGGATTTTGCCAGAGCAAATAAAGCAAATGGAGTAAATGGAGCAAAACCACAATTTGCACCCCCAAGACAACAAGGACCGCCAAAACCACTAAGAGTTCAAGAAGCTAACGGTCCAAAATATAATACACGAAATGCAGTTAGTAATATGAAAGATTCAATATGGTCTGGTTATAATAAAGTATATGATGCTATTTCTTCTTCATCATATACATTACAAATAAGTTTAGTAATATTAGGAATTTTAGTTGTATTAATAGTTATGTATGTAATAATTGGTTATTATAGTTATCAAGTAAATGTTCAACAATTAATAAGTGTAGGGCGTTCTGTTGATTTATCAAAAATAATGACATCTGAACAATATTCAATTAACAATAATGGAGATAATAGATTATCAACTGCATTTTGGTTATTTACACATGGTTCAAATCAAGGAACTGCAATACCCGTTCAATTATTAAGATACGCAAGGAACTATTCAGATACAGAAACCTTAACATATGATTCATTAAATAATGACTCATATGGAAAATTAAAGACAAATTTAGTAGGAGCTCCTATTTATACATCCTCTTCAAGAACTGACTTATCTGATGATAAGATGGTAGTAACTTTATATGGTAATGATTTAATTATTATGATTAAAGCAGTATCAAATTCTAATAATTATATTTATATGACAGTTGATTATCTACCATTATCTATTTGGAATCATATTGCTATTATTGTTGATAGTGAATATTTATCAATCTATGTAAATGGAGAAATATATAAGACTCAATCTATAAGAACAATTGAAAGTGTAACCCAGCAACCTTTAAGTCGTATGGATACAGGTTTTAATAGTGTAATTTTATTACCAAATATTCAAAGAGCGACTATGGACCCTTCAGTATTAGAAAATTCGTATATGGCACAATTAGTATTTACAGATGATTCATTAAGTGCGGTTCAAGTTCAATCATTATACGATCAAAGTCCATATGGTTCAACTTTACTGAGTAAGATAGGTTATGGATTGCGTTCTCCAGTCTATAAAATAGATGACGGTAGTTCTTAAATAATGTAAAAAAATATTTTTTTATTTATAAATTATCAGCGCATATTGATATAATATATATTATTTCACAACGGTATAAAGAATATTATAAAATAATATTATAAAATAATATTATAAAATAATATTATAAAATAATATTATAAAAATAAATAATTATAGACTTTAAGAATAACTATAGTCTGCTTCAGTTTTATCAGTTAGAGATAATTTATAGTATTGATGAGTTAATTTTTGTTTTTGTAAGTCTCTTGGTTCAGTGAAGATAGTATTATTATATCCAGCATTATGTATAGATTGAATTTCGCTATGAGTGAGTGCATAGTTATAATAGTTGATATCAGCAATTTTGCCAGTATTCTTTAAATATTCTTGTCCTTGTTGTTTCAAGCTATCAAATTTAGGGAGCACATAAATATTGCCGGCATTAGCTACAATATTATCATCATTAATAGTTTTTTCTAACATAAGGACATCATTGATATATAATGAAATAGTAGAACCAGAATCAAAGTTAAGATAATTTTTGTTAGTTTTAAATACAAATGTGAATAATGCCCAAGTGGATAGATTGAAATGGCTAAGAATTTTACCATTTTCAGGGATAAATACTTTATTATTGAATCTTTTAAGAGTATTAAATTCTACTACAAGATAAATACCTTCTTGAGTATAATCTGATGTGCCAGTTTCGTAATTTGTAGTTTCATAAGTAATTTCTTCTTTAGTCATATATCTGAAATAGATATATGGTGATTTTTGAATAATTTCGGGTTTATTGATAAAATAAGTTTTATTTTTGCTATCATAAAGATTTTGCCCGGTATTATAAACATTAGCATAATTTCTATATAATTTATATTCTCTGAGACCTGCTAATTTATAGTAATCTTCTTTACCGGTATTTTTGAATTTAAATATATTATTTTTTTCCTCATTATCAAATATTTTTAATAATGCATCTTGTTCCTGAGTATATAACGGCAATGTTGAATCTGATGATTGTTTATCTTGATGTTGTTCTTTCATTTTGATAAATTTATTAGTAATAACAGGTGTTTTGTTGCCTATTAATAATAAATCAAGTTGTCTATTATTATTTCCTAAATTCAGAGATTGTTTATTAATCCAAAATGAAACAGAATATTGTGTGCCTCCATCAATATTAGCTGAACGGTATAATTTTCGATAAAATGGATATTTGTCTTTATTGAATATATCAAATTCTACAGAAGCACGATTAAGATTATAAGTGCCAGAAATTATTTCGGTTATATTTTTAGTATCTTGATTGTGTAATTCTGTTTCGGTTACATCTTCATAAACATATGGTAAATATATTCCATATAGTATATAAATGAAAATTATAACAATAACTATTTGAATGAGATAGTCTAACATTTTTATTAAATTTAATTTATATATATTTTATATTATATTATTATTATTATTATATATATTATTAACAGTAAAAATTCTTGTAAATAGCATTTTCGGATTTTCCGAAATTCTGAAAATCCGAAATGTGTTTATTTTATTAAATATTTTTTGTAATATCAATATATATATATATATGTGTAAAAAAATGCCTATTTCTATAGTTTTATAGTAATCAAAAAATAAAAATATATATAACAATGTCTAAAGCTAAATTATTTCTTCAATTAGCTAAAGTAGATGAAACTAATATAAGTGAATATATAGATACAGATACTTTTATTGATGAATATTCTTCTTTAAAATTTACAAATGGTGGTGATTGGTGTCGTGCAGATAGTGTTTTATGTAGCCAATATAATATAATTACAATAAAAAATAATAAAAAATTAAGAATATTATATCCAATATCAGATTTAGACTTAATAAAATTGAAAGAAGATATAGAGAATAAGAGTAAAAATAGTGAATTGATATTTATTAAAAATAATAATGGTATTAAATATATTAAAATATGTGGAAAAAGAGATGGTATATCTATAAATCGTAGAATAAGAAAAGATATTATTGATTATTATAAATATAAAAAATGTGTTCATTGTGGAACAAGTCATAATATTGAGATTGATCATAAAAATGGATTATATAATGACTCTCGTGTATTAAATTTAAAAACACAAAATTTAGATGATTTTCAGCCACTTTGTAGACATTGCAATCAGATTAAACGTCAAAGTATTATAAAAATGAAAAATAGTAATAAAAGACAATCTATAAAAGAAATACCAATTTTTGAGAATTGTAAAATTGATTTTACTGAAGGAGATGAGTCATTTGATATTACTGAACCAAATACTTTAATTGGAACATATTGGTATGATCCAATTGATTTTGTAAAAAAAATATATAAAGTTAATTAACTAATTCATATATAATTTCTTTAAAATTATTATTTTTTTCTAAACAGTTAATATAGAATAAATATTCATATACATTATCAATATCTACAGCTTGCTGTGCTTTAAATTTTTTATATTTAATTTTATATAACTTTACATCGCCTTTCTGTAATAGTAATTCAGTTAATTCATTACAATTTAATAATCCTTCATTATTATATGATAATAATATATAATTACAATTCAAATTATTAAATAAATCTTCAAAACTTTTTTTAACTTTAACTTTACTACAAAAATTGCTTTTATTATAATTTTGAATTAAACCAGTTTTACCAGTTAAATTAATAGTTGAATCATATAAAGCAATATAATTTAATGGTGAATAATTACTACTATATTGTCTTCCGTTATATGGAGGGTCTAAATATACAATATCAAATGTATGTTGTTTAATTAATTCATTTATATCTTGATTATAACATTTATTATTAGTAATATTTAATGTTGTTTTCTTATGTATTGGTATAATAATTAATGGTTTTAATGCAGATTTTTTAAATTGTTTTAAATAAGCGCCGTATACGGATGATGTATTAGCTACTTTATCAATTGAAACAAGTAATGATGCAATTAAATAATAATATTCATTTTGATTAATTTGATTATTTTGAAAGAGTTGTTCTATATTATATCTGCAAATATCACATTTTTTAGCATTTTCAATTGTGAAAAACATTCTTTCACAATTTTCATGTGGAGAAAAGTTAGTATATATAAGATTATTTTTATCATTTAAATCATTAATATTTAATTTATTTAAATTATCAATAATATTTTGTAATTTATCAGTATAATTACATTTAATTAATGCATTAATGATAATATAACTATAATATTCCATATCATTTGCAGATATAGATGCAAAATAAGTAGAAAAATTATAACTCATTATACCAGTTCCTGAAAATAGGTCTGCAAAATGTTTAGTTGATAAGTTATCTATATTATCATTACATATATTTAATATTGTATTAAATAATGTTTTTTTACTACCAATATAGTTAAGACTATTCATAATAAATTTATAAGTATCAATTTATATATAAATAAATGTCATTTTTTTATATCAATACATATATATATGAAAAAACTATATAAAGATAATTTAGTATTATTTATGTTATAAAGTATTATATTTATATATTTATATATATAATCTTATTGATATATAAAAAAATGATTTTTTTTTTATATAAAGTTAATTACCATTATTAACTATATATAAGATTATTTTTATAGCCTTTAAAAATGACTTCAACTTCTAAAAAATATCAGAAATTAGACCAACGTGAACATGTCCTGAAAAGGCCCAATATGTATATAGGATGTATTGATGAAGATAGAATTGAAACTTATGTATATAATAGTGATTCTAATAGTATTGAAAAAAAAGAAATCAATTATATTGCGGGATTATATAAACTGTTTGATGAAATAATTGTCAATACATTAGACCATATTGTTCGCCTTAAAGATGAAGAAGCTAAACAAGATGAAGATTTAATAATTGATAAAAAAAATAAAATTAATCAAACTAAAAATATTAAAGTATCTATAAATAAAGATACGGGTGAGATTAGTATATATAATGATGGAAATGGTATTGATATATATAAAGATGAAAAACATAATATGTATATTCCTGAATTAATATTTGGCAATTTATTGACATCTACAAATTATGATGATACACAAGAACGAATAATAGGTGGTATGAATGGTATAGGAAGTAAAGCTGTATCAATATTTTCAATAAAATTTGAGGTAGAAACTGTTGATTCAACGCGTGGATTAAAATATATTCAAACATTTACTGATAATATGACAACAAAAAGTGAACCAAAAATTACTAAATATACACGATACCCATATACACAAATTACTTTTATACCTGATTATAAAAGATTTAAATGTGATAAACTAAGTGATGATATGTATTCATTATTTATGAAAAGAGCTTATGATGTATGTGCATTAACACCTACAAATGTTAAAGTATTTTTAAATGATAAAGAACTTACAATTAAAAGTTTTGAAAAATATTGTTCTCTTTATTTATCACCATCTAAAACAGCACAAATACGCCATTATGAATTAGTAAATGAACAATGGGAAATTATGATTGCTGAATCAGATATAAATAAAGATGATGATGAAGATGATGATAAAAGCGTTGTATCTAAATCATCTAAAATAATAAAACAAGTTAATAGTGGATTTGAACAAATATCATTTATAAATGGTATATGGACTATGAAAGGAGGTAAACATACAGATTATATTGTAAATCAAGTAATAAGGAAATTTATGGATTATGCTAAATCTAAGAAAAGAAAAGGAATTGAAAATATAAAAACACAATATATTAAAGATAATTTAATTGTATTTATTAAATGTATTATTCCTAATCCAACTTTTGATAGTCAAAGTAAAGAATTACTAACTACTCCAGTTGCTAAATTTGGTTCAAAATGTGAGATTCCGGATAAAGCAATTGAAAAACTTTATAAATCGCATATTTTAGATAAACTATTATCTTTAAATTCAGATGAAAATGATAAAAAACTAACTAAATCAGATGGTAAAAAAGTTAATAAAATTTACGGTATACCACAATTAGATGATGCAAATTATGCTGGAACAGCTAAAAGCAACGAATGTGTATTAATATTAACAGAAGGATTATCTGCGAAATCAATGGCAATAGCCGGTATGTCAGTTGTAGGTCGTGATAAATATGGAGCTTATCCATTAAAAGGTAAAGTTCTTAATGTTGATGGTGCTTCTGCAACACAATTAGCTAATAATAAAGAGATAAACGATATTAAGAAGATTCTTGGCTTACAAACAGGCAAAGAATATAAAACTAAAGAGGATTTACAAACATTACGATATGGTAAAATTATGATATTTACTGATATGGATGTAGATGGTCATCATATTAAGGGATTAATATTCAATATTTTCTATAAATTATGGCCCAGTTTATTAGAACATCATGATTTTGCATTTACTATTTTAACTCCAATTGTTAAAGCAACAAAAGGTAAGATAAGTATTCCATTTTATAATTTAAATGATTATAATAACTGGTGTGATGAAAATGCAAATGGTGTAAGTTGGGATATTAAATATTATAAAGGATTAGGAACATCTACAAGTTCTGAAGCAAAAGAATATTTTAAAAATATGAATCGTGTAGATTATAAATTAGATGATAAAAAACAATGTTTTGATGCAATTGATTTAGCATTTAATACAGATAGAAAAGATGATAGAAAAGATTGGATTAGAACATATAATAGAGATGTAGTAATTAATTATAATAAAGGACAAACAATTGTTAATTATGAAACATTTATTAATAAAGAATTAATTCACTTTTCAGTATATAATGTTGAGCGTTCTATTCCTAATATATGTGATGGATTTAAATTATCAACAAGGAAAATTTTCTTTGGATGTATTAAGAAAAATTTGTCAAAAGAAATTAGAGTAGCACAATTAGCAGGATATATTAGCGAACACGCGGCATATCATCATGGTGAAACCAGCTTACAAGAAGCTATTATTGGTATGGCACAAGATTATGTTGGTGCGAATAATATTAATTTATTAGAACCAAAAGGTCAATTTGGTTCAAGAATAGAATCAGGGAATGATGCAGCTGCTCCAAGGTATATTCATACTCGATTAATGCCTATTACTGAAAAAATATTTAATAAATTAGATTTAAATATTTTAGATTATAGAAATGATGATGGTATGAAAATTGAACCACATTATTATTTACCAATTATTCCAATGGTATTAGTTAATGGTGCAATAGGTATCGGAACAGGATTTTCAACATATATTCCATGCTTTAATCCAATTGATATTATTCATGCAATTAGATATTTACTAAATAATAAGAAGAAAGAATTTCAATCTATGGAATTTAATCCATATTATCGTGGTTATACTGGAATAATTGAAAAAGAAGAAAAAAATGGGAAGATTGGATATAAAACATATGGTATATTTAATAAAACAAGTGCTAATAAAATTATTATTACAGAATTACCACTTGGAGTGTCTATATCACATTATAAAGAGTTTTTAGATGATTTAATTGTTAAGAAATCTAAGAAATTAAAGAATTATATAAATAATTCAACAGAGAAAAATGTTAAATTTGAATTGGAGTTTTATCCTAATATATTGACTGATGAATATATGGATAAAATATACACAGAATTTAAGTTAATTAATGATAAATTGAAATTATCTAATATGAATTTACTAAATGAAAATGGAACAATTAGTACATTTACATCAATTCATGATATTATTACTTATTTCTATCAAATACGATATGATGGATATATAAGACGCAAAGATTATTTATTAAATGAATTAAATGACAAAATTAAATATATGAATGCAAAGGCTAAATTTATTATGGAAATAATAAATAAAACTCTTATTATCGCTAATAAGAAGAAAGATGATATATTAGCTTATTTAGAAACAAATAATTATCCGAAAAAGGATGATAATTATAATTATTTAATAATGATGCCTATAATTCAGCAAACAAAAGAAAAAAAGGATGAATTATTAGCGTCAGTAGATGATTTAAAGATTGAAATAGATACATTAATGGGGAAAAGTCCAAGTGATTTATGGAATGAAGATTTAGATGATTTTGAAACATTTTATACAAGTGGATATATTAAAACAATAGATAAATATACATATTGCTATAAATATTGAGGTTGAAAAAAATTTTATATAATAATAAAATAATATAGCTATTTAAGACTAAAATATTGATATAAATTTTTTTTTTAGGCTACAAAAAAAAAATGCTTATTTACATGTTGGTTGTAGTTACCGTTGCCATTTTGGCACAAGCACACGACAATCACACAATGTCGGTGATTAACCTCGAAGACTTCGAAGACCACACGCAGTCGCTCGCCATTCGAGCACCGTTCGACGTACCGGGTGATGAGAAGAAGAACGCGTATTTCCCACTTCCGCCGGGAATGATTGACGTCAAAGGGTTTGTTTTTGAGGGAAAAGCACCTGGACCTGACGGCATGACGTTCCACACGTCATTGGAAACGGTTCGTGAGCTGTTATCGGGAGGACAGCCTCTCATGAAGAGCAAGGACGCGGTCATAAAGAGCGGCAGAAAGCCGATTAACGTGCTTATCTGCGCGTGTGACGGCGTGCCGTGCACACTCACGTTCAAGATGGTGTTCACCGCTTCAACGCGGTCATGGTCCCTGATGGGCACCCTGTTGAGGCGCGATCAGAGCCGTTCGCAGAGCCGTTCGCGGAGCCGTTCGCGGAGCCGGTCGCGTGGCCGACAGATCGGCCACGCGCAGGGCTCAGCCCAGGGCTCAGCCCAGAACCATGAGGGCAATGGGTTCGTCCCGCACGAACGTCGCCGCTGACGGAAGGGCAGCCAGTTTTGTAAGGAGACGGCGAAACAGTCTGCCGATCCTGTGTGTGCAAAAAAAAAATTTTTTTTTAGGTTACAAAAAAAATGCTTATTTACATGTTGGTTGTAGTTACCGTTGCCATTTTGGCACAAGCTACGATCCTGAACGTAGTGTTATTGAAACAAGAAGAATGAGTTCGGTGTATCCGAATAAATTTCGCCCTATGGCAAAGCGACAGGAACTGTCGTCATCTATGGAGATTGGCAATTTACAGAATGCCTACAGGATCTTCAAATTATTGAAGGACAGCGAACCTCGTTGTAAAGGACTAACAGCTGCGTGTTGCTCACACGGATTGTTCTTAGGAAACATGGACCACGCGGAGGACACCATCCAAAAAGCATACAGAGGACAATATTCTGAGGTAGTAGAATATTGGTTCGGGGAGCTGCGCAGATGTGTAACCGAAGATGTAGAAAAGGATATGCACAGTGATTCGCTGAAACATGTCGTCTTTAAACATGTAGAGAAGCTCGTGAAAGTCGATGACTCCGATGTCTCTAATGTGGTCCGAACAAAGTGGGAAGCGGTAGTTTTCACTATCGTTGCAGAATCAGCGTCCAAGCTGGGGTATCCACACACCGCTCATATGGATGAAGCAGCATACGATGCATGGCTGCTATATTTTGAAGCGGTTTCCGACGCGGCACACTGAAATAATTCGTTCACAAGGCGCAACACAAAGAAAAAAAAATTTTTTTTTATTATACTTCTTGTTTTTATTTTTAACATAAATTACTTTATTTTTACATCTTTTATAGTAAGTAGTTTTTGTAAGCCTTAAATTTGCAAATCCATATCAAACAAACATAATTCGTTATATAATAAGATAAAATTATCTTTATATAAAAAATTAAAAGTTGGCATTTAAAATTCGCAAAGTGTAAATAAAAAATAAAAATAATATAATATAATAATAATAATGAATATATATAATAAATAAAAATTTATATTAGTAATAATAATAATTTGAATCATGTCAAATTATTCATTATCACCAATAAAAAAAAATAGTCAAAAAAGTGATTCTAGTTCAAATAATTCAGAAGCTAAAACTAATTGGTCATTTTTACCTCGATTTAGTACACCAAAGTCGAATTCATCAATTTTCAATAATAAAAATAAAACGGAATCTATTAAGAATCAATTATGTGATAGATATATTAACAATGAAGGTCACGAAATTTTTAAGATAAAAGAAGGAAATAATACGAATTATCATTATAGTGAAAATAAATTGCTATATACAGAATCAAATATTAAATTATTTGGTTTTACATTATTAAAATTTAAATAATAATAATAAAAAAATAATAATTGGTAAATTAATAATGAAAAAAATAAATAATAAATAATAATTTTTATATTAATATATATTAAAAATATAATAATATTTATATATAAAATTTAATCTTTTAAATGGCGGCATCTCAAGCATCAAAAATGACAGTATATGGAGGTAATAAAATGGGAAACCAAATGGGAAACCAAATGGGTGGTAATCCAGCTCGTATGTTACAACAAAGACAACAAATAGGTGGTAATTCATCTCGTATGTTACAACAAAGACAATCTCAATTTGGTGGTTCATTAACAAATGTTATTAATCAAGTAAAGGATCAACAAATGGTATTAACAGATCAAGCTTTAGTTATTGCAATTGCATATAGCTTACTAATTGTAGCTTTACTTGTTCCAATCCAAGGTCGTCCATATAATTTTGGTGAGCGTTTTATGGCAATTCTTTCATTATTATTCCCATTTTTTGTTACAGTATATATCATAAACTGTATGACAACTTGCTCATCTGAAACTTATTGTGGTTTCTGGGGATGGGTATTTGTAGTATTTACTCTTCTCTGGTGTGTATTACTCCTTCTATCAGTTGTATATGTTGCTATAATGGGTGTTCCTAAAAATGATGTAGTATCCGAAAATAAAAATGTTGAAGGAATGAAGAATGAAATAAGTGCAAATAAACCAAAAGCGTCAAATGAAGATGATACCGTTGCGGTTGCAGTTGCGTCAAATAATGCAAAACCAAATGCTGTAGCATATATGGGCAAACAAAATAACGAAGTTGTAATGCCAGAAGAAGTAGTAGGTTCAAATTCAAATACTCATTATATGTCAGTAAATGAAGCAGTTCATACAATGCCAGTAAGTTCTGCGCCAGTTGGTATGGTTGCAGAAGGTTTTTCAACCAATATGCCACTTTAAGCAAGGAGTTTGCGTATGTCTAAATTTTTTTTTATAAAAAAATGGAATAAAACAAATATTAATCATTTACAAATAGATAAAGGATGTAAAAATATGATGTGTTATGTAATATATTGTGTGTTGTCTGCTTGTTATCGTCAAGATAAGTAATAATTATATGTAGTTTAAAGAGATGTGATAGATAATATAATTATCTTATTGACATATTTGGTTAAAGCTGATATTCGGATTTTCAGAATTTCAGAAAATCCGAATAGCTTTTTTAATTATTTTTTTGTAGAGAATTTTGTATAATTTTTACTATATATATATAAAAAGTATATTAGTTAATTATATATTTTTATTATTTAACTTTATAGATAATTTTATACAGAATTATCTACATATATTCAGCTGCATATGCTCTATATTTATGATATTGATATAAAGCTAACTCGCTAATATTTATGTTTATACAACGCAAATTTTTACATCCACCTATAAAGCTTAGAGATACTTTTTCATATTAATCTCAGATATTCCCGATACCAAATTATATTTCAATCGTCCTGCAGCACGAGTTAATTCAGTATAAATAATATAACGTAATGGTAATTTATTAGAATGTTGCTTATAAATACTATCTTGATCTATTTCTGCTTCAGTTTTAACCATTGGGAATACAGTTTGATATTTCATTCTACGCTTATCTGTTAATTTTGCTGCTTGTGTGCTATAACTAAATGCTAAACAATGTAATAATTTATTTTCTATGTCAGATGATTCACGCAATTGTTCTATATTAACAGAACTATTCAATTGCAATAAATCTCTTAAATATTGCTTATTTTGATTTATATGAGACATATCACTTTGTTGATAATCTTTCTTTTTTTGTTCTGTTATATTTCCAGCACGAACTTCTACAACATCATCATCATCGTCATCATCATCAGAACCACTATCATCTTTTTCACCCCCATTAATTTTATCAATCGCATCTTTTTTATTCTTATTATCTTCTTTATCAGAACTATCACTATTATTTTCTAAAATTGCTTCTATTGCATTTTTATTATCTTGCTCAACTAAATCTTTTAACTTATATCTATTAACAATTAAATCTCTACTTTCTCTATAAATTTGTTTTTGTAATGCAGTAACTTTATTTAATGTATTAAAATTAACATTAATCGCAATACACCATTTCTTAGTATCTTCTACACTATGATTCTCTTTATATGCTTTAAATGCTGCATATATATTGTATATTGTTAAATGATCACTTGATGATTTTATTATCTTTAATTTTCTTCTTTCTGCATCAATCTTTTCTTTTTCCATAGTTGTTAAATATCGTGCTGGTGTTTTAAATATATTTTTCATTTGTCCTTTTGCTTTCATAATACAAGCAATCAATGTGCTCATTTCATTAGAACAATTTAATAATATACTTAATAATAATGATTTAGATAAATAAAAGTCAGTTTTCTTCATATATTTAGCCATTAATTTACCTAATAATGATATATTATTATCAGATGATATACATTTATATTGGCGTAATACTTTTAAACCTGATTCTATATATTCATACTTAGGTGGTTGAATTAATTTAGATAATATTTCGCGTAATTTATTAACATTATTAATTTGAGGAATACTTAATAAATGTAATAAATGTCCTGTTATATCATTTTGTTGAATATCATATATCTTATTTTCACCCATTTCATCATGTTCTTTCTTTGTATATAATTTATAACATGTTCCCGGTGATACACGACCAACACGACCACGGCGTTGTTTAGCTGAATCTTTTGTAATACGTTGTGATTCTAATAATCTAATATTTGCTTTCGGATCATATGAACTAATAAATGCATAACCATTATCTATAACAAATTTAAGAGATTTAATAGTAGATGATGATTCAATTACATTTGTTGCAAATATAATTTTAAATACATGTTTCCATTCACTCATAACTTTATAATTATTTGTTTCTACTTTCTTAATAATATCACCATCTTTAACTTCTCCAGAAAATTCTATACATAATGGCATATGCTGGAATTTTCGTTTATTTATGTGTTCTTGTAATTCATTACAAGCAGTTTTAGCTTCTGCAATACTTGATACAAAAAATAATGTATCATATACTAATGATAATTCTTCTCGTGTTTTTCCTTCATCTAATTGTTTTTTAATATCATCTTGTGCTTTAGATGCAATTTTATCTAAATATAACTTAATACCTTCAGAAATAACAGATTCTTTTTTAATAGGTTTATCAACATAATGGTCTTCAATATCATGAATAACCCCACCAACTTCCATATCCGCAAATGTGAAATCTTTTTCATAATAATCTTTAAATATTTGTTTATTGATAGTTGCTGACATAATAATTAATTTAAGATTAGGGTTGTTCTTTAAAGCAGTTTTAAGCAACATTAATAATAAATCAATATTAACTGTTCGTTCGTGTGCTTCATCAATAATAATAATATCATATGCAGTTAAATATGGATCATCACCCAACATTGTAGCTACAATAGAACCATCTGTTGAAAATAATAGTTGGGTTTTATTTGATTTAGGTTTTTTACCATCTGTTCGACCATCTGCGGCACCTCTATATTGATAACCAGCATAAGTTCCTAATTCAACATCTAATGCGGCAGCTGCAAATTCTCCACCTGTTCTAACTGGATTAGTTTTAGGAATAGTAACTACAACTTTACCAGCATAATTAGTAGAATGTAATGCATATTTTGGAACAAGAACTGTTTTACCTACTCCGGTTCCAGCAATAAATAATAGAACTTGATTTTCACGAATTAATTTAATCATCTTATCAGCTTCAGGATATAGTGGGAAAGTAATCCATCCTTTTTCGGGGTTTAATGATATTTCAGTATATGTTGATGAATATGGTAATCCAGTTAAAGGATTAAGTAATTTACCTTCGGGGTCTTTAATACCAATCTCATCAATATGTTCTTTAATATATTCTTTTAATTCTTCTCCGACTATTGGTTCAACTTCTGGTTGTGGGGTTTTGGATTTACTTTTACTTTTACTTGCACTTACACTTGCACTTGCATTAGCTTTTGTAGATGCAGTATGTTTAGTAGTAGCATTAACTAATATGTCTGCAGAACGTTTAGTAGTAGCATTAACTATCTTATCATTATTAATAGGAAGCGTATTAGCTTTTGTCTGAACTACTTCTGCAGCAGATACTGTATGAGTAGCAGATGCATTTGTATTAACTAATTCTTTAATAGATGATTTGACAGATGCTTTGATAGGTGATTTACGTGGTTTAGATGGTTTAGAAGAACTGTTAGTTTCACTTTTTATAATACTTTTAGTTGTTTTAGTTCTAGATTCTAAATTATTGGTATTAGGTAATTTAAAATTGAATTGTTTTTTATAATTATTAATAGAGAATTCATAATTATTATTATTAGCTAATTGCATAAAATCGAGTGAAACTTTGGAAGCATTATTTTTAGTATAATCATGTTCTTTTTGATAAATTTGAAATATCTTATTTTCTTTAGCTTGTTTATCTTTACGAGTAGTTAATTGTTCCTTTTGTATTTTCTTAAGTAAAGCAATATTTTTATCTTGTTTTTTCTTTAATATTGATATTAATTCTTTTTTTTCTTTTACTGTAATTTTTTGTTGGAGAACTTGTTGAAGTAAGCGTTCATTAAGCGCATACTTATCATTTTTGTGTATAACTTTAAGTTTATCTGTTTCGCGTTTATGAAAATTTTTAAGAGTTTTAATTTGTTGTGTATGTAATTGTTTTAACATTTTTTTTTGTTCAGATATGATTTTTTTAACATTTTTTTCAGTATTAAGAGTATTAGATTTTGTTAATTTTTTAGGAGGCATTTTAATTATTATTAATTATTAATTATTAATTTATTTATTATTATTTTAACAATATATAATTTTATATTAAATAAATATATTATAAATAAATATATTATTCGGATTTTACACATAGTGTTTAAAGCCGAACAGCTATTAAAAAATAATAGTTTATTTAATTATACTTAACATAAGTCAGCATAATAAATAATTATCTTAATTTATATTGATATTTATATTTTTTTGATTATGATTATATTCAATATTTATCTTGCCATTATGTATATTATCATGACAATTCTGACATATTGGCAATAAATTATATTTTTTATTTTTATGAATACCATTTGATTTATTCGGATTTAAATGACTATCACTATTAACAAATCCATTTTTATCACATTCGCCTTGATATTTAATATGATGAACTTCGTCGGCTAAACATATATTGCATATTTTACATACATCAATATATATATTAGAATTATATTGTGATTTTTTAGGATTAACCAAATCATTATTTCTACCTAATAATTCATGTCTTATTTTATTAGCCATTAATAAAAATCCGCTATCTATTGAATCTAAATCTAATGCTTTTGCTACTTCTAAACCATATAATGTTTCTCCATTTCCATCGGCTAATTTTCTGTTAAAGATAAAATCTCGTGTTTTTTCATTATATTGAACATTTAAATGACATATATATAAATTACCAATATCGACAAATTTTTTAATTAATGATATATTACATAACTCATGAAAATGTGATGTAAATATGAAACTAACATTCTTCTTTATCAAACTATTAAGAGTAGTTGAAACTATAGAACAAGCACTTGTAGGTTCTGTTGAATTACATAATTCATCACATAAAATTATACTTTTATTATTCATTTGTTTTAAAAAGTTTCTGATTGATACAATATCACTTGCATATAATGATAGATTTTTATAAATATTATCTTGATTATTAATATGACTAAATATATATTCATATGGTTTATAATCCATTGAATTACACGCGCAATACATACCTGCTTGAGCCATAATAATACTAATACCGATTGATTTTAATAATGATGATTTACCAACCATATTCATACCATATAATAAATATCCATTATAGTTTTCTTTCATTCCGACTTTAATATCATTAGGTATATATTCACTGTCATCTTGAATAATTTCGATTAATGGATGTCGTAATCCTATAATATTAATATAACTTTGGTCTTGGTAATCATATTGTTCTTTATTAATAGATGGTTTTACATAATTATATTTAGTTGCTATTAATGCGTTATTTGTTAAATAATCAATTATTTCAACATATGATATAGATTTTTTAATAAGGTTATCATATTTATCAATTATATTAACTATAACTGCATTATATTCATTATAACATAATTCGTGTAATTCTTTCTTATATTTATTAATATCTTTTCCTAAAATATTTAATCTATCAAAACTAAGCTTAAATATTGTTGCATTTTCTGAACTTGAATTATTTACAACAGTAAATTTATTAAAGAAATATACATTAACTAATTCTTTTTTAATTGGACAATCATCAGAAGCATCACACCATAATTTATTAAATGTATTAAAACGGGTTTTTGTAATAGTAATATAGTAATAATCAATATTATTAAATTTTATAAACTCTTTTTCATTACCATCATTTCTATCTATTGAGTTTAACTTAGTATTAATTTCTAATTTAAAGAATATATTACTACCCATAGCTGTAGCTGTAGTAGTTTTTGATTTTGACTTTGGTTTAGGTAAATATTGTTCAACAAATTTATTTAATAAGTCAGTTATTCCAATAAACATATTTTCAATAAGTGTAATTTTATTTGTTAATTCATCAATATCATTATTATAAGATTTTATAAAAATATTATCATTAAAATTATCAATTTTAATATTACTCATATTATTAATAGCAAATGTATTTTTAAAATATTTAATAAATTCATCTAAATGTTCTTTAATACTGTATTTACTTTCATTGAAATCAAGTATATTATATATATAATCATGAATAGTGTTAATATTATCTACTTTATTATAAATTGACTTGATTTTAGATAATGATTTATATATATATAGTAGTTCATATGGATGTAATTTAGTTATTTTCATTTTTCTATTTAATTTTTCTATGTCATTAATCATTACTAAATCATTCCTAATTTTCTTAATTGTCTCATTATTTTCTATAAATAGTGATGTGCTTTCATAATAATTATGCAAGATTGTTTCATTAGTAATAGGATGAAGTAATTTAAATTGTAAATATCTTATACCCATAGGTGTTTTACAATTATTTAGCAGCTTGAATAATGATAAATCACTTGGATTAGATGATACAATATTAAGATTTTGAATACAATTATTAACTAATGTTAAATTTCGTTTATTATTTTCGATATCATTAATAAATAGTGGTTTATTAAGATTGATAATTAATTTTTCATTATGTTTATATAGAAAATCTAATAAATAACATAATGATAAAATAATTTCAGGATATTTTTCGAGATTGAGATATTCGGGTATAGATAAAAATTGTTGTTTATATCCAGTATAAACTTTTTCTAAAATAGCATTTTGGTAAGATGGTTTATGAAATTCATTATTATAATTATTAATATTATTGTAAAATATAATATTTTTATTAATTAATACATCAAAATATTTAGATATATTAATATTTCCAGTATTCCCAAATATAATTAATTCTTTAGGATTATAGAACATCATAATCCTATAAAAGTCGTCAAATAAAACTTTAATATCATCATTAATAATTTGTAAAACATTAATTACTCCAGTTAATGTATCACACATTGATATATGGAATGTTAAAAATGTTGAACCATCTCTTTTTTTAATATATTCACAGTAGATTACCATCAAATAATTATTTATTTGGTTATTATTTTCACTTTCAAAATTGATATATGTAGATGGTGATATAATTTCTTTTTCGTATCGGATTTTGTTTTTTTTAAGAGGATTAGGGTCATCTTTTTGGTCTATAATAATAACTGTATAATTATGTTTAATTAATATATCTATATATTTATCACTTGAAAAAGATGGAATTCCAGCCATTAGTGGATTTGAATAAGATATTTCTTGAATAGTTTTATTTTTTCGTGTTAATTGAGTATATAAGATATTATTACATAAATATTGTAAATCAGGACCTTCAACAATAGTATCATTTTTAACTTGATATAATTCTAAAAAACTACCAACCATCATTAAAACAATACTTTTATTATACAATTTACTATATTTATTATGATATTCTATATATTCATGTGTTATTAATTTTTTATCGCTCATTGATAAACTATTTATTATATTAAAAGATAATTAAAAGCAATTTATTAGTTTATATATTATATAAAGTAAAAATATCTTTATATAGATAATAAAAAAATATATATATAAATATTAAAAATAAATATAAAATATAAATGTCTGAAGATTTTAATAATTTAAATCAAGGAACATTTGTTTCTTATTTTAATATAGATAATAGGGAAAGCACAAGATTAATAAGTGGTTCTTCTACTTTATCAAATCAGTTAATTCAAACTCCATATCAATTTTATCCTCAATCTCAATTAAGATATATGCAATATCCTATACCTACTTCTCGTTTTAATAGACTAAGAGGATTATCCGATGATATAAACCTTATAAATCCTACAAATAATAGAATTAGAAGATTATCTAATGATATAAATCATATAAATAATGATACAGGTAATATTAATAATAGAGTATTAAATTATGAAAGAACATCTATCTTTCCACAATTACAAACAAATATAAATAATTTATCAAATTTAGTAATAGAAATAACTGATAATGAAGAAATTAATAAAATAGTATGTGAATCGTGTAATACTTTAGTTATACAAGACTATTATATAGCTCATTTGGAGAGATGTAGTATTTTAAATTGTTATTCAGATATAATTAGAGATTATAATTTAGTATATATTAATACTTATAATCAAGATAGATATTTCGATTATTTAAATATGCGATTTAATCAGTTAAATCAATCTGCTCAACAATATCATAATGCATTATCCAGAACAATATCAACTGAAAGACTATTATCATTATCTAATAATTTATTACAAGCATTTTTATCAAGTTTAAATAATACAACCGACGAAACAATCAAACCATTGCCGCGTGATGAATGGACTAATCAAACTACAACTTATATTTATTTAGACCAGTTAAATGAAGATATAAAAGATGATGATTGTTCTATATGTATGGATAGTTTTAAAAAAATAATAGAAGATAATAAGCCATTAAAAAGAATAAATAAATGTGCACATATATTTTGTGAGAAATGTATATATGAGTGGTTTTCAATTAATTCAGTATGTCCACTATGTAAAATTAGTTTGTTATCAAATGAAGAAACTAATGAGACTACAACATCTGAAAATATAATAAATAATAATACTAATACTAATATCAACAATAATAGTGATAATAATAATACTAATACTAATACTAATACTAATACTAATACTAATATCAACAATAATAGTGATAATAATAATACTAATACTAATACTAATTTGAATAATAATGAATCTACAGAATTATATAATGATAATTCTACTAATCAAAATAATAATAATGAATATGTAGAATTTACTATTTATATACATGATACAGATGATGATAATAATCTAAACCATTAATTAATTACTGATTAACACATGTTAGTAATTATATTACTTAACAATTATTGAGCATAATTTGTTTGAATTGCTTTTGGATCAATGAAATGTTGATTAATAAATTGTGCGGAATCTTTATCTGATGTTGTATTAAATGTTTGATAATTAAGACTATTTAATTGAGCTTTATCAATATATACAGAAGTTGCATTTACATTTTCATTATGTATATAAGTGCTGAGAGAATAACATGCGTCATCTTTATCCCCGCGATCTAAATTTTCTTTGCCACATTTATGTTGTAATTCAGACCATCCTAAATTAGTTCCACAAGAGCACATTGCTCTGTTGAATGATTTTTTATCATATGCATTAATACTTGCATTATTTAATTGGTTTAGATTAAGAGACCCATCAATATTAGTAGAATCTTCAACATTAGATACATCAAGAACTTTACCGAATTTGTCAAAATTTTCTGTTTCATTTTTTTTTATATTTTCAATTTTATAGAATCCAGTATTAATATTATCATAGTTATTTAAATCTTGTGCAATTGTAGTAATATTAGTTGCTAATGGTTGAATAGTTTTAAGCATATACATTATATTTCCGTCATTACCTTCAAATATAAATGGTTTACAGACTTTTTCAACTTTTCCATCTCTGGTAATTGTATCAACATAATAATAGTCTGGACAAGTATTAAGTTTAATAGGATATGATGTGTGTATTTCAGAAGTAGTTACATAGTTATAAAATGTAAAGAAAACCATAATCATAGCAAATAAAGATGTTATAAATACAGATACAGATGTAATCATATATTGTTTTGATATAACAATAACATAAAGAGATGCGATTGTTATAAGCAAAGTTATAATAAATGCTATAATAAGTTTTGTTTTAAAATCCATTATTAGTTATATTTATTATTTAATTATTTATTTTTAATATTATTATTATAATATAATATTATTTACAATAAAAAAAAATATTTAAGGATGGATATTTTTCACCGGCGCTTGTCACTTATCTTATAGAAAAGGCTTATATTCAATATCCAATTCTCCTTTTCCGCGAACATTTGTTGGTTGTGCTAATTGAAGTGGTTGTGCGATTGTATTAATATCATGTAAATATTGTTTACGCATTTTAACTTCGCTAATAACATTTTTGACTGCAAATTCGAGAACAAGAGTATTTATACGTTTTACTTCTTCAACTATATTTTTAGGATAATGAACTGCATTTTTTGTATAAATAGAACGCATAATTTGTATTAATTCAATATCGGATTGTTTACCGATAACTTCTTTAGTAGCTTTATATACTAAATTGCGTAATCCTTCTTGAATAGCATTTCGATTTAAATCGGAGAAATATAGATTTGAAAGAGGTGTTGGTTGGAAAGCGCCGCGAATTGCGTCATTTTCTATATTAGTATAAGTTGCTGATGCGAAATTTGACATATTATTATATTTATTTATATATTTATTATTAAGTAATAATATATTTTTTTTTATATATAATATTCTTTTTCATATATAATATTATGTTATTTTTCTTATAAATTTATAAAAAATATTTATTGATAATAAATAATAAATCATAAAAAAAAATATTTACTAATAATAAATAATAAATAATAAATAATAAATAATAAATAATAATTAAATAATGTTGGTTTCTCAACAAAAATTTAACGAAGTTATAAGTGATTTAAAAAAAATAGGTGTTAATTCAAAGCTCCCAGTTATAGATTATTTAAAAGGAAAAGTAGTATCAGCTGTAAAAAAAAAAATAAAAGCTAAAAAATCCAGTAAAAAGATGAGTGGCGGTGATGGATCGATGGGTCATACAGTGCTGCCATTACAATATTATGGAGCGGGAATGCCAGATGGTATGACTGGTGCGGGTGCACATATAACATCAACGGATTTAGCTGATGGTGTAGCTCGTTATGGAATCCCATCAAGTTTTGCTGGTGGTGGTTCTGGCAAGCTTCGTGTCAAAAGCTATAATGTAATGACTGCATCAAATGGAATTGAAGAAAAGGACATTAAGTCTGCAAATAAGATGTCAAATAAGATATTATCATATGTAGTAAATTATATGAAAGTTCATAAAAAATTATTTAATAAAACGGAAACATTGACATTAACCAAAAATATGGTTAAACATATATTTGAAGATATGTCAAAAGATCGGTCATTTTAATGATGGAATAATAAATTTGTTGCATACAACGTAATATATAGTTTTTATCTTTATATCAATATTTCTTTATTATCAAAATAAAATTCGGATTTTCTGAATTTCTGAAAATCCGAATCGCTCAAATTATAACTTTATATAAGCAATAGCCACATATATATATATAAATAGTATATTATTTTAATAGTTTAATGAGCAATATTAAATTAGAAATCAATATTAATAAAATAGACGAAACACAAACAATTAAAAAGAAAAGAGGTCGCAAACCAAGACATGAAAAAAAACCAAATATATTGTTTGAACAAACTGACACAAAAACTTTTATAGAAGATAATTTTAAAGAAAGCAATGACCAAATTATGCATCTTAAAATTAATGCAAATATTGAAAATAAACCAGACGAAGACCAATTTATCGAAGGATATGATAAATTTGATAATGAATTTAATGCAAATCCTGAAAATATTGAATATATATATGATGAATTATTTAATAGCATTGAAAATGAACATAAATATGATATGAATGCATGCTGTTATTGGTGCTGCCATATATTTAATAATATAAGTATTGGATTACCCTTAAAATATTATAATGACAAATTTTATACATACGGCAATTTCTGTTCTATAGAATGTATGTCAGCTTATAATTTCTATTCTAATGAAATAAATCATAATAAATGGAATACTTTTACTCTTATTAATTTACTTAATAAGAAATTAGGTGGAACAACTATTAAATTGGCACCACCACGTCAAACATTAATTATGTTTGGTGGAACAAAAACAATAGATGAATTTAGAAACTCATTTATTAGTAAAAATTATCTTATACATTCATATCCAATGATTAATATTAGCAATTGTATCGAAGAAATACATGATATGTCTATAATGAATCAACTTGACAATAATTCACTAAATAAAAAGAAAATTAATTTTTATAATAAAAAACTACAAAATAAAGAAATAAATATTAATCAAAATAATATTTTATCATATTTACAATCAACTTAATTTGAAACTAATTGACAGCTAACGATTTATATTTCATTAATTCAGCAATTAATTGTTCTTTTGATAATTTATTCATATCTGTCAATGTTGATTGTTGATTAGTATTTAAATTAGCATAATATAAAGAATTAGTATCATTTTGTATATTATTAGTTATTAGTGTAGTAGAGTCTTCTTTTTTTATTTTTGTGTCTGCTGCTATATCCTCCGCTATAGATGCAACTGTTATTTGTTTATTTTCATCATATATACTTGCAACTGCATTTATTGAACCAGAATTTGATGATAATTTGATATCACATTGTTGAAATACCCAATTAAGTTCTACACTATTATTATAATTTTTCATAAATTTAATTATTTCCTTATTATTAATAATATTATTATTTTTAATATCTTTAATTGCTTTTACAAGAATATTATAAATATCTTCATTCTTATAAATATATAATTTTCCTCCACTATTTAATTGTTTATTACTATTATTATATGGATTATTATACACATCAATAATATCAGTAGCAGCCATATAAGCATAATCAGAATTAAATAATATATTCTTTTGATATGAACTTATATATGGATATACAACTATCTTATTATATTGATTAAACATAATATCATGATGATATGTTCCACAATATTTATTAATATTTAAATATATATCGGTTATATAATATATCGTATGAAGTTGGATAGTTGATAGCATTCTTTGATTACCAATAATAATTAATGTTTTATTTATTTGGTTAATAAATTCATCAGGTATTAATTGATTTTGACAATATTTTTGAGTTTCAATTTCATTTTGTAATATTTGTTCTATATCATATTCAAGATTATTACATAATATTAATAATTTTATTTTAGTTAAATCTTCTTTATTATTATACATATCTAAACATAATTTAAAGAATATTTTAATAACTTTATCTGTATATACATATCCAAATTCATTAATATTTGTGATAATAATATTATCTGTTTCTTTAACTTTAAGTATTTTTTCATCGTATTGCATATTTTCAATATTAAAATTATTCATAAAACTATTATATATATGAACTGGTTTTGTAAAATGATTTTTATATTTAGTTTTATAATATTCATTATTAACAATAATATGTTGTGAAATATGATTTGCTAATCTAACCAATTGTAATGATTCATTATCAGTATATAAATTTAAAAATGTTATAAATTTATTTTCAAATATATTTATGTCAATTGTAAATTTTTCTTTTAAATAATTTAAAATCTCAGTTATATGAATCAAATCTGATTGTAATATAATTTTACTATTACTATCAAATATAAGTTCTTTCATATCTTCAAATTTTTCATATTTAACTATATAATCATTATATTTTTCTTCTAAATATGAATGATGGTGTTCTGTGTAGTCTGTAAATATAGGTAAATAATATAATTTAGTTTTATTAGAAGTAAAAAAATTAATAATTTGACATGCATTATAGCTATTATAGTTATTATTATGAAAGTTATTGCTGAATAAAATATACTTAGTATTTGTCATATTATATATTTAAATTAAAATTAAAATTAAAGTATTATATTAGATATATAGTATATGTTTTTAAATATATATATATATTTTTATACCTTTTCTATTTATCACTTTTATTTTTATTACTTTTCTTTTTATTACTTTTCTTTTTATCACTTTTCTTTTTATCACTTTTCTTTTGATTACTTTTCTTTTTATGTTTATTACCACCAACTAATGAATTTATAAATGTATCAGCTGATATTCCACCACCTTTTAACTCCTTTAACAATTTTTGTGTATTAGCACCTAATGTTCCAGGTGCTGTATAAAATGTATTATAACCTCCGTTCATTAGATAATCATTTCCACCATAAATATTTTTGGGGTTGGTGGGGTTGGTGGGGTTGCGATTGCTGTTGGGGTTTTGGCTATTTCTGTTATTGGGGATGCTATTGCTGTTGGGGTTTTGGCTATTGTTGGTGCGGTTAGTGGGAATGCGATTGCTGTTGGGGTTTTGGCTATTGTTGTTGTTGCTGTTGGGGTTTTGGTTATTGTTGGTGCGGTTGCGGTTGCTGTTGGGGTTTTGGCTATTGCGGTTGTTGATGGGGGTGCGATTGCTGTTGGGGTTTTGGCTATTGCTGTTATTGTTGGAGTTGTTGGAGTTAGCGAAGACGCGGTTGAGATTGCGGTTGTTGATGGGGGTGCGATTGCTGTTGGGGTTTTGGCTATTGTTGTTGTTGCTATGTATATTATTTGTCATTATAAACTATATAAATATAATATAATAATTTTATTATTATTAAATATTTTATTTTTACACCTTTTCTATTTTTAAATGCCGACTTTTATTATAAAAAAGAAAATAAATTTCATTTTTTTATAATAAAAGTTGGCATTTAAATTTCACGAAGTGTAATACATCTTCATAAAAAATAATTAATTAAAATTACTTATTCACTCTCACTTTCACTATCAGACTGTAACTCTTTATTATTTATATATGATTCATACACTTCTCTATTTGGATTAATTATTTCATTTTTATAATTTATTGTATGATCATTAAATATATTATTTTTATCTAATTGTTGTTTTCTAAATAGTGTAAATTCTCTTTCAAATTTTTGTAATAATTCTTGTTCTTTATTCATAAATTCCTTTCTATTAGTATGATTTAATGATGCAATTGTTTCTTCGCGTTCTTCCTTATATTTTAAATGATTAATAAAATTTCCATCATAATTAGGATTAAGTATAGATTTAGTAAATTTATTATGTTTTGTAGCTTGTCTATATGTAACAAGTAAAGTGAAATAATGGTCTAATCCTTGAAAATCTATTAAATTACCTTCATCATCTTCAAAGCGAAAAGTTAAGCGTGTTAATTTACCAATTGGATGAAAATTTTTGTAATCAATAGAATGATAATTAGTACTTATATCATTATATACTTTGGATAAAGAACGAGTTGGAATAATAGCTAATCCAGCTGAAAAAAAGCCTGTAGATAAATTAGTATCATCTACCATATTTTCAATTTCTAAACATCTCATTTTTACATATTTTGAACTTAAGAAAGAAACAACATTTGGTGATATCATTATATGGTCATCATAATATAGTTTTGGTTCAGCATTATAAACTGAATTTTCAAGAACATGTATAGTCATATCTATTTTAAATTGATAATAATAATCTGGAATTGATTCTTTATCATTTTGTCCATGTGTATTTTGTATTGATGAAAATACTCTATTATTTTCAGATACTTTTTCTGGATACTGAGTATTAATAACTAATGGATTTGCTGAATTATTTGTAATTTTTAGAATAAAATATTTTGTTGGCTGATAAGCAGTAATATAGCTTGTTGTATCGGTAATAGATGCTGCAAATTTAATATTACCAATATATTCAATAGGATTATTATTTAAATATATATTTGCAGAAGCTGTTGAAGGATAAGCATCTTTAGTAGTAACTAAAAGGTGATTGCCACTATATTCTTCATATTTCATATAACCACTTAAAACTTCATGTATATATGTTCGTGCAGTAATTTCAGTTTCAAGTTCAGTAGTATTAAATCTATTATCAGTAGTATATGGAATAAAACTATTATTAGAACTTTCATTATCAGTATTGTCAGTATTTAAATTTGTTAAAGAACTGCTTGGATTAGAACATTCATATAATGTCCATGATATTTTATTATTTGTGCTTGCAGAAATATAATTATTTGTATTAGTGTTATAGTCTTCACTATTAATATATAATCTTATTTTTTTTAATATCATACTATAATTATATTTATCTGATACGACACCAGTGCTTCCAGTATTTGGATCGTTGATTCTCGACCTAAAATTAACTAACTGTGCGGGGTCTATAGTGAGTGATTGATATGCACTTGTTCCACCTTCAATTGAATAAGGATGAACATCCTCTAACATAGATATAGTATCCGGATTATTTGTAAATACAATTTGTTTATCATTATCATTATCATTATTATAATAACTTAATTTAAATATTTCTTCATTATATAAATTTAGAGATGTATCTTCATTGTCTGATAAACCTCTTCCTGGCGATAATGAATCAGAACCAAATGGTGTATAATTATCTACTTTTGTACTTGTTGAAATATATTTAGTTGTTTCATTATAACTATTAGTTGGATAGGATACAAAAACTCTATCAGATTTGGCAGTATTTCTTTTATATAGTCCATATGAAGTTTTATTAGGATATAAATCTAAATCATATTTATCTTCAGCTAATTCTGCAAATCCATATGCTTTATTACAAGTTGATTCTCCCATATGAAATTGAAAAGGCATATTTGAACGGAAGAGGACATAATTAGCATCACCATTAAATGTATCACTATTTAAATAGGTTTCCGGTTTAATAAATACTTGATTTAAAAGAGTCGCAATATTATAATCATCACTATTAATATTTGTTACATAGTCTCCTGCAACATAATCTTTAATTTTAATATTCAATGTTCTTTTAAGTCGATGGCGTGTAGCTAAAAACCCTGCACTATATACAAGAGTTCTATTATATTGGTTAATAGTTGTAGAACCATTAGGTAAGAAAATACCATCTGCTTTAAGATTAACAACATTAAAAATTGGATATTCTAAGTTAATACTATAATAATTAGGATATGGATGGGCTTTTTGATTTCGGCGAGCACTATCAATAAGTAAATTTTTATAATTCAATTCAGAGTTTTGTTCTAAATAATCAATATCTTCAATGGTAGACATATTAAATTATCATATAGATTGGTAATATTATATTACTAATATAATAATAGTTATTATTTATATAAAAAAATAATAAAATACGATTCGGATTTTCAGAATTTCAGAAAATCCGAATTATATTTTTAAGGCCAAAATCCTTTAAATCCCCCTTAATTGTTAATTATAACTAATAATTAATTATATAAAAAAAAAGTGCATATTTGAAAGATAATATATAAATATCTACTGTTAACATATATATAGTTCATGGATATTGACCCATATAATTGCCATTACATTGTTCAACAGAAAGGAAAGACATATCAATGTAAAAACAAGAAGAAATTTGGTGAATTGTGTGGATTACATAAAAAAATGATAACTAATAAAGGGGATGATATAAATCATCTTATAAAATTAGGTTGTATAATTACATTTAAAAAATTAGATTATCAACATGAACTAAATACAAAAAATAGTCAAACTGTTGAAGAAATAAAAAATAAAATATTAGAATATAAATCAAAGAAAACTTATAGCTAAATTATCTAAGTTTATTAAATTATTGTTTGAATAAATATATAAGAAGAATAATATATATATTTTTTTGTAGAAACTTTTGCGCCAAATATTTTTTATATCTATTATTATATATTTACTATTATTATATATTTACTATTATTATATATTTACTATTATATATTAAGTGTAGTATAAAATACTACAAAATAAGATAATAAAAAATAATATGCGCAAATTTATCTACATATAATATTATAAAAAATTCGGATTTTCTGAATTTCTGAAAATCCGAATTTTATACATGACTATTTTCATGTAATATGTCTACAATACTTTGTTGTGTATGATTACATATATCAATTAAATTAGATTGAATATTATTTTTACCATCATTTGAATTAAATGGCTTAAATGTAGTCATATCATTCATTAATTCATCATTATGCATTTTCTGACCATTAAATTTGTTTGATTGAACTGTGAATTTTTCCTTAACTTCATTATTATTAACATTTACATCCATACTATTAGCATTATTATTATTTGACTGTGTATTCGATTTCTTATTATCAGATATATGATTCATTTGATTATTATTAGTAAGTTCATTAAGTTTATGATATAATTCTTCTGAATCAATAAATGCTTCAGTATTTGCATTTTGATAAATCATTTCATTAAATGAAAATTTAACTCTATCATAAAATGTTATTGAGCCTCCTAATACATTTATAATAATAATTAAAATTGCAAAAAATACAAATAGATAAAATAAATTATTCATATTATTTAAATAAAATTATTTATAATTATTAATTATAAATAATATATTTTTTTATTATATTATATGTAATTATTTTATTACACGGATATAATTATGACTGTTTAATTTTCTGGGGAGAAACGGCGGTATGAGTTGCTTTGTTTGTTTGGTTGTTTTGTTTTTTTTGCTGATAATATTTGTTTCTTTCATTATATGACATAAAAAATTTTTCTGAAAATATACTTTTTATATTTGCTTTAATAGTATGATTTATTAATATATCTTGAATTTGCGGTATAAATCTATTAATATTTTCAATATTTCTTATTGATTTATCCAAATTAATTTGTAATGTTTTTAATTCTTTATCAAGATTATCCTTTATTTGATTATTAGAATTTAAATCTCCAACATTATCAAAATATTTAATAATTTTATCTTTTAATGTATTTTGTGAATTATTATAGTTAGAAAAGATATTATTAATAGCAGTTATGTATGAATTATATTGATTTTCATTATTAAAAATATTTAATATTTTTTGTTTTAAATTATTAGATTCATTTATATTAAAATCAATGCTATCCTTACAAACTTTTGCCAAGTCAACATTTCCAGCATATATATTATCTATATTATATTTAATATTAGCATATGTATAGAAGTAGCTAATATAATAAATTATAAATAAATAAATGAAGATTAATGATAAATTTTTAATATTATTAATATTATCCAAATTTAAAGTTAATATATGATTCCCAAATAAATCTTGAATAACTAATCCAAATTTAGATAATGGAACATCATAATTAATAGTTAATATTTTTTTTATAATAATATATAGTAAAATACAATAAATATATAATAGAGGTATGCAATATATCATATTATATTCAGTAATTGAAACTTCATTATATATTAGTATAGCATTAATTATTAATATAATAAAACTAATAATTGCTATTAATAGTAACTTAATTCTCCATTTATTATTAGGTTGTGATGTTTCTGTATTAGATTGTGATTCCTCAGACACCATCGTTTCAATACCGGGTGTATCTCCCGAAACATTACACTCAACATCAACATCAACATCAACATCAAAATATATTTTGTTTGTATCAATATCAGATTGTGTTGTATTCGATATTATACTAAATATTAATATAGATAAAACACATATTAAAAATATTGGAATATAACTATATATTAATATATCTTTAATATAACATTTTTGTTGATATATACCAACAAATGTTAATAATATTATAATAAATATTATTATAGTAGGCCAATCATAACTTATAGTATCATTATGGGTTTTAATAAATTTATTTTGTCTTAATTGATATTCTGTTATGATACGTGGTGTGAAAGTTATATTAAATAATTGTAAGAATAACAAAGTAATAAATATGTAATATATAAATTTTAATGTTTTTTTGAAATGAAGTAAATATAATATGTAAATAATATTAAAATATATAATAAATTGGAATAGTTGTGAATAATAATTAGATACAAGATTAAATATAAATGGATTTATTTTATCTGTATCATTATTGTTTCTATCACCTAAATTATTTGATTTAAAATAATAATAGAATGATAAATATATTAAAGTAATAAAAATTGGTGCTAATATTGAAATAACATGAAATTTAGAGAATAAAGGGTAATTAGTATTGATTAAAGATATATAATTTTGATAAGTTATTTTATATTTATAATATGCCCCAATATTATTGATAACTAATGCTGATATAATAAATAAAAGTGGAATATTAATTGAATTGATAAATGGATTAGATGTTAAATTAAAATATGAGAAACTATTGTTAATTTTAAATAATATTATAATTTGTATAGCATATATAATATAGTCAAAATAAAGAATAAAATATTCTTTTAATAGACTAACTTGTTGTCTTGCCAAAATTAATATAGATCCAATAACTAATATAAATATAATTGATATAACTAAATTAAATACATTAGTTTGTTCTATTAACCATTCATATACTGATAAATTATCTTCTTTTTGGAAATTTTTTTCATAATCTCTAATAATAGGGTCAAAATAATCAATAATATCTTTATTTGTATATCTATCTTTATTAGGTGGTGGTATAATTGTAAAACTTTTCATAAAAATATTATTAAGCATAGTAATAAATGATTCATCAGAATAATATGCATCTTTATTTATTAATCCGATAGATGTTTTAAAATTGATAAGTATATTTTTGATAGTTGTATTAATATCAGGTATATCGATTAGTGTGTTTAATATATATAATTTGTCAAGATTATAAGTTAATCCGGATTCTTTAGTGTTAGATTTAGACATATTATTATTATATAAAATTAAAATGTTTAATAATTATAAGTATATTAATTATAAATAATAAATATTTTAATAATTTATTAATGACAACTCCATTATCAACAGAATATTTAAAACAATTTAAAACAATAAATAGTAAATTCCAATCTAAATTAATTGAACTTGAAAAAAAATTAGATGTTGTTATATCTGAAAATAATATATTAGTAAATAAGAATAATAATTTAGAAGTTCATATGCAAAATGCATATATAGAACAACAGCAATCAAAAGAAAAGATTGAAAATTTGGAAAAGCAAGTTGCTCGTCATAATAAGTTGTTAATGTTTTTAATTTCAAGCGATACAATAGAAATGCCTGAAAGTAAAAAGATGCAATTTGTTAATATGCAGATGGAACAAATGCGTTCATTAGCTCAACATTCGGTAGTAAGTTCATCTTCAGAGAAAGAAGAAGAAAAGCATATAAAAGTTCAAAAAGAAGATAGTGATATTGAAAGTGAAGATAAATTATCAAAGGAAAAACAAAAAATAAAAGCGACACCAAAAACGAAAGCAAAATCTAAAAATCAAGAAGGTGGTAATTATGATTCATTATTATATAATATAAATCGTCGTGCAATATTTGTATAGAATAATTTATTTTTTAAGTATATATAATAAATTCGGATTTTCAGAAATTCAGAAAATCAGAAAAATAAATGAATATAAAGATAATAGTATATATTACACCTTTTCCAATTTTAAATGCCGACTTTTATTTTTCTATATAAAAATATGTTCTTATATATTTTTATATAGAAAAATAAAAAAATATTATTTATTTATTTATT
>Ga0255772_10000033_pt1 | contig 112114 bp, 113 predicted proteins | sample 071ome_34_FD_179970 | JGI IMG/M metagenome (GOLD analysis project Ga0255772, IMG submission 179970) | Coastal salt marsh microbial communities from the Groves Creek Marsh, Skidaway Island, Georgia - 071411BT metaG (version 2) | ecosystem: Environmental > Aquatic > Marine > Intertidal zone >...
CGCGCATCGTCATTAAAGACGACCTTCTTGTTAGTTTCGTATTTCATTCTAGTCTCTTAAGATTCTTCTGGATGTAACTTCTAGCAAGTTTGTTGGAACTTCGACAACTCGTCGATTTTGAGTAACTACATTAAAGGCGACAAACAAGTCGCCTTCCTTTAAAACAACTTCTTCTTTTTCAATAACTTTTTTCTGCCTAAGAGCATTTATGACATCGTCATTTAAATACTTCATCACATACCTCTTTCAAATATTCTGTTGGGTATAATCCAAATTTTATTGTAGTTTACGTTATATCTTGTAGCTAAAAGCTTTGCATACAACTCATGCGTCTCATCAGACATTTTATTTTCAGCATCTATAGTTCCCATTTTAAGGACTTTATTACCGTCCTCAACTAAGATCCTATATGAAAGTATGCTGCCTGTATAAATTTCTTGCATTGGTATAACATTCACTATTATTCTATGAAAAAAAGCACAAATAGTAAATGCTAATTTTGAACTTTTGGAACCCAGTGTGTCGTGCGACCGTCAGCAGTTTTTTCTCTTACGACAGGATTTCCGTTAGGATCAAACTTTTTACCGTAGACCAAAAATCTATCAGTGGCAGTGCCGACATCACCGTAAAAATCGGCATAAGATTTAATAGTTGCACCACCAGACTCAAAGGAATTCACCAGCACTGATCTGGTAGTCTTATTCAAAAGCACTATCTCATCTGAAGTTAGATCGCTGACGACTCTGTTTGGGCTGATCTTTGCAAGATAAAGAGCTTCAGCCTTGACGTAATTTCCAACCCCAGACAGGACGGATTGATCCATTATTGCTTCAGCGATAGTTTTATTGTGCTTTTTTGCCAGGCGCTCGGCGAACAACCTGTTCGGGCACTCCTCAGCTAATAGATCTGGACCTAACGAGTTAAGCTTCTCAACGAGAGGATCTTTGCCTTGAACGATCTTTAGAGTTCCAAAATTACGCTGGTCGTTAAAATATAAATCGCCTTCATTCAAACAAAGCTTTACTCTGCTGTGCTTTTTCTGCTCAGCAGACCAAGATCCAGTCATACCTAGAGTATTCCAGATGCTCCACTGATTATCGAGCAGGAAAAAGATGAACTTTCCGTGGACTCCGGCACCTTGGATCTTTATGGGAAAGTCGTCTTCAAACTTCTCAATATTCTCTATCGGTTTTTTCGTATACCTGCCTGTGAGTATTTCTATTGACTTTATTGTCTTGTTAGAAACTTGCTCAGCAAGCTGCAATGCCATTCTTCTACATTCTGGTCCTTCAGGCAAAGCTTTCTCCTTCTAAGATATCCTCGAAAGTCTTGATAAACTTATTCCAGGGTTTTTCTTTTAAAACAGAACCAAACTCCCAACCTTCAAACGCTTCTTTAATAACTTGAGTGTTGAGGTCAGGTTCAACGACTTGAATACCGTCGATTTCGGTTTGAGTAAGTGCATCAATTCTAATTAAGCTTAAGTTTCTCAAAAACTGTGCTTCCCACTCAGGATCCTCAAGCTTTTTCTCAAAGAGTTCAGGATCTCTCACAATCTTTTCCGCAGTCTTATCGCCATGTCGAGGAATGCCAGGCACATTGTCTGTAGCATCGCCACGAATAGCCTTCCACTCTAAGTAGTCATAGTCAGGAGGTGTAACAAAATCTTTTTTAATTGGATGATAAAGCTTGATCTGTGGGTTCTCATCTGTTAGCAGCTGAATGAAATCAGAATCACCTGAGGCGATCACGACGTCATCTTCCTTGTGCAACCTTGCGTAGTGAGCAATGATGTCGTCTGCTTCAAAATCGGGATGGCGGACAATAGTAAAAGGAAACGCCTGATAGAGCAACTCTACGCACTCATCTTTTTGCCTGAAAAAGTCCTGCATGGTTTCCCACTTTGGATCAGACTCATCGATCTTTCGATTTGCTTTATAGTCGCCGTCTAGCTGGATTCTTTTCTTTGGGCTACCTTCGAGCACAAAATACACCTTGTCAGGTGACATCTTTTCAATCAGCGGTCGGAGAGACCTGAAGAACATGTACGTGATTGAATGTGCACCGCGGTTGTAGCCCGCTCGTGCACGGTGAATGAGATTATGACCATCGAGAATGAGTACTTTCATCCTACCTCCTGTGGTAATATTATACTCACAAAAGGCGCAAATTACATTTTAGTTTTGAGGTGCGGAAACAGGCTTCTCTAGGCGAACAACACCCTTAAGATTTCTCACTTTTTTCAAGAGCTCCTCAACAAAAGCTGCGTCTCCACCAGAACCCTCAACAGGCAAGTAAGATATCTCAACTGGTACCTTTGATCGATTACCGACCTTCTTAATAGCATCTCTCTGATACACAGTCGATACCCCTTCCATCACACGAATGCGAGTAAGGAGGTTGTTTAGAAGATAGGAGTTATCATAGACCAGAATATAAGTTTTAGACGGTGGATTAATAACAGTTCTACGAGAAGCCTGCTCATTAATCTCATGTCTTACAATGTTTCTAACTAGGTCTTTCATTTGGACGCTCCGATATTAAATATTCTGCTACTGGGTATTTTTTATCTCTACGCCCGAATCACCTAAAGAAATTGTGAACTTACCGGCATCTTCACCTGCCGTAATAATAGCATTGGCGAGGGCGCCTTCTACGTGTTTTTGAGTCCACCTTCTAATCGCTCTAGCACCAACTGTTGGGTCGTATGTCTCTTTGGCAACCTTGTCGTACATCTGAGGATCAAACTCAACATCGATACCTTTCTTCTTAAGGCGGCGGGCGATGTCATCAAGAACGTTCTTCGCGATTCCTGACAGGTTGTTTTCTGCCAGAGGATTAAAAACAGCAATGTCATCAATTCTGTTTAGAAGCTCAGGTCGGTATTTGGACTTGAGAAGATCCATAACTTTTTCACGTGTCTCTTCTGTGATATCACCGTCTCTCTCAAGAGCCTCGAGAAGCATGTGAGAACCGATATTTGATGTCATAATCACGACAGTGTTCTTAAAATCAATTAGACGACCTTGACCGTCGGTAAGACGGCCGTCATCCAAGAGTTGGAGTAGAACATCAAAGACTTCTGTGTGTGCTTTCTCAATCTCATCTAGAAGAACAATCGAGTAAGGTCTGCGTCGAACTGCTTCTGTGAGCTGACCACCTTGCTCATAACCGACATATCCTGGAGGAGCACCGACCATTCGAGAAACTGTATGCTTATCACCGTACTCAGACATATCAACTCGAACCACGTGATCGTAGTCATCAAACATAATCTTTGCCAAGCATTTTGCCAACCACGTCTTACCTACACCTGACGGGCCTAAGAATAAGAATGATCCGATTGGCTTGGTCTCATCCGATAGGCCGGCTCGAGATCTAACGATCGCATCAGCAACAGCCTTGACTGCTCTTTCCTGTCCTAGCACTGTGCCATTCAGATGACCTTCAAGGCCAGCAAGCTTCTCTTTCTCAGACATGCTCAAATCTGCTGCAGGAATACCAGTCCAAGCGGCGACAACTTCAGCGATCTCCATCGGAGTGATCTCATCTTTCATCATCTGAGAGTTTTGCCTTGCTGATTTCACGGCAAACTCAGCAGTAGACAATGCTGAAGTTGCTAGCACCTTGTCGACTGTTGTCAATCTCTGTAGACCCACAGCATCTCCGACAGCTTGTGCATCTTGGATCTTGGCTTCGATATCAATCAGCTTAGATTTCGCATCCTTGAATTTATCCATTGCAGCCTTTTCAGCATCGAACTGTCCTTGCAAGGCGTTTCTTTTTTCTCTGGCTCCCGCAAGCTCTTTTCTCATCTCAGATAATTGCTGATCTACACCTACTTCTTTCTCTAAGCTTTCGATCTCAACCTCTAAGATCATTACTTTTTGATTTAGAGATTCCAGCTCAGGCGGTGCTGATGTATTGTCTGCACGAACTTTTGCTGTCGCTTCATCGACAAGGTCAATCGCTTTGTCAGGCAAGTTTCTGGATGGAACGTACCTCTCGCTTAGTTCTACAGCAGAGATTAGAGCTGCGTCTCTGATTTGTAAGCCGTGATACGCCTCATAAGAATCTCTAAGTCCTCTGAGAACTGCCATTGTTTGACGTGTTGTGGGAGGCTCAACATAGACTGTCTGGAATCGGCGTTCGAGAGCTGTGTCTTTCTCAATGGAGTTTCTAAACTCATCTTCTGTTGTTGCTCCTAACACTCTAACACCGCCTCGATCCAAGTAGGGTCTAAGCACGGAAGCGATCGAAGAGCTTGAGTTATCAGAGGGGCAGATCATGTGAATTTCATCTATAAACAAGATGATGGGAATCGCAGCTTCCTCAACTTGATCTAAGATAGAAGCCATCTTCTCTTCCAGATCACCTCGATGAGATGCTCCTGACAGGAGTGATGACACGTCCAGTTGCAGTAACTTAGCCCCTTCAAGATGGGAAGGAACGTCACCACGATGAATCCTGTGCGCTAAGAGGTGAGCGATGGCTGTCTTACCAACACCAGGCTTGCCGATGATGACAGGATTGTTCTTCGTTCGGCGGCATAAGATTCGAATAACACTTCTAATCTCATCTTCGCGCCCGATGACAGGCGGGATCTTGCCCAAAGCAACTTCAGAGACCAGCTCTCTACCTGACTGAAAGAGAAGCTTTAAAGATCTTCCTTCTCGGCGATTCTCAACTTTCTTGCCTTGGCGCTGGATCTCTATCTCTTTCTCAACTGCTTCCTTCGTGACACCGGCTTCAAGCAAGTACCTGTGAGCAGGCTGAGAATCTGCGGGCTCAGAGAACATCTGGAGAAACAAGATGGAGGAGCTAGCGAACGCATCGCCCTTCGCCTTCGCTTCGAGTTGAGCTCGATCGAGAACACGAAGCAAGCGGGGAGAAACTGTGAGAGTGTCCTCATGCGCATTTTGGCTAGGCATCTTCTTCATCTTTGTCAGATGTTCATTAAGTTTTCTTCTTAGGTCTTCCCGATCGATTGATAGCTTTGCGAGAATAGACCTGACTGGACTGTCTTCCTGCTGGAGCATGCAGACTAGCAGGTGCTCCGGATAGGGCTGTGGATGATCTAATTTTTTCGATAACTTCGAAGCAGCTTGCAAAGCTGACGCGGCAAGATCAGTAAAATCTTCAATGAGCATGTAAATCTCCGATTACATGACTACGTATGGTACGAATTAAAATTTTACTCGAGCGCGAGTGCCATCTTCCAAGACGAACACGTTATCTTCTTCGATCACTTCAGGTTGATCGACGGAAACGTCTCGAGTGACAACTCGATCGAGGGAGCCGCCGAACAGGTTCTGTTTCAGTTCCTTCGAGCGAGAGTCAACTTGATCACACATGTTCGTGATGTTTCGTGTCACGTTGTCCACCAGAAGTGTTTTCACTTCTTCGAGATCCTCGTAGACGTCACCTTTCAGGCGCCTCAGATCGATCGGATCAGAGGCTTCCTTGTGGCACACAAGATAAGTCACTTCCTCGCCTTGCAAAGTCTTTCTCACGACTTCTTCGGCAACGAGAACAGGAACGATCTTGAGTTTATCGACCATCACCACGTAAAGGGCTTGGCCGACCTCGTATCTTCTACCTTCCACGAAGCGCCTCGTTCAGCTCATCAGTGCACACCAGGACGTTGTCCTGGCGACCTTGAGTCTGCTGATACACGGAAAGATCAAGGCGGGAGAGCTCCTCCAAGAGCTTGGTCTCCTCGCGATGACCTCCGTAGGTTTCGTAGATTTTTAGCAGTCTTTTTACAGTAGTTGGGTGTAGACGCATTTGGCGACTCCTTACCCAATACTATAATCAGTAAAGAATCAGATGTTTACTCAGCAGGAACAAGCTTAAAGGTCTTGTCACCCATCTTCATGTGAAGCTCGCCGTCCATCTCATAGAGAGTTCCCTCTTCCATGTCGCCGTGCATGCCTTCTTCCATGTCGTAGTCGCCCTCTTCCATCATCTCTTCTTCTTCCATTGTCCCGCAGCTAGATTCTTCCATGTCCTCTTCTTCGAGAACATCACCTGGCTGCTCTTCTTCTTCAGGAAGCGGTGAGGACATGTGGGTGTCTGCACCCTCGTCCATGTCTTCTTCTTCTTCCATCAGACGAACGGAACCACCTGTGAACTCATCCAGGTCCAAAGCACCTTCTGCGATCATCTTGCGAATGGTGCGACGAACTGCCTGGCGAACCTCGGACTCGTTCTGGTCTGCTTGGCGAGCTTGAGCGGACTCATTGAGTGCCTCTGCTTGCTCACGGACGATCTCGTGACGAACTTCGGAGGAAGCCAATCCAGCGAGAGCTGCTAATCTGTTTGCGCTAAAATCCATCTTAAAATCTCCTTGTGTACACAAAAGATGTGTTGTCAAACGTTATTAAGTATGACACAGCAAATGATTTATACCACGCTGTGCAGATCGAACGAGTACTTTCCTGGGTCGGTGAGCCAGTACTGCTTCCTCTTCAAGAGGCGGTCCAGCTTTCGACGTAAGATCCCGTGCTCCTGTTCGATCCGTTTGTTAAGTTTATCAAGTTGAGCCGGGGCAGTGGTGGTCTTGGCCCTGGTTGTGACTTCTTCCGTGATCGTGTCGAACTTGTCTCGGGCGGCTTGTGTGAGACTGTCGATCTTTTGAATCTCGAGCTCGTTCTTGTTGATCACCCCGCCCCAGAGAACCGTGCACTTCTTCATGCCTTCATGTTTCTTCATGGCAACCTTTCCGCGGGACCCCGGGGAAAGGGGCCTGAAGTCATCAACTGTCAATCCCTCGAAAAGCAGAACAGTGAACTTATCAAAACTGGGAGAAGCAATAAAGTACAAATAGTCGAGAGATTCCTTTTGCAAAAGAGTCTCATAATCCGACTGAAAGCTGATTGCTCCTGACTTGTTTACTGTTGTCAGCTTGCACTCGATCTCCTTGTCAATGTCACCAATATAAACATCGGGCATTCCAGGAGCACCGTCTGAAACGACATTAACGTACTTCTCTTGCAATGTCCTCGCAAGAAACTCCTCTTGAGCCATCGACATGAAGATGTTTCTTCTGCCTAAGTTAGACTCAAGATCCATACCAAACTTATCAAAGCTTCCCTTTAAGTCTCCGTAAAAATTGACCATAGAGGTAAGCGTCTTTTTAATGTCGTCTCTGGTGATGTACAAGGTTTACTCCAAGTTAGTTTTTACGTTCTGGGTAATTTGCTGGCCTGCTGCGATGGCCTCTGCCATGGGTTGCAAACCTAGGGAAACTCGAACTTCATCGTAAAGCTCTGGGCGAAGATTGGACTTAAGAACAGCCATGTCTGCGTACTGGTGCATGTCCCACTCAAAAACAGGGAGTTCTTCACCATCGGCACCCGGTTCAACTTCTCCCGTATCTTGGGATTCAAAGATGTAAAGAAGGGATGGCATCGTCTCATCTTTGGGAACTTGAATAAAAGGAAAGTTGCTGGCAACTCCTTCTGCAGATTCCTCATACATGATCTCTGGCACCCAGTTATTTCTCTTGTTAGACATTTTAGATCTCCTCATAAAGTTAAATGTCAATTATGAAAACATTATACGCACAAATTTAAGAATGGTTAACATCCACCAAACGAAACTACATCGGGGCCAACAAGAGTAAACCAGATACTCTCCTTAGACTCATGGGGTAGTCCATCGGGAAGACCAGTGATGAAACTCTCTTTATCTCTGCTTCCCATCCACTTACGCATGTCTTCACCTCTAACGTTAGCAGTTTCGCTCATATTGACTGGTCTTCTAAAGACGTTGGTGTCGACAAAGCTATCGGGCAAAGCCTTGGATAAGGATTTTTCATTGTAGCGTTCGATGTCTTTAGGATCCGAGTAGATATTAAACACATCCGAGGAATTGCATTCTGCAGCATTCTCCAGCATCTCGTAAACCTTTCTAACTGGAGCGTAGCCTGAAGGTAACAGTTCTAGGTTATCTTTGGCATTTTCCGGTAAAATATGAACCAAGTGATCATTCCAGACCTTTTCCATCTGAACGCCGGAAACGGGTACTTGTTTCGACCTCTTTCGATCTGTAAGAGAAACTATCACGTGAACAACATCATTTTCCTTGCAAGCGATCTCTACCATTCGGTGATGACCCTTGTGATAAGGCTTAAATGCGCCTGCTACGATTCCAACTCTCATTACTTGCTCCAATCTTTGTTTAACCCTAAAACTTGATTTAGCGGTGCGAAAATTCCTGTAAGCTTGTATGACTCACCGTCAAACTTAAAAACTATGCCTTCCTGAGATGACGTGATTTGTGAGCTTTTAGTTAATTGATCTGCGCACTTTTGCAAGATCTTAACATCCCGATCTGTGCCTCGATTAGTTGCCACAAGAAGAGCTTTCTCGTATTCTCTTTGCAACCTCTTGACTTCCGAATTATGATCGGAAACCAGATTTGATGCAGTATTATCCAGTGCATGAAAAGCAACTTTGCGAACCACCCTAACGATAGGTGACAAATAATCTTCTCTGATTTCTTTTCTGCGTTTCATGATATCGCGCAGCGTTGCCTTGAGAGCAGTATTCATGCCTTTCGTAATAGAGGGTGCTGCAAGAGCTCCTTCCTCATCAAACATTCTTTCCATTACAAGTTGTGTGTAATCATTGCCCAGATTAAGATGAGCCAAAAGATCTTCATCGATCTTTTTTGCAACAAAATCCTTGAGGGATGCATTGTGATGCAGACCAGAAGATACACAAGCCTCATCCAAAACAGTCACCGCTGATGTGAACTGTGCATACGACAATTTATTCACATTCGCGCTAAAAGAAGTTCCGATCTTCCAGGTCAAACCTTGGACATCAACAGCTCTTGGAAGTGAGTCTGTCAAGACTTTAAATGCCTGCTCATGCGCTTTTGTTGAGATAGCATGCCCAGTCACAGAATCTCGAGAACCAGTACCATCCCAGTGAAAGATTAGTGCACAAGTGTCATATTTGATCACATTAGGATTCGCAGTGTGAATGATCTCTGCAGAATACCAGGTATTGTCGCCAAAGACTCGATCAATTTTATCAGCGGGCCATCTGGAAAACAGCTCAGTAGCCACGAGCGCAGCATCACGAAAAGCGATGTGAACTGGACCTCTTCCTGCAAAACGATCATCAATATCTTTGGCGGAAACCTTACCGTCTTTGATATCAGACAAGTTGCGAGCAAACCAAGGTGTTCCGCTTGAATCAACATGGAGAAAGATATTTTGTCCGTCAAACTTCTCGCAAGCAGAATCAATCTCACCGTTTGCAATTCGAGCAAACATTGCTTTTAGATCCCTAAACCTCAAGTCGAGGTTATCATAAGGATGCATCAGATGACCGTGAACTGCGCCCATGTTGTATCTCCTTTGGTGCTATTATACACTAGGAGATTTGATTTACACAAAAACTATTCTTCTGAGATTATTACTTTTTGCTTTTCTTCTTGGGCAGCTTTTTCTTTTTCTAATCTGTCACGAGTTTTTCTAGCACGCTTAAGGCTGGCTCTGAGGTGTCTCACAGCTTGAGAAAGAACATATCTTTCGCGCTCTCTCATTCCACGGCGATCTCGAATTGAGACAAGCTCCTCGAGGTCTTTCTCGACTTCTTCGATATATTCTTCCGACGCGAACTCTACTTTGTTTCCTTCGCGTGTTTTTCTAAGTTTTGTCTCGACAAGTGATTTCGCCTCTTGACGAATGATCTCTCTTAGATTATCAATCGAATCAGACATTGTACCTCTCGCTATGCTTCTTCTACTTTCTCTAACGTTCCGTTATCAAGTGCTATCTTAAATGACTCGTAAATATAATTCTTAATATCAGCTAACTGTACTTCGCTTTCTTGCTTGTTGTACCGCTCGCAAACTCTATTAATAAATTGCTGCGTATGTTCGACCTCTAAAGTTCCGCCATTCGGCAGATAAATTGTAGTCTTTTCCAAGTTTACCTCTCTTACTGTGCCACTTTAATCGGTGGCGCGATTTCTTCGGGGGAAGATGATGGCTTAGCTTTTTGCTGTGGCTCTGCTTTCTTTTCTTTGCTAGCAACAGCCTTTGCAGTCTTATCAGATGCCTGCATCACAATCTCTTCATCGGGAGATTCTGCATCGGCTGCAGGAACTCCGTCAACGATCACGTCAGAAAGACCTTCCAAAAACTCAGAAAGTGCCAAGCGTTCAACGGGTGAAAGCTTGTTAAAATAATCATCAAGATTATCTCTCACATCTCTGTCTTTTAAAGATCTTCCGCTTCTAATCTGGTTGATAGAGTAAAGAATGTTCTTCAAGTCGACATCGTCTGGCGTCTTGGGCTTTTCAGGTGCACGATCGGCAGCAGAAGGTCTTTGCATGGGATCTTTTTCTGCATCCTCTTCGGGCTTTGCTGCAGCTTTGGGTTTTTCATCAGCGGGTTCTTCCTCTACTTCTTCCTCTTCTTCTTGCTCTTGCATCTTCTTGTAGAGTTCTAGTTGTCGCTGACGCTCTTCTTCTGCAACAACGTCTTGTGCGCTCTGAACGCTTGTTTCAACTATTCTTTCCAAGAAAGATCGGAGCTCAGCCCCTGTCTTCAATACTTGTTTCATTTCTTTCTCCACACAGTGCGATTTTGAGGGCGCTCTCTATAAAGCTTGTTATAAGTTTGCTGTGGTGTATCTTTTCCTGTCCCGACGATTTCCTGCTTTCTCTTCTTGATTTCTTCTTGGCGGCGAATTTGATCATCAATGAATTTGTCAAATTGAGTTTTTTGAGTCTTGGGAGGCTCAGGAGTTTTGTTGTCTTTAGTCATTTTTCTTATTCCTTTTTTGGGCCTTTGTTATCAAGATAGACACATCATAATTATCTTCTGAAAAAGTGTTTGCCTTGCAAGACCACTGTCCACCCTTAACATTTTTTTCTAGAACAGTGTTTTCACCTGCCATAATGCTTAATACATCAGGTTTTTCATCAGAGAATATCCCGGCTATGTCTTGTGAGAAGCATGATCCTTCTATGCTAATCACTTCTGACGTCTCTTCAAGAGACTTCACATAGATTTTAGATCCCGCTAGCTCAACAACAAGATTGCCATTATCATCAGCAACGGGATCGGCCAGTTGCTCAGGCCCTATTTTTCCCTGCAAGCTCTTTGAGATAAAGAGTCTATCTTCGTTTAGCATTTCCACAAGATCACCTAGCTGTATCTCTAAAAATTAGGTCTGCGAGGCGCGCCAAATGGTGATCGACTTCTGTGATAGAATTAAGATCTCGAGTGTAGATCTCAACGTGAATCTCATTCTCATCGATAGTCATTCTAGCATGATGCTGCATTTGATCTTGCTCCTCCATAAACTCTATCAAGAAAGCTTTTCTATGTTCAGGAGTCATAAAACTATACGTTTTCATCAAACGACGTGGCGATTCAACAATTTCCCAATCTACTCGACCGGGAATTGCGTGTACTGGCAATGTCTGTGGCATTGTTGTCATACCCTGTAAAAAATCAGGGACCTTCCTCTCAGGCGCAGAAGACCTTAAATTATCGCTAATCTCTTTGAGAAGAGAACGTTTCAAGGTTAACCCTCCTGAGGCTCTTGATATTTAGGTACTACAAAATCCTTGCCAAGCTGCTTTGCAACTTCTTTTCTGTTCGCGTCGCCACCTAGGATCCTGACTAGTTCATCGTAGCCTTCCTTGTCTCCGCGATCAGAAAGACCTTTTACAGCTAGTTCTAAAGCAGCCTTGCCATTATCTTTATTGAAATGGAATTTCCTCATACTCTTTTCAGCACCTGGAAAATTGTCTCTAACTGCAAGGTAATAATGAACGAGCGACGTGTAATCATCAAGCAGGTTTCCGCCTTCTTTCGCACCTTCTTCGCTTTGCCGCAAATAATTTAAAACGTCTGCTGCAGCATCAGGATCAAGCTCAGGCATCTTACCAGCCTTCTTTACTTCTTTCTTAAATTCTGCAGACCACGGGAGAGAGGCAAGCAAGAATTTTTGAATCGGCTTTGCGTCTTCTGGTGCGTCTTGAGTTATTGATATCAGTTCTTCTTGGAATTTATCTGGGCCCATTGCCAAGCCTGCCAAGAATTTCATAAATCCTGCATCTCGAATATTTCTAAACGCGCTATTGGAGATTGATTTTCCTACATCAAGCATGATCGGCGCGTATTTGCCTCTAAGTGCCTCAGGCATATCTTTGTAAGTCATAGTCGGCAGAGATTCAAGCTCTTGCCCGAGGTCCGACTTTATAAACTCTTCTTCAACATCGATTACTTGATCTGGAGTAAGAAGAGTATCAAGCATGCGATCATCTTCAAGAGCGTCAATCTTAGCAACTAACTCTTTATCATCTGAAAACATCTTTTTAGCGATCTTAACTTTTTCTTCATCTGACTTGGTAGTTAACTCAACTGCAACTCGGGACTGCTCAGCACTGTGCTTAGCTTGAGCTTCTCTTTCCTTGCGCTGCTTTTCTCTTTGTGCCTTTGAAACTCTAGGTTGATCTCCAAGCATAGCAGCAAGATCAGCTTCAGGTTCCTCTTCTTCTTCCTCGTCCTCGACTTGACCAGTGTATGCGGTCACTTTATCTTTGGGAGGGACAACAGCGTAAATTTTTCTACCGGGAGGCTGAGGTGCTTGTTTTTGTACAGGCTCGTCAACTTCCTCTTCTTCCTCTTCGTCCTCTTCTTCACCTCTCATCTTGATTTTCTCAAGATCTGGGTCTTCATATCCCACGCCTTTTGCAGCGTCGATATCAACCGTATAAGGCATCATCTGCTCAACTATGGCTTCAAGAAGAGGCAAGATATTTGTCTGCTCAGAAACGATATCTTGCGGATTCATCTCGGCACGCTCTTTCGCTATTCTAAGAGCTTTATCTACTAGTTTTCTAATTGCTTTAAAAACAGCGGGAATTAGATCATCAGGAACGTCAGCAAGTAGCTTCTCTGATGCTACCATTAGCTCATCGTGATCTGTGGGTTCATAATTCACATCCTGGACGGGCGGACCCAAGTCTTCCTGACCTACAACAGGATCTGCTTCAATTGGGAGGTGCGCAGTAGCATCTCCATCAATGACTGGTGCGCTTACATCTTGCTCGAGCAAACTCTTAACAAGCTCTCGAACGGCTCTTTCTGTTACCTTAATAGACATTTAAATCTCCGGAGACAATCCAGTTATAAATATCGTTTCTGGCAGAAATAATAGCTACTTAACTTGATTAAGTGACCAAGCTGCTGCCATTGTTATCGCAACCCCTGAAACGACGCCTATAGTTAACCACATTCCTGTTCGAGGCTGCTTTAATCTTTTAATCTCTTCTGTCAGAAAGTCAATCTGTTCTTGTCTTATCTTTAATCTTTTATCAGATAGTTCTTTTTGCACTTCGATTTGAGCTTTTAGCTTATCTTTTTCTGCAGTGCACCATGCATCTGATTTTTCCTGCTGTTCTTTTAGCCTAAGTTTGCATTTTTCTTCAGCAGAAGTCAAGTTAACTATAACGCTTGGAACTGCATCAGACCTAATCAAGACTCCGTCGCATGCGGCAACTTCATCTTTTTTTATCGGAGTGATCTGAGCACACTCAGCCTGTGCAATACCAGGTGAGAGCAAAGATACCAAACAGATAAAAGAAATTAATCGTTGCACGGCAATCCTGCAAGAGCCATAACACTTACAAGTCCTGGTAGTGCGTCACGAACATAGATCCCTGAGAACAGTGTATTTGTTCTTCCGCCAACATATGCAGTAGCAGCTTCCAAGTGCCCACTAATATCAACATCATTAGCGTGATCTTCGGTGATCACCTGCAAAAGAACACCTGTCTCAGCATGGCCTGTTGGTTTTGGGCATGGAGAGTTATTAATGCAACTCTGATAAAGTTCGACACCAAGATTTGTACTTGGCTGGACGATTGCAGACCCCAGAACAATCCTGCCGGTTGCACTAAGGAACCTCTCAAGATCCTTGCCGTCAAAAGCTTGGATTGGAGATTGCTCGCACGCAAGGCGCAAAAGCTGCCAGAACATCTTAGCAAACGCCTTGTTCGCTGCCGGATACAAACCGAGGACACCAACTTTACCTCTGAAAGAGTTCAGCTGACGTTCGTTGTCAAGTACGATGTGAGGATTATCTGTGACATCTGATTCCAAAGACTTAGCATTGCTCTTGATCGTTGCGTTTAGCTTCTCTTGAGATGTAGGTGATGTGACAACATAAACAACCTTGCCAGATGCTTCATTAATCTCAAGGAATCTCTTAAAAACAGGATCCAAGATTGCTGCAGAAGAACCAGTTCCACCTCCGCCGCCGGCGCAAACGAAAAGCCAGTCGACCTTGCCAAGCCTGGTGCGCAGAGCATCTTCAACCAATGCACTGTTTTCATTGAGAACCTTGCGACCAAGTTCAATATTCTTTGCAACACCATCTGCACCCGGAAGTGCCAGCAGATGATCCTTATCGATTCCTGATTGGAAATCCTTATCCGTAGTGTTGATCAAAAGTGTCTTTGTAAAACCCAAGTCTAGGAACGCTTTGGCAATCTTACAGCCGCCGCCGCCAACTCCTACAAAAGCACAATTAATTGCAGACTCAGCTTCATTTTCAGGAAGAAGATTTGCAGACTCCTCCTGGTCTTCGTAATGGTCAACAAAATCAAATTCACTCATTGGTATACTCCGTCCAATTTACTTTTCTATTATAACTCTTACTCGTCTAAAGATAAACCCGTTGCTTCAGCTAGTTTTTTAGCTAATTCTTCTGGGCTGAGATTTGTGTCTTTAACAATCTTTTCTATTTCTTTCTTTGTTTTTCGATCAAGCTTTTTGTTTTCTTCTGCGTACTTTTCATCAATCTCTTTTAGAATCTTTTTTAGATTCTCATCGATCTCAGCGTTTTGCTTAGCTAACTCTTGATGCGCATCTTCAATAGCTTCAAGTTCTTTATCACGAGCTTTCTTTTGCTCGCTTAAGATCTCCCAAGGATCAACATCTTTGCCTCTAAGTAAAAATAAAAGACCGAGGCCGATCATAAAAGCGCCGAAGATTAAAACAGTAGCTTTTGAAGAAACCCAAAGCTTCTTTATTGATTTAAGCAGAGAAGTCATTTGCCTTTCCACTTCAAAAACGCATCAATAGCAGCCTGGCCGCCGATATAAACAACTGACAGGAATGTCCATTGCTCCCCTGTAAGAAGCTCTCCATAAAGAAAACCACACGAGCAAAGCCATACTAAAAACTTTCTTGATATAAACTTGGAAACGTGCTTGTCAACAAATGCTGGCATCATTCTTCCTCCTCATCTTCGTCATAAACAAAACCGAGAAATTTCACATCATCATTGTTTTTGCCTTCAGGAGAATTTTGAAAATCCAACATTCTTAAGACTGTGCTATTAGTTTTACTTATTGATGAAATGAACTCCACGTGCTTGTCTAGTCGATTATTAATTATCTCGATAGTACCAAGAATTGATACAACTGTCTGTTCAAGAGTATCAACTTTTTGCTGCAGCTCTTCAATTTTTAGCTTTTGTGTGCTGTTTTTTCTCCAAAACATTTAGATATCATCCGGATCGAGTGATTGGTCCTCGATAGCATCGAATATTGACTCAGCGTCTGTCTCTGAAAGTCTTTCGATGTGACGCTCACGTTTCTTTCTAGCTATGGTGTCTAGCACTCTGTGCGCAAAACCATCTCCCCTAACGACTCTTTGGGCGAAGTCTTCAAAAACTTCCTGCATCGACAGTTTCTTTTTGATAAGTTCAATTCTGAACGCTGCGTGAGTCTCAGTTAGAAGCTTGACGTGTATAGATTTTCTATGATCGAAATCTTTATATTTGCTCAATCAGGCCGCCGATCCTCCACCGGGTCCTGCACCTTTTGCGGGCGGGGGTGGAACATCTGTGTCAAGAACTCTCTCAACTGCATCTTCAGGTAATTCAAGTCTATGCTCAGTGTAGAGAAGTTCTTTCATTTCATCTGCAGTCGCATCATCATAATTTTCTCTAACGTAGTTTTCAGCACGCACAAGAATTACGGTCACGATATCTAAGATTCTATCTGGCATCGAAGCTAATCTAGCAACTCTCTCTGTGAACATTTGAACATCCAGAGAGGGCTTAGCTTCAGGAAGATCTTCTTCTGCGGCTTCTTCTGGTGCTTCTTCGGCTTCAGGCTCATCCTCCTGGTCCAGGACTTGATCAGGTTCTGGTTCTGCCTCAGGCTCACCGAGCTGCTCGAGCAAATAAGAAAGAGATTGTGGAAAACTATTTTCGCTCAGATCGCCTTGATCTGCACTATCAGCCGCAACAGTATCGTATTTGATCAAGAGAGCGTCGATTTGAGCATCAAGAGAATCGGGCATATCTTTCTCATCATTCTCATCTTGCTCATTGATTGTCTGTGCCATCTCAAGAATAATCTTTCTAATTGTTTCTTCCATCATTAGTCTCCTTACTTGAGAGCCTGTGCAGCTTTTTCAGCACGTTCAAATCGGCTTTCAATAACATTCCAATTCAATTCTCTCATCATGTTCTGCGTGTATTCAGAAACATCCTTGAGATAATCTTTGTAATAAGCGTGCTGCCAAACATCCATCACGACGACAGGAATCACACCGACTGGAACATTCAAACTATGAAGGTCTACGACATAGTTCATATATGTTTGGGTGAATATGTTGTAACCTGTCACGACCCAACCACATCGAGATGCTGAAGCGCAGGCGAGGAAATCTCTTTGCCAATCATCAAAAGACCCGAAGTCTCTCTCAAGTCGCATGTAAACAAGCGTGTTCATTGTAATCTCACTTTGAAGATCACCAATGTTAGCAAAGTAAAGCTCGTGCAAGTAAACAGCGTTCAAGTTATAAACTTCGTCAATCTTTAGTGATCTGAAAAGCGAGTGATTTCCGCTTGCGTTTGTACGAGAAACCGCATCGAGCTCGGCGCTAATTCTATTGAAATCTTTAACATATTGCTCATAAAGCTCGTAATGATTCTTTTTATTTGCCTGCGAAAGAGCCTCTGTTGGAATCGAATAAGTCTTGGTTTGAGCAACTAGTGCCTCATTTAAAGACTCATTTTCTTCAGTAGATTCAATCTCAAGCGTGTTTTTAATAAGTTCGGCGACTTCATTCTTTTTCATATCACTACTCTACCTTATAATTCTTCTTAAATTCTTTTTCGCTAACGTGAAATATTTGTCCTGTTGGCGTCTTCAAAGATACACCTTTTTCAACCGCGTTGTCTGCCTCAGAAACATCGTCAGCATTTACTGCGCTGACCGTGTACACCAAACCGGACTTCTTATCACATACTTTTAATCCTGGGGACACTGAATTTAGATCGATGGTTAGTGGCATTTTATTAGCTTTGCATTCATCTTCGTGTGCTAGCTTAGCTCGCTCTTCTTCAACGATCTGGAAAAGTCTTTCTTTGGTAAGCAGATTATTCACATTAACGCTCCAATCCGGATATAAATATTCAGCAAAACCAGCATTTACATTACGAAGCACTGTACTGTCTTACCTTAACTCCTGCTTCTCGAAGAATGCCTAGTCCTCGAGAGTCTCTATACTCTTGATCGTATATCACTTCGTCAATGTTCGAGTTAACAATCATTTTGGCACAATGTGAACAAGGACTTAGCGTAATGTACATCTTTTTTACTTTTGGGTTGTTAAAATCTAGTTTAATAAGTGCATTCTGCTCTGCGTGTATAAATCCAGATTCACCAGGTTGATCTGATTCAGCTCTGTTTGGGCCGCCTTTATAGTTACCGTTATATCCCAAGGAAAGCAACTGCGTGTTATCCTCAGTAACGATAATGGTACCTACTTTATGCCTAGGGTCATAAGAGCGTTCAGCTACATTGTGAGTAACTTTCATCCACACATTATCCCATTCAGGACGCCCATCTTCCTGATAGCCCGGACACGCTGGCTTACTATCGCACCCGCAGTCATAGCAATTTGGATCATCAGGAAACTTTGGCATCTTACCAGAAATACATCAGGGAAAAGTTAGGAATGGGATGCACGCCGAAGAAGCGTGGCTTGTGCGCAGCATAACCAACCTGAATGGCAAGAGGAAGCTCCAGAGACAGCGCAAACTGCTTCCAGCGGCGCTCCAAGCCTACACCCGGACCGAAAGAAAGTACAACACCTTCGTCCAGTGTTGATCCCAGGCTAACATCTCGACAGTTTTCACGAGCATCGTCACAAATCCACTCAAACCGTTCATCGGTGTTCCGGCTGTAGAACGCAGCGGCGCCGAATGACCAGTAAGCTCGACCCCAAGATGTGGCGTTGAGCGTCTTGAAGTAAGTTCCACCAAGAAAGACTGTGGCGTCAAAGTCGTCCTCAACAATAGGTAGGGCTGAGACTTGCCACCCAGTGCCATCCTTATGTTGCTTACTGTAGCCTAACCCTACACCATAAGTTGAACCTGCAACGAAACCGATTCGTTGCTCTTCGGCCTGCGATACAGCAGGCAATAACATTAGACTAAGCATCAATAAGTACTTCATAGAGATTCCTTTCAATCATCTTTGCTTTTTTGTGCTGACTTTTTTGTTCTTCTCTTTGGCTTGTCAAAAAGCTCTTCAATATTCTTTTCCCATGTAAAGCCTGCAGCAGACTTATGACCGCCTCCACCGAACTGCTTAGCGATCTCTGACGCATCTATGTTGTCATGGAATGCTCTTAAGCTTACTCGAATTTTCTTGTCTTCGTGATCGTGAAACCAAATGAGAGCAAGGTCACAGTGAGGTGAGAGAGCGTTTCCTATCTCCGACATCCAGTGTGAGGCGTTAACAACAAGTGCTTCGTGTCCTGCAAGTTTTCTTGGAATCGCTTTATCTGCAATCTTTTTAACAACTGTTTTTGAGTAGGCAAGAATGTAACTACCTCTTTTAACTGCGTCGTCAAACACAGAGTCATCTTCAAACTTCTCAAACTCTTCAAATGCAAAAGGCACCATATCAAAAGCGGCTGCGAACTCCTTTGAATAAGGAAGATCCCACTTCCACAAATCTCTATCCTCGATATACTGGATGAATTTTGGCACATCTTTGCCGGGATGAAAGAATTCCCAAGTGATCACAGCACCTGATTTTTCCATGTTGAAAATTGCGTCAGGAATATCATGCAGTTCAACCATTGCTGATTTGTGATGATCGAGCACAACCAGCGCGTCCGCATCTTCGATCATTTTCTTTGTAACAGAATTCTTAAAAGAAAAGTCACAAATGGCAACTTTCTTTCCTTTTACATCTGGCGGATCTTCTCCATGAGCACAAGCAACGTACTCAGCTCTATTGCCCAGAAGCCTCCAGGCAGAGTATGCTGCTCCAAAACCGTCTGTGCAGTTCTTGTGATAAATGACAAGATCTACGTCCCTGGGGTTAGGTATCATTGTACTCTCTCTTATTCATAAGGGGGTGGTGATCAAAGCATCTCGGCTCGTAAAGCTCAGCACCACCCACAGCGATCTCAATGCCATCATTATTCTTTTTATAAGTATAGTAGGCATCTCTACTACAAACGGGACAAACAGCTGGACACTTCTCGATTTTTGTAGCCCAAGGCATCATCTTCTGCAGCTCATCAAACGGCTTACATGTGGCTGACATATCCAAAGAAGAAACTACAACTGTTATTCCTCGCTGGTAAAGCCATATGAGAACATCTGCAATACCACTGATCATAAACGCTTCATCTACGGCTACAACATCATAGTTGTCATCTGATTCTGCCAAGTGCATGAATATCTCTGCGGCATCGTGTATCGTGCTTGCTGTTATCTTTCCTCCGTTGTGAGTTACGATATCAGCTTGATCATATCTGTCATCCATTTTCGGCTTAAATGCAAGCACCTTTCTATTCTGGTACTTAAATCTATCAACTACTGCCATGAGCCGAGTAGTCTTAGATCCAAACATAGGTCCCGTAAATATGATGAACTCAGGATGTCTCACGCTCTATTTCCTCTTCAACTCTCTTAGAAACTTCATTGGCAATCTCATGCGCTAAAAATCTTTTTAAACACGGGACACGCACTAACCAGAATCTACCCTTTCGGTTGAACACCTTCATTATAATCTTATAAATGTCGTTGTTTAGTAAGATGCGCCTATGACGCCGGCTCATTTAAATTTCCATTTCAATCTCAAGCGGGGGAATATCACTGGGCTGAGGTGGTCGAACCTGAAACTCATCCATCAGTCTGTCATAGATCTTGTCTCTGGCGTAGCTTCTGGCAGAATGAGAGCCCATATTAATGTCGCTAGGCAAATCTCTGATTGCTTCCTCAATTGCCTTTTTAAACTTTTTTAGATCACCAGTTTTTATCATATTCCCTCTCTTTCAATCTCCTGGATTGCATTAAAATGTGCTTTTGCAATTTTTTGACACCATTCATCCGACATCATTTTTTTGCATTCTTCTTTGTTTGTAAAGAAACCATTCTCAGTCAAAATTGCAGGCATGCTTGTATGGCGCAAAATATAAAAGCCAGAGTTTTTTACACCTCTGTCTTTCCATCCTGTTTCCATCGTTAGTTTATCTTGAAATATTTGAGCGAGAGTTTTTCCTGTTTTGCTTCCAGTAAAGTGGTACGTCTCAATGCCTGAGGGTGATGTCCAATCAGAACCAAAAGCATTTCCATGAATTGAAATTAAAATTTTTGGTAATTCTGTTTCAATCTCGTTTGCTCTTTTAACTCTTTCTGATAGTGCGATATCATTTTCTAATTCTGGGACAAGATTACGATAGCAAATTCTGGCGTCATCAAGGAGCTCCATTAAGTGAGCGGAAACTCTTCTATTGAAAAGATATTCTCTTAACTGTGATCCATCTTTAAATTCAGGAGATCTTTTTCCAGGGGTAGACTCTCCGTGCCCATTATCAATAATCCACATGTATCTATTCTCACATGGCATACCTTCTGCCTCCTTGATTTGACAAGCAGTCTTTTTCATTTCATTCGAAACAAAGGAGTTTATTAAGCCCTGTAAGATCTTAGTTACTTGAGAGAATATGAGTCCCACTTTCTACAGCTCCTGCTCCTGTCTGTTTCACAAACTTTGCTTTTGCATGCAGCTCACTTAAAGTTCGACTTCCTGAATAGGAAAAGCCACTTCTTATGCCCTGCATCAACGTATTAATTATATCTTTTACGCTGCCTTTATAAGGAACAGTTGTTGAAATACCTTCTAGAGAGCTGGCTCTGCCCCTCCAGTCAAACTGTGCTTCAGGGCTTGCCATGCCCCTATAAGCTTTCCTCTTTTGACCGTTGCTATAAATGATATCGCCGGGAGATTCATCAGTCCCAGAAAGCATAGAACCTAGCATAATACAGTCTGATCCTGCTGCTAGTGCCTTTGTAGCATCACCGCTGTTCTTAATACCGCCGTCAGCGATAATTTTAACGTCTCGATCAGTTTGGGCACAGTCAAAGATTGTCTGGAGACCTGGCACACCATGCCCAGTCTGAATTCTTGTACTGCAAATTGATCCTCCCCCAATATTGCACCTTACAGCGTTTGCACCCCAGTCTGCGAGGTCGTTTATTCCTTGTAGTGTCGCAACATTTCCTGCGATGATACACAGATTATTTCCAAATTTACTTCTAAGATTTTCCAGTGCTTCCTTAACCAGAATATGATGACCATGCGCTACATCAACACAGAGAGCAGAGACTCCAGCATGGACCAAAAGTTCAGCCCTTTCCATAAAATCATCCGTGACTCCAATTGCAGCGCCTATCGGGGCGGCATGCTCTACTAATTTGACAGCGATCTGGACCAACTCAGACTGTTCTTGAGGTGAATTATACCTGTGAATAACACCTAACCCGCCCATCAGGCTCATTGCAGCAGCCATCACATCTTCTGTTACTGTGTCCATACAAGAAGAGATAACAGGAATCGATAGTTCAACTCCTGGGCCTAGCTTTACTGAAGTATCGCATTCTGTTCGGGATCGAATATCGCTGTATTGCGGAACTAGCAGGACGTCGTCGTAAGACAGAGTTTCAAGGATCTTCACTATTTCTCCATGTGATATAAATGATTATAACACATTCGAGGTTTTTTTATTCTTTTATTATGTTTAAATTAAGAAACTTCGTACTCTTCAACATCAACGATGGAGATTTGTTCAGGCTTAAACACAATGTAAGATGTTCCTCCACCTTCAAATGTGTTATCATATTCGATTGAATCATAGCCTTGATCGTTAAACCAGCTAATGAATTCTTTTACTTCTATAGCGGGTTCGAACATTAAATCTTTTAAGTTCTCGCCTGAAGGTGTTGTGACTACATCTTCATAGAAATCATCAATTTGTTCATCAGACGGTGAAAATGAAGTTTCTCCCTCAAACATCTCGTTAACAATAGATGCAACACCCCAAGATCCCATTCTATTCTCAAGCATCTTTAGTGGGCTAGTCATGTTAAGGCTTACTTTATAAAGATAAACCACGTCACCTGGTTTTACTCTGCCCTCTTTCTTGAGCTTGTCTGCGACTATTAGCGCAGTCTTTTTGGTTCCAAAGTGAAATCCAGGCTCTGACGCTATGTGGGCAGGTTTGAGTTGCTGGGCGAACTGTTCAAATTTCACAGGTGATAAATGATAATAATGCCCCTGATCGTCGTCTTGCTCATTTAGAAAGGTTCTCCACCCTTCCATCAAGACCTTCATATTAGACATCTTTGATACCCGCTATTAGCTGCCATCGATTTTGCGCTGACTCATTCAGATTTTCTTCTGACTGCTCAGCCTCTTCAGGTTGTGCTGGTTCTTCTTCGTCAACAACGGGAGGTGCCATAGATTCTCGACTGGGGGATGGTGATTCAGGTGCGTATAGAAGATATCTACCGGTCTTTCTTCCACCGAAAGCGTAGAAGTAAAGATCATCCTTGTCAACAAATCTAGTTTTTGCAGGTGATCCAGCAGCGGACTTAGACTGATATAAAAGAACGCCTGCCTCTCCCTTGGGTAGAACGTGCTCTCTAGCAATTTGATCAAGCAAGTGAAGCATCTTTGCAGAAGAGTCTATAACCTTACCGTCAATCTCTGGCTTGTAGTTAGTGACAATGTCCTCAATCGCCTTTAAGCTTTCGTCTCTACCCATTGTTTGCAACTGGTCTATATCGTACCCAGCAGCTTTAATTGCTGAAGCGAGATTATTAGGCGATCTAAAGAAAGACTTTGCACCGCCACCGAAAACGAAAGGTTCGTTGAAAGACCTGTGATGCTTAATTTCCCAGGCTTGATCTCCGATATCTACGTCGTGTGTAGCGGATGCACCGCCAACCCAAGAAGACTTGTCGTAAAGAAGTGGAGTTAAAAGCTCTCCTCGCCCAAGCCCTTGCCCTTCATTATAGTGAAGAATATCTAAAAGCTGATCTGGGATATCTACTAGGGATGAATTGCCTGCAGAGAGAGAAAATAGCATTGGACCAATCTCATCTGGTCCTTCTTCAGCAGACATGAGATAATCCAAAACAAGTTTTTTGTACTCATCAGGGTAGCCTGCCATAGCATCAGAAAATTGAGTGTCACCTCTCACTGCGTCAATCGAATCAATGTAAGACTGACGTGATGCGTCAGGATCGTATTCGCTTACACCGAGCTCGGATCGTATAAATGATCTCAGAGCTTCGAGGTTATCATCTGTGAGATCGTAAAGCTCATCCTCACCTATCTTTACAATCTTTTCCTGCAGTTGATTCTGCTTCATTTCTAGCATCTTTCTCACTGCACTTCTAATCATAGCTTCACTCATAACTGACTCCACGTGACTTAGCACTCTTTGAAATTGTGGGTGTTGTGCATTAGTCACTCTTTGTGATAAATAATCTTTAAACGTCGAAAGCATTTGTTTTAACTCAGGATCTTTAGTCATAACATTTACCAGTCCTTCAAAACTTGCAGTCTCTGATGGATTGCTTGGAATGCCTAAACCGTCCAATATTGCTTGCGGGCTAGTGATTCTCGGGCCTACTAGCTTAAACTTTCGCTTGTTTTTTGGTAACTCAGGATCAAGAGCAGGATCAAGAGAAAGTCTGCCTAGTCCGCCGGGGGTGGCGACAGTTAACTTCTCATGAGTTCCAAGCTCTTTGCTTCTCTCTGCAGCAATATGCCCAAGCATCACGTTTCTAAAAATGCCTTTGATGCCTTCGTCCCCGACACCTGCCATCAACCACCCTGCGCTCTCAAGATCTGGCGCAATCATTAAGTCGACCTGAGCATCTCGCTCTTCTGGATCACCTTTTATTGGATATAAAACTGTGAGGTTGGGACCGATCACCTTTACTCTATCAGCGCCTAACGAACCAACAAGATTTCTATAGATCTGAGTTTTTGCTAGTTTGACATCTTCCTGTTCAGGTTGAACTGCGATATCAAGATCCCCAGCGATAGATTTCTTTCCCGTAGAGCCAACCGGCTCGTATCCTGAAATTCCTGCATCTTTTAAGTGGTTTGTGAAGAGATCATCGAGTGTGTCTTTCACATATTGTCTTTCAACTCCGCTTGCTAATGAGCTTCCTTGACTATCTTTAAATGCAATACCACCCATTAAACTACTCCAGACGCTGTAAATATGTATCTTGTTACACCTGCGTTATTAAATGTCCCACCAGTCAAAAGTTTTCTCAAGGCCTTCCCAAAAACGAACAAGTGGTTTATAACCAAATACACGTTCAGTTTCTGAAATGTCTGCCTGAGTGTGCATAACATCTCCAGGCCTAAACGGTGCCTCATCTATTTGTAAATCTCCGAACCTCTCTTTAAAGGCATCGAGGATTTCGTTATTGCTTGTTCGATCGCCGCATGCCACATTGAAAGCTTCACCTCTAAATGTTCCTTCGTGATTTGCTGCACGAATGTTTACATCTACAACATTATCGACATAACACATATCTCTACTTTGCTCTCCTGATCCATCTTTGCGAAGAGGCGTTCCGTTTTTAACAGCATGACACCACGCAGAGATTGCAGTCGAGTAAGGAGAGTCACCATATTGACTGGGACCAAAGACATTAAAATATCTTAGGCACACGGAGTCAAAATCGTACAAGTTTCCAAAAGTTCTAAGAAGATCTTCTATGCAAGATTTCTGCCATGCGTATGGAGACTTAGGATCTCTGGGATATGTCACTGGTGTAGGAAGAGTATCCGCTCCTCCATAAACCGACGAAGAAGATGAATACACAAACCTCTCTACGTTTCCGCGGCATGCCTCCATAAGACAGACTGTTCTCGCGACATTGACGTCAGTGGTAAGCGCAGGATTCTCAACTGAGAAACTTACTCTTGGAATTGCCGCCAAGTGAAAGACGACATCAAATTCTTGACACTCAATGGATTCGATTATCGATTTGCAGGCGAAATCGTTTATAACAAGCCGCAGTCCTCTAACACCGTCAAGTAGCTCAAGGTGTCCCGAGCTAAGGTCATCTACGCCTACAACATCCCAGCCTTCTGCCAAGAGCCTTTTGACCAGATTTGATCCTATAAATCCTGCTGCACCTGTAACTAGTGCTCTTCTCATTTACTCGTCTCCCTTGATTTTTTCCCAAAATGACTTAAAGTCTTCATGTGTATCAATTACTTCCCAAGTACTATCACCCAGTCTTTCGACTTGCGCAACGTACTGCCCCGGTATTCCTGCTGCCCAATCATCTTTTCCTATTAGGCTTAAAAATAAATCTCCGCGGTCTCTCATATAAAGCCAATACGTGTTCCCAGGGACGGGTTTAAATTTTCTACGAACCGATTCGATCATAGTCGTTATTTTAACGCGTCGGTCTAGATCATTAAACTGCTTCATGAGAACCTCAGCTTGCTCATAAAGGCGATCGTATTCTTTTTTTACATAGTGATTTGTAACCTTAAGCGTTTCAGCTTTGTGTCTTGTGATATCTGTAGGTTTTATAGGCGCAGACATTGTGCTGAGAGGATATTTTGAGCTTCGGTGGTTTGGGTCTGACACTGTTTTTTTCCTAGATTAGCACGTGTGCACTATTAACATTAAATCGAAATCTAGCCTTGTGTTGGGCCGGGTCTAGATTAAGAATTCTAAATACATCTCTTCCAAGCATGTGTATCAGCTGAACGTCTGTTCCTGTCTTGTGCTCGGTATCGGAAGATCTAAACACAGCGTGCACATCAAGTAGATCATCTCTAAATACTGCCTGAATGAACGATATGCATTCTTCGCCTGCAAACACAAACCGCCTAGATTCAGGCGTCTCTTTTCTACCGTAGTGATTGTTTCCCTTAAGCTCATTTTCAATCTTTTGAAGGAAGTTCTGCCTGATCTTTTGGTAGTATTCTTCTTCACCAGGAGTTGAAAGAATTGCTTCGTTAACTGTGCCAAAGGTCCCGTCATCATAAAAGTGAAATTGAACTGTAGTGGATTCTCTGTTAGGCTGAAATTTGGCAAACTCTCTGACATAATTTCCGATTGTGTCTATGGAGATATTTTCAAGCCTCCGACATCTTCTTACAACTTCTTGTGCTTGTTCTTCTGGTTTTCCGGTCTGGAAAATATGAAAATTAGGTAGCATGCAATATCTTTCAAGCTCTTTTCCAAAAAGAACGTGAAGGTCGCTCAAAGAAGAGATATCTTGTGCTTCATCACCTCTGCTTAAAAATCTTTCATGAATGGTATGAATGTCTGGGTACAGAAGAACAAACTGGTTGTTTAAGTTCGACATCTCCAAATGGAGATTATTTCGGTGATAAAAATCATCCCGATTATAAAGGTTAGCGTAAACACACATTGAAACACCGGATCTATCATCCATGTTCCACCTAAACCCTGACCTTTTGTGTATCTCGTTGTAAAGCGTTGTCTTTCCTGAGAGGTCGCAACCCTCTAAAACGATTTTATTGACGGGAAAGGTTATCAATTTTTCTCCACAATCTCATATCCATCAGGATATACGCATATTATATCACTTTCAACAAGAATGAATACTTCTGGAATTCCACAATCATCCACTCCGTCGTCACGTATTAACACTCCAACCTTGTTCAAAAACCTACTATCTTGTACAGCGGTTTTTGTTATTCGAACTAGTTCACCTGGCTTAATCATCATAAAGCGGTATCTTTCTCATTTTCCAGGCGGCTGAAGATGCACCCCAGTTTGGATCTACTTCGGTTTCCACAAGCCAGTAGGAAAAGGGTTGCGGTTCATAATAGATCTTTTGACCTCGCTCTTCACCCCAATCAAAGAACTTGCCCCAAACACGAAGCCATGCTGTCCTGTTCTGGTCGTCCATCATTCTGATTCGGTAAAATTCCTTGCCGTTTTTGGTCTTCTTTTTAATGATCTCAGTTGCACAACCCCAGGCAACACCTTTATCTCCGCCCACCATTTCACATATAGACTTAACATCAGCTTTCTCAATTCTACGCATAACTTCTACAGGAAAGACCAGCGCGTTATTAATAGCTGACGTTATTTGTTGGTACAAGACTATCTTTTCATCTCTTGACCAATCCTTGATGTGAGAGACACCTAGAATAGAAGTGTCAATATTGAATAGTGACTCTATTCTGTCTGCGAGTTTATCTCTTCTGGCATAGTAGTTTGCAAGCCTTTCGAAGCATTTATCGAGTTGAGCTTGTCGCTTATGGTTCGGATGCCCTATGTCTTTGACTAAATCTGCTGCATGCTCACTGTAGCACCAGTCAACGATACTGCAATTAAAGATATGTTGATACGCTTGTTCTTGCAAATCGGACATCTTAGTCTTCTCGTAAACGCGCAAGATCTTGTCGAACTCATCTTTGATTTGCTCGCCGATTCGAACTAGGCGTTCACGGAGCTTGTCTTCTCCTGTTCGACCTTTCCTGATCTTTTCATAGTTTTCTGAGATGATGTGAAGGAGCTGTCTATGATTATCGAGTTTTCCTTCCTTGAACTCCTCGAGAGAAGAGAGCGCTTCAATCTGACATAGCGCTTCAAAGCAAGTCTTGTTCACTTTAGAATGCCGCCACTCACCTTCACTGTCATAGAAAAGATCATTCAAGTTCTTAAATGGACGAGCAGAAAGTATTTCATCCATCGCTTTATCGCCAAGCCCTTTAATTGATGAAAGGGGAGGCATGAGAGCTTGCAACTCTTTATTATAGGTCCACTCGTCTCCTGAATAGTTTACATCTGCTGGAGCAAACTTATAGCCTAACGCTTTGGATTCTCGAATAGCTTTTGCTAGCCCTTGTGGCGAATTATTCTCAGACTCGAGAACAGTAGCGATCCACTCTCTGGGATGATAAGTATATAGCCACGCAGCGTAGTAGCTGTCGATTGCGTAAGCAACAGCATGTGACTTATTAAATCCGTAGAGAGAGAAGAACTCGATCTTGTCAAAGAGATCGTTCATATCCTTTGGATCTAGGCCGTGGAGCCTTTCTGCACCTTCAACGAACTGCTTGCGAAGCTGGTCACGCTCAGAGCCTTTTTTACCGATCGTATCCAAAGACTTCTTCACAAGAGTCTTGCGCATCTTATCTGATTCACCTGGAGAGAATCCGGCAAGCTTAACAGCAAGCGTCATAAACTGTTCTTGGAAAGTAATGAAGCCTCTTGTTGGCCCTAAGACCTCCTCGATGATCGGATGTGCATACTGGATATTCTCGATATCTTTTCCGGCTTCCACGTATTTAACGTGAACATTTGCCTTGAGTGGTCCAGGCCGGTAAATAGCAGTAATTGCAGCAAGCTCCTCAATGTTTCGAGGCTTAGCTTGGTGGCAGAAGTTTCTGGCACCTTGAGCAGTAAATTGGAAGATGCCGGGTGCAAATGATGCATTATGATATGTGTTTTCCCAAACCTTTTGGTCATCCTGCCCTATGTAGCGACAGTTAAGATGCTCATCAAAGAAATCTCTGATCTGTAAAAAGGTTGGTGAGGGATTGCCGTTCTTGATCAAGATTCTGCGAATGCAGTTTTCCACATCCTTCATCAGCGTCAATCCAAGAAAGTCAAACTTAATAAAGCCGTTATCTTCCAGGTTACGGAAGTTCATGCCTTCAGTCCAAGGAGTCTGTAAGTCACCACGCACTGAGATTAACGGCATTGTCTGCTCAAGCTCACGCTCATCGGCAATTAGGACACCACCTGCGTGTCGACCAATAGATCTCTGCTCCATGAATAGTGTACTCACGTGCTTTTCAACGTCAGGGTACTTCTCCATGAAATCCTTGTACTTCTTGGAGTACTTCATGCAATCCTCATGGGTGAGGACGAACACAGACTTCTCAGTGTTAGCATCTCGAGCATGAGGCTCAACCTCAGATTGGAGTGGTCCTGTAAGCGCATTCACCTCTTGGAATGGAACATCATAAAACTTGGCAACATCCTTAACGATGGACTTGAGTTTAAGAGTGTTGAAGTTAGAGACAGGAATCACTGCATCTTCACCAAAAAGCTCTCTAGCTGCGTCGATGAGCGCATCGCGGTCGCCAGCATCAGAGTCAATATCAGGCCAAGAAGTACGATGGCGGCCGAGGAATCGAGACCAGAGCAATCCGTATGGAATGGGATCAACCTGAGTAATGCCTAACAAGTAATTGACAAGGGATCCGCCACCTGAACCTCGAGCGGGGCCGAACAGCGTCTTTTCAGCTGCGAGGTGGAACACGTCATGCATAGTCAAAAAGTAATTCTCAAAGCCAAGAAACTTGATATCGTCCAGTTCTTCCTTGACTCGAGCAACATACTCAGGCTTAGAAGCAAGACCCGTACTGATCATTGCGTTCTTTACCTTGAGCGCCAACTGCTGGAAGGGCGTCTCTTCAGGAGCAGAAGGATAGCAGGGATGACTCTTTTGAGGCACAGCGTAATTCGGCAGCTTAGCCTTTGAATCCACCCACATGTCTTGATAGCGATCCCAGACTTGGTCGTGGGTCCTCTCGATACTATCCTTGACTATGTCCTCACGCCCTTTATAGAAATCATACTTGTTCCAGCCGAGCTCAAACTCATCCCAGACCTGTGAGGCATTCTTGGGATACAGCTCACACTTAAGGTCATCAAACTCAGGAAGAGGAGTCATCTCCTTACCCATCCATCCGAGCTTCTTATAAAGCTCTCTAGCTTCCCATTTGTTAGGAGTGGGATAGTGAGAGTCACAAGTTGTAATAAGGTTGATTCCAGTCTGATCGTGCAATTCGATCAAAGCTCTGTTGACCATATGTTGAGCTGAAAGCTTGTTGAATTGCAACTCATAGAAGAAGTTGTCCTCACCTACAGCGTCAACAAACCTGTCAGTAAGGTTGCCAAGTGTTTTCATCAGGCGTGCTTTCTTGACTGGATCATCGAGCAATTCGGGGCCGAGCTCATCAAATGTTAGGTCAGGAAACTCTTGAAAAGTTCTGCCGCTGAATATTCCGCCTACACATGCCGTAGAGACGTTGAGACCTTCTCCAAACTCCTTGAGCATCTTGAAGTCGATGCGAGGAAAACGATAGAAACCGTCCTTATATCCTCGCTTGACGAGCGTGAATAGATTAGCTAATCCTTTTGGGTCTCGAGCTGTTACAACCAAGTGGTATCGACGCATCCATTCTGGCTTGCCCTTTGAACCCTGCTTAGACTCATCCTCGTTCTCAATAGTATGACCTTCAGACATAAGTTCGTCTTCATTGTCAACATTAACGTCTGTGGTAGCAAGGGCTTCGATTTTTTTTGCATCTCGCTCTGCTTTAATGCGAGCTTTGTGGTTCTCGTATTGGCGCTTCCACTCGTCTAAATCTTCGACAAAATAAAACTCGACACCATAAACTTGTCGATATTTTCTACCTGATTTTTTCATCTTCTCAAAGTGCTTATGAGCGTGAGCCAAACCTGATCCGTGACCGTGATCTGTGAGACCCCAGGCGTCCATTTGATTCTCAAGAACAAAATCAATATGATCGGCTGGATAACCTAAACCATCGTATGTTGAGAATCCTGAATGACCGTGTAAGCCTACGAATCGGTTTGGTACTTTGAAATTCTTAAATGACACTTGTTTCTCCTGCAGTTATTATACGCAGAAGAAATGAGATTTACACAAGAAAGCCTGCCTCAAAGGACGGGTTTCCATGAAGCCAAATTTTAAAAATTAGTCTTTTTTGACGTAAACCGGATGGCTGATTGTGTCAGTGTATCTCTTGCAGATTGTGTCTGAGCACAGAAAGTATGAGACATCAACTGTTACCTTGCCAAGACCTGGTTTTGCACCTCTGACAAGGAAGTTGAACATCGCGACTCCCTGTACAAAATTTTCTTGTTTTGCGCGCAATATATCCGGAGAAGTTGTTAGATTAGGCGTCACAGCAATTTTTAATCTTAGTGGCGCGTCTTCCTTAAGTTGGAGACTTTTTGGAGGTATAATTTTCAAACTAACCTTGGCGTAGCTTCCAACCCAAGTGTGATCATGCCCTTGAACAACAAGCTTAGCAGAAGGGTTGGACGGTGCAAACCAACCTAGGCTTATCAGGGCGAAAGAAGCTACTATTATTAAAAGATTTCTCACGACAGTCTACAGAAAGTATCTAGCGATATCTGAGTAGATCGCGAAGGCCATGATTGAGAGCAGCATAACAACGCCCACCATTGTAAGTCTCATGCGAGTTTTATATGATATCTTTTTTCTGGTCACAGTTTCTACACCAGATAGCACGATGTGGCTTCCATCAAGCGCGGGTATAGGAAGTAAATTTAAGAAACCGAGATTGATACTAAGCATTGCTAAAAGATCGATCACGTGTCCCATATCTTTTTGTTTTACAGTCGTTTCTTCTGCCGCCTTTGACATCTCGTAGATCATCACTGGGCCACCCAAGGTGTCTTGTGTGGGTGCCTTTGTTACCATCTCTTTCACACCCTCGTGCATTGCGCCGTACATGTTTGTCGTGATTCTCCACGAGATATTAGCAGCCCAAGGAGCATCTATCGTTGCGACTTGCGCTCCGGGCGGAGGAGGAATATCATTTGGACCTCGAGGGACCTCATGACCCCACGCGTAGAAAAAGTACAGAAAGAACGGAAAGATCAGATTGACTGCTGGGCCTGCGAAAGCGATTGCAGCTCTGCGCCACGGAGCACATCCCCAAAAAGTAGTCGGGTCTGTTGAATCTAAATCTTGATCACCTTTAAACCTAACGTATCCGCCCAAGGGGAACAGGCTGAGTTTCCAAATCGTGCCCTTCCACTTCCATTTTAGAAGCGCAGGACCGAACCCGATAGAGAAAACTTTAGGCTGCACTTTAAGCAGATGCCCGGCAACCAGATGGCCAAGCTCATGAATCCCAATAAGTACAAGAAGTATTAAAATAAAAGTAATCATACGTGAATAAGTATGTCTTAATCAGGATAAACTCTTAAGCGCTTTGCTGTTGCGTATATTTCATCTACCTTCTTCTTGGTCTCAGGCGGTGGTGCTGCAAGTGGATTTTGCAAAGCGTAGGATTCTAGTTCGGCGCTGACTGCGTCTATGTCTTGCAAAAGATTCTTGACTCTTGGGTTCATGAATCCTGGATCTTTAAGACTCTCTTTCTGAACATTTTTGATAATATTGCCGAAATACAAGTCCCTATAGGAGGTTTTTTTGAACACGTCAAAATCGAAGTAGGGAAAGGATGGAAGCATATCAATTGTAAATATTGGCTTCTTTTTAAAATAAAAAAGCCTACCAAAAACAGCGAGCTTTTTAGACAATTTTTACGTTTTTAAAATCATTGATGTTAAGCATCGCAGATCCTTCAGACGTCATTATCTCCACGCCTTGGAACAGCTTTCCGTGCCACATAGTGTACATGTGCTTCTTAACTACTATTCCTGACGTGATCTCTGTGTATAAGCCGCTATAAAAAAAGCTTAGATCTTCGTTCCAGGTAACAACCTTTATCGGCTTCCAAAGACAGGGCTTTGATATTCTATCTACTCTAACTTTCTTAGGTTCAAGCTTGATTAGATCCCCGAGGCTTATGCTGACTAGTTTCTGTCTATTGCATTCAGCCTGATCCATTGATTAGTACCTTTGCAAACACTCTCTGAAGTCTTGCGGGAAGTATTCCTTGTGACGATTGTAAAAGTATCGCCAGCCTTCGTCTAAGATATATGTAACTGCATGATCGTCCTCAGATCTTACACTGCGTCCCACTGCCTGTATCACAGTTTTTGCTGTCTGAGTCGAATACCACTCAGGCCACTTGGACATCCGCTTTTTTACCACCTTGTCTCCGAGATACGGAAAAGGTACTTTACAAATAATCTGGAATCTCGAATAATCACCCCTAAGATCTACACCTTCCTGCATTGAAGGACTGAGTAGGACTGTGGGTTCTTCTGCTCTCATGTGCTGCTGAAGAACTTCATCTCTCGTGTCTGTATCGTGCAAAAGGAGCCTATCATTTCCTTCACCTACATTTTCCCAAAGATATTTTGCAATCTTAAAAGTGTGGCAGTGAATGATACCCTTTTCATCAGGATGCATTTTCAAGATCTCTTCTACGGTTTGTGCTAGCACCGGAAGGGTATTGTCTATCTCTTTAGCATTCATCTTGCCAACGAGAAGCTCAACTATTGGCCGGCCTTCTTTGGGAAAAGGAGAAGGAGTTGAGATAAACTCAGTTTCACTCAAGGAGATTCCCAAAGACCTACAAAAAGACTTGTGATTGACGATAGTAGCAGACATCAAAAGAGTTCTGTGCCCAAGCCTAAGCAAATAGTCCTTGGCAAAATCTGACACATCTACAGGCTTGAACACAACCTTTGCTAGCTTTCGACCATACCCTGAGTCATATTCACAGACCCAGTTCTCTTTATCGTAGTGTCTAATAAAAGTAGTCAGTCTATCAACATGAGATTTTAGCATATCATGTTGTCTGGCAAAACCAGCAAATTCTTCAAGCTTCTCTTTAAGCCCTTCAAACTTTTTAAGTATTCCTTCAACGTGACTTAAGCGATCTTTGACTTTTGGAAAGTATTTATCTCTAACCCACAAGAAAGAGTTAAGCTGACTCTTTTCTCCCAGCCAGTTCATCTTTAGAGTGCTTTTTACAAATCTCTCAGAAATTGCAATCTCAATAAATCTTGAGAGCTCCTGCTCAGCATTATGAGACTCATCAAGTACAAGAAAATTTCGAGGAGTAATTTTTCCATTATAAGTTGCTTCAGTTAAAAAATACGGAAAGTTAACGACTGACTCTGGGGACTTCAAGAAGTCATCTTTATTTTTCCTATAAGTGCAGTGTCCTGAGCAGGTCTTAAAGAAAGGTGTATCTTTCTCAACAGACCTTAGCATCGCCTGAGATTCTGCACAACTATTGTTCTTGTGAAAGACGCACTGGTAATTTGACGCAGATTTTATGCTTCTCATAGGGCCATAGCCCCCGAAATCTTTTACGTACTGGTCCTGGAGAATCTTTTGGGTAGTAACAAAATACGCTCCTCTTCCAAATCCTTCAATGTCTTCGTTGACAACATAGTTAAGATATCTAGCAACTGTGACGCCAATTGCCGACTTTCCGCAGCCCGTACCCATTTCAGCTATGAAAAACTTTTTATCAGAGGATAAAAACGAATTCAAGATCCTGTTGATGGCATCTTCTTGCACAGGCCTGGGTTTTTCGTGAGGAAAGTAATCGATCCAGTCTTCTGTTTTAATCATGTAATGATTCTACCTTAAAGATCTTGTTTTTACATGTGATAGAATTGAGTAAAACAATTCCTTCAAAGCAAGTTTTTATTATCTGCTTTTTCCCATTGACTGTCCAGGCATCACACTTGTTCTTTAGATCGTTTAGCCGGATAGATCTAAAACCTTTACCTTTATCTGACGAGAATGATCTTTCTGACTTCGATATGAAATTTGCAATTCTGCTCAGGACTTCATTTAATTCTGGGGTATCTTTTTGACTGTTTCTATACAGTTTTAATGCACCATTTTGAAACTGCACTCCCACTTCAACTCCCTCCACGTTTGTAAAGATATTGAAGTAATTGTTACCCCGAGTATTTCCTGTTTGGAGAAAGAAATCTTGGTTGTTTTTATCAAGCAGTTTGCAAGCTGCAGATGCGCATACTTGCTGGACGATCCTGTCTAAGGGCTTAAAAAAGTCAGTCCTAAGCGCTATGTCTTTCATTCTGGTCAAATCTGCAGAGTCGTTGTCAAAAGGATCCATGTCTGTGTCAAATCTATATGCAAGCTCATCAACAAGAATTAAAAAATCATGACAGTTTAAAAAGTCATTCGCGATAGCAGGATTTCGAACTAAGACTTCCGAGATCTCTCTAAACGCTTCTGCAAAATAACAGAGTGATATATCTTTCCATTGATTAGGTACTTGATCATAGTTCGGGTCAAACAAAGAGATCAAATATCTAGGGGCTGAACTGGACTTCCTGGTCTCAAGCTTTTTGCTATATTTTTCAAGCTGGTTTTCAGAGATTTCTGAGAGACATTTGAGCTCACAGATCGTTACTATTTTATTCCCTCTAGAAACACAGATATCAAAGCGATGCTTTTCTGCTTGAACTTCATCTTCAGGCTCTACGTTATCAAAAACATCAACGATATCTGGGTGATCTAGCGAAACACCTACTTTGATCAGCAAGGAAATTCTTCTAGACCAAAATTTTTCATCGTATGCGTCGCCAAGAGAAGAAATTGGAGTGTTGAGAAGACAAAAAACTAGCTCTTCATCAGACATTTCCGACGCAGTTTTTGTCTTAATGATGTCATGATAAAACATTTCCTTTTTTGGAGGATTTACTTTTTCCAAAGGAAAAGGAATTACATTATCGGGAAGCTCTTTTGACAATTTATTTCTACTCTAGTAAAATTGAGTTAGATCTACACCTTTTTCTTTTGCTTCGTTCAGGTATTTAAGAGGATCATAGCTTGTATCTTCAGAAGCTGAGATTGAATTCCAAGCTGCTTGAATTCCTGACTTGAGGGTATACTTAGGTTTCCAGTTAAACGCTAACTTAAACTTTTCTGAAGACAGTCTGTGATTCCCAAGATAGTCAGTTTCGGGATGCCATTTTATCTTATGCATCAAATCTAATTTTGAAACTCTTTCCATCACCCTTACGATTTCTCGAGTATCATAGGGGTTTTCTGCAGCGATATTAAAACTAGTGCCCCATGCCTGGTTGTGACACGCTAGTGCAACTCCATCGCAGAAATCTTCAACATGCATGTAATCCTTGACTTTAGCTGGGTCAAGAAACATATCTATTTGTTCTACACCCTTAGTAGCAGCATAAAAAGTCTTCGATATTAGGCTGTTCATGTCGCCGACACCTCCGTAAGCAAACAGAGGCCTCACGATATTATAGTCCTTGCAAACTGACATCACGATATCTTCAGATGCTCTTTTTTGAATTCCATAAAGAGTTCTTGGAAATCTCGCTGACGTTTCGTGAATGACGTTTCTTTGATATGCAGCTGTATCGTAAATCACTGTAGTTCCGATATAGCAAACTGGAATATTCAATTTTTTTGCAGCTCTACAAATATTGTATGTTCCTGTCACATTAGATTGCGTAGACTCAGAACTGTTAAGGGCAACAACATCAGTTCCCACAACCGCAGCATTGTGCACTACTAAATCAATTTCGTTGGCAGATAACTCTCTAGCCCAGTCATCTTCTGTGTTTCTATACACACAAGGTTCGCCCGTATCAAGGCACACCAAATTCTTGTTGTTCAAAAACGGAACAAACTCGTGCCCAAGAGCATCAAAAGAGGCAGGTAGATTCTTTGCGATAAATCCTTCTTCACCTGTAATCATTACTCGCATGACATGATCTCCATATCTGTTTTCTTAAGAGTTAAAACGTTACCTGAGGGTGTTTGAACGGAATAAGTTTCACCGTATCTGAGAGAGTGCAAGATTATTCCTTGCTCCTTGGTTTCTTTAACCACGATCTTTGTTCCGGGCCAAAGAATGCTCTCATCTTCCAAAATAGGCTTTCTTTCGTTAGTCGTCAATGAAATTTACGCTCTCAAAATCAAAAGGCATGGTGTTTTCTTTAGTTGCACGAACTGCTTTAATCGGATTAGACTTAGCAGATGTAGCGAAATCAAAAGAAAGTTGATTATCTGAATCTTCATTGCCGATGATCGAATTGATCTTCTTTAGTGCTCGATTTTTTACAAACTCGTCTGTGCTGGTGGAATAGATTTCGCACAAACCTACACACATCTGGATCCACTCAAATTCGAAATCAAAATAATCATCATCTTTAAAACCTAAGACATGAAGAGACTTCGCAAACGAACAAAGTTGTTCATGTGCTTCAATTAAAGCGCTTTTTGTTTCGCTGACATTCATAAAATTTCTTACTTTCTCAGGGGAATCATTGCCCTGCTAATATTATTTCCTTCCACGTGTATTAGGAAGGCCTGAGACGGTGGAAGCGTTGATTTTAAAACTTGTAAAGCCTCACTCAACTCGCCGTCAAACTTTCCAATGGATTTCAGAGACACATTAGAAGACTTGATACTATTGCCTTCTTTGTTTCCCCAAAAAACCATTGTTTCCTTTTTCACTACTTCAAAAATATTGTCATCAATTTTCTTAATAGGGTACAGGATCAAATTAGGCATTTGAGTCTGTCCTTTAAATCTATCCGCATTTTCTTCAGTAATGATGTCGTGTTTCATGCTTACTGCGTGAACCCCGTGTACTGTTCAATTATAAGCTCTCCAGATTCATTTACACGGTCTAGATAATCGACAAGCTGATCTCTGGTCGTATTAACAGATTGTCCTGCTTCACTAAGCATCACATTGAACTTTCCATCCGGGAGACCTTCTGCAAAGAAAACAACAGGCTTATTGATGCCATAAGCATATCCTGCTTCCCAAATAGTACCGAGATCTTTTGCCTCAGTATTGCAAAGAACAAAATCAGCCCACTGAATCTTTTCGCAGTTCACATCAAAGATGCGTTGACGATCTTCTTGAGTTGCATTTGGTTTGAGAACGAAAAAATCCTTTGGACTAAAATACTCATGACCAGTTGCAGTCAAAGCATTCTTCATAAACTCGACTTGATCAACTTGCTTAGGATTGAAAAAAGGTGATGCGATATAAACTTTCATTTTTTCTCCAAAATTATGAAATTCCAATGTAGAAGCCTACGCCTAGGCCTACTGTAAACATAAAGGGTATAAGCACAGAGTATAAAGAATTCTTTCTTTTAGTTTCCTCTAGCTCTATAATAGCAGCCATTAACATAACTCTTAAGATTTCTGGATTTAGATTATCTGGGGGTAACAATGAGCGCTCCTAAATTATGATAGCTTTCATATTCAATATTGTATTTTTTTCCGAGGACTTCTCTCACTATTTTTTGCATCTGTGCTGAGTTTCCTGTGATTATCTTGTAGGGCGGAAAGTTTTGATTCGACCAAGAAATAACCATTTTTCTAGCCCAGTCATGATCAAAACCGTGAAGATCTAGTTCTCGAAGTCTCAAATTTAATTTCCTACGACAAAGATGTTTTCTTAAGTCTTTCTCTTAAAGCATGTCCAACATCAGGTAGCTGAGCACCGAATTCAACTATATCGCGATATAAAAACTCGTCTGATTTTGCAATTGGGTGTAAGTACTGTTCCCAAATAAGAAATTCTTGTTCGCTCATTTCTTTTTCTTTGTTTGACAACAGAACTGCATTTGCTTGGTAAAAGCTTAGCTGTAGATCGATTGAACTATAAATCAGCTCTCGCCTTCTTGACGTGTTTTTATTTGAAAACGGCACTTTATCGACCCATTCGATCTCGATATTCCACTTCAATGTCATTGATCTGTGCTAGCAGTGAGTTCCAATGTTGGCGGAATTTGCTATTTTCACCTGTTTCATCTTCAGGCGGGTTAGTACCGTTAACATCATCTCTTTCAGCCTGATAGATCGTATCATTCGGATGGTATTCAATCTTAGCGTCAGTATCAGCGTCGGGCCAATAAAGGTTCGTTCCGGTTCCGGCTCGAAGATTACGCACGTAGTGCATGGCGGGACCTGTCAGAGTCTTAGTTCCGATAACAGTTGCTGCCTCTGGGATAACCTTGCAAACCTCAAGTGCCATCTTAGCAGCCATCAGATTATCTGCTGCGGGCTGAATTTGCTTATCACATCGCTGCCGAATGAAACCGATCAGGTCTTTCAGATTAAATCGAGCATAGTAAAAGGTTTCGATGGCACGTGGCAGAATGGTCCGGGCATCCATAATACTAATCTCCCTGGTATCGATCATATCTGCGTAAAGCTGCTTACCTGCTTCAACGTGGTCCTTCCAGCGATCATAGATTTCAGGACTGTTTTGAACAGCAGCTGGGACCAAAGCACGACTATGTGATTGCCAGCGATCACCGGTGCATTGAGCAGCAAAAGTGCCGGCTCGATGTCGGATCAAGTGAGTAACGGTCTGGAGATCGATTCCACCAATGAGGAATGTGAAGGACATTGCTTCCATTCCAGCAGGAAGAGCGCGAAACTGCATGACATCTTCAAGAGTCTCAGAAAGCTCGCGCTGAGTGGCATTCAAGGGGTCAGTTTCTTCGGGGGAATCAGCCCAGGTAGCTTTTACATAACGGTATGCGACATTGCGGATTTGCTCGCCAGTAGGACTGTCAACAAGCTCAACACGCAGTGCATCAAGATCGTTAACAAATTCAGTTTCCGGCTTCTCTTCAAACCGAAGAGGCATGGGCAAAGTAACAGGTTCAAGATTGGGGTTTTGAGGCATGCTGTTTATCTCCTATGAAAGCATAAGAAATACTACATCATGTTATCAGATTGTTCAAACTATTTTAGATCTTGTTCCCAAAAAGATCGTTTGACCCAGAGCGCACGATAGAGATCAACAATTACTTTAGCTGCGATATCTCTGATTATCTTTTCGTTGTCTCTTCCCTTGAGTTCTTTTTGCACAAAACTCATTACTTTTTTCTCGAGGTTTTGCCTTAAAAAGTCTCTAATCTCTCTTCTTGCTATGCCCTCAATACGACGAACGTCTGTGTCTGTGAGCGCTTCAAGCATGAGATTAACTGTTTTCTCTCTTGCTTCCTTCACCATTGGATTTTTCGGTTCAGGAGGAGCTTCATACGTAGCCAAGACATGACCCGAGTCTTGCTTCTCACCTTTCTTGACGTTGTGAATGAATACGTCAATACCTTCAAAATCTTTCGAGCTTCTAACCATGTTTTCAACAGCTGCTCTGTTAGGGTCTGAATCTTCATAGAAGTGCATTGTCGAAGGATTGAACTGTTTTGCATAGCCTCTAAATTTAGCAGCTTTGGCCGCCGGAGAAGAAGTGTTTACAGTATCGATGACTTGTAAGTTCACGTTTAGTTTTGAGAGGAAATCTTTAATACCCTGCCTAGCCTCGGGACCCCTGGCAGTAAGAATCGCAGCCGCGGTAACTCCACACTCAACAACATTCTTCAGAATCTCAAAAACTTCAGTTGTCTTGGTTGATCCTGGGTCTACATCATCAAATTCTGAGTAGTCAAACTCTTCTGTGCTTGATAAGGATTCTTCTCCCGTACCAAACTTAACAGCGTACTCGTCGGGAGTAAAAGACCTTTTTCTCTCACCTGATTCTTTGTCTACGACATGAATTACTGAATCTGTTATAGCTACCGTCTCATCAAAATCAAAAACTGCGAAAACATCGCAATCACCCTTAGAAGCGTCCGGAAAAGCTTCGGTCATGACTCTTTTGATCTTGATTTTTCTCATTATATAATTCCTAGACGCTTGGCTGTGTCAACAATATCAGAATGGCGCTGTATGAGATCATTAACTTGTGCGTTTGAATCTCTCACGGGTAAATATGTTCTATTCTTTCCTAAAATCTGGTTTTGATCTTTTTTGTCGACCCATTTTCTCATGTCTTTGAGCAGATCTACAATGTCCTTTCTTAACCCATTGACTCTTACGTTATCGTAGAAGTCAGGATCTTCTTCGATCTTTTTGTCAATTTTTTCTCTGATATCAGAGAGATAGGGAAGGCTATACATAAAAAATCCTCTGCAGAATTAAATATGCCCTATCCGTTAAAGTTTTGTATTACCGCTTCTACCTCATCTCCGCTTTTTACCACAAAGACATTGTCAACACTTTCAAGCTCTGAATTGTACGGTTTTTTCGGTGAAATTACCTTCACACCATGCTTCGCATATTCTCTGGAGTGCTTGGGAGAATCATCTATCGCACAGAATATTGCATTTCCGTCATAATACTTTGATTTTGCTGCCCAAATCATCTTCTCAGGAGAAAAAGATATCCGATGAAACTTCAATCCTGAATTTGAAAGCCACGTGTAAGTATCATACTTGCATGTCTGGTTCCAGTCAGGTCTTGCAGTCAGAACATGAATCCAGTACCCTTTATCATATAAATCATTTACAGCACTGATCATGCTTTGATCTACTGTTAGAGTTCTTAGCATTCTTGCTTCAATAAAGTCTTGAAAGATCAGCTCAGGATTATACTTTTCTCTTGGTATGCCTTCTGTGAAATAGTATTCGCTAGAGTTTACATCAACATTGACTCCGTCTAGAGAATTCAAATAATCAGCATACCCTTCTCTAAAATTTGCTACTACATCGTCGACATCAACAAGTACTACAGGCTGACCTGCCCACTCTTTGTCATTATTGTATTTGATATCTAAGTACGCAGCCTTGTCATCAAAAGCTTCTAAAAACTCATCGGCTGTAAAGCCCCACAAGTTCATAATCGCCAAAAGATAACGAAAACAGTCAATCCCTTCGAACAAGATCGAATTCTTTACAATATCTTTTCTTTCACTTGCGTGATGTTTAAAGTTAATCTCTCTGACAAGGGAAGAAACTTCATTATGAAGAGCGAGCGCAAACTCTTGTGTAAGGCGCTCTTTTTCTTCAAGGGAGAGATTCTCTTGATCAATAAATTTAGAAGAAAAGCTTTTCTGAGTTCTGAACAGATACTCGAGCAGGTTAGTATTCTCCTCTGACCCTGTCCAGATTTCTTCTATTCTTTTCGCAAAATGCGTTAAAAAATTCTTTTGGCTCATAACCCATCAAAATCAACGCTTCCAGCTTATATGTGAAATCGTCAATCATCTCCTCGAGAAACGCATCTCGATCAAATTCTTTGTTCTCAGTGTGCTTGTGAGGCTTCCAGTTCTTAAGATGAAGAAGTGCTTCAAATGCTTCTTCAGTACCTCTGTGAATGATATCACGAATGAACTGCTGTGCCTTCTTATCAGAAGGGTCCACAGGCCACTCAGGTAGAGGCTCTTTGTTCTGGGAAAGCTGTTCCATAAATCTTTCCTGCAGAAAGAAAATGGCATCTAATCTATCAGAAGATGTTTCTGACATCTTACTCAGTCTCGAGATTTAGCGCTTCAGCTTCATCGACCATGCGCTGATCATTCTTAGTCTGGCGTCGAACGAATTCCTCAGACAGCGTCACGGAACTATCTCCTCGCTGAACATTGAGTTCGATCTGACGTAGATGATCTACGATATCAGTTCCAGTCAGCAGAGCACGCTGCAAAGAGCGAGCAACTTCACCGATCACTTCATCATGCAATTTATAAACTTTCTTAGCCATTTATACCTCCTTGGCATTTATGACTAATTGTATTGAATCCGAGCCAAAATGTTTATAAACTTTATCCGCAGTGGTATGTAACTCCGACGAAAGCACGCTTGTAAGGACCGATCTGTTCGCAACGATACTCGGTGGAGTTGAGATCGAAGTCGCAGTCCATCGTGATCTTAGCGACTGTGTAGTTGTGAAGTAGATCGTCGTCTTGCCTCATACCATACCCTGCGAGGTCTGAGGATGTGATATAGTCACCGTTCTCAAGGTTGCCGTTGATATCTGTTACCCACATTGCACCTTCGCCTACAGAGTTAATGATGACGCGGTCGTCGCCTGCAGGCTTATCAACACTTGTTCCCCAAATACCTTGTGTAAAGCTTCGCTCGTCACTGTCTGTATCCTCCACATTAGAGACAACACCAAAGACCCTCTTGTCGTTCGCCACTGAAGAAAGCTCAACTTTAGGCATGGCATCATTGATAGTAATATCATCTTCTCCCATTGAACTGTATTTACCTGTTGAGACAACAATAAGACCGACCTTATCTTCAAAGTCCGCAACTGTTCCCTCCTGCGGGATAGATCTGTGTTGACCTGTGAAGGTGAGCTGGCCGACATCAGTTTGTTTGGCTATATAGCCTCTACCTGCATCTGCATTGTTCCAATATCCATTCACAAGTTCTCCGTCAGTGTCCAGGACGAAATATTGAAAGGTAAGCTTATTGTCAGAATCAAGACCTATGTTCCAACCACCCGATGAGCCGTCTTGATAGAGCCTATCAATCATAATTCTATGCCCGAAATTAGTCCCCGCTTGGCGAATCATAAGAGGAGAAACACAGCCAGACGGCTGATCTGTTACCCTGTTAACGTAAAGCTTATCAATTCTTGTGTCGGCTGTAAAAGAAGCCTCGCCTGTAAAAGAAGCATCTCCAGCACAGCTAAGAGAACCTGGGTGGTTTGGATACCATGGGTGACTGCTGCCGTTAACAATATTAAGCCGTTGTATGGACATTGAACTATCGTGGTCTTGTTCAAAAAGCACCCCATCAGTTCTAAGATTGCCGTATATTCTTGAGCCGTCGCGTATATGAAGAGCTCCGTTGGATGAGAAGAGCACAACATCATCATTATCGACGTCTTTATACCCAACAGTAGAGAATCGACCTAAATCTAGGTATGATCTATTCGCAAACTTAACGTAAGAGCGATGGTCGCCGAATCTATAATAAGTATCATTGCTGTTATTCACAAACAAATTTCGTGTTATTAAGAGGCCATCGTCATCACCCAAAGTCCACTCTTCAGGGTATTTTGACATACCTGGTCCTTCAGGATTTCCAATAAAGATATTAGACTGCGGGTCCATGACAATAGAACCCGTTATCTGGAGCTTAGGACCGTCAGGGCCGCCACCCATGGGACCATAAGTATAAAATCTTGGGTTTGATGGCTGCCCAAATTCAAGATCTGGGAGCCATTGGTCCCGCCCAGACGCTAAGCTAACTCGATCAGTAAAACGAGGGTCAAGGTTGGGGTTAATATGATCAGTGGGCGCCCAGCCGCCACTCATTAATGAATAAGTGGGGTGGAAGCCGGCAGAAATTCCTGGCTCTGTCTGGTAAAAACCGCCTATTTCAATTTTTGGAATCTGTGTGTCATTGGGCATACTGCTTATTATAGATGCTACGAGCCCAGTTCCTTCAGGATTGTGGGTGTTGCTGCCCCCTATAACTGAACCATTGTATCTAAAGTACTGCGTGGGGGCAACAGACCAAGTAGTTGCATCCCCAGGAACATCAATTATTAAACTTCCTGTATGAGTATGCGGATTTTCAAGATTTGACCATCCGGAGTCTCCTGAGCCATCTGCTCCTGCTGGGCCTTGTGGTCCTGCTGGACCTTGTGGGCCTGCTGGACCTTGTGGGCCTGCTGGGCCTTGCGGGCCTGCTGGGCCTTGCGGGCCGACTCCGCCGCCACCCACGACTCTATTATTAACACCATCCTGCTGCACCACAGACGCAGCTTCTTCTCGACGAACCACGCGAACAATGGCACCATCATCTCCTGTCGATTGCAGAAAGATTCTGGTGGTGTTAGTAGTATCAAAGTAAACTGTAACAATTCTTGAGCCTGAAGCACCTGTGAGCTCATCCATGTGAGACCAGACATTGGCGTTATTCATCTGCCAGATGCGAATTGGCACCCGTGAGTAGATAAACATACCTGCGATATTAGCATCATCTGCTACACCGTCAGTAGCTAAGGATGGGCCTGTGAGACCCAAGGTTACTCTATTAACGCCTGCGACTAGATTTGTTGGATTCATTCAAATGCTCCTGTGTGTTTACTGACTGTTACTGCAAGGGCAACATAAACTACATATGAAGCAATTAATTTTAAATCAGATCCTCTCTCGGACCATCTCTTCGGGACGCTCTAAGCCTTTATTAATCGTGTCAATGTCAGGGCCGTACGAAAATCTTAAATAATTTTTAAATTTATTCTACGAAAAACATTCAACCCGCTCACGATCGCCTTATGGAACGTGAGCGGGCTGGATATAAACAGTAAGAAAAATTTGTTAATACTATACTATTTCTGTGATATTAAATCGATATTTCTTACCTGTCTTTCGATTGATAAGGAAGAGATCATCTGAGCCTTCTTGAATGGACCAGTGACCGTTTGTTCCATCGACTTCATTGGCTCTTCCTTCATTGTTCAGATTAATATCTCCCACTAAAAGATTTGGCGTCTTAACTTGGTCACCCTCTGCTTTAATCCAAGTGTCACCGATGTACATCGAGTTAGGGCTTAAGTATAAGTGTCTTATTTTCTTTTCTGCCGTGCCAATATCATATGTAGCGTTAGTATCAGGTATGATATGAGAGTCTAAGTTGCCATTTAGGTAAGCAGCAACATCTGTGTTTGTATAACCGCCTGTACCTGAGACGAATTCAAGCATTGTCCCTGCGTTATTAACTCTTGGATATTTTCCGGCTTGAGCGGCAAATGATGACGGAGTATCTGTTAGATCTAAGAATGAACTTGAGGCAATATGAACTTGATTATTCACACCATCTTGTGCAACATTTGAATCTGCTGTCTCTCTACGAACAGCTCTAACAACAACATTATCTTCCCCTGTCGACTGCAGGAAGATTCTAGTAATCTCAGTGTCATCAAAATAGACTGTCGAGATTCTAGACCCTGCTTCTCCTGTAAGAATGTCTAGCTCAGACCAGACATCAGCATTATTCATCTGCCAGATGCGGATTGGAACCCTTGTAAAGATGAATATGCCCGCGAGGCTGGCATCATTTGCCACACCAGACGTGTTGTTGGCGGGCACTGCAACTCCAAGTGTTAGACGATTCACTCCTGACGCGAGCGTAGTTGGTGTCATTTTTGATCCTCCTTTTTTGTTGTTTTTGGAAATAACACATTCTAATTATTGCCGAGCGGGAGAATAAAAATGAAAAATAATCGTAAACTAAATTCTCTCCTGGACCATCTCTTCGAGACGCGCCAAGCCTTTATTAATAGTCTCCATGTCAGGGCCGTACGAGAATCTCAAATAATTTTTAAATCTTGATCCCGCATTCTTCATTCTTTTCCCTGGATTGACATCAAAGAACTCTCCTGGGACAGCAATCACTTTCTTTTCTAAGCAAGCGTGAAAGAAATCCATGCCAGTGTTTAAGCCCTCAGGTAGTGCTGATACATTTCCCCATAAGTAGAATGATCCACCTGGCTCACAGTCAAATGTTACACCTATTTTTCTGAGTCCATCCATCATGACTTGACGTTTCTGTCTAAACTCTTTCTGAATAGACTGTGTCTCTTGAGTCACAGCTTCAGGCGTTACGAGAGATACTGCTGCTCTTTGAATTGGGCGAGGAGCTCCACCGTCCAAGAAGCTACCAGCGCTATTGATGGACTTAATAACATCTTTGGGACCAACTACCCACCCGATTCTCCACCCTGGATATCTTTGGTTTTTTCCGAGACCGTTAACTATCAATACATTGTCTTTGTTGACATCATTGATGTATTTGCAGCAACTTAGTGTCTCTCCTGATGGGACACCTTCCCAAACATAAGAGCTATAAAACTCATCCATAATCAGAGAGCATCCTGTCTCTCTTCCTGTTTTAATCCATTCTCTGAGGTGTCTTCCAGATATTGTCTTACCTGTAGGGTTGCAAGGATTTGAAACAAGTACTGCGCCCAATCCTCTTCCCTGGATCTCTTTTCTTAAATCTTGGTGAGAAAACGTGTATCCGTTATCAGGGTCAAGCATGATTGGAATAGTGTTAAAACCTTTAAAGGTTGACAAAAGCTCTTCATAGGCTGTGTAATCAGGTAAAAAGTGCCCTAAATTAATAGCGTCAAGAGCGGCAACCACTCGGGTTAAAATAGCTCTACCTCCACCGGCAATTGAGACATTTTCTGCTGTGTATTTAGATTTCTTATTTTTTCGGTAAAGAACATTGTACATGTTCGCGATGGCTTCGCGGAGTTCAAGAAGCCCACCGACAGGTGCATACTCATGATCACCTTCATCGATATCAATGTGGCTAATGCGCTCTAATCCACCCTCTAAGTACCCAGTCTCAGGCTGCCCTTGACCGAAATTACACCAATCAGGATGACCGCGATAGAAGCCTAGCTTCATAGCCGACGATGTTGTAAAAATAACACCAGTTTTTGGAACCTGACGAAACACAGATTTTGTCATAGATACTCTCCGTTAAAGGCACATCTATTAACTATTCTATTTCGACACCTACTTCGACTGAGATTTTCATTTCGGGCATGCCAACGTGATCAACTAGGCCGATTTCTAGGCACTCATCAGCTTCGAGAAACCAGTCTGCTCTTCCGCGCTTGTGAATCTCTTTGAGGAAGTAATCTGGTCTTTTCCCGCAGTTGGATGACATAAGACGCATAATCTTGTTATTCAAGCGATCCGACTCATTAACATCTGCTTTTAGCTCTTCCACTTTTTGGCGACTGCTCATAGAACTAACATCATGAATCATAATAGTTGAGTTGGGCGCAGCATATCGATATCCCTTGGTGCCACAAGAAAGAAGAACAGCTCCGCATGACATAGCCTTGCCTTCTGCGATCGTCATAATTGGAAGTGTTGCACTTTCAATCGTATCAATCATGTTTAAAAGAGAGTATACTGCACCACCGTATGAGGCAATAACTACAGGAATCACAGGCTGCCCAGTATTGTGAGCAGCATTGACTTCATCTCTAAATTTTCTAGCAGCATCCTCATCAAAATTATTGACAGTAATAATGATCGGATTGTATCTTAGCTTGACTTCGCTAATCTTTTCATCTATTTGTATAGTTTTTCTCATTTTGAAAAATCTCCTCAGATATAACTATCCGCACTTTCCATGTCCGCAGGATTTACATGTGACGCATCCTTCTTGATAGATCAAAGATCCTTCCGCGCCACAGTTTTCACAAACTTCTTCGCTTGCTGCTGTACCATCCGCAATATAATTCTTAAGAACTCTTGCAATTACTCGAGAGAAAGATGAGAAATCAGTATCTCTATCCTTCTGAAGTTGTTCAACCATAAAGGAGACTGGCGCGCCGTGACGAAGAGCAAGAGAGATAGTTCTTGTAAAAGCTGAGTGTGTTGGGTTGTCAAACACTTCCACGACATCCTTGATGCAAAACTCATCTGTCGCGTGCCCAAACCTAAGGTCGTACTTAGAGTTCTTTGTCTTTCGAACTCTCTTTGTCAGAGTTCCATCTTTATAGTACCTGGGAATCTCAATCTTATTGGCTAAGCCACCAAAAACCTCGTAGGGCTTGCCATCCATGAGGCCAACAAGAATTGTCCACTTTTCACCTTTGATGGAAGTCTGATGAATATCACAGTCTAGAAGATCAGGACGCTTAGGTGCTGGAGTCTCAGAGAAAGCATCATCATTTGGCTTGGTATCGCTTGAAACAAGAACGCCAGATCGAGAACCATCTCTGTAAACTGTCACACCCTTCAAGCCTTTCTTCCAGCCACGCCAGTAAACTTTTTTCACATCATCAACTGACACATCGTTCGGAAGATTAATAGTCTTGCTAATTGCGTGACACACCCATCGCTGGGCGGCGGCTTGTAAGTCTACAGCAGACTCCCAATTAATTTCATTTGCAGTTGCTTCTGCGTATGGACTATCTTCAATCTCAGTCAGCCCTGTCGCATCCATCCACTGCTTGAACCCATGATGATACACATCAAATTCTTGCCACTTATCTCCGAGATCATCTACAAAATCAGGAGTAGCATCTGGATCGTTTGAGTTTATCTTCTTTCTGCGTGTGTATTTTAGCATGAAAGCAGGCTCAATACCCGATGTTGTCTGGGTAAGCACAGAAACGCTTCCGCAAGGAGCGGTGGTAGTTAATGCAATATTTCTCCTACCGTGATCTCTGTGCAATTCTCGAAGCTCTGGCGCAGCTTCAAAAAGCCTCTCCATAAATGGGTGACCTTCTTCCTTGTCAAAGTCGTAAACAGGGAATGCGCCTCTTTCTGTAGCCATATGACAAGAAGACTCGTAGGATCCGATAGCCAAAGTGCTATAAATTTTCTCAGTCAGCTTGATAGACTTCTTAGAGCCATACTTTGCACCAAGCATAGCCAAGGTGTCTCCGATTCCTGTCACACCCAAACCTGTTCTTCGACCGGCTTGAGCAACCTCTTTAATCTTTCGCCACAAAAGGAGTTCATTTCTTTTGACTTCATCTCCTTCGGGATCAGCTTCAATCTTATTGATTATCTTATCAACACACTCAATCTCAAGATCAATCAGATCGTCCATGAGACGCTGGGCTTTTCCTGCGACCTCTCGGAAAAGGTCGTAATCAAATTCTGCTTTCTTTGTAAAAGCATTATTGACAAAAGAAGTCGTATTCAAAAGAAGTAAGCGGCAGCTATCGTAAGCTGAAAGAGTAATTTCGCTACAAGGATTTGTGCTGATTGTGTGAAAACCATCATCCTTATAAATTTGAGCAGGTGTATAGTTTAGAACATTATCCCAGAAAAGAAGGCCTGGCTCAGCAGATCCGTGTGCAGACTCAATGATCTGATTCCAGATATCTGCAGCTGAAGCTGTTCTGGTGACAACCTTATCATCTCCGGTAGCATCAACAGGGAAACGAAGCTCATAATCTTCATTGTTCTCAACTGCGGTCATAAACTCATCAGATAGCCTGACGGAGATATTCGCACCTGTCACCTTCGATAGATCACGCTTGATATTAATAAAGGTCTCGATGTCTGGGTGATGAATTGAGATAGTGAGCATGAGAGCGCCTCTACGACCTCCCTGCGCCACCTCTCGGCAAGAGTTAGAGAAACGCTCCATGAAAACACCGATGCCATCAGTTGTCTTTGCAGCGTTAGAGGTACGCAAACCGTGCGGTCGGATGGACGAGATATCAAATCCAACACCTCCGCGGCGCTTCATGATCTGAACCTGCTCTTGATCTGTCTTTAAGATTCCACCATAAGAGTCTTGGGGTGAGTCTACAACAAAGCAATTAGACAAAGACTGGATCTGGTGTGTGTTACCGATACCTGACATGGGTGAGCCTTGCGGAACAACATACTTAAAATTCTTGAGAAGATCATAAATCTCATCTTCGCTCATTGGATTAGGATACTTTGCTTCTATTCTAGCAAATTCCTTCGCAATCCTCTTGTGCATCTCATCAGGCGTGGACTCAAGGTAATTTCCTTGATTGTCCTGCAATGCATACTTCGTAGCAAAGACGGAAGCAGCAAGCTCGTCGCCACTAAAATACTCTAAAGACTTCTCAAAAACTTCATTATAATTTGCCATTTTTCTTCCTGGTTATAATTATTTTTTACATTATTGCTTTTCGCTGGTTTTGTTTTCTCTTTTACTGACTTGTTTCCACTTTTGTTGCAAAACCTTTTTTATGTCAGTTTCATTCTTATCTTTTGCTTCTTCAAGAGTCATCTCATCAGCATTTTCAATAACAGAGAACATAGACATAGCAGTGTTTAGCTTGATGGGAAACAGTATTCCGTCTCGACCAGCTCTGTTCTTCGCGATATAAAGCCTGCCTAAGCCGGAAGCTTTTTCAGCAGGCTTTCTTGAGATCGAAACAACAACATCAGCGACTTGAGCTTTTCCGTATGATTCTGACATGTTTTCGAGACCTACAATATCAGAAGATGCGCTATCTCTATTGCTTTGAGAAGCAGTCCAGATCGGGATGTTTTTCTCCATCGCCAAGTTACGAAGATCTTCATAGACTTTTTTAAGCTCATGCCGCATAGATTCATATTGCCGTGATGATCTCATAATATCTGCATAATCGATCACGAGAAGATCAGGAATAAATCCTTTTAAGGAAAGCTTTTCAATGTGCGACCTAAGAGTTTGGACTGTAGCAGTACCTGTTGGATATTCCTTGATTATGATTCTGCCCAAACCTTCCATTTCTGAGTATGCTTCTCTTACTTCTTCAGATCTCTCTGGAACTTCGTTCGATGGAATCATGCAGATGTTTGAATCATACCTTAAGCCTGTTGCGTTTTCGGTAAGTTCAAAAGTGTAGTGAATAACATTCTTACCTTTTTTAACAGCGGCTGCGCCAAGATTAACAAGCATATGTGACTTACCTACACCTGTTGGAGCGGTAATCACACCAATCTCTCCTCGGCCTAAGCCCCCATTTAAGATACCTTTTTGATCCAGCGCTTCAAGTCCTGTGGGGACAGGATGTCGACTAACTCTTACAAAGCGTGCATCCATATCTTCAAAAAGATCGTGACCAATTGAAGGGGTAGTTCCAACAGCGAGGGCACTTCGCATGAGATCCATAACAGAGTCAAACTTATCTGTCTGAATGAGATCTACAGCTTGCTCAAGTGCACCTCTAAAAGCTTGCTTCCTGCAAAAATCGAGAGCTTTGTCCTTGACGTATTCAAGATCACCCATGTCTGGGTTGTGCCTGATTCTTTGTAAGTACTCAATTATTTGGTCACGAAGAACTGTATCATTTCCTGTTTTCAAATCGTCTCGTATAATCGACACAAGCAATTGGAGTGTAGGAAAATCTTTGTATTTTGTGTGGTACTTAAAGTATCTATCGGCCAAAAACTTAAGATATTTCAAGTCAAAGAAATCAACATTAATAACTTCAGACATCTGTTCTGCCCAAAGCCTATCTGTTAACAATCCTTGAACGATTTTTTCTTGGAAGGCCTTGCCGTAACTTCCAAAAGAGACACTCGAATCATCGTAAGACACGTATCTTACTCCTTTTACTTTACGTAAATCATGCTTAATAAGAGGCCTTCGACATCCAAATTTTGAATGCCCATTTTGATCAGCTCTCTCATCAATGTAATCTTATTTCTAGAAGGCTCAAATGTATCTATTATGTGATTGATTTGATCCATTTGGCCTGCCGATAGATTATTCGTATCTAAATATATCAGACGCCAATTTCTTTTCACGATATCAAAATTATCAACTATCTCTCTGTACAGCTTAATTTTCTTATCTGTGTTCGCAGAAGCAGCATCAAAAATTTCCATCAAAGTTGCTTCTTCGCTTGTTGCTAAAATAGGAAATCTCTTAGCGACTGACTTAAACCCTGCACCCTTAATCCCGTCAATGTTATCAGAGCTATCTCCCACCAGGCACTTTGCTAGGCAGTAATTCTCGCAAGATACACCTGTTAAGTCAACGACATCTTCAGCTTCAACAATCTCTTTTTTGCCGAGTCTGTATATTTTAGTTTTATCATTTAGCAACTGGTAGTAATCTTGATCCGATGATATGATGACTTTGTTTTCATCTCGTAAAGCGTACTTACAAAGATAGCCGATGACATCATCGCACTCACAGTCGCCAACATATACTTGACATATAGGTAGTTTCTTAAGCAGGGAGATTAGAGATGCAATCTGGTAATTTTTATTCTTTTCAGAATCAGGTATATCATCCCCATAGAACCTGTTCATTCTTTTGGGCTTTTTACCTTTTTTATACGCGGGATGAATTGATCTTCTTCTAGAAGATCCTCCCCCTTCCCAAACAGCAATAATCTTAGTCGGGGAAAACTTATTACAAACTCCTCGCAAAGTCTTAAGAAACCCTACAGTCCCACCTATATGATGGCCATGCGAAGACATTTTAGGATTTGCCGCATAACATCTAATGAAGATGTTCATGCAGTCTAGTACAAGAACAGTGTCATTCATTTTATTTGCCTGAAGAACCGAATCCCTTGTCAGATCTTTTTGTCGGCCTTACGATATCAGCTTCCATAAATGATGTGGTAGATGACAGCGTTTTAGCATGCACAGCGTAAACAACGATCTGAGCGACGCGATCACCCGTGCTTACGCTATAATCTTCTTTTCCGCCATTGTAAAGAATTGGGCAGATCTCACCCCTGTAGTATGGATCAACAATTCCACCCACAGGAAATACAGAATGCTTAAGTGCTAGTCCTGATCTTCCCTCAATCTTTAGCAGGATCACTTTATGGATATCATTGTCATAGGGAGTTTCGGCAAGAACCAAGCCTGTCTTAATTTGACGAGACTCTCCTGGAGGAATAATGCAATTTTCCACTGCATAAAGGTCCCAGCCCACATCACCGTAATTTTGAGTTGGAATAACCGCCGACGGGTGTGCTTTCTTAACTTTAATATTCAGACTCAATTTAACTCATCCTCAGCAAGATCCATTGCGATAGATCTTACTTCTTCATAAGAATTTGTATCAACTTCTTGATTGTCTTTAAAACGCTTTACAAGAATCTCTTCAAGCATTACTTCAATGTGCTTAGCATACTCAGGGTCATTCAAAAGGTCTTCCATGCCGCTCTTTGTGAATTTTTTCTCAACCTTGACTTCACCTGTTTTGGCGTCAGACACAGTAAGAGTCTTCCAGGCACCGGCACCTTCAACAGAATATGTGTTTCCTTTTGTGGTAACATCAGCTGAAGATCTAAGCAAGTCAGTTATCTGCTCATGCTCTTTGACACCTACGCCGAAGTGAATCTCGAACTGGCAAGACCTAAATGGAGGTGCAACCTTATTCTTGATCGTCTTTGCAGATACATTGATTCCTACGACATCACCCTTCTTGTTCTTGATTGGAGAACCAGCACCCAACTTAATTCGGGTAGAAGAGTGAAAAGGAATTGCCATGCCACCTGGAGTCGTAGTAGGATCTCCGTACATGACACCGATCTTGGTGCGTGTTTGGTTAAGGCATATGAAAAGAGTATTAGTATTTCCAATAACTTGAGTAATCTTTCTCATGCCCCTGGAAATAGAGCGTGCCTGAAGCCCGATCGTATCTTTGTCATAGTCACCTGTCAACTCAGCTTTTGGTGAGGAGGCTGCAACGGAGTCCCAAACAATAGTGATAGGAACATCCTTGTTCAATCCACGCGCTTTTGTAATCGTTGACTCAGCGACCTCAAATACTTCTTCGGTGCACGCAGTCTCAATAAAGACGAAACGCTTAGAAACATCAATTCCAAGCAGCCCTAAGTTCTCAACAGACGTCCCGTTCTCGGTGTCGATGTAAACCACAATACCCCCCATCGCCTGCGTATTGCGGGCGATTTGGAGGGCAATGTGGGACTTACCGATCGAAGGTGGACCAAAGATCTCTACAATTCTTCCGCAAGGAAGACCACCCCTTTTTCGATTAGCAACAATGTAATCAAGTTGGCGAATTCCAGTAGAGACCCAAGCCTTTACGTGTGTTGGAGACTCATCAACGCTGAGATTGTAGGCGATACGACTACCGTGATCCTTGTTAAGAGATTTAATCAAGTCAGAGGTGAAGTCATCAGTCTCTGGGCTCTTTGCAGTCTTTTTTCTCGCCATACGTCACCTCAACCTTCTAGAAGATCGGCAAATGCTTCATCAAGAGAAGTGTATTGCTTACCCTCTTCTTGCGTACTCTTCTGACTGGTGGTTGTGGTATCAGTCGTCGTAGTATTGGTTGTGGTGGTCGTCGTGGTCTGCTCGGTTCCGTCTGAGGAGGATCCATTGAGCCAGTCATTCACCTTCTTCTCAATCTCTTCGTAGGACTCGAGACTATACAGCTCATCGAGGTCCGGAAGACTGTCCAGCAAATTCTGGGTTTGTGTGTCATCATTAGTCAGTTGCGTTTGCTTCCCGCGAGGCATAACTGTAGTGGTGGCCCAATTTTGACCTGGCTGCTTGGTGATGGTAACTTTTACATCACGACCCTCCAAAGGATCGGTGATGTCTCCATAATCGGGATCAAGCATGATAGAAAGCAGATCCTGGTAGACACGCTTACCGAAGGACCAGAGTTGAGTACCCTTGTCTTCTTCACCTCGAACCACAACAGGGGCATAAGCACGCATCTTGGGATACAGGCGCTTACACAGCTCAGCAGACTCAGGGGTACCGTCGTCACGCAGCTTGTTGATCAGCTCCTGGATGGGATCAGGCTTACCGAACTGCTTGGGTGCGAGGATACCGCGATTCTCACCGATGTTGTAGTAGAACCAGCGCTCCTTGAAAGGTTGGCCGTCGGAATCTTTCCACGGCAGCAAGCGAATGGTGTATTCGCCCTCATCGGGACGCCAAAAGATCGAGCTTCTCTTAGGACCGTTCCCAGAGAGCTGTGCGACCTTACGTCGAATTGCATCAAAATCAAGTGCCATTTTTGTCTCCTTATTTCTGGCAGTTTGTATGTAGTAAATTTACACACAAAATCGCAGATGTTCAAGGGAGACTGTAATTATTTTTCGTTTCTTTGGCGGGCCAAGATGCGGGCGTTCAACTTCACGGGACGGCCACCATACATCTTAGCTGTGAACTCCCCGCGAGACTTCAGCGTGGAGGGATGGTTAGACGCACCCAAAGGCAGGGAGTATCCAGCAACGGCAGCGGAACCGGAAAACTCATCCATGTCCTGGCGATCTTCCTCGTTCTCTTCCTCGTCCTCATCCATGAGCTCAACTGAGTAAGCAGCGACATCTGCAGGCATCTTTCTCTTGCGGGCCTCTGTGATCTCATGCTGGATCATCTCTCGGATCAGTTCTCTCAATGCTTGCTCTTCCATGCTTTGCTCCTTAGACTCATGTATACCGGTAGCTCCGATCATGCCTTTGCCCCCGCCTTTCTTGATGTATATGCGCTTCATGGAGGTCTTGTAGTTTCCGGCTTTGCCGGGCGGGCCATCCATCTTCTTGAAGTCTTCCTTGTCTTCGTCGGTGTAGTGGACTAGAGATCCGTCACCCATACGTCCCATGATGGAAGCTGTGTACTGGCCCGTCTGGCCCGTTCGCGGCCACGCTTGGGGTAAGTTTCCTAACCTGTGCGCGTCGGGTGGGGCGATCCGGTGAGAAGTTCCGTGAGCTCCTGTCTGTGCTAGACCGGATCGTCTCTCGTGACCCCTCTTGATGTACTTTGGTTGAAAGCGCTTCTTCATAACGTTGTATAAGTATGCTTCAAGTAGAGAAAGGGTTCATCTCTCTCGATCTGCTGCCATGACCAGTTTGTTAGCAGAAGAGATCACCAGGGCGAGGGTCGGTTCCCGCATGGAGTAGAGTCGTGTGTCGTCTGTGAGTCCGTCGGCCAGAAGAATAGCCAGCCACTCCTCTTGAGTCAAGTCAACCCCAAACTTTTGTAAGAGGTAGAGAGATCTGTGTGTAGCGCGCATGTGTCGAAGTTCTGGATTAAACTTGTAGTTCTCACCGAGCTTATCACGTCGCCAGTCGTTATCCTGGGGTAAGTAGAGGTCTTGATTCTCGTCACCGACTTTTCCAATGAGGCAAAACAGAGAGCACAGGATGATGGACTCCTTCGGGAGTTTAGCATCGTGTGCTTTTACTAATTTGTAAGAAGCGTCAAGAATCTTTAATGCATGATCTAAAAGTCCACCGGGAAAAGAATTGAAATATTCTGTTCTCTCTGAGGATGGGCAAGTTACTAGTCTCTCTTCTATGTGCGTCAAAAGATTGATAACAGCTTGTGATCTGTCACCTAGCTTCTCGCAAAGAGACTTAAACATCTCATAATCTCGCTGCATCTTCTCAATATTCATTTCAATAGTCAATTTACCAACTCTTTCTTAATGTAAAAGTGTGCGTCCAAATTATCTGCCTTGCTACCCACTTCGCACAAGGTGTCTAAAAACTTTACTTCATCGGGAGGACAATCTATAAGAAGCGCATCATGAAGAATGAAAACAGGTCTCATGCTCTTGCCGTGGTCCTCAATAGCTTGAATCATTCTTCGGAACCCTTGCAAGGCAACGTCGACGGCAGTTGACTGGATAAGATTGTTGTATAAGACGTGCTCTGAGTCGTTTCGAACCCGAATATTTCTACCGTAATAATTTTGAATAAATCCTGACGTTGCTTGCTTTGATAGTTCTTCTCTTATTATTTTCGCCCCAAAGAAACTATCGAGACTGTTCATTGTCTCTGCGGGATCTAGCATGGTTCCTGATAAGATATCTTTCACTCTCTTTTGTCCCATACCATATAGCAATGCGATCGTGAGAAGCTTAGCGGATTCTCTGCCAACCCTGTTATCGAGAATGTTATTGGCAACATTGTTGTAGATATCTTTGGGTGGATTATGCCCGATCATTGAAAGAGCAACTCTTGGCTCAAGGCTCGTGTAGTCAAGCTGAACTATTCGTCCTTTATCGAACCTAGAGGTCAAGATAGCACGATGCTCTTTTTTAAGAGTTAGGATTTGCGGGCCTTTTCGAATAGTCAATCGTCCTGTATTGGTAGAAGTAAATCCATAAACAGGCCTTTTTGAAAATCCGTCCGTCGGAGAAAAGCTTTGAATAACATTTTTATTAGGTGTTAAAGGATCTGCCATAAGACTTTGATATGAGATGCCATCAATCTTAACAGGTGAGAGTTTCTGGGATGCTCTCTGTGCTTTAATTAGATAGTTTTGATAGTATTCATACTGGTCGCTAGATGAAATTGATCTGGAGCCATCTACGATCCTCTGGATAAACCTTTTAAAAACCTTAGCAGGAACAGCTTGATGCCACGGAATATTCTCTTCAATTCCTGCTACTTTTAATGCGTCAACATATTGTTTTCCTGGAGACAGAACCAGCTCGCTTCCCATTAGCTCACTAACTGTGACAAAAGGATCATGCTCTGAGAATCCTACTGGGAAGCAACTTCCGGGCAAGGCCGCGGTCCACACTATCTCGCCGCTCTCTTTTGAAAGCATGTGCAAGTTTGTACCGAGGACTTTTTTACTGATGCAGACATCCATGCATGTATTATATTGTCAAGAATCAGGGTTTACACTTTATTTTGTGTCATCATCCTTGTTCTTGTCAATGTAATCGATTGCGTTCTTGAGAGTCTTGTATGTGCTTCTATACTTCCCGTCGGCAAGAAGGGACGACATATTCAAGCTTGTCGTAAACCTACCTGGCGAGATGTTGTGTGTGACACCCCTGGCGTAATACAGGTTATCAACGGACGTTCCTGTTTTAAAATCTATGAACATGTTAGTTCTGTATCGTAGGAGAGGACATCCCATAGTTGTCATGCTTAATGAGTTAGGCTTTGTAAAAATTGGTAAACCGTTTGAACCTAGGCCGCTAGCTGATCTTTCGGGATTTCTGCCAGCTTGCGACAAAACAACATTCACAAAATCTTTATTTTGATTAGTTCTGAATGATGCATCAATTATGGCTGACGCTTCGGTGCCGTACTCGATGAAGGGATACTCACCTGCAATTTTCTTTTTTATCGTCTCATAGGGAAGGTCGATGATAAAATCTTGAATATTTCCGTCAACACCTGCTTCTCTAACTACCTTCAAGCCTTTGGGATTTGATTTTATAAGCTCATCTATGAGCCGATTGAGAGTCTTAGCTCGAGCGTCTGGCTTAGACGCGGGTGCATCTTTATTTCTTCCTGCCATAGTATTTTTTATGGCTGCTAAAGTGTTGAGACCTTCCAAAGAAGCATTCAATAGATTCTCATATGGCTCTTGACGACCAGCTTGTGTGTCATAAACGTGTATTCTTAAAATCGTATCTTTTTCTGCAGATTTTCTAGACTCGTTAGCAGTTGGAATTCTTGGGATTGCTTCAAACTCCAAAGCAATTTTAGGAAACATAAAATCTGATGTCTTTTCATTGATAGTTTTGATCTTTTCTTTTTGCGCATCATTTAGCTTCTTTACGTTTGTCTCACCTTTGCCTACGGCTTCAACAACTGACTGTCGTTTTCCATTTACGATCTTTTGATAACCTTCATCAGAACTATCGATTAAATCATATTGAGGAGCTCCGACAAAATTAACAAAATTTGACATAATGAACTTAATAAGCGCCTCTACGGGTATGTCTGCAGTTCTGTGTGCCTGCATAAGATAGTTTACACCTTCTCTAAGGTCGTTTCTATCCATAAGAAACTCTGCAGTTGTTAAGTTACCTGCTGCGTTGAAAACTTGACTACTTGGACGTGATGAGAATGGATAGAAATAAAACTGTACCTCGGAATAGTTTCCAGTCTCAAGAAGAGGATTTCCTACTAACAATCCTAAAACCTTTCCAAGTGAAACATAAGGGACTTCATTAAATTCTATACTAAGGCGTTCTTCCTCTTCTCCTGACAGTGTGGTAGCTTTATAGACTTTTGTGAAACCCTTTTTGACTCCTAAATCAGGAGCTTTTGATAATGCTCCTCCTAAGAAAGGATCTGTTAATTGTGGATTGCTTGTTTCAAAATTATTAAATAGAAGCTTTACAACATCATTAGTTGCGTCTGCTAGCTTATCTCTTTGTCTTTGAAAATTAACCAGCTCTTCTTGAAGTTCTTTTGCGCTAGCGTTATAGTTTTCATTTTTCTTCTTAGACGCTTCCTCAAGTTTGTCAATAACCTTTTGCAATCCTTTTGGATTAAACGCCAATATTGACTTGCCTAGAGCAGAAACATCGACAAGATCAGGTGAGATCTCTTTGCCCACTCCTTTTCGGCCAGCAATTTTTAAAACAGTTTTTTCTATCTTAGAAAGAAGCCTAGACTCATTCTTAAAGTATTCATTATTGTCAATTGAAGTCAGTTCAGCATTTCGATCACCGAGATCTATTATTGATAAGTCAATCTCGACCTCTCCGTTTTGAGTAAATCTTAAGTCACTATTGTAAAGCTTCCATTTACTCTTTCTTCTAAGACTATTTAAAAAGTCTGCATAATCGTTCTTTCCAGAATCTGCATCGGGATGTATCCAGCCATACTCAATAAAAATATGATTTGACCCATAGTTGTCAGGCCTAATTAAAGCTGAAATCTCATGAAGACGAGAACGATCATGAAGAACGATAGAAAGATTTCCTGTTGCTTTCTGATAATAGCCACCTGCAACTGGTTGCAAATTCACAGTAAAGCTTTTAATAGACATAAAGGGCCTGAACTGGTCTAAGATTGGCTCAACCCGCGATCCTCCTGCACCATCGGTTGACGGAATTAAAGTCTGGGGTGTCGTGAACATCTCCATGCCGAAAGTAGAATTTCCTTGGTCGATAAAGCCAGTTTCTTTGAGATTAGAAGGCACGCTCTGCGCAAGGGTTGCATTTGCTGACTTGGCGTCTGGCTTGGATGCTCCTTCAAGAGACTTATACAGGCTAAGAGACAGTGCGCTTCCTTCTCGATCTAAAGCTTTTTCTCCTGTCTCAAAAACGACATCAAGAAAAGGCATGCACCTGGAGAATTCCAGAGTGGGAATACTATTCATGAAAATAGCGATCTCATCAATATTCGAAACGACAGGTGTATAGTTCCCATTGAGAACGTTTACAAAATGCATTTGTCTGCTTCTATCGTTACTCCAGTCAGACTCAGGTATAAATCTTTCAGGTAAGTGAGCAGGTCTTTTCTCTTTTCTAAATTTTATTCTTGGAATGGCGTCTCTAGTTATAAAAACATTGTTTGGATCAGCGACTTCAGGAACTTTGATCTGAGCTTGAAACTTTTCTGGATTTAATTTTTCGTCAAATCCGAAAACAAATTCAAAATCATTTTTTAAATCTCTTAAAAAGTCTTTGTCATTGCTTCCTAGCGAAGTCAGCGAATTTGCAATATCTCTCATAGATCTTGCGCCGTCGGTGTCATAAGTCAACAAATCTTGGACTTGCTTTAGCTTTGAAGTTCCGTCTTTCTCATCATTTGTTATAGCAACTCCAGGCTTAAGCTGAATCCCGCCGGACTGGCCTAGTATTCCGCCGTATCCTGTAGACGCCTTTATCTTCTTGGCAGCCTCTTTCATCTTTCGATGATTGGACCCGCCTATGACGCCTACTTTATTGCTCATCCTACCAGATCTCCGATCTGAGATAAATCAGTTGGTATGCTTAGCTCGGTTCCAGCAGGAACTTGAAGCCCCCACCCGATGTTGCTTGCCGCGGCGATTACCCACCACAACCTAGAATCACCATAAGCTTGACCTGCGACTGTGTCTAACCTTTGGCCTTCTGTCAGTATTCTTGTCTGGAGACTTATCTCACCTCGTCTTACAGCTTGCCTAATCGCATTTACTGCAGTTCCTGTTCCAAAAGCACGACCTGCCAGAATTGTACCATCTCTATTGTATCTACTAATTGCCATCGGTCTTCCTTTACAGCAAGTTTCTTAACAGGACATCAACAACTGCACCAGAATCAATCTGGTTTCTTTTTGCTGCGACTTCGACGGTGTCGCTAATGTAATTAGAATCTCCTGCGAATCGAAGTAACTCAGAAGCGCCCATGGGCCCTGCGTCTTGGAATGCTTCAACTATTTCTGCTGCGCCGCCGACTTGCCTTGTGCCTGCGATTCTGTTAGAAGGATCTCCGACTGGATAGTTCGCGGCTCGGTTGTAACCGGTGTGATCCAAGCCAGGTGCAATGTCGTGAACCGGAGCAAATCGCATCGTAATCTGAGCAGTTTTTGGCGCACGAGCATCTTTTTCAACTTCCCAATTTGTATTGCTGTCAATCCACGTGAAAGTCATAGATTCAATAAAGCCAGCGAGGCCCTTGCCACCTGCTTCTTCGAAAGATTTGACAACTGAGTTGTTTTGTGACTTTAAGAACTCATTCGTACTAAATGCGTACCTGCCGCCCATCGTCCCTGGCATGCCAACTATAAATCCTGCGGCAGCTGCAGAGATATCACCTGCGTTTACAACACCAACTGCCCCCTTAGCAACAAGCGTGGCTGCCCTCACAAGTGCAAGCCCCTCGGCAAAAACCTGTGTTTGTTGAGGTTCTATAATGCAATCAACCCCTCCAAACTCTCCTAATCCTGCAGCAGAAAGAAGATCAGGTGTCCCTTGCAAACTACCGACGTATTTAATTGTTCCATCAACGTTTTTTCTTTCTACGATTCGAGCATAGACATCTTTGAAGGGAAGTTCAAAATTTCCTTGTCCATCAGCGCGAGGTAGAGATCTAACAGCCGGATACGGTATTCGAACAATATCAAATGGAATTAAACCTCTTGTATCGTTTGAAATTGAACTTGGAATTAGTTTAGCATTTCTTACTATTCCACCCAAGACTGTAGGTAAGTCAATTACTGACTGATTGAAATCTTCGGTCCCAAAAGACACTACTACGTCATTTCGCCTCAGCAGAGTTTTAAGCTCAAGTTGAGTGAGTGGGACAGATAAGCCTGTACTTGGATTAAAGTCTGGTGTTCCTAATCCGAAAAGTCGTGATAAATTAAACTTGCTGTAATTGGATCTAATGACATCACCGATTCTCAACCTAATCATTGGCGAAGCGGACATAACCTGAGAAAAAGGCATGATAAACTGCGTGCTTCCGTCAGGACTCTGGACTTTTCTGCCCTTTGTGTATTGAGGATAAAGAAGGGTTGTGAGCTTATTAAGCTTAAACCACATCTCATCAAAGTCTTCTCGAGATGTTGCGACCAAATTAAAAGTAAAGCCAATTGATCTATCTGTGTTTTGATAGATTCTGATTGGATCTGCTCTACCTATTGAAGTTTGAGTTGAATATCTTGCACCATATTGATCTGTTAACGTTGACAAGAAAGCGTGAAAAGAAACTAGCTCATTTGTTCTCAAGTCCTGAAAGTAGAAAGGCACATATTCTGCATCAAGTCGTTTTTCATGTCGAGAAACCTGACGTTTGGAAAGCTTCTTGCCGATCTTTGATATCGTTCTAGATTCTAGACCTGCATGTGCAGATGATATCATTCCTGTTTGCCCTGTCATCGTGTTGGCAAACTCAATAGACGGGGGAAGCAAGAACATAGAAGGCGTTGATGCACCTCTCCACGCCAAGCGGGGATCATTGGGTGCACGTCGACTCTTAATAGAAGCAGCCACTGGAAGATCAGTGAAAAGCGGATTTGAAGAGTCAGTCCTAATCCGATCCATATCGTACGAACCTTTTTCAAATTTTAAAGATGCATCTCCGATCGAAGCAAAAACATTAATTGCGCCGATTAGCTTAGAATTTCTAAGCAGAGATAGCACACTGTGCACACCATCGCTTCCGCTTGGTGAAGATCCGGTATTTTGATCAATAGATCTCTGTAGTATATCTTGAGCACTTCTTGCAATAGCTCTAGAGAAAACGTAGTAATAACCAGGAGACTCCTTAATCTGGTTACCTAAGACGTTTGGATCATTCAAGGAGGAGCCAGGATCAATACCAAAGAAAACTTTGATGCCTCTATCTACTGCAACTTGAAAATCATTAGAAGTTCTGACCAAACCAAAATCTTGCCTTGCCTTCTGGGCGCTTAAACCTGAGGCTGTACTATTTTTATTGGAGAAACTTCCGAGTGTGTATGGCGCTCCTACAGGATCTGGGTCTGCATTGCTTGTACCCTGGAGGACACTTATCACGTCTTGATTTTGTGCAGTCAAAGCAACAGTAGCTGCAATTTGCGATAGAGCAAGTCTTACAAGATTTTCAGGGTCTAAACTATCAAAGAACAAATCCGGGCTGCTCATGTTTCCGAACGTCTCTTGAGCGCCTGACTCATTGAAAGCGCCTGCAGATCCCTTTCCAAAACTCGGAACCGCTTGTGAGTTTTTAGCTCTAAAATCATCGAAAGATTTTTTAACAAACTCTTCAGAAGAGATTTCAGTCAAGTTGGCATCAGGTATCTGTCCCGTGCTTTGAAGGGCATTAGCCATTAGGTCAACAGCCACTTGTGTCATCTTCTCAAGAGTTACTGCTGTTTTTGATCCATCGTAAGCGCCTAAATCTTCTTGAAAGACTGTGTATTCTTGTCTGTCTATTTCAGCACCATCTGAACCGTGAAAGACATCAGGCGCATTGTTCGCACCAAGCACCGAGAATCTGTTTTGAGATAGGACACTGTTTTGGATCCTGTTTGACACAGCGTCGTCTGTGCTTCTACCTTCTCCATACGTGGGTGTATCAAAGGCATTGATGCTTCTCTGGTGAGGTACATCTCTTTGCCCTTGAGTTTGCTCGTTTATTCTTGCATACGCGTCAGAAACAGTCAGCCCAGAATCAATTCTCTTTCCAGGTGAACCTTTGCCAAGCAGGTCACCTAGTTTCATTGCTGGGTTTTGCGTTGAGTTATCAGGGAAGTTTAATCTTCCTCTATCAGGTGCAAAAGCGTTCCTGGACTCTAAGTTTTGAGTATCGTCAGGAGAGTTCATGTTGAGACGTCGAGAATTGCTTAGAACTCTATTTCTTGCCCCTGCAATACTGACTGGTTGTACACCGTCTACAGTGGGTTGTGTCTCGTAAGGCAGATCATCCCCTTGCTCTTGGCTTGGGTCGGGCACAGAATTATAATCAAAGGTTGGAGGTGGGAACGGTCTATCTAGACCATCTCCTTCTTTATCGATCGGAACGATAACTTTCTTTATATCTTCATCAGCCATCTAATCTACCTATTTGTTTTCATCGCTTTTCTTTTGAATTTCGGACATTATCTTTTGCAGAAACGACGTGTAAGACTTTACTTGATTCTCAATCACCGCCCTCTGTTTTGGATCTTTTACATTACTTATCACAGACTTATAAAGATCATTGTTTTTTACAATATCAAAAGCTTTATTATCTTGATTTGCCATTTTATAATCCGCTATGGAGAGTTAAGGGTTGACGGGGCTAGGCCTGGTGAAAGAGTGCGAAGCTGATCTAATTGGAGGCCTAATTGTCCTGCAGGTAACTTAGCTTGTGCTAATCCTGACCCGAATTCAACTTCATTTAACTCCAAAGTCACGGGCATTGTAAGGGTGATTTCTCTTGATGCAGCTTGTGCTTGTTGCTGAGTGTCAACTTCTCGTCTTTGTTGCGCTGCAGGTGAAACTATAGTTGCTTGAGCTGGAGGTTCGACTGCTGAAGCTTTTGGAACTATTGTGCCTTCTGACACAAAGTTTGCACCTTTTTTGACTGCATCTTCAGCGAGGTCAATCCCTTTGTTTAAGATGCCAAATATTGCATTATTAAGGCGTGCTTGAGTATTTCGAATAGCCTTGATCGCTTCTGTGCTTACTTCACCTGTTTGTGTCTCTATTCCGGAGAAAGCATCGTTTGCTAAATCTGGAATCTTGCTCAATCTTGAGAACGACTGCGCGATCTGATCTCTATTCTGCCTGCTCAGCACAGCATTTTGCACTGCGTTCGTAAACTGCTGCCCTATTCCTTCGAGCTGCCTTGTTGTGAGGACCGCAACTTCTTGAAGGTATTTTTCAGATGCCTCAGGAATCTTTAGACTAATTTGTTCAAAAGATCTTTCAAGAGCAGCTATGTCTAATCCGGCTGCGGCCTCACGGATTCCAGCACCTCTTTCTTGTGCTGCGCCACCGGGGGCGAGAGCCGGAAGCAAGGCAGAGGGATCAATACCGACGTTGGCTAACAAAGTTCTTGTTCGCCTATTCATTTGAGTGATATCTTGACCTGCTTCTAAGAAAGCATCCCTGATCATTGTTAAGCGCTCAGTTGGATCTTCTGTTTCAAATAGCTGGAACGCGTCGATATTGACACCTAGCGCTTGTGATAGCGTAGCGACAGAATCTGCTGCAGTATCAAAATCATCAAACTTTGTAGCAAGTCCTGTTAACTTATCTAGTTCAACACCCAGAGACATAGCCCTTGCTGCAATCTTACCAAGCTCAGCAGTGCTTACGTTTCCAAATGTTTGGAAGTCAGCTCGCATTGCCGCAAGGTTAGCACCAAGCTGTTTTCGATCTAATCCTGTTGCATCAGCCAAAGCCTTTGCAGTTCTCTCAACCTTCATCAGCTCTCTTGGGACAGATGTCCCAAAGCCGGTGGCTCTTTTACCGAGCGCTGCAAGATCTTCAGAACTGAGATTTAAAGCATTTTTAAATGTTGCAAGCTGCCTGAGTGAAAGCTTATTTACTTCTTCGCCCATAATAAAAAGAACAGGCAAAAGACTTTTCAGAGACTCAGCAAAATCTTTTCTTACTTCCTTTGTTCCCTCTAGGCCGCCCTTAAAAAATCTAAGGGAGTTGGTATTGACATCTAAGCTTCTTCCGAGCTTATCAGCCATTGCAGCAGTTTCATCAGCAGATCTTGCGAGATCACCTATAAGAGATCGTGATGCTCCATCAACCATTCTTTTGGTTTCACCAAAGAGCGTGCCAAATTCCTCTTGAGTAGCCTGCAGCGTAGGAAGGACACCCTTGTCATACATTGCCTGAAAGGCATCTGCAAAACCTGAAGCTGCTCCTATGCCAAGAGACTTAAAAACTTCATTAAAATTAGACCCTTTAAAAGCCACTTTATCTAATTCGCTGCCTATCTTGACTAAGCCGCCTGCTAAGCCTCCGGCTATAGCAGCTTTTGCTGCAGTTTCGAGAGCGCTTGTCATGTCATTAGTAGACATCGCAGCGGAAGCAGCTGATTTTCCGTAACTCTTAGCTGCGTCACCTGCTTGCTTAATTATAGCCTTAGCAGTGTTGACCCTTTGTTGTTGGGCAGTTGATAGACCGCCAGTTCCTTCTGCTTCGATCTGAGAAACGAGATCTCTTAGTTTTCTTAATCTTTCTGTTGTGACAGCAATGGCATCAGAAGCACCTTGCCCTGATAGTTCTTCTAACTTTTCAATAAGATTATTAAGATCTGCCATGCTCTACACCAGTTTGGGGAATTTGCTTATCAGCATTTATTAAATATACAGTTACGTAAATCTTCGAATCCTAGAAGGACTTTCTGTTCTAGAGTTCCCCATCATCGCTCTAGATGTTGGATCGTTTTGGTGTGCAGCTCTGGTCTGGGCAGATTCACCTGCTTCAGCTGCCTTCTTAAATTCTTTGTTTATTCTATCAATAAACCAGTTGCGATATTGAATCGGCAACTTATATGCTTCGGTGTAAGTAAAGCCACCGTAATACATCAGAAGAAATGTTTGTTCTAGGTAGATGTCTCTATCACTAGGTTTCAGGCCAAAAAAACGATGGGCCTATCGGAAGGCCCACCTCCTCATCGTAGCCGCAATTAATGCATGTGAAGGGTGCTGACATTAGCACCGAAGGCTCATGAGCGTCAATGTACCTTCTCAGTGTGAGAGAGTCTCTAGCAGGCATGTTTCTAATAAACTGATTGATCTTACCACCTGAAGTTTCGCCATCGATAGAAACAATTACTCTCTGGAGCCTATCTGTTACCAAGCTGTCTGCAGCGAAGCCTTGCTTTCTCTTTCTCTCTGCGAGAAGTGCTTGCTCTTCCTCATCTTCACCTGTTGCAAATCTAAAGTGAACTGTCTTTCCTGACATGGGCAACTTAAATGCGAACAAGTTTGTGTTTGGCTCAACAGGCTGGAGATCGAGGGTTCTAATTGGGAGCTCAGCCAAATTATGCTCGCATTGTTGATGCGTTCCGCATGCTGGGCAATCAAGCTCAATATTATAATCAGCACCGTATCCCGTAATTCTAAGAGCGATCATGACTGCAGTGCGATCCCCGCTAAGCATGGATCTCGTATCTATTGTCTTGTCCATCAAGCAAGAGGAGAGCAAATGTGAGATAACTGTTCCTTGCTTAATAAGAGCTCTTGACGTGAGGATATCTTCCTCTCTTGCCGTCATTGCCCTGATTTCAACGGCAACTTTTCCGTGAAGTGGATGCCCTACAGGATACGCCAGGCCTTGAGAAGGCAGAGGTACCTGTTCAACAGGAATGTCAAATCCTAAATCCTGCTGCATTCTCTCAATGGAGGGCTGCATCATCTGCTCATGCATACCCCCATCAGTAAAGATATCATTTTTACGAGACATACTGGTGTCCTTTCAATTCATGTATATTGTATGTTAACGTGAGAGAGACGTTAAACGAAGACACTACTTTTTTATCTTGCTCTCAAAGAGCAATCCATGCAGTTTCTTGTATTGTCTTCTAATCTAGTATTGAAGGACGCAGTTGTCAAATCTCAGGGTCATCTGAATATCTGCAGGAGCTTCAGAGTTGTAATCCAAGTCTGTACCAAAGTTAGCATTTGTAATAAATGCGCCCTTGATGTCCCAGAGCTCAACAACTGTACCTACTGGATCCAACATCTTGATCTGGCAATCACGCTTGTAAAAATCAGCGTAGCCTGCTCGACCTGATACAGACTCAAAGTGAGTTCTCACCCACTCCATAACCTGCTGTGCGCCGGAAGGGGCGATAGGATCATAGAGAGAAACAGTCATTGTCTGGAACGTAGTTCTTCCTGTGACGTAGCGTGTGTGGTTAATGAACTGGATTGCTTGGTCGTTTGTTTGGATCTGTGGGCGGGCTGCGGTCTTCATTAAGAATGCATCAATGCCTTCTATGGCAAAAACCCATCGAAACTTGCGTTTCGGTTCAAACTTATTTGGAAGCATCTCTGCGACTGATAGTGTTTCTGCCATTACAAGCTCCTAACATCTCTCTCATTATAAATATACATCACACCAAAAAATATTCTCATGTGAATTAAATTCCTTCTACACCCGCATTTGTGACGACGAAGTCGAGAGAGATGAATTCGGCGGTTCGGGTTGGCTGGATAAAGATTTTACCTCTTACGATGTTGTTTTCAACATCAGCTTGAGATGTCGTAGAGGCATCGATAATAACCTTGAATCTATCAATACCTGCGTTCTGCTGTACATTCTGCAAGATTGGTCGAACTCGAGCACTAAGCCTTGCGAGTGTTGCTTCTCTATTTGGCTCGAACAAGATCTGATTTGCTGCTTGACGCACCGAGCGCCTAATGTCGATGAGAAGTCTTCTTACGTTCACTCTATCAAGTGCGGATGCAGCTTGTTGCAGAGTTCTTTGACCGAAGACCACCGGACCAGAATTCGGGAATGTCTGGATTGGGTTGATCTTAGCATTGTTCAGATCTTGAACGTTTTCTTCATTCAGCTTGGTCTTGACTTCGGATACGCCGGCAAGTGCGCCTCTGCTAAATCCTGCAGGTGCGAACCACGGGAACGCGACCCTATCATTTGCAGAGAATGCCCCAAGAACAGCCACAGATGGCGGAACAACAACAGAAGTTGTCTGGGTTCTAAGGACCTTGGTTTGTGTATCCAATGATTTCTGGTCAACTTCCATTGTAACATCTGGGAAGTAAGCTGCTGCAAAGGATGAGTCAAGATTTCTACCGTTAAAGGCTGTGACTGTATTAGCAACGCTAATCTTATCTTTCTGGATTGAGGACGTAACGACAGTATTGACGTTATCTCTCTCTTCGATATCCATAAGGTAGAGAGCATCAAATCTGTCTTCAACCTTCAAGATTGCTTGATCAGTAATCACCTCTTGTCTAATACCTGGGATTGCAAGAAGCTGAATGTCTACATCAGACTTGTCAGCCATCACATCAAGTGCCTTGAAGTAAGCAGCTACAGTTGGACCATTTCTTTGTCCTCGATTTGAGTCATCCATCTCTCCCTTAGCTGCATCTTCTGTGAGATTTGCAGAGCTAGAATCGAAGATGTTTACGCCATCGAATCCACCCTGAATTGGGAAAGAGAACTTAGAAACGTTAGAAACCTTTTGATCACCAGTATCATCAACAGACCATGCTCGTGTCTTATCTGCTTCATTTGGAACGATGCTTCCTTGTCTAACATATCTCCACTCCTTGAGGCCTGTACTTGATGCATCTGCTTTATCGCCAGAACCTGTGAGAATCTGGACGTTCTCAAGAGTAAAGATGTTGTTATTGAATCTATCTGCGTCAAACACAATCCCTGCAGAATCTGGCTGACCTGCATTAGAACCTGTGATCACGTTCATATTAGCGCTGTTTAAGCCGTAAAAGTTCGGGAAGAACTTGGTGTGACTTAAAATTGTAGGCTCAGCTTGAGAATCCTCATTTGGCTTAGAAGTCGAAGACTTTCTCTGGAATTGAACGCCCCAGTAAAGGGAAGCCTTTGACTTAGCAGTTGCAGTTCCAGACGCCAACAATAGTGTCTCTCTAAATGGTACTGGAGGCTCAACCGTTGCCTTCAGTAGCTCAGATGTGTGTGTTTGAAGATCATTGTCTGGAACTGCTGTAAGTGGTGCAGAACCAGAAGTGATCAAGTGATCGAGACCTCTAAATCCTACTGGGAGGGCTGTTGCATCAATATCGCCATTTTCAACGTCAGAGTCAATCTCAACTCTAATCAAATTAGATCTGCTTGCGTACTTTCCTTCAACAACAACTTTTTGAAATCCTGTTTGCTGTTCAAAGTCGTAGAAGACATTTCTATCGCCAATGATTCTTCCGATGTATCTATCAGCACCTGGATCAAGAGACAGCCCACGGAAAGCCTCAAGAGGAATCTGCTTACTAGGCTCGTCTTGATCGAATAGATCTCTGACTACAAGATCGAATGTTCCGTAATCATTATTAGGATCAGAAGACTTTCTCACATTCTCAATTGAGATCTTAAACTTGGTATTCGCACCGGTAGGATCAGATGCTTTGGACTTGATAACTCCATCACCTTTTGCGTGAACCTTGAATAGATTCTTAGCAGAACCACCAAATTTCTGTGAGATTACAAATGGCGATCTGGAATGATCAAACCTTGTTGTAAATCCTTCATAGTTTGGAGCATCTCCTGACACTGTGTTTCTATTTAGAGCACCTGTTGTCAAGAAGACGCAGTCAGAAGAACCAATATATTGCTCATCTCTTTGCGCTTTCTTGTTTACGATATCTGGGCCTACTTGTGTAAGGCCAGATCCGGTAACGACAGCATATTGAGAGTAAACGTCATAGTGTGTGTAGAGGTAGTGTCCTCTCTCTTCAATTTTGGCTGGGTCTGTATTGAAAACAGTTGCGAAATATTCCTTTTCTTGCTCAGGATCGAGGGATGCTGTAATTACGTTAAGATCAGCATCTTTAAGACCTTTTACGAACATTGTAAAGTGAGGTGCGCCATTTTCAAAGTTAACTGTGCCCGTGATGAAGCCTACGTTTGCTGAGGAATCATCAGAGGAAGCAAGAGTATTGGATACGCCGTTAGAGGAAGAAAGCGTCAGGGCTGTTCCTGAAGCGGCAAACAACACGCCTCTAAGAATTGGATGACCTCTCTCTTCACCGAGAGTTTGAAGTCCTGCATCTGAGAATATTGTCGATGTAGATGACTGGGACATGTACGCACCCAAGAAGTATACACGACCTGCACCTAAACCACCAGCGTTTGCAAATGGGTTATCACCTAAAAAGCCATCAGCTTGAGGCAATTGATTCCCTGCAACAAAACCACCATTTGTGACGGTATCATCACTGTTTCTCTGTTTACCATCACCTGCACCAAGAACTCTAACGTATGTTAATGCATTAGCATTTCTCAGCCACTGTTGGGCTGCAACAGGTCCGAACAAGGACTTATCTTTAACTTTATCAATAACCCCAAAGATTGCTTCAAAATCCTGGAAGTTAGATATAGTAACTGGAACGAATGCGGGTCCTTGTTGAGCAGTCCCGATCACACCTGCTGGAATACCATCGATTCCCTGAGGTGTAGGTTGGGAGATGTCAATTTCTCTTGCGCGGACGCCTGGGATGTTTTCAGCCATTCTCAAAACTCCAATATCATTTCATAAATATCTATTCTTCGAAACTCACACCAGCATTTGTGATGATAAAGTCAAGCGATACAAATTCGATAGCTCTAGTAGGTACAAGAACGATTCTACCATTCAGTCTGTTTGACTCAATATCAGCCTGAGAATTGTTAGTGTTGTCCATGATCACTTTAAACTTCTCAATGCCGCTTTGAGCTTGTACTGTTGCTAGCAAAGGTGTTACTTGAGCAACGAATTTCTTTCTTAATGCAGGTGTGTTCTGCTCGAAGACAAAGTTGTTTGCAACAGCAACGACCTGGCGCTTGACTTCAAGCAACATTCTTCTAACGTTAACTCGATCAAGTGCCGACCTGGCTTGTTGCAGTGTTTTCTGCCCAAAGATCACGTATCCAGGTGTTCCGCCCGGTCCGATTCTTGGGAAGGTTGCAATTGGATTAATTCTTGCATCATACAAGGAATCCTTATCTGCTGAGTTTAGTTTCGCCTTAACTGCCTGAACGTTGGAAAGAGATCCACGATCAAATCCAGCTGGAGCAAACCACGGATAGCGCGTCTTATCTGTGACAGCAAGTGCACCAATCGCAGCAACAGAGGAAGGAACATCAACAATTTTATTGTTGGTGTCATCAGTGATCGAAACATCTGGGAAGTAAGAAGCTGCCGAACTGTTATCTACACCGCGCGCTTCAAACTTGGCGACAGTAGCTTGAACTTCAGGACGAACAGAAGAGTCATCGTACAGCCTGTTTCGATCCTTGTCGTAACTTGGTATATCCATCAAGTAGAGAGACATTCCATACTCGGTGTTCTTATCAAGAACAAAGTCTGTAACAAATGGTTCTCTAATTCCTGGAACTGCAAGAATATTAATATTAGTTGTGTAGGGATCAAGGATTGTTAATGCAGCAGCTCTGTAGGAGTTAATACCATTGTTATCAAGACCAGATCCTGCAGCGTTAACAGCCAATCCTGGTGAAGTAAACGTTGTAGATGCTCCACCCCCTGCATCGATTGAAACTGACTTGTCGTTCATTCTTGCAGCATTTCTATCAAGAATGTTCAAGCCATCAAATCCACCGTGGAATACCGTGGTGAACTTCATGTAGTCAGCAAACTTGTTGAATGTAACAGAAGAAGTTTGCGCTGCGAGCGTACCAAACGTAATTCTATTTCCTCTTGTGCCATCTGTTGCAACATAAGAGACATTATCAAGTTTTGCATCTCTAAGATATGCTGCTTCTCTCATGTAAGGACCAACTGCACCTGTAATTTCTGTATCGCTGTAGAAGCCTGTTGCAGAAAGTCCTGCCTGAGTGGAAAGAGCAACTCGTGCGAGTGTAAACTTATTGTTATTAAGATCGTTTTGACCTGAACCTGTCATTAAGTTGTCCATCAAGGAGATACCAGAGAATTTCAGCATATCTTTAAGGCCTTGATTTACACCTCCATTTAGGTTAGAATTCAAAACTGCATTTGCTGTTCTTCCCGTGGCATTTGGATGAAGCTCGGAGTCAGGAGCAAGAAGCGTTGTTTTAACGCCCCAGTAAATGCTAGGATCTTCGTCCTCAAGTGCTCCAGGCTCACCTGCGAATGTGGGAGAAGTAGAAACTGCACCCTTAGTAACCTTAAACACGTAAGGAACAGGTGGGATAATCGATCCTGATATATTTGCTGCTAATCCACTTGCGGCACCCTTAAGACCTTTAGCATGAAGCCTTGGTGTCGCTCCAGGGAGATCAGTTAGCGCATCATTTGTCTTCAGAACAGGCAAACCCTTAAATCCGAAAGGCAAAGCAGTCTTAGGAACTTCTCCGCTTTGAAGCTCAGCGCTTAAAACGACTCTAATAAGGTTTGACTTATTTGAGTAAGATCCCAAAGAAACCAATTTTCTTTCAGACTCATCAGCTGCATCAAAGTTATATTTAAGCCTTCTATCACCGATCATTGCTCCGATAAAAGATTCGGAGTCTGGATTCAGATTACAATTTGGAAATTGCTCAATGATCTCAGGAGAAGAATCAGAATCATCATATGCACGTACGAAAACCGTAAAAGTTCCGTATGGATTAAGTGGGTCTGTTGATCCCTTAATGTTTGCAATAGAAACTTTGTACTTGTCGTTTGAAAATGCTCCATCATCTAGAGATTCGAAGTGAAACAGATCAAACTCTTTTTTACCGTAAGGCTGAGAGATTATCTCGGTTGTGCTAGGAGTTGTGAATCTCGTATCAAGCCTACCATAAGAAGCTAAGAATGCATCTCCGGCAGGATTGTTAACAGACGAGTTACCAGACCCTGAAAGCATTGCTACACCAATACCGCTGTTTGTTACTGCAGCAATAGATGCTTCTACGTCATAAGCAGCATAAAGCAAGTGCTGCTCTTCTTCGAACTTATCAGGATTGGTGTTAAGAATGTTTCTAATGTAGTTCTTATCTCTTGGATCAAGAGAAGCTGTGAAGATTTTAACACCTGCTTCGCCATCAGTAGTTCCAAAAGAATCGTTTGATGAAGAAATGTAAATCTTAAACTTATCTTTCATCAGGCCGGATGTTTCCAGCACACCGGTATTGTCTGCAGCGGCAATATCGTCACCAAATTGCGCGCCATTCAAGACCCCAACAGCTGACGTGTTTGTTGTAAAAATTACGCCTCGAACAAGATTTACAAATCCATCTGCCCCACCGCCAGGATAAGAATCATTGTCGGTGAATATTCTAGGAGAATATGTCTCAGATGCAGAAACATAATGTCGAGCTGCGATCATCTGAACTGCACCCTTGACTTGGCGGGGATCAGATGTGTCAGGTGCAAGTACAAAACCAGCATTTCTTACAGAGCCTTGAGATTCTGTCGTAGAGATATCTGCGTCAGATGCGTTAGCACCTCCACCGAGAACTCTTACATAAGTTGCGGAGCTTGCCTGGTCTAAGAATGCCTTTACAGCGTATGGTCCAAATTTTTTAGAGTCAAGATTACCAAACTTTGTTTCAAAATCTGCCATGCTACCAACGGTAACAGGGACAAATGCAGGACCCCTCTCTGCGGTTCCAACAATACCTGCGGGGGTGCCAAGAGGACCTTGGGTTCTTTGAGTGAGATCTACCTCGTTCTCAAATACGCCCGGAGATCTAAAAGTCTTTTCTGCCATGTGATTAATCTCCTACAGTAGTCACTATAGTAACGTAATAATTATGAGGAGAAAAGCCAAAAGTCTTTATATGTCATCAATCTTGTTAATTATTCTCGAACTGACAACTGTTTCACCTTGACGTTGATTTCTTGTCAAAACTTTTAAATACTCAATTTCATCTTTTCCGGAAAACGGATTTCGTATTTTATTGACTGCTTTTAGATATTGAATTCTTCTATCCTCTATCTCATTTCCAGCTGTATTTATTTGCTCGATATCATTTAAAATAAACTTATCGATATCACCTGTTGGGTCAGGAAGCTGGTTAGGATGCTCAACAATAGGGGCATTGGCGGTGAATATTTCAAAGGAAACATCAGGCGCAGAAACATATCTTCTAATTGGATTCATTTGTCCAGGATTTTGAGTTCCGACTATGTAAGCGGGAACAGACATGTTAAATGTGTACCTGACTAGACGCTCATCTTGAGAGAAATTATCAAAGTTATCAGCGTTAGTCACAGTATTTGCTGCGTAAGCAACAAACCAGTAGCCTTTGTCGGTCTCGATCTTAAATTGATTCCTGTTCCCTGTGTATGAACTAACGAACTTTTCTATAAGTTGGTTCATATGTGACATGTATTGCGTCCAGAATGTAACCTCGTAATTCACAGTTATAAAATGTGGGAAGGGTATCGTGAGTATCTCGAATATGTTGTCTCCTAAGTTAGGAGCGAGTAGTTTTCCTGTTTGAACATTGACTGTCTCTTGGGTTCGAGGCCTTCTTGAATTTACAGTCCCTGGCTGTGCTCCTTCAGGATTATCAGCACTATTATTATGAGAATTGTCTGCCACATTATCTTGATTTTTTAAGTTTGGCTTGTTTATTAAGTTCTGATATTGTGGGTCCTTGTCACTAAGTTTTCTTTTGATTACTAGGTCACCAACGTCTGCCAGCCTTTCAGTTGCAGGAGACTGGTCGATGGATGAGCGCCTTATAGCAACCACTGGAAGAATAAGTGCACCAGCTTGATCTCTCAAAGGTTTTCTTCTCTTGACGATGGCAAATCTCTCACCCGTTGCGAAAACTACAGGTACAGTCAGAGTCTTACTCTTGTTCTCAATATTGAAATTTAACTGCTGGTCAAAAAGATCAAAGAAAGCCTTGTCAATATCTTCAAGTCCGCAAGAAGGCAAGTGAAAATCACTAGGAATGTTATTTCCCTCAAGACCTGACGGGATAAAATCATTTGCACCGTGTGGTTTTTTTAAGCTATCTCTAGTAGACATTTTGATCACTCATCATCGTAAAAAGAAGATCCAGCTTCTGAATTGGAACCTTTAGGTGACACTTCTTGAGGACCAGAAAGAGGTGTATCAAGAACATCACGCTTTTGAAGATCTCTAATGTCTCCGGTGACACCTTCTTTGTTAGATTCAAATCCTCTTTGCTGTACAAAAGTTTCCTGTACTGCATCTTCATCAGAGTATTTTTCATCAGTAGGTCCAATAACGTGTGTAACAAACTGTTCTTTTCTTGCCTGTTTACCAATAAGCCTAAATCCGTCACCGTATTCGATCTGACCGAACAGCTCTTTAATTTTTGTTGCAGAAGTAATCTCAAAGAAGACATCACCATAGGAAAAGAAGTCACCCACATCAATCTCAATGCCTTTATCGACAAGATCTCGATATTGAATATATGCTTCGATATTTTGTGTCTCATCAACACCAAACTTACCGATGTTATAAGAGGGTTCTTTGTAATTTACAAAACAGTTTATCTCAACGGGGTTTTCAAAGATTTTTTCAGGAGCTTCATCATAAAGCGTATTAATCTTTGTCTTGGTAAGAGAAATAGAGTAGTAGTAGATCTTTTGGCCCACTACATCTTTTATCAATTCTTTTGTGAGATCATTGACTAAATCAATCTCTCTAGGTGTGATAAATAATCTACCCAATTTTTACCCTACCCCATTGTAATAGCGCGACCATTTGGAATCGGCACTGTCTTAAGTTGTCTCTGAATGTTTTCAGCTTTGGTTGCGTTCATTTCGATAATCTTGTCATATGTAAGAGACTCAAGCATTTCACGAAGTTTTCCGTTTAACTCCCTCTTATCATCACGACCTTGCGTAACCAATGTAGATCCATCAAGCTGGACGGTGTTATTTGGAATTGGCATCGTAGAAAATTTAGATCTAACGTGCCCAAGAAGCTCTGTTGCCAATGCAAGTGTATACTGTCTTACCCATTGTCGACCAATGCTATTCACTCGAGAATATTCAAGATCACCAAACGGTACATTTGAAAGGTTAGAAACCCCGTATATAGTATCATCTCCAAAAGGAGGATCAAGTGGATCAGGAGCAAATCCTACTCTGACCCAAAGATTTCTATTTGTTTGATCTCCCGTTGGCATTGGAAATATTCTAATTTTTGTACCTATTACTTTGTAGTAATAATTTGATCTACGTACTCGGTGAGAAACGTTCATCTGTCCTGCTCTTAAGATATCTTCAAAAACAGGCAACACATAAAAGATAGTTTCAGGAGTGAAAGATTCAAAACTAAACTCATTGTTGAGATAGTTGATAGCTGATGTTGTATCAAAAAATCGATACGCAGCCTGTGGATTGAAGTGAAACACTTCTTGAATTTTCATTCTCGTATTATTTTTATTTAAAGAAGAGGAGAATAATAAATCACCACCTTCATCCTTGAGTTCATCATAGAGATCGTAATCTTGTCTACCTGCCTCAAGGGTAATAGATCCAGATATTGAATTATAGTTTCCTCCAATTGATGCTTCAAAAGCATAGGGCTCAGCTTGCCTTACCAAAAACTCAAGTGTATCTCTTGGGTATTTTTGCTCAGAACCAGAAAGAGAACCTGTAGGAGTTCCTAAAAATGTAGAAAGCTGCGATCTTGCTTGGTACTCATTGACAATTTGGCCGTACTGAAAGAATGCTTCTTCAAAACACGCCCAGACTTGCTTTTTTGTTAGCTCGACAGAGAGAATATCATCGCCGAGTTTTCTTTTAACAAAAGTGACCATACTGTCAGCATCTGTTTGAAAATCTACATCAGTGTCAAAAGCACCAAAAGGTGTTGGGTTTAATGTGTTTGCAAAAGTTGCCACGCATCTCTCCTTAAATACCCAGTTGGACATAACTAAGTATCGACTTGAAGAAGATACATCAATCAAACTTCAAATCTTCAGTCTAAATTCGAGCAAAAAAAAGGGCCGCCCGAATGGGCGGCCCTTCTAGGAATCAAATCCTATTGGAAACTAGTTTCCGATTAGATCACATTGAGATCCAAGCAGGTAACTGTTCCGTAGAAGTCAGCGCGAACCATCTTCTTACCGTAGCGAGTCATCACGCCCTTGCGAGGTGTGAAGTCTTCTGGTGCGAAAATGGTAGGTGTGACGATCAGCGGTACGTATGGAGCGTATACGTATCCGGTCTCAAGGTAAGATCCGCCCTTGTAACCAACGAGAACCTTGTTACGTGGGAAGTAAGGATCTTTGTAGACCGTGAAGCGGTTGCTCAATGTACCAACCTTCTCTGCACCCAGTGTGAATGGGCTGGAGACTTGACCTTCCCCGTCCAAGCTGTAGGATGGACGGTAGAGGACGGAAGCTTCAAGGATGGTTGCCATATCAGGGGAAACCACGATGAAGTTTGCAGATCCACGCAGAGTCTTACGGTGAATGGTGTTTGCAACGTCGATGATTGTCTCAACGAGTGTTTCGTACCATTCGCGAACTGTACCTGTGAAGCGTGGGCCAGCTGCCAGCGCGGAAGAAAGCTCAACTTCTGAACCTGTTTCCTTGTTGACGAACTTACCTGGTGCACGGGACCAGAAGAGGTTTGCACCACGTGCTTCGGTGAGGAGGTCGTTAAGAATCTCGCGATCGATTTCCAGAGCAACTTGCTCGGAGAGGATCTGTGTGAGCTCAACTTCTGCATCCAGCGAGTGGTATGCGTTGAGATCTTGTGCGAGTTCTGGGGACCAGCGAGCGCGCAGCTTACGAGTTGCTGCTGTAACTGCGATGGACTCAACCTTGATGTCAATCTCAGGAATGACTGGGGAAGGTGTTGCACCGAAGTCAGACTCGAAGGAAGGAATGGTGAGGGTGGAACCGACACCGTCTTCGACGTTCAGAGAGTCAGCAATTGCGAAAGATGCTGTAAGGTTTGTTGAGCCACCAGTCTGGACGCCAACGTGTGTACCAGAAACAACTGCAAGAAGAACAGAGTTAGCGGTGTCACGTGTGACTAGAGGATTAGCTGTAAAAGCGCCACCTGTAAATGTACCAAGCTGGTTCAAACGACGAATGTTAAGAACATTCTGTCCACCTTGGAAATCTTCACCTGGGACAGCCATGCCAACTGTATTTTGAGCTGCAAACAAGGAAATATCCTTGACATTTGTCAGATCAACAGTGTCAGCAAATTCATTCAAGTCAATCATAAGAAGCTGGAACTGACCGCTTCCATCAATTGCAAGACCTGAAGCTGCATCTTCTTCGATCAGGGTTGTAACCTGTGGGTCGAACTGGAGCAGACGACCGTCTGTACCAGTTGCAAAGCAAACTGCGCCATCAATGAGGCTTGTTGTGCCTTGGAACGCACCAGAAGCAACGAGAGAGTTGATCAGAGAGGAGCTGTGCACCTTGGAGTAGGTTGCGCCTGCGAGATCGTACTGACCGCCTGTTGCCAAAGAACCGGAGCGGACGCCCTTGCCTGTTGGGTTGTTGTAGATAGAATCACCACGGCTGTATGTTTCTTGGTTGTTGGTACCTGCGTCGCCTGTGGTCAGGGATGCGTCACCACCAACGTTGGAGCCGTAGGTGTAATCAAGGTAGAAGAGCAGTCCGGAAGGAAGGCTCATTGGCTGGATGGAAACCAGCTCGTTTGCAACCAAACCACCGAAGACACGGCGGACGATTGGGAATGCGATGTTAGAGAAACCGCGAAGGTCACCAGAGGATGCGAGACCGCCGCCACCTGTAGAGATGGAGGACTGCTCACGAAGAAGTTCTGCTGCCTGGTTCTCAAGAAGGCGACCCATGTTTTCACGAGCAACACCATCAAGACCACGCAGAAGACCTGTGCGACCCCACTTCTCTGTCAGGCGAGCGTTTTCTTCACCCAAGTGACGAGAGCGGATTCCCTCAGTCAAAGACTCAAGAGAAAACTTATTCATTTTAAATCTCCTTAAAAGATTTATGTTAGTGTTAAAAAATTTATTAAAAGAAATAAAGTACTACTTGTTAATTCCTGCCAGCGTTGCCCAACGTGAAGCCTCAGTGGATTCATTCAGGGAAGCACCTGCGGTACGCGTTGCACGACTTGCAGAACCAACGATGCGTTGCTTGGATTCAGTAACTGTTTCCTTAGAACGCTTGTTAAAAGACTCAGTAAGAGTCTTGAAAAGCAGCTTCACTTCTCTCAAGCTTCTCGCCTCATCGAGTGATTCGATGGCACGTGCGCGTTGTGCCTGAGTCAGATCACTATTCATAAGCAGCTTATTAGTGTAGAGTAGTTTTGCGTTAAAGAGGTTCATCTCTCCGAGCTGGCCCTTAAGCTCATCAATTGCCTCTTCATATGCTTCGAGTTTTTCATTAAGTTGGTCATTTTGCTCTTCGGCGACCACTTCTTGGGCTTCTTCATTTTCATTAATTGTTTCTTCCTCAACTTCTTCAGCTTCTTCAGCTTCGTTAAGGGAGCGAATTTTTGCAAGTTCATCACGGAGCATGGACTCAGATATCTCGATGACTGTGTCGTCGGTAAGTTCAACTTCTTCGGACTCATTCAGATCTTCTGCATCTTCTTCAGATGCTTCTGTCATCTCAGCAACCATCTCAGCGAGGGCTGCCTCAAGGTCATCACCGTCAACTTCAAGAACGATATCTTCTTCGGCAACCATTTCTTCTGCCTCTTCTTCGTCCTCAACAGCGTCAAGCTCATCGTCAACTGCAAGCTCTTCAGCTTCTTCGCCTTCGACTTCTTCGCCTTCAGCTTCTTCGTCTTCTTCAGCGTCAACGACAGTTGCAACAACTTCAGAGGCATCAACTTCTACGTCATCCCCCAAGTCAAGTTCAATGGTAATTCTTTCCTCAGAAAGAAGGTCGCGTAGAGATCTCTTCATTGTTCCAAGCTCCTTTTTGTTATTTTCTACGGTCTCTAAAAGATTAGTAAAGGTTTGTGAAAGCATGCTGTTATCATTTGCACGCTCGTCTAAATTTTCAAGTAGTGTTCGAATTGCTGTGTCTGCAATTCCAACGAGTGTTATGTAGTTATTAAGATCCGCTTCGTTTAATTCAGCTGGATTCTTTTCTGTGATCTCTGAGAATACTTCCTGCAGAGCCTCAACACGAACTGTAGCCTTATGAGCGACTTGAATCTGAGCATTTGCTTCGTTCAGGTTTTCCCAAAGAACATTGTACTTGTCAGCAAATTCATTTTCAACATCTTCTGCTAACACAAGCTTTTGCTCAGTGAGTTCAGCGACTTTAGCTTCGAAAGCTTCAAGCACTTCCTCGTTTACACCAGCAGAAACTTGAACGGTAAGTTCCGCAACAGTTTCTTCAAGTCTACGAGCTGAAAGTTCGATTTTCTCATCAGTGACCCCGCCCAGCATTTTCTGCAACTCTTGAGCTGCCTCTACTGTGAGATCAAGTTCCTGGTCATGCTCGTCAGACTCAAAAATATCTGCCTCATCATTCAAATCAGAAAAGTCCCCGAGGATCTGTTTTTCGATCATTTCTCGAATCTTTGGGGCTATCGACTCTATAATTGAATTCTTGGCATTTTGCTCCGCGATTTCGCGAAGTTTCTTGGCATCTGCAAGCGCATCTTTAAAAAGGCTATTAGACATAATAATCACCCATCTACACTGTTAAATATTTGTGGAAATAAAAAAAATCAAAAATTAATACCTATTCTGGTTTCTCTTAAGTCTTTTTAAGGCCTTAAGATGCTTCTCTCTTTTCTTCTCGGACTTAGATTTGAACCGCTCCATGTAAGCATTTCTTATCTCATCATGAAGCCCTGATCTTTTCACTTGACGCTTAAATCTCATGGCTAAAGCTTCACCTGTCTCACCTTCTTTGGCCCATACTTCGAGACAAGTTCCAGACTGGGGTCCAAGCTTTTCTCTGCGATTAAATTTGTTGCGATAATTATTCCTCATCATTTTTTTCCTTGTCACCATTCTCTTCTTCGTCTTGAAGAAGCAAATCTTTTAGCCTGTATATTCTTTTTTTGGTTTTAACTGCCATCGCATTCTTTGGAGAACCAATATTCATTCCGATAGTTTTACCTGTACGGGTCTTGTATATTCCAGCACCATTTCCCATCGCGTAAAATTGGGATATACCTCCTAAAGAATCATGTATCTCTAGCAAGGAGTCGGCATTCTGGATTGAGAATTTAACCTCACCGATCAAATCTATTCTCGATGCGCCGTTGACAAAAGCTCCTCTATCTGTGTAAAAAGGTCCAGCAGGATTATTACTAACATAATTCCTGTTTAGCTTTGCGTTAAATTTTCTTAAAGTTTCTGGTTCACCAATTGCATCCTGGGGCTCTACGTCCTCAACAGGATCATTGTATGGAAAAAATGAATTTTTAGTATAGTTGCGGCCGACGCCTGACGTGTCTTTGACAGAATTTGAATAGCCGGATCCGGCGCGAGAATCTGGTCGAATACCGTTAATGTACTCAACAAGATTTTTCATTTACTTACTCGCCGCCTCGAGGAATTCTTGTCCCAAGACCAAAAGATCCAAGCGTTAAGCGTCCTCTTCGAGATGTTTGCTCAGAGGTTTTGACAGGATTTTCGAGGCCGTTACCTGCAAAAGCGCCGCCTGCACCCTTGAAAGGCTTGACTAGATCTTCTTGAATTCCGTCTTCATTTGGCGATGCAACGTTTGGTGCATAAGGTGAAACAACTTCATTTCCATCATTGTCTTCTTCTACTGCGGCAACGTCTGGAGCGTCTACAAAGTCTCTATTGTATGAAGAAAATCCATACCCGTTTGTTACTTCACCTTTAAGAACTAGATCGTCAAATTGCTTCTTAACAGCATCATCTGATCCTGCGTACGGCTGACCCTCAATTGTAGGTGAATTCTTAAAAGCTTTTTGAAGTGATTCAACATTTCTATTACCTGGCAATCCTGGATTTTCAGGTGGTTCAACTTGAACAATATTACCCATAGGTACTTCAGCCATGTCTGCTCTCCTTGTGCAGTTGTCTACAAATACATATCAAGAATTGAAACAATTAATCTATTTTGCAGCGGGAGAGGCGTCTGAGAAAGCTAAAGTTGCCCAATTTGAATTTCCCTTAAACAAATCTTCGGGATTTGCTTGACTGACTATTTGAGCTGCACGATCAGCACCTGCTGGCGCGGCGGGCATTTTAGATGCAGCAACTTGCTCTTGAAGTGTCGTTCTAGCAGTATCAGCAAATATTGATTGCATAATAGGGTCTTCAGTCAATCCTTGCGATGCAGCCTTTGCTGTTTGTTCAAATGTAATGTTGTCAGCTGCCCGCTTTCTTGAGAGAAATTCTCTCTCAGGTGCAACACTTTTCTTGGTGCGCTTTTTCGACTCAGTAAGCGTTTCAGAGCTAATGCCTTCTGCCAAGATTTCAATCAAGCACTCTTTAACCAAATGCTTAAGCGCTTTTTTGGTTAGCTTTGCCATTTTATCCTACTCCTATATACCCAGATGATCCTGTTAGAGTTGGGAACATTGTATTTTTAATCGGGGTGATTCCTGCAATAAGTGAGAAGTCGGTAGGGTTAGCTGGCACTGCCTCAACAAAGTAGATCTCTTTGACACGAAGTTCTAAGCGACCAGTTGTAGTGCCGGGTCCAACGAGAAAAGAATTATTATGATCAGCAACTTGTTCATGAGCTGACCCTGACACGGATGCTCCTGATCCTGTTACACCGTTTAGTGTAAATCCCATTTTCATAGGACTGAGACCCGTGTTTGATACAATAATAAATCTTGTTACGTTTGGGAACTCAATCTTTATTGCTTCACCGGCAACCTCTTGGGGACCTGACGACGTCACGTACGGAATCGCAGACATTTGATAAGATGGAACGTCGCCGGGGCCCATAAAAGGATTTCCTAAAGACATTTTCTACTCCTCGTTCTTCCATTGAAGGATATCGTTAAGCACACGATCAACTCTAACATCTTTTCCTAAGTATTGATTTAGTTGTTCGATCTCTTGCTGTGTTAGATCTCTAGCTTCTTTCATTACGAAAGCGCCAGGGGTGGAAGGCTCAGAAACGATATCCCAGCAAATCAATTGAAAATCGGGTTGCACAGTTACGTGATCACCTGTTTTCTGTGTTGACCCTACTCCGCGGGAAGAAATTCCAATCTTAATTCCGCTTTCGACTAAGCTTTGCAAAATCTTTCCGTTAGGAGTCTCAAGAACTTCAATTGTACCGTAAACAACTCCATCATCCATATGTGCTGATCTGACAACGTGCGAAACATTCTTCAATTCAACAACAGATGAATCAGGATGATCTAGTTCTCCAAGCGCTCTACCCTCAGTGATAAACTTTTGATAATTTCGAACTTCTCTTTCAAGAACATCTTCGGGATATACTCGACCATTTTGATTAAGTGTTCCGGCTTTCTGAAGAATTCCTGACATGATGAGTCTGCCATTATTTTTCTCACGAGATTCAGCAAGCTGCTCTCTGGAATATTCGAAATTTACGTATTCAGTTAAAAGCTTCATTTATTTTCCTCGATCTCTTGTACTATTTGTGTCATTTGTAAAAATCTTGTCAGAGTTTCATCATCTAAGTTATCAGATTTTTGACTTGAGATAAGCTCCATCACTTCTTGAATCTTTTGAGCTTCACTCTCTTCTTTGCCTTCAAGATACTCATTTAGTTTATCAAGGGCTTTTTCTTTGATTGACTCAGCAAACAGACGAGCTGCTTCTTTATTCTCTGCGAAGATGTATGTTTTAATAAGTGTAATTTGATCAGGTGTCATTTTGGATCCATACTTTCTGTTAAGTTTTTCAGCCATCACCTTCACAACTAGCGGATCGATCTGTTCATCATACTCGTTTTCAATATCATTTGTCTCAGGAGTCCTTGATAGATTCTCAATAATCTGTGCTTCATAGTTGATAACCGTAGAGATATCAAGATCAAGCTCATTTCTCCAGTAACTTAATATTGTTCCTGCAGTAGCGTAATCTCTGTAGTTTGGCACTGATTCAGCATAAACAGAGTTTGATCCCAGTTTATGATTGATTTCTCTAATCAGTGTAGACTTTTCTTTATTAAGATTTTCTGCGTCAAATTTATTTGCAGCAGCTCTTGCTTCGTGTATGACAGTATGTGCAAGATTCTCATTGCCCACTGGAACGTTCACAAGCGCATTGATCAATCGAAATTCTTTATGAATTTCAGTTCCCTGCTTAAAATACTTTTGAACGAGATGACGAGCAATTGTCTCACGATCATTATTATTTTCAATCATAGCTCTTGAAATGCTTCTAACAAGAAACTCGTAGAGCAGTCCAGAATTTCTCTTCTTATTATGCTTCGCCATCTGTAAAATCCTCTCCTTCAGTAATCAGGGTTGACTTTATTCTATTATTACCTATGTCATTTTCCAGGTTTTTTAAGGTTTTCTTCAATGTTGCAGTTAGATTGTTTTGATATCTTTCCTGCTCCTGCAACCTTAAATCAGAGCCTTTAACTATTTCTCGATCAAAAACTCTATTGTTTGTGTATCTCTCTTGCCTAGGAGTTGTGTATCCTACAGAGTCTGGAGGCCGAACAGGATCTACTCTACCGTCGCCACCTCTTGAAGCTCTTGGTTTAGTAACTTTCTTAACTTTAGAGCTAGCCTTGACGGGGATTTTGGACTTTGGTTTAGATTCCCCTTTTTGAGATTCAATGGAAGGAAATGCGGGAACATCCAAAATCAATCTTTCGTCACCTGGAGAATCACCGCTTACCTCAAGCCCACCTTCACCTTCAACTTCCTCTTCTTCGCCACCAACAATTTCTTCTTCACCTTCTGGTGCAGGTGCGCCTTCAGGTTGCTGCAAAGTAATAGATTCAATTTCAAGATCTCTTAGCTTGTCCTCATCTTTTTCTTTTTCAATCACGTCAATCTGTTCTGAAGTTAGACCAAGAATATGCTTTCGAACATAGTCACGAGAAAGTACTCCTTCAGGAGCTTGAGACGCGATCTCAAACTTAGATCTAAAAAGTTCAAGTTTTTGCTGTTGAGCTATCGTTGATGGATTTGAGAGTCTAAGCTCAAAATCGATAAGATCTTCATCAGAAAATCCGTTTGCAAACAAGTGAATGGCTGCAATCTTGTTAAGTTCTGAGATGATTACTTTTTGAATCTTTGTAATAGTTCTTGAAAACCTAATGTCTTCTTGAGCCAAAGTTGCTTTTGAACTAAGGGATTCATCGTACCCTAGATAAGCTTTCGGTACTTTAAGAGCTGAAAAAAGCTTTTTCTGGATGTATTCAACATCTTCGATAGCTGTTGTATTTTGCCCACCTGGCAAGGTGTTAATAGAAGTACCATCCTGCTGGCCTCTAACAGGCAAGAAATAGTCTTCATCAACTGAAAGCGGGTTGTATCTCATGTCAACACGCCCAGTGGTCTTATCAACCACCTGGCTTGATCTCAGAGCAGATTTAGCCTGCTGCATGTAGTTTTCAACCTCTTCAGGAGGAACGTTACCCACATCAATCTTGAAAACTCGACGCTCAGGAGATCGAATAACGCGGTAAACCAACATTGCATCTTCAATCATAATCAACTGGCGCCAAATTCTTCGAGCAGGCTCAATAACAGAAGATCCGTATGGGAGGAAAGCATCATTACCAAGCAGTCGGAAGTGACCGATTTGCCAGTTTTCAAGAATCTTATTACCTTGAGTTACCCATCTAAATCGGGTTGCAAGAGGATCTTCGGGATCAAATCCTTCTTCTCTCTCAATTTCATTGACAGGAACTGGGAATCCGCTCAAGACACCGTATTCAGGACTAATATCCAAGAACAAGAAGAAATCACCGTACTTACAAAGATTTCTAACCCAGGGGTTTAAGTTGAAGTCAATATTAAGATTGTCATAAAAGAGTTCTTCAAGAATCTTTCTAATTTTTTCATTCTCTGAGTAGATGTGCAAACTCTTGCCTCGCTCATCTTGAGCGACTGTTTCGTCAGAGTAGATATCAAGAGCAGAAGCGATCTCAGGTGTCGCTTCCATTTCCTGGAAATCTGCGTATCGACTCATGCGATCATACATGCCATACGCGCTAATTGCGTTTGCGTATACATGACTTTGAGATCTTTGAAACTGCTGGATTGCAGTTCCAGTCGTGGGCTCTCGGTAAGCCTTGATCTTTCTCTTGACAATTGGACCAGATCTAAAAAGTCGGGTTAGTCTGTTAAAGAAACTTGTTTCGTCTGCCATCGAAGCTCCTACATTTGGGTAGAGAGCACTTTTTGAATTAGCGCTGTCAATAACTATTCACAACATACAGTATTTATCAGCAGCAGTAAATAATTCAGTCTAATAGCCAGCCATAGCCTTTTTTCTTATCAAAGGCTTTGTTGCCCCTCTCCCACTGCTCTTGTTTAATAGGTGCGAAAGGATTTTGAGGCATTCTATGAGCAGGGCTGTGAACAATGTCATCTTTCGATCTACTGGAAACTGACATTCCTGCAAGCATTGCTTTGCTCAGATCAGCATCCACTTGCCCTCCGCTCATCATTCCATCATACAGCCAGACCCCAATTGCCAAACTCATTACAAGATCATCATTGTGTCCTTTTAGTGCCTGTGCTTTCTGACCTTTCCATACGAAAGACTTTAGTTCCTCGTAAAGTCTTGAGGAATAGATCTTAAGTGACTTATTTCTGATGCTTTCTTCAAGCTTGGAAAGGATCTGGAGTCTTGATTGCCCTTGTGTGCTAAATCCACCTACCTGGTCATTTCTTTCAGGTGAGTAATTTCCAAGATAAACTGCTTTGTTTTTCGCATAATAAACATTTGGATACTTAAGCTCTTTTAGCTTCATGACTGTCGTATAGCCAAAAGTATTATTTTCAGGAGAGAGAAGTGCATTATTGTATCTTCTTCCCAGATGGTCTAGCATTTCACCGAATCTATCAGGTGGGATTTTACCCCTATACTCAGCGCAGACCTCTCCTGCTTCAACGTCAATGACGTGACATGTTGAATAATCCTTCGAGTCACCTCGAGCAACATCTGCAGATATAATGTACTTGTGTCCTGTTTTAGGATATTCCCAAATCCATAGATTTCTATCTTCATGCTCTCTACCTACAGGATCTCTTACGGCTTCACGAATCCAGTCAAGATTATCACCTGTAAGAAACGTCTCTCCTGATGCAACAAAGTCACACAAAAGCTCTTGCGCGATTTGTCGCTTGGACATGTTTCGGGTTTCTTTTTTAAACCACTCATCACCTCGCTCAGGGTGAACATCCCAAGGTAAGTTTATGGGATTGAATTCATTCTCACCTTGAACAGCATCTGTGTATAGCTTATAGTATTGTCCGCCGACCCCATTTGGAGTTGATAGAACAATGGCTCGTCCACCTGTTGATAGTGTAGGATACAGGCCCATCCATAACGTATCGAAGTTTTTAACAAATGCGGCCTCATCAACTATTAAAAGAGAAAGAGCTTCTGAGCGACCTGCATCATCTGACGTCGGAATGGCTTTAATCACAGATCCATGACTAAACTCGATTGTCTGTTTATTATCAGCTATGACTTCGGGCAAAACTAGCCACTTAGGTAAAGATCGAAGCATCGTCTTTACTTTTCTAATGAAGTTCATTGCCACGTTTAATTTAGTTGCAATGACAAGAATATTCTTATCTCTTTGAAATATACCCATCCAAAGTGCGTAAGATGCAGATAAAGTTGATAAGCCTAGCTGCCTAGACTTTAAGATAATATTAAATCTATTGTTTTCAAAGTCAGCGACACAAGTTTCCTGAAACGGATACGTCTCAAATGGTATTAAGCCTCTGGTTGGGTGCTGGATTTTCACATACTTCTGCATGAAGTACACAGGATCCTTGCCGCAACGGATGATCTCTTTTACTTGTTTTTGCTTGTTGGTGACAGCCATTTTAGGCCTCTATAGTAAAGATTGAATTCCTTCTATAGTACACTGTTCTGTTTGGATTGAAAATATTGTAGTTAACAAGCTCAACACTGTCATTTGTAGAATCTTCTTTAAGGCTCAAAGTTTTACCTGTTGCATCCTTAAATTCCTTCTTGAGTGCATCAACATAATCCTTAGTCAGCTTAAGAGATTCCTCTTTGACTCTTTTTGCACCAGGATGATTTGCATCAAGCATTTGTCTTTCGTGACCGTGAAGATTAACGACCGTTGTAAACTTTACAACAAGGCGATCCTCGCCAGTCTCTCCGGAAATGTGTGATTTAATGGATCTTCCGGCAGGAACCTGGTACTTCTTTTCACCCGTAGAAGAGTATCCAAAAGAAGTATCAATCAATTGCCCTAGAACGTTTACATCTTCAAAAGAAAGCATAGTAATCTCCGCATAAGCTCACATATAAATATATCAAATCAGTCAAACCTTAAAGGTGTTATCATTTTCCTTCTAAATGTTTTTTCTTCTTCGATTTCTTCAGCTGAGGGTCGCCAGCCTTTTTTCCACTTATCTTTGTTTAGGCCTTCTGCCCATTTTACAGCGCAATCAAAACAGCAATTATACTGAGAGTAATACTGCGCGTGTTGATCATTATCGATAAAGTAATCGCATACAGGGCACGACAAAGCCGACGCCTCTAGGTTCTCGTCTTGGATTAAAACAAAGCCTTCTTCGAACTCAGTAATTTTTTTAGACATATTCTACGTGCGAGTCCTTTCCTTTGCTTGATATCTCCAAAGTATTGTCAACAATATCCTTTACCGAGTCCACATGAGTAATGACCAAGATATTTCTAAACCACTTTTTAAGAGAGACCAACAAGCTATTACAGGCTGCAACCTGGGCTTCATCCAGAGAGCCAAAACCTTCGTCGATAATCAGCATATCAGTCTTGGGAAGAGAAGAAACATTTAGCAATGCAACTCGAATAGCAAGAGAAGAAATCATCTTCTCCATGCCTGATGCCAATTCGATTATTCTTCTACTATCTCCGTAATCAAGATAGATTTCTGCAGAATTTGAATCGGGATCTGTTTCAAGATTAACAGTAAAATCAACAACTCCATTCAATATCTTTTCAATCTCAGAGTTAATTGCAGGAAGCTGTGATTTAATTATTTGTGTGGGCAATCCTTTTTTAGACCAAGCCTTCATTAAGAAGTCATAAATTTTCCAAACCCGCTTGAGTTTAGAATACTCATCTCTTTCGCTTTGAAGCTTTTTAATCTGGCTGTCTATGTTACCTTTTAACTCTGCAAGAGAAATTCTTCTGGCATCTTTCTGTTGAATCTCAGATAACATTTCCTTTAGATTCTCGTTGAGGTTTTTTGCAACCTCTGAAACATCTGCAGACGAAGACCTCATCCGCATGTTCTCTAAAGCCTTGATCGATTTTTCAAGATTTTCAGATAAGTCTCTAAAATCTCTTTCTAGAACTTCTTTCTCACTCTGCTTTCTTGTTAGATTTACGTTAAAAGCTGAGAGCCTTGACATCAACTGCTCATACTTTTGAATCTTTTCACTCAAGCCTTCTTCATCAAGCTTTTTAAAAGATCTCTTCATTGCGAGCAAGTCTTTTGAAAAATTAGTAACTATATCTTGCTGTTCAACAATGAGCTTCTTATTTTTGTGTGATTCTTTGATAAACTTACATGTTGGAAAAGAATCTCCGCAAGGAACGTCATCAAGAAGCTTAACTGATTTCTTTTGAGTTTTTAGGACTTGCTTTGCAGAATCATGTTGATGCTCTAAGGAAGTAAGTTGCTTTTCGAGATCATTATAGATTTCTTGTCGTTCTCTGATCTCTTCGATTGGGAATCTCGTTTTTACCTCTTCGATCTTATCAATTTTCTTTTGAATGTCAGCAATCTTATTGCTACATGACTCAAGTCGAATCTGGACTTCGTCTGTCTTCTCAGATAGTTTATCTACTTCTTCTTGTTTTTCATTAATTTCTGATTCAGACACAAGATCAGTTTCAGAGAAATTAGATAGCTCAAGCTGTACTTTTTGTGCTTCTTCTCTTAGACCTACTAATTCATTTTCTAGTAAGACCATTTCTTCGTCATGCTCTTTTTTCTTTTTTCTCAGCATGAAGATGGCTGCATTCCAGTCTCTCTCTGGATAAGTAGAAAGTTTGCCTTTGATCTCAGTAGAATCATTTTTTACGAGGCTAGACATCTTATCAAAGATATCAAGATCCAAGAATTTAGATAGAACATATTTTCTATGAGAAGATCCTTGGCTGATGAACGCATTCATATTGCCTTGGGTGGCAAGAGATGTCAATAAAAAGTCGTCGGAAGTTCCGAACATTTTTCTTATTACTTTCTCAGTCTGAGTTCTTTGCTCACCATTTAGATCTTGAATTATATTGCCTGCTTCATCGACCTTTTGAAAATTCAAGGTTGTTACAGCAGACTGTTTTCCTTTTTTATCTTCATATCTAACAGACTGCCTCTCAATCAAATGATCGTGACCGCCGATTTTAGCGATCATCTTGGTGTTGCAATGACCTTTTCTGGAGTTAATCACGTGCAGGTTCTTGATTGAGCCGCGATCTGTGCCATTGAATAGATTATAAACTATAGTCCCAACAATAGAAGACTTACCTGCTCTGTTTCTACCTAGAATACCTGTAATTCCATTTAGCTTAGTAAAGTCAATCTTGTTATTTTTTCCATACGAAAATGTGTTATCAAACTCAAGAGATTTAATTGACCACTTTGTATGCCTGGCTACATCTTCGTTCTGCGTTGCAAGCGTAATATATCGATTTACTAGCTTTTCGATGTCTTCCCACTCATCATCGTTAAACTTGCCATCGAAAACATAGTCTTTCAAAATTTTAACTTGAACTTTTGGATCTCTGAGATCTTCTTTTACAAGGTTGTTGTTTGCATCAATTACGTTTGTCTCATCAGGATCTTGATCAAACTTCCATACTAATTCTTTAGGCTGCCTCTGCGCCTTTAATTCATTGTGAAATTGCTTGATTTCAATCTGCGGGATTGTTTCAGTTGTTCTAATTCTAAATCGACATCCTGACTTGTGCTTCTTAGCTTCTTTAATAGTTGATGGAACGCTACCTTGCCAATCGATTGTGACAAACGGGTGCGGATTAGAAAGCCTGTGAAAAGTGACGTCAAAGTCATCCTTGTCTCTGATATCCCAAATCAAAAAGCCTTTATTGGGATCTTCGCCATAATTTTGCTGGATTGTGGATCCGGGGTAAGCAGCTGTCTTTTTCTCATTTAAGAACTGGAATTTGTGAATATCCCCGAGCATAACAAACTCGTAGTCATCAAAGAAGCTAAGTTTTATCTCACCGTCAAGTTCCCAATTCTGATCTGTGGTCGAGCCTACAACGCAGCCGTGGTAGCAAGCGATGTTAATTTCATCTTCCACAGGCTTTACATTTTTCCAACCCTTTTCATCAAAGCAAGAAAAAACGCTCCAGTTAAAACCTTTTATTCCAGTTGGATAAGTTCCAGACTTCTTATAGAGATGAACCCTAGGATTGTTAAGAGCATTTACAACAGGAGTAATTGCATCTTGTCTTTGAGAATTAACCATATTGCCATCATGATTGCCTAGGATCACATGTGTTGGGGCGACTTCTGCTAGGGAAGTAAACCACCAGCTCATTTCATCAATAACTTCAGGAGAGATTCCCTGGGTCTTAGTATGATAAATGTCACCTGCGACATATATTAAATCAACATTAAGTTCTTTTACCTTCTGGCAAAACTCTTCGAATACTTTTCGGTATTCATCATGGCGTGACAAACTACGATAGTGAACGTCACCAATATGTGCGATTCTAATACTCATAAAATTTCCTGCTAAATTATACTGCCTGTGGCTAAATTGGATATTTTGAATTTTAAATTATCAAAAGGCATCCAAGCAGATGCAGCAGCTTTCCTTTCTAAGAATTGCTTTTTAGACATTTCTCCAACGTCTTCAAATCCATCTGTTTTTAAAATTCTAACTTGGATATCAAACTCATGCAATCTTTTTGCAAGTGACATTGTTTTGTTTTTCATATCCGCATCGAGAGCCAAGACAACGGGTGTCTTATTCTCAACAATTTTATTAAATAGCAAAGCATCTCTTGCAAGCCCTGACCCGAGCAAGCAAGTTGCGTTATCATTACACTTCATTAGATCAAATGGACCTTCGACCAAAGTGAGCTCTTCGTTCCAGTCAATGTTTATTTCATTAAACACAATAAGCTTTTTGTCAACGGCAGAATTTAGATATCTCGGAAATCTATCTCCGTCAATATCTCTTCCAGTGTAAAAATTAAGATTTCCCTCGGCATCAAAAGAAGGAATTATAGCTCTTCTTCTATCTCCACCGACTGTTGTTGCTCCGATTTTATAATACCATAGATCTCGAACAGTAAGCCCTCTGGATAAAACATACTTCAAAACGCTCTTTATGTCTGGGTCATCATCTGTTAAAGAAGTAGCCAAAAGCCTAAATTTCTCAGGAAGTCTTAGCTTTTCACTTTCTACCTCAAGCTCTTCAGCGGCCATCTCTCCGTTATAAAAATTTGAAACGTATTTTTGTAGATCGCTGGGGTCGGCATACTTCTTGAGAATAGGAACTAAGTTTTTAGATTTTAATCCGCATACAAAACAGTGACATAGATCATTGTCAAGTCTGATTACAAACTTTTTCTTATTTCCTTTACCGCAGCTTGGACACTTTACATGAAAGTTAATACCGTCATTCATAAGACGGCCGCTTCCAAAAACTCCCTTTAAGAAGGTGACCTTCTCGTGGGTGGTAGTCAAATTACTCACAAAAATATTATAAACAATCTAGTTTGAGTTTACAATTTTTATCCCAGCGGTGGCAATCAAATAAGCATCTGCCATGTCTTCACACGCTTTAAGTCTTACCTCTGTTCCTTTTCTAGGGCCAGATTTAAGAATTTTTGTAGGCCAATTAAAATCTACTTGAGTTTCAGCCCACTCTTGAACTTTCTCTTTAGCATTCTCTCCGCGCTTAACTGAAAGCCCGACAGCTTTTCGCGCTGTGTTTACATTAAAGTATTCAGGCTCAGCCCCTGTTTGCTCCCTAGCAATAAAGGAAGCAACACCATTGAATTTAGTTAGTGTCGATAAAGTTTTCGCAGAAGACATTCCGCTTCTAAAGCGCTGCAGACTTTCTTCAATAAAGATTCTTTGTATGGGACCATTTAAGCCCATTATAATTTTTTTCATTTCCTCGCGAAATAAGTCAACTTTATCCCAATATGAATTACACTTTGATAAATCAACATAATTTAGCTGCTGAAGTTTACCAGAATGATGCAGAATTGCAATTCCAGTACAAGATGTGGAAATATCAAGCCCTAGAACGTACATTAAAAATCCAGTTTACTCCTGAACATCACGCGATCGTCTGTACGCTTGATGATAGGTTGTGCAAATTTCGTTTTCATTATAACGTTTAAATTGTCATCGTGAAAATTAATTCCTGTAATTGCGACAAATTCAGGATTGCTTTCATTTGCGTTAAGCGAAGCTGACGCAGGAACATACGAAGGATTCGAAGATGAATTAAGCGTTGCTGCTGGTGCAATAACATGGACCTTCATTACATGAACTTCTCTTTGTCCTTTAAAAGAGATCTCAAATTCTTTTTTACCGAACAAAGGAATGTTAGGAGATTTAACAACAACAATTCCTTCATCATAAAAAACATTTCCTACAGAGTTCCATGTTGCATGAGGTGAATTAGAGTCTGCACGATATAGATTTCCGTATCCATCATCTTTAAGCGTAACTCCAATTTGCCCACCAGATCCAGTAAGCATTGAATCGCTTAGCTTTAAAGTTCCTGGATAAATCTTCTCTCCATAGAAAAGCTTGCCAATATCAAATATTGAGACCTCGTTTGAAGAGTTATCAAGAGTTCTTCCATATAAAAACGGTATTACATAAGACTCACCCTTAGGAATTTCTGGTGTTGCGAAACCGGGATCTTCCTGCTTAAGGTTTGTAATTGTTGTAATTGTGCTATATGCAACTTCTTCAGGAAATGTTGGAAACGACTGGGAAGGTATTAGTTCACGCAGCTTAATCATACTAAGATCAACATAGTCTAAATCATTAGTATAGTGATAAAATAAAGAACCTGATTTGACAGGTATTCTAGGAATGCTTCCTGTTTCAACAATTGAAAAGTTTGGAGCGTAATTCCCGTCATCGCAAGGCATTATGAATAAGTTTCGATACCTAATTTCAGGAACAGCAAACAAAGCATCATTTGCGTCACCTCCTGCCGGCAACCCGATAGGCTTCGACCCTGTAAGGGACATGTGACGCGGAAAATTAAGCGTTGTTAAGTCTCTAGTAAAGTTCTCAATGTTAAGATCATGACCGCCAACACGAAAAGATAGTTGTGTGTTAAACGGGTTTTCAGTTGCGTTAAATTCTGCTTCTGTAAGTGTTTTTAAAACGCTTCTTGTCGGAGACTGCTTTGTAAAGAAAGGTGGAACATGAAGCAAAAGCCCTACCTCTTGTCTTTCACCTGACCCTTGTATCGAGCTTGTATAGATCTGCTCAGTCTCTCTATAAGAGTTGTATATCTTTAAGTCGTGAACTTCTGCGCAAAGAGGAGATGTGAAGTCAAAAAAGTCAGGTACAAGATCTGTAACCCCAGGATCCATATTCACAATCCCGAAATTATTAGCTGCCGTTTCAGAGAAAAATCTTGATTGAGCATTAGAACCCTGGTTTGTGCCCTCATAATAATTGCCTACAACAAGAACAGCAGGATTATGGCTTGGTCCCACATATGGGCTAGGGGCGATAGAGGATGAAGGTAGAACAAAAGATCCTGCTTCTTTGTTGTCAATTACAAACGATCCAGAAAAAGCATCTCTATCTGCTTGCCATCTCACTGCAACGTGGTGCCAATTATTCTCATCAAGAACATTGTCATCAGAGAGAAAAATTAAATCGTTTGGATAGCCAGATTGGACTGCTTCAGAAGGAGATACATCTGCGCTGTGACTTAACTGGAGTTGAATTCGAAACTTATTTGCATTTCCTCTTTCGTCTTTTGACGACCCCGATATTATCGAAAGTGCATATGATGAACTTAGATGCAAAAGAGTTCCGGCATTGTAGCCAGAATCATTGTCCACGAAAAGATTTTTTGGTTTGATATGAAAATCAAAAGTAAATGCATCAGCGACAACATAAGACCCGGATATTCTATCGTCTCTAGCTATTGAAGCAGAATTAGGGTATAGCAAACAAGCCTGCGTTGGAACTTGAGAGGCAGTAAAAAAATTGAGAGAGTGATAATTTGTGTAAGAGTAATGTGAAGAAGGAAATTTTACTCTATTTTCAGGATACAAATTATCGACAATATATCTTTTCTTTTCAAAGGTCTGATCTGAATCGACAGATCTTGTAAGAAGAAGAATAGATGATGTTGTCTGATTTATGATTGGTGATGGGGGTAGTTGATTTATAAAGCTTAATAGCTTCTCCATCACACCGTAATAGTCTCGATTAAGCAGGGGATCCGCAATATCATTCTGAATTTGAATTCTCGTATCCCTAAACATTCTCTCGAGAGCAGCATCGTTAAAAGCCTGCGGCCTTTCACGCTGATTGGGGAATTCAATTACTTCTTTTAGTGTGTCTGATCTTCTAGGATAGACAAATACAGATCCTGTCACTCCTGACGAGCTTGACGAAAATGTTTTCGATGGTGCGGCTTGGATCGACGTATTTTCGAAATTATCTCTATCGATTTTAAAAATTGTCATGGCTTATATCTCAAAAGACACTCGAAATTACGTAATTATTAGCTCCTTGTTCAGGACAGATTAGAAGTCCAATCGAACTCGGAATGTAATATCCTTCTCAGGATTTTTCTCAACAGGGCGACTTAGTTTAGCAACAGCAAGGAGATTTCCTTGTGCATCGTGCAATCCAACCTTAGTGATAAATGAGAACGACTTCTGAGAACCGTCTTGCCTTGCAGCAGCATCAATAACGTTAATATTACCATCAGCATCCAAGTAAGTTGGATTTGACGAGTAGTTGAATTCATCAGCATTTGCACGACAGAAGTAAAGAGTCGAATTTATGTTTGTCAAGTTCTGGAAAGTCATTGCTGTCAAAGTTCCTGACTGGAATCTTGCTGATGCTAGGTGATCAACAATATTGTCGACTGACGCAGAAACCATAAAGTCGGGAATGAATTTTGCATCAGCGTTTCCAGTAGTAGCGTCACCAATAATGGTTTTTCCAGCTGCAGCATCACGGTGTGCGTTACTTGACATAGCATCAATCACTCCAGAAACATGCTGCGCACCTGAAAGGACTTTTTCAAGATCGAAGACTGCGACACCTCGATCATAAAACATCAGACCGACTGTTTCATCGGTATTTGAAGAATCTACAATGTTTCCAACAGTTCCACCGGCGTTTGAAACCTTGAGTGTAGAAGCAGATCCTGCATCAGTATAAATCGCTGAGCCTGATGTTGATGTCTGATTTAAGTTTGGACCTTCATCACCGACATGCCCTGCAAGAGGTGCTCGAGAAGCGGACTGGAAGAACTTCATGGCGAAAGTTTCTTTCTTAATTCCGTCTCTGTGGAAAAGGCGCTTAAACGTGAGGAACATCACGTTATTCATTCTGTTAGTAGATGTTGAGAGGCTTGTGTCTGGATCGTTATTTGCAAAAGGAGCGAAGAAAGCTCTGTCTCTATCGCCGAGAAGAGTTTGAGCAAACTCGTGGTAGATATCAACCTTCTCTCTCATCATCAAGCTTGTCGATGGGAATAAAAGCTTTCCTGTAGATTCTATACCCGTTGAAGATCCAGCAACAGTTGAACTTCCAGAGAAGATACCAACTGTCATATCAAACATTGGGTTGGAGGTTTGCAAAGAAAAGTCTTGGTCATAAACTGTCTGAAAAAGTGAAGAAGTAACACCGGGTCCAACACCGCCTGTCACAAATACTTGATATTTTCTTCTAGTCAAAGAACCAGATATGTCCTCTTGAACGACATCAATTAGCTGTGTCAAAAAAGACTGTGCTGTTTGAATATCACTGTTACTGAATGCCTTTAAGGTTGCCATCTACTTGCCTCTTAATTCTTGTTTAGAGTCACCTGGACGTCTTTGAGCAATCCTGATTGTCTGCCCTGGACTCTTACGACTGTGTTAATAGTTGTCTTATCTGACGTTGCTCCAAAAGTTGTAAAGTCTGCTGTTGTCAAAACTTTATTTTGGATATTCACCTGAAATGCAGGAGTGTCACTATTTGGATTGTTGACTGCAACGTTATAGTATTCAACGTTTCCATCTCGTGCAAAAGGTGTTGCATTAGCGATTGTAAGGAATTTACTATTCAAAGAAACAACGAGCACAGTATCTCTAATTTCAACCGGAATTGTTTGTCCAGCAGCGCCTTGTTGTTTTACAGTAAAGAATCCGCTTGCATCTGCTCGAGAAACGGTATTTGTAAGCGAAACTGTCTGTGAACTTAAAGAGTACGTTGAAAGCGCTGTGAGACCATCGTTAGAAAGTGAAACAAGTAAGTTTCTTCTCTCGATTGGAGAATTTGTCAGCGCCTCAAGCACTGGTGTGTTCTTCTCAATCTTTTCTCTACCGACAGTTCTTCCATATTTTTGTATGACGTTATAATCAACTTCATCATCACCAAAAGAAAACTGTACAATTCGAAATGTACCGTTGTTGGCAGCAAGTCTCTTTCTACCTTCGTTGGTAAGAACCGCGTCTAAAATAATGTTGTTTGTATCATTAGCGAGAAATCCCATTCTTCACTCCTAAATTTAATTTTGCTGTGTTCTACCGTCTTTTACTACTATATCCACAATCTTTGATTGCTGTAAATCCGTATTTAAAATCTGCAATTTGAACCTCGATGACGGGGCATCTTCTCCATCTCCAGAAAAAGGCAAGAAATGAAGATCTTGAGTTCTTTGCGGATCATCTGGATCTCTAGCTAACACCTTTAAATATTCCGGATCCAAATAAAGTTTAACTCTTGAATGAAAGGAATCCTTAGCTGTTTGCTGCAACACGCTGTTGTCAATATAGTAATTTGGGTATTGCACAGGGCAACCGCGCTTTGTTCCACGAATGGAAACTAGATCTGTTATAAGGCTATTTGTGAATCTGTCAAACCTTGCATGAATCTGCTCGCAATAGCCTGATGCGTTTCCGTGGGCATCAACAGATCTAAGTGTATAAATGTATGACTGATCTCGATCGAACTTCTCGTCATAATAGAAGGTGACGGGGTTTTTATACACTCTTCGATTATGCGCACTCACGAACTCAGGTGTATCGTACTTGATAATTGAGTCATCAAAATCAATCTCAACTTGAAGCTCAAAAGGCTCGTAAATGGATCTTCTTCTGAGTACTTGAAATCTTTTTATGTCGTTCTGCTTATTTCGTGGAAATGACCACATGAGCAGAGGAGCTCTCTTTTGAAAGTCATAGTTTACAACAAAGTCCGCAGGTGGCTCAGGAGGAACAACTTCATGTGTAGAAACAAAAGCTGTCTCAGAAGGCTTTGAAGAGACAAGGAAAATAGCATTAGAATTCTGGTCGCCATTCCTTGTAGGAACAGACATTAAGTAGATTGCACGAGCTGAGTATGTATACCCGGTTCCATAAGCTATGTCATAGTCAAATTTTACAGCGTTAAATAAACCATCTCGAGGAATGTTTACCAAGACGCTTTTCTTTTTAATGACATTACCGTCACCAAGATCTTGAAATTTATCTACCATATAACCTAGAATATCAAGTGTAATATCGTTTATTCCAGGTAATGCAACCTCTTGTTCACCAAGGGCATCGATAAGCGTAAAGTACATTGCATCATTGCCAAATGTCTCATTGGCTAAAGCGTCATCTTCCTCATCAGATGCTTCCTGCTTAAGTGCAGTCATTTCTTCAGAGTAGATGCTTACACCTTCATTTGAAATAGAGCGGACAAGACTTCCTACGAACTTACTATTGACACGTGAGTTTAATCCTAGGCTCTTGATATCATCAAAAACGTTTGTTACAATTTCTTGTCTTTCGTTCTCGTCAATAAATGCTTCATTTAACTGTTCACTCTGGTTTAAAGATCCCAAAAGAAAGTCATCATTTACGTTGTCAAGATCTCTTCTTAAAACACGTCCAAAATCGTTTTGACTTCTAATTCTTCTAAGGTCAAAGTCTAGTCTTTCCTGATTTAGATCTTCTTGTACTTCTTCATTCGCCTGTATAATTCTTCGATCAAAGGTTTTTTGAACAAGCGTAAAAAGCTTTGAGTCTATATTTGTGTCTTGGAATACAACATCGGTAAACCGAGACGTTGGTATTAATTGAAGATCATTGGAGGCTTTCTCAAGTGCCTGCTGAAAAACTTCGGTCCTCTCAAGAAACAAAGCTCTAAAAGCATCTGAGACTTGCCTCGGAAGATTTCCAAATAACTGTTGACGAACTTGACTATTGACAGGGTCATCAAAAGTTAAGGCCACAAATCTTGGTCGACTGGACGGATCAGGATTTGCTAAAAACTCATTTGTATTTGCGACTTCATCAACATCATCAATAGACTCATCTTTTGTAAAAAAGTTATATCCAAAAGATGCACGAAGCCTACTCGGTTTTGGAAGATCAAAAATATAAGCGCTATTTGATTTTCTTGATGTTGTCATTAGATTACTTCCACATAAAACTGATTGAACTGCGGTACTTCCATAAGATTAGTAATTTGAGACAGTACGACAGGTTCAATATTTGGCTGAATAAGCCCTGCTTCAATCAACCTATTTTTAAAAGCTGGATCTATATCATCTATTTCAAAGCTATCTGGATCAATAAACATGCAGAAAACTCTCTCAAATAGTTTTGGCTCGATCATTCTCTGGCGCGTGGTTGTCGGCCCAAACAATAGACTGTCTGGACTAATCATTTTTGTAAATCTAATTATGTCTTCAGTTAGTTTTACATTTACGTCATCTGAGAGACCATTATTTGTAATTAAAACTGATTCGACGATTGGAATCGTAGGCTGATTTCCTTGGAGTCTATTTAGAAGCTCACGTGTAGCCCTGCTTCCTGCAAGATAATCATCAACATTTGCACCACCACTAATTGCTCCTACATATTCATTTACTAGCTCTAAAAATCTAGATATCTCTTCAGGTGCGAGAAGTATCTGCTCTTTTTCTCGATCAATTAGAAATGTCTCTTCGTATATTTTTAAACCAGTCATTGCCCTAAGGTATGACTTAGCTATGTGATCAAAAGCGTGATTTGTAAAGATTGATTTATCTTGAGATGTGCCGATAAAAGGAAATGTAACATCATTAAAAGCAGCAACCTTGTCATCAAATCTTCTTAAAATGAAGCTCCCTTGTATGAGAGAAGAGAAATCAACAAATCTTCTGTCATCTATGATTCTTGGGCTTTCTGTAGTGTTGCCGTCATTATCAAGCTGTGTCACTCTTATGTCTTGACCTACATTAACAGCAGGGCTTAACCCTTTGAAGAAAAGCCTAAGATCAAAATCAAATTCTTTTGGCTTGAATGTAATTCTAAACTGTTCGTTTCCGTCTCTTTCACGACCAGGAGGTGACTCACCAAATCTAAGCATTGTATTATTTAATAAAATATCATGCCGGTGGACTTTTACTCTAACTTTTGTTCTTCGATGAGATGGGTTATTTGAAAGAAGATTATAATCTAGGACAGATCTACTAAAACCATCTGGAATTCCTACAGCCAAAATCTTTAGGTTATCTCCAAAGCCCTCTCTGAACATCTCATCTGTGCGTCCAAAAGATAAAATCGCATTTTCCGCATCTTTAGACTGTAAAAACGGATCAAATAGTTGATTGTTTTGCAAGCGCGAAGTCACTTCTTCATACTTGTTTCTTGCTAAAGCCTGTTGAGATGGATCAACAATTGAAACCAATTTTCCTTTTTGCTGCTGTATTAATCTACCTGAAGGTGAATCCGATCGAAGTGCACCAATAAAATCTGATGTGTTGTCTGAGGTAAATCTCACAATGCTTCTCATAAGATCAACACCATCGATCAACAGCTTTCGATCAGCTCTTAAATCACTTAGAACTTGAGAAATAAATGCCTTGTTTGTTTCGGAAAAATTATCAATTGCAGCATCACCTTCATTTCTAAGGGAAATTAGGTCTTCGTTGAATTTTTCTAGCTGTTGGCGATCTTTTGTTTTGATCCAAACATATCTGCCATAATAATCTTCCTGGTTTAGTCGGTCTCTACGAGAAGGATGAGTAGCCTCGTTAAAAGTAACAGTAGTTAAAACACGAGAAATGATTGAAAAGCACTGCAATACAAATGATCCGATCACACTAGTGTCTACTTTTGAATACTTCATGTGGTTTCTTTGGGTGGCATTGTCAAATTCGAAATATTCGCTTCTCTGTCTAGCAGCGGCATCAATATCGTCTAGTATATTGACAATGTCTTTAAATATTGAATCTCGACGACCGGCTGTTACAGCACGTAAAAGACTTGTCATAATGGTGTTGCCTTTTATTTTTGCCTGATTATTGCTTCCTTCTGGGACATGTAGAGTATTTGAGTCTCGAACGTTCCAGTAACCATCGTCTCCTGCATGATATCTTACGAGTTCCTGGTCGTCTTCCTCAGTTGCAGCAAGTGCAGAAAGCATATTATTAAATCTTCCATAATAGACACCGCTGAATCTTCCATCTATATTGGTGTATCTACTAGGATCAATATACCGTTCTCCGCGAGGTTGAAAAAATCCATCATAGTGTTCAAATCTTGTCGTTAAATAGTTAGCTATTTGGCGTTCGATATCGTCTTTAAGTTTTACGTTTGGACTTTCGATGGGGTCGACTTCGGCTAGCAAAGGAACAATATTGGGACCGGGTCTAAGGACTGTATTCGCATAGTACCCATTATTTCCACCGATCTTGCAAAGTAAGAGATTTACTAAATCGATCATTGGAATAATAGTTCTTGTCCGGGCAGAGTCACCATTGTCCGCATTCGTCTCAGGAAACTTGCCTTCAGTATCAAGATTTTTCGTACACTCACTTAGCAATGCAAGATCTAAAAAGTCACCGTCGTTATAGCCTTCAGGAGAAAGAACAGGATTTAGACGGGTCAAACAAGAAGAAAACGACTCGAGGATTCTTTTAAAGATGGATTCAGGATCTAAGTCTGGATTATTTAGTGATAATAGTGTATCGATAGCTTGAGATATATCGTTCAGGCCTCCAACATTTCCTACTGTATCTTCAAGCGCGTTGAAATCAAACTGCTCCCCTTCACCAGTATTTAGAATCGAATCAACAAGAGTTTCTTTTAGATTTAGTATCTGCACATCTCTCGGTGTTTCAGATAAGTTAGGATCGAACAGAGGTGTTGGACGAGTTCCTTGGTTGGTCTCAGGAGGATCTGCTTTTGTTGCCTTAGCTATATTGATATTATCAAAAGATAGGTTTCTAGGATATTCCAATATATTTGTTTCGCTTCTTCCTGTTGGAAAACCTGATAGTATAGACTGTGATGGATTCCCTGCGAATCCTAGCCCTTCATACTCAGGACTGTTCATTCCAGAAGATATTGACACATCTCTTAAAGCAGTTGACAATAACATTGAGATCGCTTTTGGGTCATCTCCAAGAATGGTTCCTAGCTCTTCATCTGTTGAATAAAACCCTAGGCTGTTACCGATTACAGAAACATCACCTGTTCTATTTAATTGCCAATTAGAAAGTCCTAAACGACCTGAGTGATATGCTCTTACAAAATCTGGATCATCCAGCACAAGCTCAGGAAAGAAAACTTTTCCAAATCCCTGGTTTCTACCTAGACGTGTCGGACTAAACCTAAACGAAAAAGGTGATGCATCAATCCCGGGTCTTGTCGATACAACTCTTGAGATATAGCTAGGCCCACCTTCAATTAGAAGACCCTGAATATCTCTCATAATATAGTACAAGAGTTTTGTATTGCTGCTTCTATCAATCAAATCAGATGTAAAACCATGATTTTGAGACATGATTTCTGTAAAGCTTGGTGCTTCAGTGATTGTGCTGTTGACTAAGCTTGGATTATTTCTTGTGTTCCGCTGGTCTCTAATGTTTTGCATAACAGCTTGGATTTCATCTTCTCTTGCACGCAAATCAAAAGAGTTTAAAAACCCATAAAAAGTATCATGAATTGCACGATATAAGATGAAGTCATTTTGAGCGGCTTTCATCTCATCGACCATTTCAGCTTTTAGCTGCTCAACGATCTTGGCAGTTGCGCTGTTTGGATCTTTTGATAGATCTTCAAGAAGAGCATAGAGCTGTTGGATTCTAATTCGTCGAGCGTTAACTTGAACATCAAATAGCTTTCCACCCCTAGACGTAACTGGTGGATTTGAGTTATTAAACATGGGCAGATAGTCAAAAACAGTGACTATCTCAGGTGTTCTGACTGAAACACCTCTTTCATGTGCTGGGTGATCTACACCGTCAATATCAAGAGGAGTGCCGCTGGCAGGCTCAGGAGGAGCATCGACAATCTGGTCTCCAGCTTCTTCTTCAGCGCGACGTCTTTCTTCTAAAACCCTGGGGTCTATCTGTGCGTCTCTTCCCTCTTCGGGAGGTGGTCGCCTTGCCATTTACAGTCTCCAGCCTCCAAGACCATTAATAGATGATAGAGCATCGTTAACTTGTGTTGTTATTCTTCTTGGTCTTTCTTCAACAACAGCATCAAAACTTTTTTGATTTTGCAAAGATCTTTCTGCAGAAATTGCCTTATTGTTTTTTTGCTGTTTTAAATTTTCATCATCAAATTTCTTTTGAACTTTTGTCTTAAATCCTTGCGGCTCTTTTGTACCGTTTTTTGTCACAACTTTACTCGAAATATTTGCCTTGATAATCTTTGAAGATATAGGTGGTACAGGTGGATCGATCACACCTAAATTTGCCCTTATGTTCTCGAAGGGAGATTTTGAAATCTGGGGCTGATCAGGCGTAGGAATCGGAGATGAAGGATTTACAACATTTAAATTAGTATTGAGAATCCCCTGCTGCGGTGAGAATTTAGGATTAGATGATTTTTGATTTTGCACAAGAACATTGCTTTGTTGATTTGATTGAACTTGTAACTGCTCACCTCTGAGGGCGGGAGCAACGTTGGCCTGAATCTGATTCTTAGGCGTTGGAGCTACTTTTTCAGCGGGAGACTGGGACTGTTGAGCCTTTCTAATTGGGACCCTATTCACATATACGGGTGGGTTTCCAAACTTAAACTGCTTCATACAAGAACCTCACGAGAAATGTTTATCGATTGAGAAGTCTGTCCCTGGCTCATATTTCCATCAAAAAACACTGGGATAATTCTGTAAAATCTTAATACTTTCACTGTGTCATTAACAGCATCAAGAACTGTAGAACCAAAAGTAACTATTCTATTATCATCAATATCTTTGGACGTAAATGATTCGATAATATCTTCAGATTGAAAATTCTTCCTAGCATCATTGGGAATTCGTGGTTGAGTACTCACTCTTTCAGCGATCTTTTTATTTTTTGAGTCATAAAATTCATCTACGATCTCTAGGTTAAACTCACTGATGTTTGTTGTTCCTCGTAAAGACCAATTGAATATTGTTGAAGGAGCAGGCGTTTTTAGAATCTCAGGAATTATAGAAAGCTGTCGAGAAGAATTTGCCAGTTGGATTGTCTCAGTTTCTGAGGGTATGAAAACTCTTTCGGAGACTTCTCCTAACTCAAACTCAGAAAGCGATGTAAAGAAGTCAAGAAGCCTTTTTGGGTTAGTGTTTTCATTTTTAACCAAACCTAATTCAAAAAACTTACCAGATTTTGTTGGGGGAAGTGTACCTCTTCTCAAAGCCAGTGGGTGTAAATTTTTGGCAGGAAAAGAAATGTAAGAGTTATTGTTGTCAACCACCGGAATTGTAGTCTCAAGAATTTGCTCAATGTCTCTCAGCAAAGTAATAACAATGTATCTGTATAAGTTTTCACCCTGGGCAGAATCATCATTAAACCTAACAGACTTTAAAGTTGTAACTTTATCACCCGTATCATTATTGACAAAACCTGCAAAATTATTATCTGACGATAAAAAGATATTCTCTTCACCTGTTGACAAGTTTAGCCTTACGACTTTATACGCAATTGAATTTTGAAGACTGCTTCTATTAGCATCAACATCTTTGTCAAAATTTGTCTTGAGACCACGATCCTGCAAGTCTCTGATAACTGAATCGATTGTACCTTCCGGAATTTGTGTGCGTATATCAATGGAGATAATGCTTCCACCTTGCTTTACAACTGAAGCTGACGTTTGCAATCCTGATACCTTTACGGTTCTCAGATCCAAGTAGGTTGTGATCGTAGTGTCAAACGAAGTAATAGAAGAACCTGCCATTGACACAATCTCACACGCATATTCATACGTCATCTCACTGACGACTGTATTATCCAAAAATGATGCTATTGCTTCAGCTTCACCGCCAAATATTCCATTTGCTCTAGGACTATCAAGTCTTGAAAATGATAATTCTCCATCGGTTACGTTTCTTCGAACAATGTTCACATAGTGATCTTTTGGAATGTCGTGAACTTGTACTAAAATTCCGCCTTCGGAAACATGGGAAACGATGTCAACTTTATCTTTTGTTTCTTGCGGGAGACCGACACCAATCAAATTCTGATCTGAAAATCCAAACTTTTTTGAATTCTTTGGAAATGCCAAAACTTCTAAATCTTGGCCAGTTAAAACTGACGTGTGTTGGATCGGGTCTGTTGTTGTGTCAAAGAATCGATTACCTGGCGCTCCTTCAAAACCGAACGGTACAGCTCTATACTCGTAAGCTAGAAATGCGTCCAGAGATCCGGGCTCTTGATTCTTAAGGTCTTCAAAAGTGTCACCTGTGTCAATAAACTGGTATACAATATCTTCGCCGATCTTCGATCCTAACTGGTCGTTAAAGTTTATTTCTCTAACAATTTTTCTGGGATCGTTTGACCCTGCAAGCTTTCGTGTTATCTTCACCCCTTGAATATTTGTTCGAGGTGGTTTAATAACTGTAATCAGAAAAGAGTTAAAAGAAGATGGTGCAGCACTTATCTTAACAACATCGTTAGGAATGAAGTACCTATTCTTGTCCCCGATATAATCGAGCTTCTTTTGAATGCTTAGCCCAGGAATATTAGCGCCTTTGCTTGAGACTGCTGAGACAATTAGCATCACGTTGCCAGATCCTGCATCAAGCTCTTTCTTTCTAACTGTGAAGTAAACCATCATCTCTTGCAAGAGACCGTTTTGGTCGATCACTTGACTAGCATTTATTGATTCTCTTGCTACGCGTACATTGTTAACGTAGATCTTAATATCAAAACTATTGATCTTAGCGTAGTCCGTATTGGTCTGCGTGATTCTAAACTGGGTCGTATTAAGACCGAATTTAATCTGGTAGTCTACAACATCTCCGTCAATCGAATCATGTCTCACATTAATGATATTTGACACAGATATGTTGTCAAAAGTGTATAGCTCAGACTTGGCAGGAATAGCCTGGTCAATATCGTATATTACGCTTTTTCCAACGATAAATGACATTACTCAACCACCATCGTAAATAAGTTAACAAAAGTTTGTGATCCGTTCTGATCCGTCGGATAATTCTTTCCGATGAAGTAGACTCTCTTAACAGGACGGTCGGGATCATCAGTCACAAACTCACCGAAATCAACTACTGAAAGTCGGGAGAGAAAGTTCTGATTCACATCGAGGACTTGCATAACAATATTGTTCGCTCTTGATGTGTTGATGAAGTTGATATCTTCAACCGGTAAATATCTCAGCTCTCTGGTCAACTCATCAAAAGTTGTGATTGGAGCTTGTTGATTATTCGGGTATTGGAACATCAAAGAACCTTGAGGGTCGCCAGGGGTAGGACTATTTCTAGGAGGCAAGTATTGAAAGTTTGCCAAGTGAGAAAGTCGCCGATCTTGGTAGTGACTCTCAGCTTGCTCAACTCTTATCGGATTTTGAGTAGAGACAATACGATCAACATTTCCGTCATTTATCTCGAAATCAATTCGATCTCTATCGATGGTGAACTCAAGATCTTCGAGGACCTGGTCGATTGTACCGATCGTCTGCAACCTATTGAAGTTCTGGAATCCTTCAGTGATGATGTTAGATATCAGACTATCGAAATTAGACCCAGAAAGTATCGTACGGTTCTCGAGGTTGTTTCCAGAATACCGTGTATATCTACCGTTTAGTAAACTACCGGTTGTGATAGAAGGTAGATCGTACGCACTCACGTTTCCAAAGGGATCTGCTTCCATCGTGATCACATCGGTTGGATGTGCTGCCGGAGCTTCCAGCATTAGTAGTTGCTGCATGTCAAATGTACCTGATGCTAGGTCGGAGCGATAGAATGCCTCACCATCTGAGAAGGTGGCAAAATCAATCTTGAATTCGCCACTAGCTAACTGTCTCCGACCTTCATCGGTTATAACTGTGTCGACAAATCGCTGTTTTTTATTTAGAATTCCGGACATACTGTATCACATTTTACCACGCAGGTACTCAGGAATAAATATTTAGAAATGTCGTTTATTGGGCAAGTTTATCTTTGATGCTAGGTGTAAATTTTTGACCAAAAAGCAAGTTCTTATTTTTTTCAATTTTTTCTGGCGTCCATTCCCACCATTTTAAATTTAAAAGAAAGTCAATATCATCATCAGGAAAACGATTTTTTATGAGCTTTGCTGGATTACCACCTACAATTGAATAGGCAGGAACATCTTTTGCCACAACAGCGTCTGCTGCAATTATAGCCCCATCACCAATTGTTATACCAGACATAATTGTTGCACCGAAACCTATCCAGACATCATTTCCTATAGTTACATTTCCGTTAGATGTAATACTATCTTTTTTAATATCACTATGCAGCCAAGTTGATACTCGATCGTGACGATGATTTCCCCCTAAAAATATTTTACACCCTGCTGAGATCGAACAATACTTTCCGATAGTGAGATTAGATCTCTCGCTTGTATTGTCTAATGACTCCCAAAAAAAGATCATAGAGTTTGAGACTGAAAATGTTCCCGTTATTTTAGTAAAATCACCGACGCTTACTTTTTTTCGACCGAGATCTTGGTTAAGTTTTTTCCAGTCTCTAAGCTCGTAAATAATCATTTAATTAGACTTTCAATTAGGTGGGCATACCCCTTGATATTCTTAGGATTTTTCGAAGAGTAATTCCAGACTGTTTTCTTTGAAATCTCGTCGTATTCTTTTGAACGCGATTCATGAGTTTCAATTGCTTTTTGAAGAGCTTTAGCGCCCTTTTTGATTTCAAAGTCTGGATAATAATACCCAGCATCTTTAATCATAGGAGAATTATGAACAAGAGGTATCCCTAAATGTAACGCCTCTAAGTAAACGTAATTTAATTCACAAAAATGCTGGTGGGAAACTATTAAACCGCAGTGATTAACAAAGATGTCAGAAAACTTTTTTCTCTTCTCAAAAGTTAACTTACCATCTTTAACAATTTCTAAGCGCCCAAAAATATTATTAGCGATTGTTTTTTGTACTAGTTTTTCTCCTCCGAAAACAAAGCAATGATCGATTAAATCAGACTGCTTCTTAAAAACTTCATTACAAATCATCGCAGGTATCGTAGGTGTTTTTAAGATATTGACGCTTGGTTCAAGAATAGCCACATTTTTAATGTCTGAATTTATCTTTCCTGTGTTTTTAATATCGCTTTCTAATAATGTAGGATCCCAGACATATGGGCAAATTTTTACCCTATCTGTCTCAAAAAAAGAAGATATAAAATCTTTGCTATACATAAAATGAGGTGAGATCCACACTTCGTCTCTCTTCCCCTCTATGTCGAAAAACATATCACTAAATACCATTCTTTCTGTTGCAGTAAAATAAAGACTTCCATAACAAATATGAACAATCTTAGTCTCGGGAGAGAACTTTCTAGCATTGTTAAAATCTTTTTTAGAAAGCGCAAATCCTACTTCTAGAATCACATCAAAAGATGGTGCAGATTTAAATGTCTCATTATTTAGAAAAACTACGTTTGTTCCAATCGAATTAAGAATTTTGCTTTCAAATTCAGAATCTTCATTAATTGTCTTGCAAACTAAAACGGATTCAATGCCTGGTATTTTTTCCAATATTCCGTGCAAGGTTAGCAAGTTTTGAAAAAGCCCGTTAGACCATATTTTAGTCAACGTGCTAATCTCACACGTGATTCCTACTTTCACTTGAAAGTTCCTTCAATTAAGTCAATATACCCTTTTATATTTTCAGGATTCTCAGGTGAGTACTTCCAGATGTATTTTTCACCTTTTTTCTTGTATTCATCCAAGTTATTATCATGATTTTCAATAGCGTTACTTAAGGCATTTACTGCGCCTTGAATGTCAAAATCTTCATAATAATACCCAGCGTCTTTAAAATCCTTGCTATTGTGAATTATAGGATAACCTAAATAAAGAGCTTCTAGAGTCAAGTAATTTAAAGAATTGAAGTGATGGTGAGACACGATAATATCCACGTAATTAGATAGACAGTGACATAAGCTACGTCTATCTTCAAAAGATATTTTTCCGCCTTGAGAGATGTTTAGTCCTGAAAACAAGTCTACAACTTGCTTACTTTTTCTGATTGTGTCTGTTCCAAATATCCATGCGGAATCGAAATCTAGATTTTTATTATAAGCTTCTTCGCAGATCATGACAGGAATTAAGCAAGATTTTACGATCTGCAAATTAGGCTCGAAAACACCGATTGATTTCTTGTCACCAGGAGAATACCTAGGATCTTTTTTTGATTTTTTAATCTCGTTCTCAATAAATTTAGTTGACCAAATATAAGGGCAAACCTTAACTACGTCTGTTTTATATTTTGTTTTTAGATACTGGTCGCCAAACTGAAAGTGGGGTGAGATCCATATTTCTTTTATGGAATCATTAGAGGCGGGTACTATTTCTCTTGTGCACCCTTGATTAGTCACTGACTCTAGATCCCACATAAGCTCATTGCCATATTTGACAGAAACTGCATTATCTGTAAGCTGATGTCTGTATTTCTCATTGCCTCCCTGGAAACTGAAACCTATTTCGAGAACTAGGTCAAAACGCTCGCCTGCTCGAGCACTATCCCACACAACTTTCCATTTGATTCCCTTTAAGTTCTTTGAAGTCTTTAGTTTTTCATTTCGGTCAGTTAAAAACCAAACATCATATCCTTGTTTTTCAAGAAGCCTATAAAGAGTTATCGCGTTTTGTCCTAATCCATTTGACCAAAAGTTGAGAAGCTTTTTAGCGGGAAGAGTTATTCCAATCTTTTTCATTTATTTACTCCCGAAAGCGCAATCATAAATATTACCCGCATAAAAAAAGAGGGCCGATCCGAAGATCGACCCTCTCAGGTTTCAAAAGAAACCAGTAATCAATACTAGCCGAAGCTAATATTAGTTACCAAGACCTCTAACCACAACGCGGTGAATACCTTCACCAACTGTTGCAACACCTGGGTTAGAAGCGTTCTCAAGTGTGACACCTGTGATGAGACCGGTGATGGCATCGATTGCAACTGTGTAGTCAACATCTCTCTCACCAACAAGACCGTTGATGATAACCATTTCGGAACCAGCAACGATGTCTTTACCACCTGTGAATACAGCAACCATTGAGATAGCAACTGGACCTGCACCTACTTGATTGTAGTCAGTTCCGTAGTGGAACATCTGTGCTGCGTGTGCTTCAGCCATGTCACCTGCTGCGCGTGCGGATTCTTCTGCTGCGAGACGTGTCTCAAGAGAGCTGTCAGCTGCTGCACGAGCGCCTTCTTCTGCTGCGAGACGTGTCTCAAGGGAAGCTTCAGCTGCGTCAGATGCTGCTTCGTTAGCGTCAACGTCTGCTTGGATAGCTGCCATGACTACGTC
>Ga0255772_10000034_pt1 | contig 111829 bp, 100 predicted proteins | sample 071ome_34_FD_179970 | JGI IMG/M metagenome (GOLD analysis project Ga0255772, IMG submission 179970) | Coastal salt marsh microbial communities from the Groves Creek Marsh, Skidaway Island, Georgia - 071411BT metaG (version 2) | ecosystem: Environmental > Aquatic > Marine > Intertidal zone >...
ATCATTGTTAACTGTTACATTGTTTTCAACAGTTAAATCACTGTTCATTATTACTGCTGGAGTAAAGGATATTGCCGAACTATCACCTGTATCGATTATGTTTCCTGTAAATGTAAAGTTACCTACAGAAGCAGCGGATGCTCCGCCAGTAAATACACCACCAGTTGTAAATGCAGTAAAGCCTGTTCCGTTTACAGGTGTAGTTAATGTTGAATCTGAATAAAGTGCAAATGTTCCACTTGTTAAAACATCTGCAAAATAATCATTACCGTTAAGTTCTGTCATACCACCGACAGATGAAAATGTTACCGGTTGTCCTTCATATAATCCATGATCACCAAAGGAAGTAATTACTACCGGGTTGGCCTGTGTTGCACCATTGACCACTCCTGATACGCCTGCTACTGAATCGTCTCCTGCAGACCATTGTGATCCATTCCATTTTAAAACTTGATTAAGTGCCGGCGACATTGCTGAATCAACATCTGATAAACTCTTAATGCTTTGAGAAGTTATAGCAGTTAAGTATCCTGACAACGCATGATTACCCCAACTGTATGCTGAATCCCATTGAGAAGAATTTGCTGTTGCAGTTGTTAGTGCTGTTGTTGTTGCGTAATCTGCTAGTGTAGTTGTTAGTGCTGTTGATGTAACGCCATCAGTAATTCCATATCCGCCTAGTGTTGTTGGTGTTCCTGTTAGTGATGAAAATGCACCATCAAATGTACTTGCATCAGTAATTCCATAACCTGCTAGTGTAGTCGGAGTGTTTGATAATGAACTCCATTCGCCATCAAATCCTTGTGGTGCGTCTTCAAATGTAAATGTTCCAGAACCGTTTGTAGTGAGTATCTGCCCATTTGTGCCATCACTGATACCTAAATCTAAAATCGAAGTAACTAAAGATTCTAATCCACTTACTGGCTGAACCCATTGATTAGAACTTCCATCACTAGTATAAACATACAGTCTGGCGTTAGATGTGTTAAACCAAATTGTACCTGTTTCAGGAGCACTTGGTGATGTATCACCTAATTCTATACTACCACTGCCGCCACCAACTCCTGCTAATTCTGCTTTTGCAAGAAATGCAGCATTTGAAACGTTCGATAAATCCACTTTAACAAGCGGCATTCCTCCAACATCTTCGGCGTTAAAAACTCTTAGTGTATTATTTGTTTGATCGTAAAAAATCTCGCCTTTGGCGCCGGTTTTTCTGTCAAGAAAATCAGCATCTCTAGGCGATATTCGTAAGTTATTAATAATCGGTAATCTAGCCATTCTGTATTTGCACCATATTTGTTACATAGTATTTATCTAATGCCATATCTTTCACTATCACGCTTACAGCGCCTATAAATATGCATATGAAACTCTTAAAAGACATTGGAATATTCGAGAGCGCAGTAACTGACGAAACCTGTGATAAATTGATTGAATATTATGATCAACTAACAGATTTAGGTATGTCACATACTAGAATTAGCACTAACGATTCTCCCGGGCACCTAAAAAAGGACTCTGCTGCATTTTTATTCGAACCTCCAGCACTTAATCTTTCCACAGAAAACCCTGCGGTTAGGGACAGTGTCCAGCAAATTATTTATTGTTGGGAACAATATATAGATCATTACAGTGTATTATCATCTGTCGATCCACACAGAATTTACTATATGAAACTGCAAAAAACCCTACCAGGAGAAGGTTATCATGTATGGCATTACGAATCTGATAACCGAGAACGTTCAGGTAGAGTTGCTGCGTGGGGGTTATATCTTAACACTGTCGATGAGGGAGGAGAAACCGAATGGCTTTATCAGTCTGTAAGGGTTCCTGCTACAAAAGGTACATTAGCAATTTGGCCAGCCGGTTATACTCATACACATAGAGGTAATCCACCTCTAAGTGGTGAAAAGTATTTGTTAACAGGTTGGATCGAATACTAATGAACAAAATTAAACTTTTTCCTATAGAATTATTCGAATTTAAAAAAGAATTTGATTTTGATCAAATTATAGTAGACTGCGAAAAATATGCTGATTTGATTAAACATTCTGATGTTATTTCATCAATGAGAAATCTACACGATAAGCCTGAATTGAAAGAATTATTTGATTGGTTTAGACAGTGTTTAGATGAAATTAGATTGAAGCAAAAATATGACTGCGATAGTTTTGAAATAACAAGTAGTTGGTTTAACAGATCATTACCTCAATCTCAAATGTCATTGAATTTGCATAGACATAGTATGAGTTTCTTTAGTGCAGTTTTTTATCTTACTGAAGGATCTCCTACAGTGTTTGAAGATCCGGTAATACATCGTACACAAGCACAACTTGAAGTTTTAAGAGAACTAGATAAAGATTCAAGCCCGCATCAAAGTATAGAAGCAGAACCAGGAAAGTTAATTATTTTTCCTAGTTGGCTTTTTCACTTTAGTGCTCCACACATAGGCGATAAAGATCGTTACGTTATTAGTTTTAATACTATGCCGCAGGGGCTTGTAAATTATAAATTAGCAACAGATAGCGTTGCCTCTATTAAAATATTGAATAAGGATAAAGGATGGTAAAAGACCTAATTGTGTTAGGCGGCGGCAATGCTGGTCTTATGACAGCATTATACCTTAAAGAAAGTATTCCTAATCTTAACCTAACTGTAATTAAATCATCCAAGATTGGAACTATCGGTGTTGGCGAAGGATCTACTGAACATTGGAAAATGTTTGCTTCTGCAACTAGAATTTCAATCGTAGATATGATAAGAGAGTGCGGTGCTACATTTAAGATAGGAATTAAGTTTGAAAATTGGCATGGTGATGGAACTAGTTACTATCATAGTTTGCCTGAAGCTCTAGTAGACACAGATAGTTATACAGGTATTCCGTATGCTATGCTTAAACTTATTGCAGATGGTACAGGCACAGAAAATCTGCACTGGCAATTGCCTATGGACGGATATATTAGAGAACCGTTAGATCAATACTATCAGTTTCATTTTGACAGCGAAAAATTAAACACGTATCTTCTAAAAAAGTGTGATGAAAGAGATATTAAAGTTGTTGATGCTGAGATCAATAATTGTGTATTAGATAACGAAGGGTTTATTTCCTCTATAGTCGATGACAATGGGCTATCATATTCAGCAGATTTCTTTATAGACAGCAGTGGATTTAAAAGAGTACTTGCATCAAGACTTGGAGCAGAATGGGTTGATTGGTCAGAGTACTTACCTACAAACAGTGCGTTGGCTTTTCAAACACCATACGAAGAAAATATTCCTCCATATACACTATCTCGTTCTATGAATGCTGGATGGATGTGGAGAGCTCCTGTACAGGATAGATTCGGTAACGGATATGTTTATGATGATAGATTTATTTCAGAAGAAAATGCATTAAAAGAAGTACAACAATACTTTGATTTTCCTTTAAACATAGGACGTAGAATCAAATACACTTCAGGAAAAGTAAACAAAGCATGGATTAAAAATTGTGTTTGTATTGGATTAAGCAGTAACTTTGTTGAACCGTTAGAAGCAAGTAGCATATCAACTACTATACAACAGAGTAGACTACTAGCAAGTTCTCTTTGGAATTGGAATAGATCAGATCAAGGAACAATTAACAAATATAATGAAATTGTTGATGACATGATGTTTAATATTTTAGACTTTATACAATTACATTATTATACTCAAAGACAAGACACTAAGTTTTGGAAATGGTGTAAGAATGAAATGAAGATTACAGATTTTAATAAAGAGAATTTATCAAACTTTAAAAATAATTTTATTAGTCAAACATTATTACCAGAAGACGGAACGTTCGGAACCTATAGAATTTATGATTGTTTAAATTGGATTCAAGTAATGCACGGGTTGCGTATGTTTAATATAGAAAATATCAAGAAGATATATAATAGTCATACCCATTTAAAAAATATAGAATTAGAATTTTTGCAATTGCCAAGTCAACCAGATGAAACATGGATTACTTGTCGTGATGCTGTAAATTTAGTCAAGAACAGTGTAACGGAAATTAAGTTATGATTAGATCATTATGTGTACTAGGTGGAGGAACTGCTGGATTAATTTCTGCATTAATGATGCGTAAAGCATATCCTACTTTAAAAATTACAATATTAGAATCGTCTAAGATAGGTATTATTGGTGTAGGTGAAGGCAGTACAGAACACTGGAAACCTTTTATGGAATATATCGATGTTGATGTTCCTACAATTGTAAGAGAGTGCGGAAGTACATTTAAAATAGGTATTAAATTTACAAACTGGAACGGCGACGGAAAATCTTATTGGCATAGTTTAACAGAACAGTATAACACTTTACATCAAGATAACGATGCCCCATTAAGTTGGTTTAGATACACAGGCGAGAATTGGGATCCTGAAGAAACTGCTTGGGATTTATCAAGAAATAGCAAACATCCTGAGCCTTTCCATGAAATTATTTCTCAATATCATTTTGATACATTTAAATTAAACAAATTTTTTCATAAGTTATGTGCAGAAAGAAACATAGAAGTTATTGACACAGATATATCTGATGTAATCGTTGATAAAGATGGCTATGCTGATTACTTAATAGATGAACACGGTAAACAATATAAAGCAGACTTTTACATTGATAGTAGCGGCTTCAGAAGAATTATAAGCAGTAAATTAGGTGCTAAATGGGTTGATAAACAAAAACAATTACCAATGAATAGTGCTATTGCATTTCCAACAGGTTACACTGAAAACATTCCTTCCTATACTGAAGCAACAGCATTAAGTAGTGGATGGGTATGGAGAATTCCAACACAAGAACGATATGGAAATGGTTATGTTTTTTGTGACAACTTTATCAATGAAACACAAGCATACGATGAAGTTTCAAAGCATTATAAAGAAAATTTAAAAATTACTCAAGAATTAGAAATAGGTAGAAAAGTAAAATTTAGTGCAGGATATTTAGATAAATTCTGGATTAAAAACTGTTTAACAGTTGGGCTATCAGGTATGTTTGTTGAACCATTAGAAGCAAGTAGTATAGGTTCTACAATACAAGAAATTAGATTAGCTATTCCTAGTTTCCATTACTGGACTCGAGGAGAAACAATAACAGAAAATGTTTTTAATGATAGAATGATTAGAATAGCTGAAAATATTGTAGACTTTATTCAATTACACTATATTACTAAACGCAATGATACTGAATTCTGGAAATGGGTCAACAAAGAAATTGTTTATACAGATTTTATTAGAGAAAATTTAGAATACTTTAAAAAGAATGGTGTTAATTCACAAATGTTCGGAATAGAACCATTGTATATGTTTTCTTATCTAAATTGGAGTCAAGTAATGCACGGTCTATCATTATTTGATTATGATGCTCGCAAGAAGTATTGGGAAGAATTTTGGAGTAAAGAACATTCAGAAAATTTGGATAATTTATTTAAACACGGCAATGCAGTAGATATGAGTACTGTTCGAACACATAGAGAAGCATTAAATATTTTAAAAGAAAGATATTTGGAAGTACGTTATGAATTATAATGCAGTGATTTTAGGTGGCGGTTCCGCTGGCTGGTTAACAGCACTATGGGTTAAGAAATTTTGGCCTAATCTCAAAATTGCTATCGTTGAAAATCCTAAGAAACCTCCTATTATTGCAGGAGAAAGTGGAACGACTACGTTTGTAGATCTATTAAGAAAGATTGACATAGACAAAGATGATTTTGTTACAAAGGTGTTTGCTACACCTAAGTTAGGTGGAAAATTTACAGACTGGAACGGTGTAGGGACAGAGTTCATACATTGTTTACAAACAGATTATGCACCTTGGTTAGATGGATGGAGCGATTATTACGATACTCCGGAGTCTCAGCCTTTACTGTTTGGTAATATGCTAAACATCATGCAACGAGAAAGAGAAAAAGATACATATCTAAAAACATTAATAGCAAATAATGTTCCTTTGTCAGATGCATTCTATGCAAATCAATTTATAAAAAATAATAAAGTTCCTTTCGGTTCTAGTACACACAACCTGCCTGTTATTCCTATGTGGCATTTTGAAAGTAGATCAGCTGCTGCTTATTTTAAAGAAATAGGACTATCAAGAGGAATAGAACTTATCGAAGGAGAGTTTCAAAGTGCAAAATTAAAAACTGACGGAAACTGTGAATCAATCTTACTAGATGAAAATAGAGAAATAACAGCAGATTGGTTTTTTGATTGTAGTGGTTTTGCTAGATTACTTTTAGAAAAAACCATGAAGGAACCTATTTTAGATTATACAGATTACTTTCCAGCTAGAGCAGTAGTTGCCTGGTGGGACGATCCTTGTTACTGTGTTACAACAAATGCTATTGCAATGAAGTATGGCTGGAGTTGGAACATTAATCTAAGACATAGAAGCGGAAACGGTTATCTATATGATCCAGATCATTTAACATTAGATCAAGCAATACAAGAAGCGGAAAAACGATTTGATAAAAAAATAGAACCTATAGCAAACTTTAGTTTTCAACCTGGAATGATGAGAAACACTTGGAAAAACAACGTCATAGCTATTGGTTTGAGCAACGGATTTTTAGAGCCGTTAGAAGCAAACGGGGTTGCTGTTATTATAGAAAGCCTATATGCACTACAAGATCATTGGCACCCTGAAAGAAAAGGATATGTATCTAACAGATTTAATGACAGAGTTTGGTCAGTGAGTGAAGATATTAAAGATTTCTTAGCGTTACATTATAGAGGAAAACGCAAAGACACTGAGTTTTGGCAAAGTCATCAAAACGATGAATTTAGAATTCCGGAAACTTTAAGATTAAAATTAGAGGACTGGAAACAATGGTATTTGCACGGAGGTGCAGAACCACTTTATAACGGGTATAGTCCAACAGCATGGCTGATGGTATTACAAGCACTACAGGTATATGATCATAGCATACTTTCAGCTAGATACGAAAAACTGCTAACAATATCCTCAAATGTGCTAAATAATAATATACAACGTTACAAACAGCTTGTTGCTCCATTTTTAACCATTGAGCAATGGGTGGATAATTATGCTAAATAGTATGCAAGGAGTTAATTGTAATGAAAACTTATAAGATTATTTTAAGAGTGGCACACGGAGTACTCGAAGTTAGAGAAGACACTTGTCAGGCAAGAAACGCTGAAGAAGCACAAAAAATCTTCGAAGAAAGACACGGTGTAGAACTAATTGTTGCTGGTCCTTTGCCAGTTAGCAATTAACGATCAAACCCCATTTCTTTTCTAGCAGATTCAAGCTCGTCTTTAATAGCTTGATTAACAAATTCCGAAGGTAAACCTAAACAAGGCCTAGTATCCCATTTTAAATGTGCATACGGGCCTTTTTCATCTACATACTGTAAAAATGCCTGTATTACTTTTTGTCCAGTATACGGCTCTCTCCAATGTTCGTGTCTACGACCACTGTAGATAACTATGTCTCCAACATCTAAGATTATTTCGTGAATGTTGCCTTCTTCATTTTTAATGTATAACGGCCAGTCTTGATCTTCTTTTGTAATAGAAACACTTACAGATATTTCAGAACTGCTACGATCAAAGTGCTTTCCTAGTTCAGATCCGTTGTAATATATGCGAGCATAACTGTAAACAGGTACTAATTTCTTTCCTACTTTTTCACTTACTAATGGTGTAAGTTTTAGCATTAATGCTTCAAACATTAAAGGAGCATATCTTGCAAATGTATTTTCACACATATCTGATAAGTTTGCACCAGGATATAATACTTGACATACATCGTTTTGCATTTCATATTCTAATGCCATAAACTCGCAAAGCTCTTTGCTTACGGCATTTTTAACAATAATATAATCTTCTTTCATCATACTAACGGAATCATACTCATGTTACCAAAAGGTCTTTCTACATAGTTTCTAATAAACTCATTATTAGGAATAGTATGTATATCAAAACCTAGTGTAGTTCTATAACCTTCGTAAGGTTCTAGTACTTCTACTTTGTGTTTTACAAATCCAGGACCAAAATATATTTGTCCGGGTTTATTTTCAATAGTCCAATTTTCAAACACTGTGTTTGTTTTTTTAGGATCTATTGATATATAGCCATGATAATCAAACTCATGTCCGTGCCAATCTAATACTTCATCGTGTTTATGATAGTTGATCCAAGATTGCAACCATAAAGGTCGATCATCGCCAAGTTCTTTTCTTACAAACTCTCTTAATTCAACATATAAAGAATACCATGCTGTACTAGGAGCAGTTAGTGTAAACACATTATACTTGTTATAGGACCATGTACTATCTTTGTCAGGAAAGACAGTTTCAAATACCTTATGTGCTTCATTAAGGCTGTGAACTATTTCGTCGTAGTTTTCTAAAATAGTTTTAGATGTTATGAGTTTGTATTCCATATGTTTCTCAAATTCATGTTAATCACCATTCTAAATTTAGAATTTCTTGCCCATGAAGAACTATGATAATACTTTCCAGGAAATATTAGTATTCTTCCTTTTTTAGGTGTTACTCTTTGCTTAACTGTAAAATTATTTTCTTTTATTCTAATAATATCATCTTGACCGCTACTGTATGTGTCGTTGGTTTCGTTAAAAATAACAGTGTCGCCATCGCTATCATTGACATAATATATTGCATTCCAGTGTTCAAAAAAACTATCTATATGCGGCATATGCCAGTCTAATTTACTTACTTTGTTAGGTAATGTTAAGTTTGCTCGCATTCTAATTAACTGATTAAAAGAAACATTGGCTTGACTTGTGATACTTAACACTAAAGGATACATTACATTGAAATGCATACTTTTAGGTTCATTATGTTCATAGAAAAAATGATTAAACCCTGCATGATTGTCTTCTTGTGTTTGAAAATCTTCATCGCCTGATACCATTGATTGATTGAATACCCAACCAAAATCCCAACCAGTCATTAAATTTAAAATGTGGTCTTGATAGTCTTTAGGTATAATATTATCAATTACAATTATATCATTAGTCATGTACTGCTACTCCATAGAAGTTTATAAACAAACTACTATCTTCTTTAGTTTCTCCGTAAAATTTTTCAATCTTATGAGGTTTTTCAGGTTCAAATATAACACATCTATTAAACACATTTTCTACTTTAATAGAAGGAACAATAGCATTTGATACTTTACTATAGAATGTTATTCCTGAATTTTCAGGAGGATTAGGATTTAAAAATATTGTTCCTGCTATATTGTACATTCTATTTAATTCAACTATTTCTGATGTATGTTTACTATCAACTAAATTAAAATCACAATGCACAAAATTAAATCTATATTTGTTAGGCACATGAACTATTAGTTTTGCAAGAATTGTATCAAACAAATTAAAGTTTATTTCGTCAAGAGTTTTTGAACGCAATCCGTAATACGCATCATTATCTTGTTCTAAATAATCTAATTTTAAAGCACTGTGTCTAACAAGTGTAGGTGCTTCAAAAAAGTCATCTATAACTTTTACAGGTTGTTTAACGTCTTTGATCATATTGCTTTAACAAAAAACACTTGTGTTAATCGGTTAGTGTCTTTACTGTTCCCAAAAAATTCTTCTGCACTGTGCCATGCTCGTGTGTCAAACATTATACATCTATTGTAGACACTCTCCATAGTTACTGTTTTTTTAAAAAGTTTTGTTTGTTCTTCTCTGTATTTTTGATATGGTTTTCTTTCTTCTTCAGTATCAGATAATACATCTTTCATAAACTTGTCTGCATATTCATCTAAATTTAGATTATCTTTATCTTCATACACAACAGTTCCACTTCCTAGTGGAGCTTCTTTGTTAAGATAAATTACTCCTGCAATATTAAGTTTTGGATCATCGTCGTGTACCCAACCTCTTCCATATGTTTCATCTACCATGTGGAATGCTGTTTGAAATTCAGAGAAAGATCTATAACCATAATCTCTAATCCAGAAAAGTAATTTTTTTCCGAACATTTCAAACAACGGTAAATTATTTTCATGAAATAACTTAGTTCTAAGACCCGGCCAACTACCTCGCTTTCCTTTAAAAAATTCTTGATCTAGTGCAAATTCTCTCCATAGATCTGGCTCGTCGTAGAAGTTATCTATAATAGTTGTTGGAAAGTAAGGATACAGATTTCTATCTTTAATTTGATTATTAGAGATATACTGACTAGAAGCCTTATCGCTTTCTATCAAACTATTAATATAATCGTTATCCATTCTTTTGACCTGCTGTAAAATTCATAGTAAGTACAATTCTTTGGTTATGCATCTTAGGACAAGTACTTGCATGAAAGTGCCAACCATTGAATACAAGAACTTTTCCTTGAAGAGGCTCGCTTTTAAATTTACGATGATACTTTTGTCCTGTTAATAAAGGTTGATCTTTCTCGTGAAAAATTACAGTATCACCATCGCTTGAATTAACATAATAACACGCTGTAAAATGTTCCTGTTCATAATCTCTATGCGGAGTATTATATTCATAAGGTAAATGAGGGAAACTATACTTTGTGTTTAACAAAAATCCTAATCTCATTCTAAGTAATGTATGTAATTCTAATCCTGCTTTTTCACAAGTTGCATTTAACAATGGCATAAAAAAATCTAAGTGAGGATTATGTTGATTATTAGGATGATATATTAAATGAGCAAAACTAGGTGTTGAATGTCTTGGATCTTGATCTAAACGATCTTCATATGTAGTATCGTTCATAAAATGCCAGTCAAACTCAATATTAGTAACTTTATTTAAAATTTCCATAGAGTAATTGTAATCAATTACATCATATATTTCAATTGGTTCAAAATCAGTCATGTTGTATCCTATAAAAATTTCTATCAATACTTCCTGTTGCATCTTCAGTTGGAAGTTTCTGCCAACAAGGAATACTCATAGACAATCGCTTTCCTTTAGGATATGCACAATGATACATTCTTGAAGGAATATATAAAACGTCTCCTGGTTTAAGTGTAACGTCTATTGCTAGTTCTAAATCATCTTCTTTAAGTTTATTGTTTAGCAAACCAGTTCTATGCATATAAGTTATTCTATTATTAAAAATTTTCCAGTGTGTTTCGCCTTCAACTTGAATAATAAAATTAGCAGGATAGTCTTCATGTATATTAAAACTTTTTGCATCTTGTAAACCAAAGTAAACATGAATAGCTGAATTTACACTGTACATACTTTCAAACATTGCAAGAAGTTCCATAGTTTTTTTACTATAGAATGCATAATCTAAATTAATTAAACCGCAACCTTCGTGTAGTTTGTCAAATAAAAATTGTTTATCTTGAACAGGCCTATTCCATATCCACGATTTATTGTATGCTGGTACTTCTATTTTAGTACCTGTAGGATCAATAACTTCAAAATTATACTGTGCTGAATTATTCATAGTCCATTCAACATCGTCCCACGTACAATATATACTAGGATCAGAAATAAGATTTTCCCAATAATGCGGAGCATCATTGATCATTAAATCTGTTTCTTTAAGAATTCTTTGGGAAATATCTGTCATCATCTGTCCTAAAATATTTAACATTCCAAGAAATAGAAATTCTATCTTCGTCGGTACTATTTCTTTCTACACCGTGCGGTAAGTTTCCAGGGAATATTAAAATTTTTCCTGTTTCTGCTTCATATCTTATTGCACTTGCACTTATTGCTGTGTGTTGCTCAATCGGTGCTCTCGAAGCAACTATAAAATCTGCATTGTAATCTTTATAAAAAATTATTCCACCTTGGTCTGGAGTTGCTTTAACATAAAAGGCTCCACTAATAAAAGAATTATCGTGGATATGAACACTATTTGTATCGCCTTTTTTATTAATATTGGCCCAAAGATTTTCAATTACAATAAATCCTGCATCTTGATTATAACCATAATCAATTATGCATCGTTGCGCTTGTTCTAATATTAAATCTTCTAAAGGTTTCATTTCAGGATAAGTTCCTGGACGGAAATCCATTGACTGCCAGCCGCCTTGATTACTTAAATATCTACCTTTTGTATCTTGTTCGTATAATTTATAAACAAGTTTTTCAATACTATCAGTATCAATATTAGTTGTTGTCCACCATACTGGAGTAGGAAAGAAATGATCAAAGTGCCACATTATCTAATAACCTCCCCAAACGTTTTAGGTGGAGATAAATGTGAAAATGCAAATGCATGACTCCATCTAAAGTCTACGTTTTCAGAAATCACTGCACTGTGACAAATATTAGCATGATACATAGTCATTTTACCTTTAATACTTGGTGCTTGTCCTTTATATTCAAACCCCCATTCTGCTAATTCTTCGTCTTTCATATTAAACCAGCTCGGTGCTCTAAAAGGTTTTTCAGCCATTGCTCTCCATTTTTCAAACATAGGATGTGTTTGATCTGTTTGAAAATCATATACACTATCCTTTAATACTCCATTATACTTATAAAGTTTTGTACTGCTATCTTTAATATCGTGATCTGTAAACCAAAGGTTAGCAACTAATCCTTCAGGGTAATCAACGTGAGGTATTCTCCAACATGAAATAGGTCGTGCTCTATCTTTGTAATAAACATTCCCCCATTCATGTATCTGTGGTTCAAATATATCAGGATTAGAATGCTGAATATAGAAATCTCTAATTAACACACATATATCTTGATAAACCCAATTAGGAAGATGTACAGTGTCAAAAGGATTAGGATCAAAATTATCAGGATGATTATTATCTTTTACAATAGGAAAACATTTAATTAACTCTTGAAAAGTTTCAAAACCTTCTTCTGTTTTAAAAGGATGATCAGCAATCCAAAACCCTATTCCGTCACCTAGGTCTGTGTATTCAGCATTTAATTCGTAAGGTTTTTTAAATTTAAAAACTTTATGAAAGTTATTTGCGTCAGGATTACAAACTTTAAAATCTATCATTTTATATTAAACGTCATTACTATTCTTTCTTCGTTGGTATTATTAGGCTGTACTCTATGCTTTAACCAACCAGGAAATATTAATACATCATTAGTTTCAACAGGCAATTCGGTATAGTTCCTTTCTCCGATAATAGGAAAAGAGGTTTTATGATATTCCAGAGGATCTCTAAATTCGATATTACCGGAGTTAGGAGGACATTTAACATAACAACTTGCTACCCAAGTAGCAAAGTTATGTTGATGTTCTAGTGTATAACCTGTTTTAAAGTGTCTATTAAACCAAGAACCTTGCACCATAGACTGTCTTTCATAGAAGTTATGGTCGTCTTTTATTTGTGTTAACCTATCCCCGAGCCAGGCTTGAAAGTCGGAGAGTTCCATCCAAGTGTGAGGTTGCAACATTTCATCATTAGAAACAGTAGATATTGCATCTCCTGCTTCTAAACTAGAATTCTGATCAACGTGTGATATTGCTTCTTCTATTCTTGGACGTAGTGATTCGTAATTAAACTCGTAACTATACTTGTAAATGAATGGCAAGAATAAATGAACACCGCCATTATTCACTGCTTCCATCGTTTTGACCCTGTTCCTCAAGCAAATCGACAGCTAATTGTATACCCATCATTGTACCTTCCATCTTTAGTACATCTTGAGACAGTTCTTGTCTTTTGCTAAAGTCAATTGATGTAATGCCGTATGGATTCAATTTAACGTTTGCAAAATCTTCTTCTAGTTTTGCGAGTTCTGCTTCTGCTGCTGTTTTTTGAATTTTTACATTCTCAATAGCACCTAACAGTTTTCCTTTTACTTTTTCCATTGTTATTATCCTCTGTGTTTATACTTAGTTAGAATTTTAGAAGCTCTTTGCAGTCTTGAAGACAGTTGGTCCGTTTCTAAAAATATAGAATTGGCTGCAAAGTTATATGCTCTTTCTTTTTGGTAATCTAACTCATCTGCATTTTCAATACTAACATCAAACGAATTATATTGCAAGTCTTTTCTTTTGATTGGTATGTATTGGCAAAGTGGAGTTCCTGCTCGAATTAACGTTTCTCCATTTAGTTGTTTCCAAAATAATTGCACGTTAACAACGTGTGAATATCTTGGATCTAATATTCCAATAGCTGCTTGGAATCTGCTTTCATTGTTATATGTTACAGGTAATTGCATAAAAACAATGTCATCACTACATTCAACTCTCCACGGAGTTTCAACTTTAATTACTGTTCTTAGTGTATCTTCTGCACTGTCTAAAATAGGATCAGTTTGTGACGAATCGTGTGAAGCAATATAAGATTCAGTTCCAGGCATTCCTTTGTCAAATTGAATTGGTTCTCTCCAACTAAAACTTGCTCCGTCACCAGTAGTTTGAATTACAAAATCTGCTGGAGCCGTAATAATCCATCCTGTTGAAGCAATTTTTAAAATGCCCGGGCATTGCTTAACTGGTCTTACATTTGGCGGAGTTTCTGATTTGGTAAAAGGTCTCTTTAATTCTACACTTCTAATAGGAGGATATAAATCCATAACACCTGGAAATGTAGAATAAAATCTTATATAAGGCTTCTTATCAAAATTAAACCAATTTTTAATCTTGTTAAGCATACTACTCACTATCGTATTCGTCTTTTCCGCCATATATATTTTCTTTTAGGTACTCATAATGTGTTGGTAACTGAGCAATATAATCTGTTATGAATTGTTTATATTCTTCATGTCTGCGTCTAGTATAACCAATTTGTTCTTCGCGAAGTTCTTGGTCCATTCTATCGCCTGTATTATAAACTAGTTCTGGAGTTCCCATTGGTCTAATTCCCATACCTGCGGCAATAAACATATTACCGGTATAATCTAATACATAAGAACTATTACCCATAATTGCATCCATCATATGAGAATACTGTGTGTGTCGAAGTAAATACTCTCCTTGCATCTCAGGATCATAATCATTTATTTCTGTACACCAATTCCAGTAAGGTGTATCTTGACGCATACTCCATGCATAGTGTTGTGACACAAAATCTCTAAACTTAGTAACATCGTAATCACAAGCCATATTAAAGCCTTCTCTTTCCATACGTGTTACATAACCTTCTCTTCTGTTTAATGCTTCAACTAGTTTAACAATGTTTTCGTGTGTTGTCAATAACCCAGTAGACTCAAGAGGTTCTACAAAGCCATAACTTAATCCAACACCAACAACATTTCCTTTCCATGCTCTATGACGTTTACCGTGTTTAATTTTAATCATAAAAGGTTCAGCATTTTCAGCAACTTCAGGACTATGATATTTTGCAAGGTAATCTATAAATTCTTTTTTAGCATCTTCTTCTGTTGTGAATCTAGTAGAGAAAACATAACCAGTTCCTATTCTATTCCACAATGGTATTGTCCAAACCCAGCCATTATCTAATGCATGACAATCAGTAACATTATGCATTTGTGTTTTTCTGTCCGTATAAGGAATTCTAACTGCCCATGCTCTATCGTTTGCTAGATGTTTGTTGAAAGGAATAAAGTGAGATCCCATCCAATTTTCTAACATTATAGATCTAAATCCAGTACAGTCAATCCATAGATCTGATTCTAATATAGTTCCATCTTCGCAAAACACTTGTTGAATATATGTATGTGTGTTATCTTTTTTGTGAGAATGAATATCTGCTTTAATGTGTTTAACGCCATTTGGCAAAGCAATATTATCTCTTAGATATTGACCAAACAAACTAGCATCCATATGATATGCTGTGTCGTACTTAAAATCAAAATGTCTAATAATTTTATCTTCATTTCTAGTTTGTTTATTATACTTTGCTAGTAGTGTATTACCAGTAGCAAAGAATTCAGCGAAAGATTCAGGACCAAATTCTTTAGGATAAAGTGCAGAAAGATAAATCCAATCACTGATTCCATTAGGTTTATCTGTAAAGTCTAAGCCGTTACTAAAAGGATATTCAAAAAATGTACCGTCTTTTTCTCTAAAGTTTGTAAATCTAATAGAATTTTTGTATGTAGCATTACAAGCTGCCATCCAATCTTCATCTTTTAAATCTAATAAGCGTAAAAATTTATTAATGTGTCCAAGTGTGCTTTCTCCGACACCTACTGGCCCTACGAACGGAGATTCTACCAGTGTTATATCTAGATGTGGGCAAAGTTTTGAAAGTGCTGCCGCTGTCATCCAACCACTAGATCCGCCGCCTACAATGGTAACTGTTTTATATTTCATATTATATCCTTTATTAAGTACGTATATTATTTAGCTGAAGTTTTATGGTGTGATCAGTAAAAAAGGCACTTAAAGAAAGTGCCTTTTTACCGTAATAGGGAGTGAGTAATTACTGTTGGTTGCCCCACCAACCTCTGTAGCGTCTCCATGCTGGAATTTCCGGAGTACCTGGCATATTTGCTTTATCTACACTAGGTTCTTCGACAGCAGCTTTCGCTTGTAATTCTTCAAGTGTCATTGGTGGTTCTGGTGGTAGTGGTTTATCAATTAGAGCTTTTACATTTGTAATGTGTGTAGCCCAAGGACCATTAATCGAAATGGTTCCTGTTGCTTTTAGCTCGTCATAAATCATACCTAATTGAGCGCCAACTTCACCGTATGCAACTTTTCTTGCTACTTCGTTAGCATTTGGTGAATAAGGCATATCTCTTTCAACCCAAATCATCTCTTGTCTAGACGGAGACCATTCTAATGTCCAATCTAGTGTGATTTCATCAGGTGCATCAACCCATTGCATATTCGCATCTGGGCCGTTGTAAATCTCATACTCTTCGCCGGGGTTTCTAATTTCGGATACCCAGCCTTGATAACCGATAAGTGCTTTTTTCATAATGTTATTTATACTCCTCTATTACGCAAAGTCCTGGTCTTCCATTTGAACCGCGGTGTCCATGGAAGTATCCACCTGTTCCTCCTGTACCTGGAGCAGAGTGTCCTTGATGGTTGTGAGCAAAGTGTCCTCCCTGTGGGTGACCGGAAGGTGCTGCACCTCCAAAATATGTTGTTCCGCCTGGTCCAAAACTATCGTGATGGGCGCCGCCACCACCTTGGTGAATATTTAAATTTCCTCCACCGGCACTGCCGCTTACGCCGCCCGAGTGGTTGTTCTGTCTATTAGCACCGTGGCCGCCTTGAGCGGACATATATGGTCCAAAACTAGAACCGCCGCCATTGCCAGCTCTACCGTTATAGTAAGTTCCGCTGGATTCTCCTGAAATACTTACTGATACTGAACCGATGCTTGTTACATCCATAATTCTTTCTGAGTATCCACCAGCACCACCTGATTCTCCGTGACCTGATCCGCCACCTCCACCAGCAACTAGTTTAACTCTAATATATCTTACACCAGATGGTCTATTCCAAGTGCCACTACCTGTAAACACTTGCATTCCACTAAAACCAACTTGTGCATATTCTAGTGCATTGTTAGCAGAGTTAGTTCTTAAAACTGTGTTATTTCCGCCAACACTTGTAAGTCCTGTACCACCTTTTGTTACCGGAATAGTACCTGTTACAACAGATGAGCCTAAATTTACTGCATTATTTGCTAGTTTACCAGCTGTAACTGCTGTGCCTGCAACATCGTCAGCAACAATACTAGTATTTGCAATTTTTCCTGTCTGAATAGTACCGTCGACAAACGATACCCCAGTTAGTTGTTTTAGTGTTTGATAATTAAATGCCATCTTTATTTCCTACTCATATTTATTAATAGAACTCGGTAATAACTACCAAACCAGGACGTCCATTTGAACCTCTATGTCCACTAAAGTATCCTGATGTTCCACCAGTTCCTGGTGCTGAATGTCCTTGGTGATTGTGAGCAAAGTGTCCACCTTGTGGGTGTCCTGCTGGTGCTGGGCCTCCCCAAAAACTCGATCCGCCCATTCCTGACGAACGTTGTTCGTGACTACCACCTGCACCACAGTAAATATTTAAATTTCCACCTGATCCTACGCCAGGTAATCCACCATTATGCTGGTTGTGTCTATTGGCACCATGACCGCCACTTGCAGAGCAGTAAGGTCCAAAACTAGAACCTCCGCCATTTCCGCCTGCGTTAGAATAATATGTTCCGCCACTTTCTCCTGATACACCAACTGATACTGAACTTACACCAGTTACATCAACAATTTCTTCTGAGTATCCTCCAGCAGCGCCTGACTCTCCGTGGCCTGAACCACCTCCGCCACCGCCTTGTACTTGTACATAAACATAACGTACACCTGCTGGTTTGTTCCAAGTGCCGCTACCTGTAAAAACTGTCATTCCTCTAATACCAATTGGTTGGAATGTTAATCCGTTATTTGAACTGTTTACTGTTAAACCTCTATAAGCACCTGCAAAACTTGTAATTCCAGTACCACCTTTAGTTGTTCCTAGTGATCCTGATGTTGTTGAACTTCCTAGGTTAACAGCACCTGTTCCTAATTCTGTTCCTGTGATTGTATTATCAGCAAGTTGAGCAGTATCAATAGCACCAGTAGCAAAGTCACCGCTATTAACAGTTAAGTCTAATAACGATTCGTTTGTTAATTTTTTAAGTGTTTGATAATTAAATGCCATCTATTTCTTGCTCCTAATAATAATTTGTTACTACAACCATACCTGGTCTTCCGTCTGAACCTCTATGTCCGTGGAAGTGTGCGCCTGCACCACCTGTACCTTGTGTACAATGGTTTTGGTGATTGTGAGCAAAGTGTCCACCTTGTGGGTGATTTCCAGGTGCGCCTCCACCAAAGAACGTATTAGCACAACTCTGAGCACTTCTTGCGTGATGACTAAATCCGCCGCCTTGGTGAATATTTAAGTTACCGCCGCCTGCGCCACCACTAACACCACCTGAGTGTTGATTTTGTCTATTAGCACCATGTCCTCCTTGTGCAGAAAGATATGGTCCAAATGATGATGTATTACCATTACCGCCTCGGTTAGCGTAGTATGTTCCGCCACCTCCGCCGCCAATGCTAATACCTACTGAACTAATTCCAGTAACGTCTAAGAATCTTTCACCGTAGCCACCGGCTCCGCCACCTTCTCCGTGACCTGATCCACCACCACCGCCACCTTGTACTTGTACCTTAATGTATCGTACACCGGATGGTCTGCTCCATGTACCGTTACCTGTCCAAACTTGTATACTAGCAACACCATGATTATCTGTTGTTAAGCCACTTCCAGTACTTCTTACAATTCTGTAAGCACCGCTAGTACTAGTTAAACCAGTACCACCTTGTGCAACACCAGCTGTGCCTGTAACTTTTGCTCCGCCTAAATCAACAGAGCTAGGAGCCATCTTTGCAGCTGAAATTTCACCTGCACCGATTTTTCCTGCTGTAACTTGCAAGTTACCAATATCTTGAGAAGCTATTGTACCGTCAACAATTGCCTGGTTAGATATCTTCTTAAGTGACTGATAATCAAATGCCATCTAATAACTCCTTAAATGTTCTCTATTAACCAACCTTCTGTAGCAGTTGAATACACTAATTTAAATGCTGCGCCTTCTGTAGTAACTGTCATTGCATCAGAGGTTCTCATAATAGGATTACCATTGTTTGCAATTGTCAATGTATTTGTATCAAATGTTCCTTTTAAGTCAAAAATCTGAATAATTTCACCAGTTGAAGGAGAAGCAGGTAATGTTAATGTAATTGGACCACCACTGGTATCTACCCAATAAGCAGTTCCAGATACTGCTGCTGTACTGGAGGTAATAGCTACTCTATTCAATCCGCCGACTGGTAACCAAGCAGTTCCGTTATAGAACTCTAAATGATTACTATCGGTGTTATAATATTGAACACCAGCGTTAACTGTAGAGGGCCTTTCTGCTGTCGAGCCCATCAACATTCTTGGCTGTATTTCAATACCGTTATTAACTACTCTTCCCATAGTATTATCTCCCGTTACGCTGTAGCAGTTTCAATACCAAACACTACCGCTGAAACGTTAATCGCATTTGATCTGACCACAATTTTCTTACCAGCATCTAACACGATACCTGTTCTTTCTAGAACACCGTTTGCTGAAATCAGTGAATCATATTCAATGTATTCTGCATCAGTTGGTGTGTCCGCAGCCGCAGCAGCTACTCTAATTTCACTTGCCGTTCCGCCTCTGTTACACACCGATACTGTTACTACAGCAAATGTATCAGCAGGGACGGTATATAGAGTAGTGAGTGTGGCTGCACTTAAATCACCTGACCCTAATATTCCTGTTGCCATTTTATTATATCTCCATTTATTAGTTTAAGAAGTAACTCCAAGCCAACGGATAACCATCCACTGAGCCTTTGAAGTTCATATTAGCATTAATACTTATCGCCGCGCCTGTCGTTGTTGTAATTTGTGTTCCAGCAATGTAAATGAAACCTGCTGTAACACTGTTAACGTTCAACGATGCACCACCGCCACCAATTTGTGAACTAATGTATGCTTTAATAGCACGTTGAGTAGGTACAACGCTATCGCTATCCGCTGTAAAGAATGGGTCTGTACTAAACTCTTCAATACTTGCAGATCCTCCACCTAGTGTAACTTCACCAAGTGTAAGTTCTTGTAGTCCTGCAATGTTAAATGCATCAGCATTCAATGTTGCAACACCAGTACTCTGTTCAACGTTAAACAATCCGCCAACTCTAAAGTTACCGTCTTGGTCTGTTGAAGTAAAGAATACTCTACCACCGTTTCTTTCTCTAGTTTCTTGTGCAGGAATCGGATCTTGTGTTGGTGCATTAGGATAGTTTGTTTCTGCAAAACTACCTGTACCAATATCTAAGAAGTCATGTCCTGTCAATCTAACCTGTGAGTATCTAATTCTAGTTGTTACAGTTGTTCCGTGAGTTGGAACATTGTACAACTTCATTTCAGGTGAAACTTGGAAGAAACAAGTGTAAGATCCATTGTCATTACCTAGCAATGTGTAGATGTTAACTAGTTTGAATGTTTCGCCTGGTAGGTGTCCAAACACAACGTTTGATCCTGCTACCGGAACTTCTGTTAGTCTTCTAACAGCAATAAACGAACCACTCTGATAGTAATCTGCATAACCATCCCCTGTACCATTAATTAGATCAGCGGATGCAGAAACATATCCAGTTCCTCTACTTGTAAATGTTGGTGTAGCAAGTGTTCCTGCCGAAGCAATTCTAACATCTGCTGGTACAGCGTAGATTTCGCTTGGATCAGTAATTGTCATTGTTGGAGCACTTGTGTAACCACTGCCTGGTTCAACAATAGTAATCTTAAAGATCTTATTCTCTGCAACGTATGCTCTACCTTTAGCAGTAGCACCTGTGTAAATTGCAATTTGCTGATCACTACCTGCATCGCCAACAATTACACTAAACACACCGCGTCTAGTTTTGTTAACACCAAATGCAATTGCAATACCACCACTACTTGAGCTTATTTCACCGTCACCGTATCCTGTCCATGTCCAGTTAATACCGTCTTGTGAATGTGCAACATAGTCATATCCGTTAACAGCAGCGTTGTATGCTGTTGCCATAAACAGACCTTGACCATATTCAACTTTTTGTATGCCTGCAGGTGTAGTTGAGTCAGGTGAACCAATTGTCATTGCTGACCATGTAGCACCGTCTAAACTAAATGCTGCGTTATCGCTGTCTGTAGCTGTTGCAACAAACTTACCATTACCCCAAGCAACACTGCTCCAGTTTGAACTTGCTGGAAGTGAAACGTCTGTCCAATTTTCGCCACCATCAGATGACCATGCAGCAGTTGTACTACCGGCTTTAACAGCTACAAGTCTGCCACGTCTTGCTGTGATTGCAGTAAATCCTGTGCTGTTTAATGTACCTGTAACGTCCCAAACTATACCATCTAGTGAAATAGCAACTGTTGTGCTGTTACTTGCAATAGCAATAAAGCGTCCGTTGTCATAAGTAACTCCGCACCAATCAGCACTTGCTGGTAATGCTGAAGCTACCCAAGTAACACCGTTATCTGAGTATGCAGCACTTGTTCCACTGTCTGCAACTGCAACAAATCTTCCTTGTTTTGCAAGTGTTGATCCGTCTTCAATTAAGCCGTGTGCAACAGCAGTCCAGTTAGATGTTGAAGGCATTGTGTTTGCTACCCAGTTAGTGCCGTCCATTGAGTAAGCACCTGCATTTGCAGCGGTTTTAACTGCTACAAATACACCTGGTTGTCCGTAACCCTCTTCGTCATATACTAATACTGCACCATTACTATCTACTGATGTAATTGTTATTGTTAAATCGTGTGTTCCGTCAGTACCACCAAGTGCAGAACCTAGTACCGTAACGTTTTCAAGTCTTGCATAATTTGCACCGCCACTTACTAGTGTAGTTTTATATTTCCAACCATTCTTGGTTACAGTAATACTTAAACCACTTCCTGATCCGCCTGATGGACTTACAACATAAACTCCTGTTGTTTCACCAAATGCTGAATCTTTCCAAGTACCTGTAGTTGGAAGTGTTTGTAGTGAACTTCCAAAGCCTGGGCTTGTAAATTGAACTCTTGGTTGAACAACATATGTTGATGAAGCATCAGGTGAAGCAATAGTAGTTCCTGCAACTACGTGATCCCATCCTGACCCACCTGTTGATTCTTTTGTAACTGTAGCAATCTTAGTACCTGCGTTGTATGTTGCAATAACACCGTATTGTCCAACACCTGTACCACCGGTTACATAAACTACCATGCCTACATATGCTGAACTTGTTTCAGCATCAGTAGCTGCAAGTGTAATACTTGTTGAAGTACCACCTTGTGCAGTGTTAGCGTTTGAAACATAACCAAAGCCACCGAAGTTTCCTGCTGCTTCTGGAGCATCAGTACTATCGTCAACTAGATCTTTTAAGAATACTTGATGTACAGCACCGTTTCTAAATTCATCATTGTATGATGATGCACCAGTACCTGCGCCTGAAATTAATGTATCAACTTCAGTGTATTCTTGACCTGCGTTTTCATATTCAAAGTTGTAAACTTGTTGAGCACCGTCGGTGTTTACTTCGGAGATAATAGCTTCGAACTGGAACTTATTATCAACAATCGCAGTGTTTGGAGTTTCAGTTGAATCAAATCCTTCTGCTACTGAACCAAAGTCACCGTATGAGTTGTTACCGTTTGTACCTCTAATTCTACCACCGTCTGTTGACAAGTAACCAATGTGTGAGTAGTAAGTAAACACAGAAACAAGTTCTGCTCTACCATTGTTTGCTACCCAAGCACCGATACCGTCTGATATAACCTGTGTAAAGTCGTTACTAACAATCGAATCGTTACCACCTGCGTGTAATGCACCGTCAATTTTCTGACCAATTGCAGCATAACCAAATGTTGTAACACCTTGTACATATGGTGAACGTGAAGTGATCCATACTCTGTAATCTTCTGGACCCCAACCTGGATCAAGTGAACAATATGCTCCTGCTGTAACTCTTGAAGTTCCATATGAGTTTGGAGGAGTTAAATCACCACTTAGTCCATCAAGTGTTTGGTTTCTAATACCTGTTCCGTTTCTTAGATAGTACATATCTTCTTCTAAGGAACCTTTTACTGAGTTACCATACCATCTTGCTGCTAATAGTGTTTTGTAATTTCCTTTGTAGTCAATGTCATATTTTAGAGCATTGATAACTTCACCCACATCACGTAAGCAGAATGTTTTATCGTATGCAAGTTCAACTCCCATCGAACCTGTGTCTGTATCTAATGACATTGCGTCTGCTACATTACGCATTTTTGCAACTGTAAATGTTGTGCTACTTAAAATTGAATGTACATAATAAGTATTGCCTGCAACAATTCCGTCTCCGCCTGTTGTTACTGGTGGACTTAAAACAGTTCCATTAAATTTAATTGCTAAGCCGCGTTGTAACCAGCTAGTATCACTAATTGTAATTGCATCTGTACCAGCATCTGTTGCTGTTGCAGTGTCGTTCCATGTGTTAGCAATATAAGCTTCAGCTTCAGCAACAATAAATGCTCTGTTTCTTTCTAGTTGCTCTCTTGCATGATGTGCGTTTCTGTATTCTGTAGAACATCTTGAACCTTCAGTTGTTCCACTGTAAATAATTGTATCAATATTATCAAACAATGTTGCAAATCTTGATGCTGCTGTTGTGTCACCGTTTAAGTAGGTAGCAGTATCGCCAGCAACTGTTTCTGCAACAAATTGATATGCTGCTCTAGTTGCTGCTTTCTGTCCTAAATCATAAACATCACTAGCAGTAGATCTTAGATATGCGTAAGCATTTTTAATTGTTTGCCAGTTGCTGTTAAACATAAAGTCAAACATTGCACCTTCTAACAACAATCTCATATCTCTCTTACATTTGTCTGCATTGTAAGTTAAGTTTGGATAATTGTCTGCTAGATAGTTAGACATTGCGCTTACAAGGGCCTCTTGCTGCGCATCTAAGGTCTCTGCAGCGGTGATCAATGCGGTTGTACTAGTTACACCATTCGTTGCAATAGGATAGTCAATTTTATCAACTACAAGTCCTAAACCAGTACCGTTTGATAATGACAGTGTTGAACCGCCGTATGTTTGTGAAACAGTAAATGTATTAGAAGCTGCTGTATTATTAACCCAGAATGTAGTATCAGCAGTTAAGCCATTACCGCTTGTTCTCGGAATAATTTTATCACCAACTTGTAAACCGTGTGCTCCACTTGTTGTAATAACATTTGAAGAAATACTATCAATTGTTAAATTAGGTCTAGTACTTACATCAGTGATTGTATTAATGATAACATCTAGTGCTGCTTCAATATGTGCAATAGCAGCAGCAGAACCAGCTGTAGCTGATCTATACTGAAGTGTGTTTCCTAATTTAGTTAATACTGAATTGCCTGCAATTGCTGAAAGTTGAGTTTTCATCTCTCCGTATGCAGCAATTGTTGCTGTTTTTTCTGTACTATCAATAGCAAGTGAGCCAGCAATACCATCATAGTATGCTGTAGCAGCATCAACAGTTGCTTTATAACCGCCATATGTTAAATCATATGCAATAGCATCTACAATGTAACCAATGTCTTGTTTACATTTTGTTTTGCTGTACTTGATATTAGGATAGTTAACACCAATCCAAAGAGTAATTTCTTCTTGTAAGAACGCTTTGTTTTCTTCGATTAAATGTCTAGCATCGCCATAACCAACTAGATATGATGAATTATATCCTGTTGGATCAGTACGTGTCATAAGATCTAAACCTCCAACACGGAAGTCGATGTTATGAATCATTGTTTCAATTAATTTATCTACTTCTGCAGATTCAACTGTGTCTGCAAAAGGAACTGCAATATCTTGTACTTCTGTATTTCCTGTTGTAGCTGTTACAGTAGCACCTGTGATTACATCTTTAATAACACCTTTCAAATGCTGATAAGTGTTTAAAGTGTAATATGTATCTGTATGGTGAGTTGTGCCAACAGCAGGACCTGCATTAGTTGCACGAATTTCATCACCGATTACACAAGTATGTTCTGGTACTAAGATCGGAAGTACTTCTCTATAACGTCCAGTTTTAACTTTAATAATGTTGTTTGGCTGTACACGCTCAGGAATTCTAGTTGTGTCGCCATCTTCAAGTGCGTTGTTAATGATTGTAACTAAACTAGATACAACAGCATCAACTCCTGATTCAGCAATAATATCACTATCTTTCCATTGTGCAACAACAGCAGTTGAAAGGTCACCGTTTGTTGTTTGATAGTTAACTGTAGGATCTGTTTGTGCTAATACATTGCTTACAACTGTTAACATATAGTTGTTTGCAGCAATATCGTTTGCAGATTCTGTAGAAAGTCTTGTGTATTCTTTAACACCTGCGTTTTCACTTTCTTCAAGACCGCCGACATATGCATTAGCAGCACCTCTAACTTTAACGTTACCGCCGTGTCTTAAGTCAAAGATAACAGCATCGACAATCCAACCAATGTCTCTGTAACATTTGTTGTCGTCATATGTAAAGTTATACCAAATACTTGTAGCATCTGGTACTGTAACTGTGTTGTATTCAATTTGATAATTAATCCATTCAGTTACTTCTTTCTGAATGAATGTTCTGTTTAATTCAAGAAGTTTTGTTGCATTAGGAAGTCTTGGTCCGTGTTCAACTTGTTGACAAGCATATCTAATGCTGCTCCAAGGTTTATCTAATGTTCCACCAAATACTGGGTACGGATTGTTTGTACCGTGTGGTGCAACAAAGTAAACGTGATCTGAGGAACCTAATGATCTCCATTGAGGATACTCAGCACCTGCCATAAGTACTTGACCTTCTACACCGATTGGTAATCTAGTTACACCAGCACCGCCATAGTAAACAAGGTCACCTTTAGTAGTTAGAATATCTGTTTCTGAACCTGTAATTAACTGGTTCCAATAAGTACCTGTTAAGTCTTGATCTGGACGAGAGTTATCTGCTCCGCCACCTTCGGCTCCAATTGTTGAACCGTCATCGCCTTCTGATCTGTGTCTTGATACACAAACATATGCGTTTGCACCAAATTTAACAACATCGCCAATTTCATAATCTGTATCGTCAGTCCAGTCACCTTGCCAACTAAATCCTTCGTTTAGTCTTCCCCAGTAGTTAGGTTCTGTAGGATGAGCAGCAACTCTTGCTGTCATCGAACCTGTAGCTGTGTCAGGTTCAAATACTGTTCCACCGTGTACTGTTGAAATTGTAAATTGTGTACCGCTGTCTACAGTTTTAACAAAGTAAAGTGCATCTGAATTAACATTACCAAATGTTGTTCCACTAAATTGTACTGACTGACCAACAGTCATTCCAGTTGTGTCAGCAGTTGTGAAAAGATTTGTTCCGTTAGTAGATGCTGTTACTGTAAAGTCATTACTTGGTGAATCAGCAATTGCAACATAGCTGTAACCGTTGTTTCTTACAACCTGACCAACTTTATAGTCTGTTGTGTTGACCCAAGCACTTTGGAAATCAAATCCTTCGCTGAATAATCCCCAGTCTGAACCGTTGTCTGGTGGAGTTTTTGCAGTGTTGTGTGTTTTTGCAACGTAACTGTTACCACCGTACTTAACAACATCACCAATTTTATAGTTTGCACTGTTGTTCCAATCGTTGGAAAATTCAAAACCTTCAACAAAGGAAGCCCAGTTAGCAGTGTCGTTGGTAAACGATGTAACATCTGATGTGTGGTATGTTGTACAAATATAAAGATTTGCACCATACTTAACAATATCGTTAATTTTATATCTTGTTGCGGCTACCCATGAGCCTTTGTACTCGATGCCTTGGTTAAAATAATCCCACTTGGCTTGATCATTTTCAAGACCTAGTGCATTTGTTGCAGCTGATGTGTGTCCAGTGTTACAAACATATGTTACACCACCATACTTAATTAAATCATTAAGTTTATATCTAGTCGCTGCGACCCAAGCGCCTTTCCAATCAAATCCTTCAGCATATACATCCCACTTGGCAGTATCTAACTCTAACCCATCGGAAGTAGTAGCGGCAGAAGTGTGGGCAGTGTTACAGATGTATAAGTTGCCACCGTATTTGACAACATCGTTTAATACATAATAAGTTGCTGTTGACCAATCACCTTTCCATGATTGACCATCAGTCATTGTGTTCCATTTACTAGGAACATCGTTGAAATTTACATAAAAATCTGGGTCTGAAGTATGTCCTACAGCACATATAAATGTTTTACCGCCGTATCGGACAACGTCATCTTTATAGTATGTCGTGGAACCTGCCCAGTCCCCTTTCCATACAAATCTAATTCTACCAAGTTTAAATTCTGCCATTTAATTAACTCCGTTGTACTTATTTACCTTAATTACCTCGAATTGTTTTTATCGAAGGATCTGTGGAACATTGCTTGTGCCAATATAGATCCTTGGACACCTGCTTCGTCACCAACAAATTTTGTTTTAACAGGAATTGTAACTCTAAGTCCTGCTGAGTTTCCAATTTCTCCTGGTCCTACTTTAACAGTACCAGCAATAAAGCTGGCTGTAAGCAAGTCAGCACCACCAACGTTCAATCTATTTTGTAGGTATGCTTTAATTGCTCTCTGTGTAGGAACAATATTATTTGAGTCTGCTGTGAATAGTGGGTCTGTCGAGAATTCTCTAATAACAGTTCCAGTACCACCAACTCTAATACCACCTAGTGCAAGTTCTGTCAGTCCGTTTAGATCGAAGAAGTCTGCACTAATTGTAACAATACCAGTGGCCTGTTCAACAGCAAACAACTCACCAACTCTAAAGTTTCCTGATTGGTCAGTTGATGTATAGAACACTCTACCACCGTTCTGTTCAATAACTTCGTTTTCTGGATAACTTACATAGTTTCCTGAATATAATTCAGGATAGTTACTTTGTAAGAAGTTTCCAGTTCCAACATCTAAGAAATCGTGTCCTGTAATTCTACAGTTTGAATATCTTAATCTAATTTCTACTGCGTTACCGTGGAAGTTACTTGGATCGTCCTCAATTTTTAACTCAGGTGTGACTCTAAGTCTAAGTGTAAACGTTCCGTTGGACTCTTCACTTTCTTTTTCAATTAACACAACTGTGTATAATTCAGGATTACCACTTAATCTTAACTGGGCACCTGGACCAATAACTGTATTAATGTCACTAATTGTTAAGAATTTACCAACAGCAACAATATCAGCAAAACCATCACCTGTTACAGTAACTTGGGTGGTACTTGTTTTGTAAGCATTTCCTCTGTTTATCCAGCTAGGTTGTGCTAACACTCTATCACCCATTCTATTTAAATCTAATTCTAAATCACCTGTGTTGTTAGGATCAACAATTGTAAATGTCGGAGGTTCAGCATAACCACTACCTGGCTCCCACAATCTTACTTCACTAATTCTACCACCACCAACTACAACTCTACCTAATGCTCTAGCACCTGTGTAGAAACGTTTGTGTGTAAATGTGATATCTCTACTAATTAATATCCATTGACCTTTTCTGTTATCGCCGCCATCGTCTGTTGTAACATCTGGATTACCAAATGCAACTGGTCCCCAGTAGCCGTTGTCAACAACAGATTTAAGTTCCCAATTAATTCCATCATATGATTGATAGATATAATTTACAGGTCCTGCTGTTGGATCATCTCCTGAAATATCAACGCCGCCTGTATCCATAGTAGCTATAAACATACCGCCACCAAATTTTAGATCACGCCATGTCATTCTAGTTGATCCATCCGGTGTAGGCATTGTGCCTGGATACCAAAAATCTCCATCAAAGCTGTAAGCAATATCACCAAATTCTGAAATAGCAACAAATCTATTGTTACCATATGCGATCTTAATCCAGTCTTTCTGTGAACTGTCTGCAATAACATCCATGATCACAGGAGTTTCCCATGTAAATGTATCTGTTACTGAATCATATGCACCTGAAACTGCAAAGTTATTACTTTGAGCAACTGCAACAAATTTTCCTTTACCATAAGCAACTGATTTCCATTGGTTAATTGTAGAATCACCAAATGCTGGAATGTTTGCAGCGGTATAATTAATACCGTCTGTACTGTAACAAGCATTGTTTCCATCACTTGCTACAGCAACATAAACTCCGCCGCCACTAGTGATTGATTCCCAATTAGCACTTGCTGGTAATGCTTTGATTCCCCATGTATTTCCGTCTAATGTATATGCAAGATTATTACTTCCATATTTTACAGTAGCAAGTACATAGTTTCCGCTTAATGCGTGACCGCCTGTTATACTAATCCAATTACCTGTTGAAGGTAAATTATTTGTTGTCCAAGTAGTACCGTCTTTAGATATGTTAGCGGTATTACCAATTGCCGACACTACACAGAATATTCCGCTTGTAGCAGTTCCTGCATATTCAAATGTTACAATTTCGTTGATACTATCGTCACTTGTTGATAATACAGTAATTACAAGATCGTTATCAGGTGAAACACCTCCTAGATCTGTACCAGGAATAGTAATTGTATCGCCTGTTGTATAACCTGCGCCTCTTCCTCTAATGGTTACAGTATAGTATTTTCCGCTTCTCTTAACATCCCAAGATGCAGTTGCAGGTAAAACATCAATTGTTGAACCATTTTGATCACCTGTTCCTGTAATACTTGTGTATGTAAATGTAGTTTCGTTATATGCTATTGAAGACCATTGTGTACCAGCGTCAAGTGTAATATTTTCCTGTGAAAATTCTGGTGCTGAAAATGTAAGTCTTGGTTCAATCAAGTATCTAGCACTAGTGGTTAAACTAGTTTTAATAGGATAACCTGGAATTACATGATCCCATCCTGGTTCACCTGTTGATTCTTTTACAACATTTAATACTTTAGTTGTTGTATTGTAAGAAGCAACTTTTCCGTACTGTCCTGTACCGTCACCTGATGTAATAATAATTCTACAACCTAACAAATATGCTTCTTCATTATCATCGTTAGTTGCAAGAGTTATTGATGTTTCATCGCCAGACTGTGCTTGGTTACCAACTTGAATATAACCGCCACCGCCAGCTGCTCCTGAACTTGCGCCTGTTACAATTCTTGCTTCGAATAATGAATCATCTCTAAATTCTTCTTGAATGACTTCAGCGTTTGTACCAGAACCAATTACAGTATACTCAGCAGTTGTATAATTTTGTCCACAGTTTGTATATTCGAATAATAAAATTTCATCATTTACTTCACCTGCAAATGCTGAAGCAATTTTAGCGTGTTCTGTTCTTCCGTTAACTGTTGCAGTAAGTGGTGTTTCTGAAGGATCATTACCATCAGCTAATGCACCAATATAACCATAAGAGTTGTTACCGTTTGTTGCACGAATTGTTCCACCAGTTTCTGCTAGATATCCAACCTGTGAGTAATATGTAAACACAGAAACAAGTTCTGCTCTACCATTATTTAAAACATGGGCACCAATACCGTCACTGATAACCTGTGTAAAGTCGTTGGACACCATTGACTTGTAGCCACCGTTGTGTAATGAACCGTCAATTTTTTGACCTGTACAGTTATCGCCAAACGTTGTTACGTTTTGAATATATGGTGAGCGTGTTGCAATCCAACATTTTTCATCAGCTGGTCCCCAGCCTGGATCAAGTGAACAATATGCAGGCCCTGTTGGTCTTTGATATAAATCAAATACGTTAGGTGGATTTAGTGTACCTGTTAAATTTTTAACTGTTAAATTTCTAACGCCTGTTGCATCTCTGCAATAGAACATATCTTCTCTTTGAGATCCATTAATTTGATTAGCATAGTATCTTGATTCAAGAATAGTTCTATAATTTCCTGTATATCTTAAATCATAAACAAAAGCATCTACATAACGTTGTACGTCTTCAACATAAAGTGCTTCTGGATATCCAGTATAATCTGGATAATTTACCTTCATGTATGCGTTAACTTCGTGTGCCAAGAACTTAGCATTTGCACCAATTGCTCTAGCACCATTAATTCTAGCACTATCGCTACTTAGATCATTAGTTCCTGTTACGTCTACATCTGTTCCTACAGAATTAATATGGAAGTTAACGTAATCAATAAAGTCTGTTACTCTATTATCTATTTGATTTGCTGTTGCATCATCGCCATAGATCGGAACATCATCATAAATTGGTTGTCCAGGCTGAATAATTTCTCCGCCTTCGCCAACAACTGCTGCTGTGTATTCTCCTGAAAATACAGAGTCGATAACATACACTTGTTCTTCTTCGTTGCCTGCTGTTCTTGTAACTGAATTGTTTAGAATAATTGTTCTGGCGACGTTCTTCAAATGATTTAATGCTGCAAATCTATATACTGTATCACCTGATAAAGCAGTATTAGCTTCATTTGGTCTAACAGTAGTTGAACGTAATTCGTCACCTAACAATGAAGTTTTTGCTGGAATAATAAGTGGAAGAATTTCTGTATAATCACCAGTGCTTAATTTAACTGTAGTAGTTCCAGTGTATTCATCATTTGCACGTTCTAGTGCATATCTAATAGTTTTTAAAGGTTTAAATGGATCAATACCTGCATTTGGATTGTCTCTATCGTCAACACCATTATAAGGATCTACATAGAAAAATCTAGACGATAAACCAAATTTATCATATCCAAGTGTTTGTTCTGATTGTACTGTTAATAATTCGTCTTGGTTACCAATTGGCACGTTTGCTGCACCAAGTGTACTTTGGTCACCGGCTAATGTTCTTGTTAAACCATAAGTTAACAAGTCTCCAGGGTTGATCATACCAATTTGATCATCACCTAAGAGTAATACATCCCAATATACAAATCCTGACCCGTTGTCTCCAGGGAAATTTTCGGCTGTAGCTTCGTGTTCATAGTTACATGAATATGCAGTACCTCTGTAAATAATAACATCATTTACAGCATAAACTGTACCTTGTACCCAAGAACCTTTCCATGCCTGGCTTTCTACAACAACTTCCCAGTTACCTGCATCTAAATAATCTAAACTCGAACCGTCATCTGTTGAATCAAGTAACGCAATATAAAGATTGCCGCCTCGTTGCACAACATCACCTGTTTTATAATTACCAGATGCTGCCCAAGGGCCTCTTAAATTAAATCCTTTTTCAATAATAGCCCAGTAAGTACCACCATCTGGTTGATAAATTGAGTCACCTGGTGTTCTACCATAGCTATTTGCCGACGCTCTATAAACATATCCGCCGTGCTGTACAACATCACCAATTGCATAGTAAGTTGTTGAATCCCATGTTCCTTTAAGTTTATGTCCAGCGATATAAACTGTAAAGTTTGAATCTGTAATTGACGATCCAGAGACGTGTCCAATCAACACTCTCATTAAAGTGCCGCCGTATTCTACGATATCGTTGGCTTTATATTTTGTATCTGAAGCCCATTCGCCTGCATAGTGAATATTTGTGTATGCAGTACCCCATTTTACTTGATCTAATTCTAAACCTTCTGCTGTTGTAGCAGCTGATGTATGACCTGTAATACATCTATAAACAATACCATTGTATCTAACTTGATCGCCAACACCGTATCTTGTTGATGTAGCCCAATCACCTTTCCACCCTACTGCCTGAGCAATAACTGTCCAGTCAGAAAGGTTATCGTCAAAATAAGTTCCGCTAGTATGTGCAGTTCCGACAAGCCAAACGTTACCACCATAGGATACTACTTCGCCTGGGAAGTAATCGGTAGCTGTTGCCCAACTTCCTCTATAATAAACACCGTCGGTGTGCTTTTTCCATGCTGGTTGTGATACAGTGTCACCTGGTGGAACAAATGTAAAATCTGCATTGAAATTACTTGAAGTATGCTGTCTAATACAAATCCAAGAACTACCTGCGTATAATACAACATCATCTTTGTTATATGATGTAGAGGTAGCCCAGTTGCTTCTCCAGGTATACCTAATTCTGCTTATCTTAAACTCTGCCATATCTTATATCCTAACCGTTTGATGAATGTCCTGTTGGATATTCATAGTTTTGATTAATTCTTTGTACTAACATACCTTCGTTGTCTACATAATAAAGTATACTTCTTTCATCCCAACGATATTGTGTATAATACATATTTGTATAATTTTGTTCATGATCTGCTGCAATTCCGTCAAAGAAATCAACACCTGGTTCAAAATCTTCAAATGTGTCTTCTGGTGCTCCTGGAAGGTTAATATCAATAGTATCTTTGTCTTTTAAATTATCAACACGTCTTAGATATAATTCACCATCTGCATTTCTGCGAATAGCATAGAAATATCTAGGACTGTCTCCTAATCCTCTTTCAGGATCTTGACCAAAGTAATAAGGACTCGCCATTATGAAATCTCCACGTAACTGACAGTAGCATCAACACTGTCGTCTGTATCAGATGCAATTCTTAAACCGGCAGTAGCAGGCAAAACTAATCTTTCACCTTGTGTAATAACCTTAGCACTCGACCCCGGAGGAATCGGTACCTGTCTAACATAATTTCCTTGAGTAGAGTTTTCATCAACTACATAAACATCTACAAGAACTGTGTCATAATCTGACGTGTTAGCAAGGTTACAACCAATTATTGTAGCTCTAACACCTTCTGGAATCTGTACGATATCAACCGGTGTTGTTCCTACTTGTGTTACCACTGACTGTTTAAATACTGTTGGCATCTTTCTTTATCCTAACATTAATGCAAATGATGCTGCAATGTCATTTGCTGTAATTTCAGAAACAGCACCTGAAGCACCTGCTGGTGAACTCCATGCAGCGCCGTCCCAAGTTTCCAACGCCTTAGACGTTGTGTTATATCTTGTCATACCTAATACTGCATAAGCAGTAGGTCTTTCTGCATCAGTTCCTCTTGGAGGAACAAATCCGTTGTTTGTATCAATTCTAAAATAACCAGTACCTGTTTGTGCAATTTGTGTAATTGCATTATTAGAAACGTTAGTAATTGTGTTGTCAACAATTTCAAAGTTTCCTAATCTAACACCGCCTGCGCCTGCGCCGTCAATGTATAAATCTAATCCTGGTTGAGTTGTTATTTCGTTATTTCTAAATATTAAATTTCCGATATCAAGTGTCGGAACATTCAATGTGTCTGCATATAAATCGCCAACGTGTACTGTTAACCATCTTTGTGTTGCTGAGCCTAAACTGTAAGTTAAGTTTGTTTCTGGAATTAAATCAGAAGCAATACTTGCATTAAAAATAATTTCGTCTGTTAGTGCATCACCAATGGTGATGTTTCCGCCTAGTGTGATGTTTCCGTCTGCATTGATGCTTCCTGTAACATATAAGTTACCGTCAATATTGGTGCTTGAAAATACTTCTAGTGTTCCTGAAGCGTTAGGGCGGATTTCTAAATTAACATTACTGTTAATGGTTGAAATTACATTGTTATGAATTTCAATATCATCAACTTGTAATTTAGAATTGTAAACTACTGGGTCTGATCCTGAAGGTGCAAAAGATAACGTAGTATCACTTGAAATAGTGTTACCGGTAAAATGAAGATTACCAACGTCAAGTTGATTATCTACTGTTAGTGTTGTTGATCTTGTTGTTCCTGAAACGTGTAAATCAGTCGATGGCGAAGAAGTGTTTACACCTACACGAGCGTTGTTTACATCTAGGTATAATATGTCAGGGTCTGTTGCTCCATTTCTAAAGGTTAAATCCACACCATCACGTATGAGATTTGCCTTTAAGAGCGGCCCACTGATACGTCCAACTGCCATTTGCTCTCCTTTACACGGGGATCCTGTCCCTCCAACTACCTTACATTGCGAGTTGACCACAGTAATAGATCAACGCATGGACTACGTTGACAATTGTATTTATGCCAAAAGGAGAATTACCCTAACATTAGGTCATATACGACAGCTAATTGTTCCATTAATGGTTCGTTTACTTCTTCACCACCACCTGTTGAACGTCTATATCCGTCGCCAGTTTGAGACCCTACTGTGATAGTAATATCGTTGAGTGGACTAGCACCACCTACAAACACAGTTCCTGGTATTAGTAGAGTATCGCCTACGTTGTAGCCAACACCTTTAGTTGTTATTTCTATAGATAATACTCCGCTTACTAGAGTAAATCTAAAATCTGCACCTGTACCAATACCTGATGTGCTTATTTGTGATACTGGGTATTGAATCTGATCTGCAAGTCCTGATAATCCACCAGTAAATGATACATTATCAATTTCACCAGCAAATGCTTCTAAATATTGTCTATCTGTGTTCCAACGTAGATCAGCAAGTTCAGGTTTACTAGGTCTTGATGCGTCACCGCCTCCTGGTATCCTAACTGCATTTGTACCCATAAATCTAAGATAGCCTGCACCTGTACTTCCAAATTTAAGTGGAGTAGTTCCGTTTAAATTTGTAATGTCGTTTGCTTGCCATTTAGTGTCTTCAATAAATGTAATACCTGTATCTGGATTTAATTCTACAAAGTCATCAGATTGTGCTCCAAATATTTCATTTGTTACACCATTAATATATAACTGATCACTTACCAATGAAGAGTAAGGTCTATTAGTAACTACGTTTGTTAAATCTGGGGTGTGTAGTGATAGCCATTTTCTTGCTGTACTATCATTCGCTTGTTGTCCTAGCTCGTGTGTTAGATCTTTTCCAGGAAGAATATCTTGTGTTAGGTCTGGGTTGATAACAATAACATCAATTTCTTCATCTCCAAGTATAACTGTTCCTGCTGTTGTTAAATCGCCATCAATGGTGATGTTTCCTGTAACAGCAAGATCACCATAGATATTTGTATTAGCAGTAACATCAACAGTTCCTGTTCCACTAGCTTGTAAGGTAACTGAAGAATTTGAATCTAAAGTTCCTATAATGTTATCAGTAAAATATAATTCGTCCGACTCTAGTCTATCAAAGTAATATGTTCCTGTATCAGAAATATTAAGTTGATTAATATATAAAGGACCTACAATAGTAGAAATAGTTCCGTTAGATCTAATAATGATATTATCTAATTTAGAATAATCATCAACTGATACATCAGTTGAACGAATATCTGTCGAAATGTCTAAATCAAAATATGGAGCGTCATTCCTAATACCAACTTTGCCGTCGGTAACACTTAGGTATAATAGAGAGGTAGAGTCAAATGTTGTGTTAGAGAATTTAAGATCAACGTTGTCTCTTTTTAGGTTTTGCTCTAATAAGTGGCCGCCAATTCGCCCTAATTGTGCCATTTAAAACTCCTTAGTTTGCAAATCCAAAGAACATTGTTACATATTTGCTGTAAGGTATTGGACTTGTAAACTTTAAATACCATCCATCTGCATATGGTGCGCCTGGACCGGTTAAACTTCCGCTTGTGCTTTGTTCTAGTGTAAAGTTTGTTGTAGGAATTTGCATGACATTTTCTACTAAAACAATTATGTTATTAGCACTAGAAGGAATGTTTGCTAAAGGACCAAAGACTGTTTCTGTAGCATCTCCTGGTCCAAATGATTCGATGGAAATTGCTGATGCTCCTGGAGCTCTAATAGTTTCCCAAGTGCCATTAATGTAGCCTTCAAACGAATCTGTATCTGTATTAAATCTTAAATAACCATTTCCAGGATAAGTTGAATTACCATCTGCTGGTTGTCTTACCGCAGTTACGTCAGGACGCTGTGCTTGTGATCCTTTAGGAACCATTACTGCTCCATTAAAATCCATCACAGCACGACCGTGTGCGTTTACCTGAAAGGTATTATCACTAGGACTATACTTCGATGTATTCTGTGACTTTAAAAATTTCATAGTCCTTCCTTAAACTGCAAGTGAACTAATTGTAGCAGTAACTAAACTTGCTGCACTAGTTCCAATCCAAATTTCATCACCGCTATCTAAAATAATTTTTTCATCGCTGAAAAATACAGTTTCGCCTGCAGGTATTGTAAGATTACTTACAATTAAATTATCAGCTGCTGCGGTGTCACCACTTCTTACTAGATAGATATTAACAGCACAAGTATCTACTGACTCATCTGTAATATCAGGTGTTCCTGTATTACATAAAATCATAGTTGTTATAGCTGTTGTTTGCCCTGTTACAGCACCCCCAATAGGAGCTCCTGTAGTTGACGCAGTGAAAACTTTGCTTGGTACAGTTATTGAAGATCCAGTTAATTGTGTACTTGTTATCATCGTTTTCCCTTAAAAAAGCATACTAAAGAGCAATGCTCTATTCTTACTTATTAATTCTCCAGTATCTGTTGAGTTAGTAAAGAACATACCTGTTTTTCCGACAGCAGGTTCGTTGCTATAAACAATAGTACTATCTACTACATACGCTGGAGTAACTGCAATTTTTTCTAGTTCAATACCGTAGTTTACTTGTAATTTACCAGTACCTTGAGTACGAACAAAAATATTTGCGTTTGTATCGTTATTAGTAATTTCGTTTCCCGAAAACTCTAAACTTTGTATTGTAGTTCTGTTAGAATAAAATTGCGAGTTTAATACTCCGTCGACTAATACAGATACTGCACTTTCACCGAAAGAACTGTAACCAGTATTGTCAGTCAAATATGCTAAACTTCCTGACACATCTTTATCTGTAATAATAACTCTTGTGTTATCATCAATAATTTGGAAGGTCGGATTATCTCTAATTGAATCGTCTACATACTTTTTATTAGGTATGTCGTCATCATCAGTGATTTGCAATTCATAATTTAATGTTCCTAAAACTTTTACTACACCTGTACCTGTACCAATAAGTGTTAAGTCACCATCATCTGTTTCAGAATTAGTTAAAACTTTTCTAACACGAATTGCACTGTTGGCATAGTTAAATGTAGTTTCAGGTGAACCAAATGCAAAGTTAAAAGTATCATCGCTTTCGTTATAAACGATAGTTGCAGGAGTTTCGGTTCCTCTATCAATTTGAATACCTGAGTAACCTAGTGTTACTCCTGCACCTGTTTCGCCATAGTTTAAAACTATGATGTTATCGTTTACATTTAGGTTTTCTGCTGATACAGTTAGTGTGTCACCTTCAACGACAAGGTTACCTGTAACCTTTACTTCACCAATACCCGGACCTGTGTCGAATAAAATTTTATTCCCTTCACCGGTCTTGATTGTGTAATCGCCGTTAGTTTGTACGAACTGTGCCATTATTCAGTACCTATTAAGAAATTGCTGTTAATACGATGTAGTCTGCTGATGAATCGTTTTCTAGATACCAAGTATACTTGTTACCAGAAAAGTCAGTAGCAACACGCTTAGTAATTTTAGCAATGTTTACTAGATCAGCGTCAAGGTTACCTGTTGTAGAACCTTGTAACTGCATTTCACCTTGTGCAGCTGGTGTACCATTTTTCAACTTACAAGTTAGATAATTTGCAGTTGTTCCAATGTCGCCAACTCTTACTACTGTGAATGAAGTTGCTCCACGTTGTTTAATAATAACACCGTCTGTTCTATTTGATGTGCCATCGTGGAAATTAACAGTGATACCTGTATCTGAAACTGGTGATTTGATTACATCTACACCATTTACATCTTTTCTAAGTGGTCTTCCCATTTGTTTTCTCCTATGTTTAGAAGTCCGATGCGGGTTCTAGCCGCTACGAGGTTTGGTTTCCCCATAAGTCCACCACCTTGGTGGCACACTATCTGACACAAGTATTTATCTTTTGCTCAACAAAGCCATAAGTTCTACCTTACTTATAGTATTCATTAGTGCATTGATTTTGTCTATTTCGTCTTGTGCTTTTGCAATAGCGTGAGTGCTTTTTGTTTGTTTATAGCGTATTAGATGCTCCATATAGTTTTTCATATGGCCTTCTACTGCTGTTTGGATTGTTCTTACATCATGTGAGAACATAGGAAAACGCTTCTTCCACTTATCGAATTGATCTCTAAGTTTATTGAAATCTTCGTGACTTGTAATATCTTCCATAACAATATTTAACACTCTTTTTGGCAGATTGTCAAGCCATAAAAAAAGGGCGGTATAAAACCGCCCTTTTTCGTAACACTTAAAAGTGTAAATTAAGCAAAACGTAAGTTAGCTGAAGTTACAGCAACTTTGCCTAAGTAGTCAGCAGCATTACCAAGAGATGAAGCTGTGTTGTTTAATTCAACGTAGCCATATCTTGTCATGAAGCTAACAACTGGTTCGAATGTACCTGGATCAAGTACAACACCGCTTGACATTAATGGAATGTATGGGCAGTAGAACGCAGCAGCGTCAGATTCTGAAGAACCTTTGTAACCAACTAGTACATCGTCAGATGTAGCATAGCCGTTTACATACACACGCATTGCACTGTTTAAAGTACCTACAAACTTAGTGTTTGTCGGAGCTTCAAAAGTACCTTCTGTTGTTCTTGCGAACGCAGAAGTTGTAGCAGACTGAAGAAGTGTTAACACTGTTGGTGAAACCACTGCCCAGTTACCTGCGCCACGACGTGTACGTTGTGCAATCAAGTTTGCAACACGGTTGATTTGAACAGCCAATGCAGCGTGTTCGTCACCAACGAATGTAGCAGTACCTGATACAGCAGCTTGATCGTATGTCAATGCAGCAGTACCTGCTAGTGAGCTAAGAGATCCGATGATCTCCTGGTCGATCTCAGCAGTAATCTCTTGTGCAAGAGCTGCCATGATCTCAGCTTCAACGTCAATGCCCTGTTGAGCTTGAGCGTCTTGAGCTGCTTCAAAAGTCCAGCGAGCTGACAATTTACGTGTCTTCGCTTCGACTGTTTGTTTCAAGATTTGAATGCTTAGTCTTGTACCAGCTTCACCTTCTAAAGTTGCTGTAGCAGCAGCTCTGTTAGATGAAATTGTAGACCCTGCTGTAGTAGCAGAATAGCCTTCAGCAATCTTGAATGGGCTTAATGCCTCTTCACCAGCTGTTGTTCCAGTTACACCAGAACCTGTTACAGCATCAGCGTAACGAACTCTTAATGTATGGATTTGACCAACTGGTCCAGTCATTGGTTGTACACCAACTAGTTCATTAGCAATGACTGTTGGCATAACACGTCTGATCACTGGAAGGATGACGCGATTTAGGGTTGCAACGTTACCGGCGGAAGTAGCACCAGCTGTAGCGGACTCTGAAAGATACTTGCGAGTGTTCTCAAGAGTGGCAGCCATAACTGAACGCTTGTTACCTTGAAGGCCTTCTAATAATGCCTCTTTGGTTTCCGACCAGCGTGACTCTAATAGTTGTGACATTTGTATGTTCTCCTTAAACTTTAAGTCCCGCAAGTCTGCGGATATCAAAAATCTCAGCAGTTTTTTCTCCACTGCTTTCTTGTGCCTGTGCTTTATCGCCTGTAACTTCTTTGCCTTCAGTAAGCGCCTTCTTCGCTGGTACATTGCCATCCATCACGGCGCCAATGTACTTGTCAAAAGTAGCGTGTAATTTGTTAGTCTGAACAGATTCTAGTAGTTCACTCATAACTTCGCGCTTGTCTGTACTTAAAGGTGATAAAAGTTCATTCATCACTTCTTTTCTAGCTGCGCTATCTTTCATACGAGCAATCTCTGATTCACGACTTTCAACTAGTTTTTCTGCTTCTGCAATTTTTGCTTCAGCTTCTTTAACTGCATCTTCTTTCTGTTTTACAACTTTAAGAAGTTTTGCTGTCTCAGATTTTTCATTTAGATAACTAGCCGCGTATTCACTTGAAAAACTTTCAAAAATTCTGCGACCAAAATCATTTTTACGTGCTGCATCAATATCTTCTTTAAGTTGTGACATCTCAGAACGTAGTCCTTTAGAGACTGTTTCTTTGACTGCATCAGAAGCTTTTGCAATAAATTCTTTCTTGACAGATTCAAATTTTGCTTTGCTATCGCGAATTAACTTCACTTTAGTTTCAGCTAGATCTTTTTTGTCAGTGTGGAATTCGGCAATTTCTTTTGCTAATGCGTTAACTATGAAAGATTCTAATTTAGCAACGTTATTTGCTACACTCTTACGATCTTCATGTAGTTCAGCTAGTTCTTTTTTCAAGTTGTTAAGAACAAATGATTCCATTGCTTTGGAATCATCTTTCATTTTCTTAGCGTACTTGGCTCTAGCTTCAATAAGTCCTTGACGATCTTCAGCAAACTCAGATAGTTCAGCTTGAATTCTATCAGCTAACATCTTTTCTACTGCTTCTGCCATTGCAGACTTATCATGCTCATATTTTTGAGCGAACTCTTCACGTAATTGTGCAGAGACTGTGTCGCGGTTTTCTTGAATAGCAGTTTCCCAAGCGGTCTCAATCTCCGACTTGACATCTTCGGAAATCACGTTATTTTCAAATAACTGTTTTACGAAATCTAACATTTTGTGATTCTCCTTAAGATTTTAGACCTTGAATTATTTTCTTCAAGCTCTCTGCTATATATCGTTGTGCCTGTGCGTCGCCTTTTACTTCTTGTGCAACTTTATATGCCTGAAATCCACCATTTGTATTCATTAGGTGTTCATAAACTGGTGTAGGATAAGCTCCCGGAGCACTTGGTTGGGCTACAATGTCCACTGTAACAATTTCAAATCCTTGAACGTTACCGCTCGGGTCTACCTCTCCTGAACCTCTACTGCTTACACCTAATTTAACTCCTGATGTCAACATAGTTTCAATCAGTTGTCCCATAGGTGTAGGCAACATTTTAAGTTTTCCGTAGCCGTTAGGACCGTCCATCCACATTTTAGTAATCATGTGTGATACACGGTCGAGGTTTATTTTTAAATCTTGAGGATGATCAACTTCGCCTAGCACTGAATACCCCCCAGAAATCTGTTCGTTGAGCGTCTTGACAGCCCTATCAATTTCCTTAGAAGAATAAACACGTTGGTTAGCATTACGAATGTCACCCTGAATACAGATGCCACTCAAGTGTAATGACTTACCTTCGCCTTCATCACGCTCAAGTACGATTTTAGCCTGATCGAAGCTCAGATGTTCTGTTAAGCTAGTTTTCAACCTTATTATCCCCTATTATCTACGACCACGGAAAATTGAATCGGTGTTGCCAGCGCCGCTTTCTTTGTTTGCTGCACCACTTTCTTTGCTCATTTTAGTAGCGTTTTTAGAACCTGGTGTGTTTACATTACCAAAGTCATCAACTTTAGGTGCTTTTGCGCCAGTTCCACCTTTCTCTTCGCCTTTGCTTCCGAGAATGTTTGCTGCTGTACCACCCATATCATTTTTACCTGCTACTGGTGATTTTGTGTCAGCGCCTGATTCTGTGCTTTTTACACCCGCTACTTTTTCAACGTACTCACGCATTGTTGCAAGTTCGTCTACTTCTGGAGCAATTTCGTCAGCAACTGGCTCTAAAGATTCTTCTTCAGCTTCTTCATCGCCTGCTTCGCCTTCGTCGCCTTCGTCTCCACCTTTAATTTCATCAAATTTAGCTTGTAGTTCGTCAACAATAGAGTCTAGATCTTGGAATAACTCTTCTGGCTCTTTGTCGCCTTCTTCGTCATCACCTGTGATATCAGCTTCTAGATCGTCTGTTGCGTCTCCGCCCATATCCATGTCGTCAGCTGGATCTTCTTCGTCATCAGCTTCTACAGCTACTTCTTCAAATTCTTCGTCAACTTTGTCTTCGTCATCATCTTCTGATGCTTCGTCAACTTTGTCTTCTTCTGCATCGTCGTCTTTTGATGCTTCATCAACTTCTTTGTCTTCAGCATCTTCGTCTTTTGCAGCTTCGTCTACTTCCTCATCGTCAGTCATTTCTTCCTGGATAAGGTTTTCATAAATTTCTCTTGATTTTCCTACAACGTACTCATGAAAAAGCTCTTCGGCTTTTGCTTGATCGTCGTTAACTAGATGCTCAAGCATCTGTTCTAATTGTGATTTATCTGCCATTTTGTTCTCCTATAGATTGGTAAGGCTGTTTTGTTATGTATTTACATAACATTTATAAAAAGCTGGTTAAATGTGCATATTTTGAGCCGTTTGAAGATGATATATAGTCCCTCCGAAGGTATTTTCGAAGTCTTCATGCGAAATATGCCTTAAATTGGTATATTGCGGCCCTAATTTGTCAGGTATAAATCCTCCTGGTTCAATAACTCTATAAAATTTAATAGACTTAAATTCTTTTATTACCTTTTCTGTTTGCGACAACCAATTACCAAAAAACGTAGCTGAGTCTACACTTTTTTTATAATTGAATGTATTTGCATACACATTATTAAATTTTCCGTCAAGTCCTTTGTAATCGAACCCATGAATATATATCTCTTTATGCCCATTTTGTGCGGCAAACCATAGTGCAGTAGGTCCACTTGACCATCCTTTATGTGGGCTAAAAAAGTTAATTCTTGACTTTGTTTTAATGCCTTTGTTAGGGTTTGTCCATAATGTACCCTTGTGATGATAGCCTGAATCAATGATTTCATTAACCATTTTAACATCTACTGCTACTAAAAAGTTAGGATCAAATTCTCTATATTGTGCATTACATCCGTACACAATTCCGTACTCAAGTAACTTTTTCATATCGACTTTTTGTCGACTTTTACCATTACCTAGTACAAATGCGGGACGCTTATAGATTTTCTTATTCTGCTGGTTCTGCTGGGGTTGCATACATTTGCCTTATAAATTCTAGTTCAGATTGTTTTTCTGCTGTATGTGCTTCAGCAGCCATTCTGATTTCGTTTATTTGGCGAAGTGTAAGCCTGATTTTTCTAGTATCTGACGCTTTAAGAACAGACGTGTCTTTGCTGTTGTCGTATCTTTTGTCGACAGCAAAGTCATTGATTGAATCGTTGAAGTATAAAAATTCTCTTAAAAGCATACTACTATTTATTACTGCGAGACAGTTTCACTACCTGCCGCAGCTCCCTCTCCGCCTGCAGGTTCAGCAGCAGCCGCTTGATCTGGTGTTGCTTCAGCATCAGTTTGCGCTCCTGCTTCTGCTTCCATACCCGCTGGTGTAATACCAGCAGTTCTTAGCTCTCCTCCAGCATCAGCCGGTGGTTGAAGCATTAGTGAATTTTCTTCTTTCCACAGTCTTTCATTTTCTTTGATTTCTTCTTCAGTTAAACCTAAGTAACGTTTCATAGCAAAACGTTTTGATAAGTGTGGAACTTGTTGTAATGTACCAAATAGATTTGCTCTTGTAGTATCAAGCTCAGCTTGTCTGTATGCAGCAAAGTTTTGTGGTGTTTGGAATTTCAAATCAAACAGTGTAGGATCAATGTTATAACCTTGATTGCTTAACCAAAATTTAAATTCTACATCAAATGCTTCTACAATACTGCTTTGTAGTCTTTCACAATATTTGTTAAAACGAAGCTCTTGAATATATGCTGTTCCTACTTTACCGTCTGCTACTGTGTTAGGTTGTTCGTCAATTGAAGTTGGCAAATAAGAAGCCGGAATTCTCAATGCACGGAACAATTTATTAGTAAAGTATTTTAAATCTGTAATTTCACCTAGGTTAGTACCACCTGGTAATGTTTCAACTTTAGATCCACGTCCTTCTGCTGTTTGTGGAAAGAAGTAATCTTCGTTGGTTGATAGTGGATTATAACTTGCATCAATAACATTTGTGCTACCGCCTGTTTGTGACGGAATACGTCTTTGTTGGATTTCATTCTTAACTTTTTCAACAAAGCTCATTGCCATGTGTGAAGGCATATTACCAACGTCTACATAAAAAATTCTTCTTTCTGGAGCACGTTGAATACGATAGATAATAATCGCATCTTCAAGTAATTCTTTTTGTTTGTAAACTTTGAACACACTTTCTAATAGTGAATTACCAAAAGGATAATTGTTATCCAATCCTTCTGATAGTGAAATGTGCATCACGTGTTCAGCGTCTACTGTAATTTCATTTTGTGCATTATGGAAACGTGTGCCTGGTGTTTGTGCTGCTGATCCTACAAAGCCACGACCAAACCCTCCTCCAGTTGTGTATGAGCTGGTTCCACTTGGAGAAGTGTTTGACGTACCGTGTGGTGTGGTAGCAACTAGATTTTTAAAATTAAAATTAATGTCTTTTATAACATACTGCTCGGGAATCTTTCCTTCGGATTCGTTAACAATAATTTTGGAGACTTTTGCTTGATCCACATATAACAATTTCTTAGTTTCTGGATCACGAATGAAAAAACAATCGCCATATTTAAATGTGTTCCTTACTACTCTAAAAATTCTAGTTTCAAACTGTTGTTGCTTAGACCATTTTTGTAATGCGTCTTTTAATAATTTTGTTTCAACACCTGTAGGTTGTTTTCTAAATTTAAAATTAAATGGTGTTGAATTTTCTTTGTCTTTACCTGTACAAAATTCAGCAAGAATATCAAGAGCAGCATTAACTTCTGAATCCATATCCATGGTATCATACTGCATATATCTTTCAATTCTATTTGGCGCACCTGCATAAACATCGGGCAAGAAAGATGAGTAGTTAGCACGAGCAGGACCAGCGCGGCCGCCGCCACTAATTGGGCTATAACTACCACTCTTGTTATCAATGTTTACAGGTGTAAAATATTTTTTCCAGCTCATTCTTTTTCCTAATTAAACAACAAATGCGTCTTGACTTAATCCGCCAGTTACATTAATATGTTGCTGTTGTAGTTTATTATTCATTCTTGCCAAAGCTACTAATTCTTGTATGCTACTATTTAATTCTAGAATAGGATCTTTCTCTACATTTGTGGCTGCTGCCATTTGGGCTTCTTCTGTCATTGGAACACCAGTTGCCAATTCTTCTTCAGTTTTGGCAGCGTCTGGAAGCGTATTGGACGCAGTGGTTATATTACCTTGGCTGTAACCTCCTCCGCCGTTAACTTCTGCTACTTTGGTTTGGAAATCCTGTACTTCTTGTTCTGTTACTGTTCCGTCAGCAATCATTTGCTGAGAAGCCTGTTGTCTAGCAGCCATGAGCTGTTGTTGTATTTGGGCTAGTTCTTGTTTTTCATCTTCTGCTGACCAACCAACCGAAGAAAAACTATTATCTGCAATTGCCTGTTGTAGTTTCTCTGCTTTGGCTTCTAGATCTCTAATAGTATCAGGACCTGAAAGTTTTTCTCCAATTACTTCACCTACAGCATCACCAGCTTTTGAGCCGGCCCACCAACCAATTGCACCACCTATGAGACCGCCAATCGCTGTTCCAACAATTGGAACAGCAGAACCAATTGCGGCTCCTGCCATTGCGCCAGTTGCCATACCGGTTAATCCGCCGGTAGTGCTTGTTACTGCTTTTGTTTTTTCGACAGTAGCTTGATTTTGAGTTATTTCACCCGATGCTAGTTTTTCATCAGCATCACTGTATCTCGAATATCCGTCATATAAAGACATACCTACTGCTACTGGTGCTGCTGCTTTTCCGGCAACTCTTAATAGTTTTCCACCCCAAGATGATAGTTTGCCCATCATTCCAGGCTTTGCGCCTGATGGTGTCTTTTGGTTGGTCCAAGAACCGTTGCCGCCTGGTCCTCCTCTATTCGAACCTGTAAATGCGCCTAGGCCGCTTTTTGCCAAAGTTAAGGCAGTCATTAAAGCGCCTAGTGCTGTAGTTACTCCACCTATAGCAGCTATAGCTAGTCCCATTTCAGTAGCATATTCGCCTGCCTTTTGCTGCATAGGAAGTGAAAACTCTTTTGCAGCCTTCATTACTAGATCAAATGCATCATTGACTGGAGTAATATCAATCTTATTCAACTCAGATGTCATAAATGCAGCAGCTTCGTTGAATTTGTTTCTTACTGCTTCTACTGTCGCTGCATCTACAAATTCAGTGCCAGCGGTGCCTGACTTGATATTATCTTTGATTGTTTTAAGATTAGTTTCAAGCTCTTCGTAGATTTGACCAATTGATTTTTCTCGTTCAGCAACATCATAAACACCTGTAACCAAATCATTAAATTCAGGAACAAACTTACCTAGTGTTTTAAATAGTGGACTGTCTGCAACTGCTTTGGCTTCGTTTTGATATACTTCATTAAACTTAAACACTTGATCTTTGGTAAGTGTTCCTGTTGCTGACATCTGTTGATGCAACTGTTGAGCACTCATTCCTGATTTCTGTAGGAAAGCCATAGCCTTCATACCTTCTTCAGAAGTTGCAGTACCTGTTGCTAGAATTTCTTTAAGACCTTGTTGGTGCTGTTTTGGAATGGTCTGCATCAACAGTTCTAGCTGTTTCTGACCATCAGCATCTAGGCTTCTCAACATCGTACGATATTGAGCATCTGCCATTCTTGCGTCTTGTTCTGCTTGAAGTGCTTCTTTGGTTTTACCTGTTAACTTAGATACAGCATCTAAGTTCTTTAAGTATTCGTATGTGCCTGCACGTAGTTGTGCATCTGTTTGTCCTTGTAGTCTACCACCTTTAGCAAGTAGTTGTGAGTATTTTAAGAAACCTTCGTTGATCTGCTGTGTTCCATAACCTAATCTGTTTAGATCCTCAAACGCAGAAGTCTTTCTAAATTCTTTACCAAATTCCTGTAATCGTTTAGCACCAGCATCTGTGCTGCCGCCCAAGAACATTAATGCTTCGCCGTTGCCCTTCATTATTCCTGTGAGCTCACTCATTTGTAAGCCCATAGATCCAGCAGCCTGGACAACTCCATTCATGTTGCCGCCGAAGTTAGCACCAACTTGTGCAGCTTCTTGGAATGCTGTTCTTGTTTTATCTAATGAAGCAAGTGTAGGACCAAATGCCGCAGCAACTACTTGTAGTCCTTTTCCAATACCAGGGATTTGCGCTCCGACTGTATCTAGTGCAGTTCCGGCACCGGCTAGCGAACCATCTAAACCTGCTAAGGTGCTGTTAACAGTAGAAATACGTTTAACAACATTGATAGCACCGTCGGCTAGACCACCTAATACGCCAATGGTCTTTGTAATAGCGCCTGCAAAACCGCCATTCAAATTCTTGGCAGTTTTACTAGCTGCGGAACCTAAATTAGCTACATCTGCACCAGATCTTTTGGTTGTTTTACCAAATTGTTGATTTGATTTAGTAGCAGCAATTGAAGCAGCGCCTAGACCGGTCACTGCTGCCGCAGTAGCTGGATCTATACCGCCTTGTTTCGCTGATAAAGCCGATAAAATCTTTTGCAGCGTAATTTCAGTCGCGGCATTATTAAGCAGAATCTCTTGATCGCCCAGTTGTCCTGTTACTTCAGCCATTTATTTTAAATCCCAGAAATATACGCACATAAATACTCATAGCAATTGCTTTTATAATTATTATTTATCGGAGATAAAAATGGAAGAAAATTTGGAACTACCAAAGGTTGAAATAGCTGGAAACACACAGCCTATGGCAAATACTCAGCCTAAAGCTAGTCCGCTTTCCAATTATTATAGACAGCCTAAGATTTATGTTTCATTGCCTAGCAACGGTGAATTCTATCCAGAAGGTAGTCTTGATAAAAGTGAAGATGGAAAATATGCTGTGTATTCAATGACAGCAAAAGACGAATTAATGCTAAAGACGCCAGACGCATTAATGAATGGACAATCAACTGTTGATGTTATTCAAAGTTGTATTCCTGCAATTAAAAATGCATGGAATTTACCATCACTCGATCTTGATGCTTGTCTTGTTGCTATTAGAGTAGCAACATATGGCGAAAAGATGGATATTGATACTAATTGTCCAAAATGTAACGAAGAACTACGTTTTGAAAAAGATCTAGCAGACTGGTTAGGAACAGTAGCCAACTATCGCTATCCAACAGTTATTCAACACGGTGAATTGGTTTTTCATATTGAACCACTGAGTTACAGACAAGTAACAAAAGCGGGACTAATGAAAATAGAACAAGAAAAGATCTGGAATATTGTAAACAGTACAGAACTTACTGATGAAGAAAAGTTAGATCAATTCGGAGTATCATTTACAAAGTTAACAAAATTTACAGTAGATGGTATTGTAAAATTGGTTAGAAAAATTGATACACCACATGGATCTGAAGAGAATAGAGATGAAATTGAAAAATTTATTACTCAAGGTCCAAAAGAAATGTTTGATGCACTTAATGAAAAATTAACTTCGGTGAAAGATGATCTTGCACTGACGTTAAAAGGCGCAAAGTGTTCAAATTGTGAAAACGTATTTGACGTTGGTATCACAATGGATCAAGCGGATTTTTTCGTCGCAAGATCTTAACCAAACCTTTGCCGGAGATCTTGCAAGAAGTCAAGAAGATAGACAAACAGGCAAGGGACATGAAAAAAGACCTACTTCGTATCTGTTGGTACATGAGAGGTATGTCTTATACTGATGCTGTGATGTTGGGTCACGAAGAACGTGAACTTATCGGTGAGTTAATTAAAGATAATCTTGAAACAACTAAAAGAACCGGGCTGCCTTTCTTCTAGGCAGCTAACAATTTCTTAGCACTTTCAATTCCTTCAGGTCCTAGTTTTTTAATTTGATCAGCAATCTTTTGTAAATCTACAGCGCCAACAGCAGCACCTGCGGCAGCGGTTGCTGCATTCGATCCACCTTGCTGTGCATTATCTGGTGCGCCTACTGGATTACCTGTTGCGGCTATATTTTTTTCTGCTGATTGATCTGGGCTTCCTGATCGTGTACTAGGAACAGGTTTGCCGTCAGGTGTAGTCATGTTTGCTACCTGAGCAGGGAAATTACCACCTGGTCCATCTGGATCAACTTCTACATATTTGTCAGCATCGTATTTTCCAATACTGCCTGATGTAGTTGTTGCAGGAATTTCTTTTCCTTTTCGTGTTTTAACAACAACTTTAGTTCCTGGTTTAACTGCTGGGTTTGGATTTCCTTCTGCACCTGCTGTTGCTTTTTCAGGATCAGCAACATTGTCATCTTGATTAGCTGCTGCATCTGTTCCGGTTGCTGTGTTATCCTGTGCAGGTTCATCTGCACCTGGTACTGCGGCATCGCCGCCTGCATCACCTGCGGTAGCATCTGTTGGAGCACCTGCTGTGGTATCTGTTTTTTCAGCATCTGAGTCAGCGTCAGCATCTGGTGCGTCTACTTTAGGTGGTTCAATTTTCATTGAGTCGTATGTGCCTTTGATAACATCGTCATTAACACCTAGACTTTTAATTACATCATAAACTTCATCTGAATCTGTAGGCGATCCTGCTTTTTTCCAAGCAGACAATAGTTTTTCTGCTGTTACTTTATTTGTAAGTTGCTTGCCTGCACCTTTCAACGCACCGCCTACTGCTGCTGCACCTTTGGCTACTCCTCTGCCTAAACCCTGTAATGCACCTTTAACTCCGCCTGTGAGTTCGTCTAGTTGTTGATGTCTTACAGCATCAAATACACTTTCATACATTAATTTGTTTTCAAGCATATGATCATTTACTGTTGCAATCTTGTTGAACAACAAGTAGACCTGTCCTTCAGAAAGTTTACGTCCTGTGTAAACACGGCTTGCCATTTGAGGTTCACCTGCTTTTGCAGGTGCTTCTCCAGCACCAACGACCTTTTTATCTTGCATTGCTGCACTCATTGCAACTGCTGTTGCTGCTGCACCGATTGATTTAGCAAGGTCCTGTTTGAATGTATCAACTACTACACTAATGCCCGCTTTGGAATCAGCAGATACTCCAGTATATTCATTCATAAACTGAAATAATTTTTCAGTGTCTTCGTCTGATAAGTTTGCTTTATCGATGGCATCCCATACTGGATGAGTTGGTTGAGTAGTGACTTCTTGTACTGCAAATACTGGATCACCATTAGCATCAACACCTTCAACTGTAACTGAACTTGTAAACGAAATTGGCGGTTCAATGCCTCCTACGCTTGTGCTAACTGTTGATTTAAATTGATCGCCTACTTTTATTTCTGCACCATCTGGTAGTGTTGTTGTTCCTAGTTCAGGAGCGTCACCTGTCCAGGCCGAAGCACTTGAAGTATTTGCTGAAATGTTTTGCCCCATAAATTGTGCATCAGCCATTCCTTTTTCCATCTGGAACATCTTTTGCAACTGGTCAGAATCAATACCTTTTGATTCTGCCCACTCTTTTACTTCTGGGGAAATATCTGGTTCTGTGTCAAAGTTAATTCCTGCTTTTTTAAGTTGATCTGCACTTACAGGTTCTGCTTTAACCGTTTCAACCGTTGAAGCATCTGTAGCACCACCGTCGGGCGTGCCTGCATCTTGATCACCGTAATCACCATCATCGCCTGGTAATTCTGTTTTGTCAACTCCAACGTCAGTTGTAGTTGTTGTGTCTCTTGCTAGATCCGAACCTTCAAGGCCAGCGTGATCTGCTAGTGCATCTCTACCGCCTAGATCATTAATTTTTGCACTTATTTCTTCAAATTCTGCTTGGAATACTTCTAGTTCTTCACCTGAAACATTTTTAAGTGCTGTTTCTAGTGCATTCTGTGTTTTAAGTAGATCTTCTGCTGCTTCAGGTGCAAGGTTTTCAATGCTCGTGGCTTTCATTCCTTCCAACGCACCTACATCAATTGACTGTCCGTCACTGGCAATAAGTGTTTGTGCAACATCTGGATCAACTAGATCACCAATCAGTTCAATACCACCACCAGCAAGAGCACCAACTGCACCTGTTGTTGCTGACTTACCAATTGCTGTAGAAAGGTCCTTGCCTTGTAGAATATCTTTTGTAGCACGACCAAGGAAACCACCTACTAAACCGCCTAGTGGTCCGCCTGCTAGTGCGGCCGCTGCTGTTAGAATTGCAACCGCAACACTTGCTTTGCCTGGATTTGCTTTTGCCCAGTCGCTGACTACTTTTACGGCACTTACTACTTTTGAATCCTTTTCGCCAATTTTTGCTTTTAATTCTTTAAACTTGGCATCCATATTTTGAACTGGACCTGCACTCTTAATTGCAGCACCTAGTTTGTCAATTTCTGCTTTAATTGCACCTGCTGTATTCTTAACAGCATCTGTGCCTTTACCTATTGCTGTTCTATTTCCGCCTGCGGCAGTTGCACCTTGTTCAACACTAGTAAATACCTGTTTGATTTGATCTGGAGATAGCATTGCTTCTAGAACAATACGTTCAACGTTGCTTACAAAAGGATCAATTACCTTTTGTTCTAGCAATAGCATATCAGGATCATTCCATCCTTCTGTAATATATCTTTTTTGTATCTGTGATAATCTCATGTTATAGCATCTTCAATAGTTGTTGTTTGTCTCTACCTGGCAGTGCTTCAAGTTGTTTTCTAAGTTCTGGTGGTAATGCTGCACCTGGTTCAGCAAATGCTCTACCTACTGCTGAGCCTGCTGCCTGAGCTGCACCTTTGAATCCACCTTGCTGTGCATTATCTGGTGCAACACCTGTGCCGTCATCAGTGCCACCACCTTCATCACGTTCAATGCCCTGTTGAACTGCTGCCATAAAAATTCTATCTAGTTGTCCGCCGGACAGTACTGCGTTGGCATCTTCAAAAATCCAAGTTGCTTCACTCCAATCAATTGATTGATTTACCACTTGTTTGTTTGCTGGTTGTGCTACTTTTTTATTTTTAGCACCTTTGATAGCAATGTTTGAATTATCTGTTGCAGTATTCTGCGCATCAGGTTGAGGTTTTTGCTGTGCTTGTGCATTACCTTGCGCATTTGGATCTGCTGCGGGTTGCTGTTGTGCTTTTGCCGCTGCTACACCTGCTTGAGCTCCTGCTACAGCACCTTTTGCAACATTGCTAACACCTTTTGCCACAGCACCTACGCCCTTAGCAACACCTTTGCCAACTGCGGCAACGCCTTTTGCCGCGCCAGCGGCTGCGGTTCCGACCGCGGCGCCCATTTTTTGACCGGTAGTAACCTTGGTCATTTCTTGTTCTGCTGCGCCTGTGGGATATCTTTCTTGTTTTAGGAAATTTATAACTACTTGTGGAGTAGGCTCTTTGCCAATTTTACCGAGATATGTGTCAAACTTCTTCTTAAGCCAGTTGGCTTCTGCACCAGCATCAAGTTTTCCCTGTGCTTTTCTACCTGTAGCACCCGGAACAAATGTTTTCATCTTAGTTCCTAGACGTGATAGCATTCCTGAAGGTGCTTCGTCTAGATTATGATTTGAAGATATCTCATTAAAACGCATTTTCAATCCTATTAATTTTTATAATGTTATTTATTTTCGTTTACTCGGAATAAGTGATCTAACGATCACTTGCGTTTTCGCTAACGCTCAACGCCTTTTTCCATCTAACAATTGCGAAGCAATTTTAGCATCATCTAGATTGTATGGTCACAATTAGCCCGTTGCCGGGCCAAAGTGTGAATTTTGAACATCATCTGAGTTCGCACAGTCACAATAGCATTAGAACTACAAGATTGTATAATTTACAATATTTTACACAAAATTCTAATATATTTTGTATATTGTACAACCTAGCGCAGGCGGTTATCCGGTACCTACTCATTCCGTCTTAGTATCTTACGTACAACGGCAGTTATGTCTTGAAATGCTATCTCCAAGCATAACCTGTGGGAATGACCCACTCTTTTAGCCTATTCATTACTTTATTATTACACAGCAAACCGGTTCTATGTAGGCATATCCGATCGTCGTCCTGTCAAGGATAGTGCTGTTGCCACTCCGCCGTTACCCAGAGAATTCCTTACCGTGCGACATCACCACGGATTTTGGGCACCATATCAGTTGCCGGTGCAGGCTTAATTAACGGTGTAGTTGCCTATTGGCCTTGCGAGGAGAAAATTTCAGTGCCGCCGATGCAGAGTTCTTTGAATGCTGCCTTGTTGAGAGACCAAAAGTCGTCAAATTCTGTGATAAACCATTCGGTATTTGATTTGGTGTGCCTGTATGTAACGTGCCTATTTGTATATACTCTCGCCGGCGATATTCGATCGGCAATTCTGGTTTCGAACGCTATGTAACGACCCTTGCGATTGAACTTCATAACGAGTAGGTTGCAATCACCTGGATCAGCAGGTTCTAGGGTTTGTTCAATCCAGCTGTCTAGCAGCGGAATTGATTTATTCCATAACAGATGATGGAATGGAAAGTCGGCATAGTTTTTACATTCAACGTTAAAGTATTTCCAACCGTCAGGCGGAATAATATCGCTTTTCGCTCCGCGAACTTGTCCTTCGGACAAGCTGTCCTTGCGCGAAGCGTTGGCTCCGCCAACGTATGCGCCGCTACCCGGTACCCGGATAAACGACTCTTCGTACAAGTCGCTGAGGAAGTTAGCAACTTCACGTTCAAATGATTTTCCTTTAGTCTTCGATTTCTGTGCCATTACTATTGTTTATTTTCGATGGACGTCCGACCATACCTTTTCTGGATTCTTTTCGATGTGATCGTTTGTCTTGTATTTCTTTTCTTCGTACACTTGCAAAGTTTCTAATTTCAGATAACCAGAAACGAGCTTTAATACCAGCTTCATCTGATCCTTTGTACTCAAAACGCTCCTGCCACTTGAAGTAGTTTTGGAACGCTTCGATCATTTTATCATGAGAATCAGTTGCCATACTTATTATTGTACAATCTCTACATCATTTGAGTAAGATGTAAACCCATTTTCTTTAATAACCTTAAGAACAGTGTTAACACGACTTGCAAGATCATCTCTATGTGAAATTAAGAATACATTTTTGTGTCTCTCACGTGTCATTTTCTTAAGTATTGCAATACTAGATTCAACACCTGCACTGTCCATACCGCTGTCTACAAGTTCGTCAATAAACAGTAAATTAATACCGTGATATAAACTTTCCCAAACATCTCTAAATGCCCAACTTAGGCTTAAAATGAGTCTATTTCGTTCACCTCTACTGAGGTTATCGAAGTCTAAGTCCTGTCCTAGTTGTGTAATAACCACTGTTAAATCGTTCTGAAACTCAACAATATGTGGTAATCCTACCTTAGAAAGATAGTAAGTTAGACGTTGATTTAGATATGCTAGATTCTGTTCAATGATCTTTTTACGTACAAACGAATCCTTGTTTGTAAGGAGTTTATATAAGAAGTCTTGATGATCTTTTACCTTTGTAAGTTCATTTAACTTGTCAAAACTAACTTCTTGCAATGCAGTTTCTTTTAAATCATCAATCTGTTCTAGATACGGATTGTCTTCTTTGCGTTTTTGATCTAGTTCTTTCTGCAAACTTTCAACTGTGCTTCTGTGATTGTATGCTTCTTCAACAGAATCATATTCTGTATGCGGACAACTTTCAAGTTCTCCGATTTCTTTTATTACATTTAAATGTTCATGCTCTTGTGTTTGATTAGTTAAAATCTGTGAAGCTGCTTCGTATAGCAATTCTTCTTTTTGTTTCTTGATTTCTTCCTGTTTAGAGTCATGAAGTGATTGGCCACAAGCATAACACTCGTGTTTGTCAATTGATTCTAGTTCAGCTTTTAGTTTAGAAATTAATTTTTCTTGTTTTTGATTGTCAGCAGTGATAGAAGCAATCCAACGTTCTGCTTCTTCCTTCTTACGCTTCTTATCATTAAAACGTTCCCAGCATTTATGAGCATCAATTTCAGCTTCGATATCAATTTTTTCTAATGATTGAATACTTTTTTCGAGATCTATAATAGTTGTTTGTTTATTATCTTCCCAAAGTTTTTGTTTACGTTCTAAACTTTCGATATTTTGTTGTATTCTTTCGTTAGAAGCCTTAACAGTTTCAATTCTTGTATTTTCTGCGTTAATTGCATCTCTGTTTTCACGCATTTTTTCTTTTAGTGCTTCTGCTTTTTCAGAAAGCATTGTAATACCAAGTAACTGTTCAATAATAGCACGTTGATCATTGCTTTTCATTGAAAGAAAAGGCTCAGTGTAGGTATTCAAAGCAAGGATATGCTTGAACATATCATGACTCATACCGAATAAATCTTCAATAGCCTTTTGTGTTTCTCTACTGTCACCTTGACTTTCATCTTGATCAATAGGAGTTGTTTCTTCTCCATTGACTGTAAACTTCATAATATTAGGTTTACGTCCTCTATGGATAGAATAATTAATTCCGTCTTTTTCAAAGTCAATAGTAACCAACATTCCCTTACCATTAATTTTATTGATAAGGTTATCTCGTTTAATATTTGTTAGTGCATTACCATAGATTGCATAACTCAGTGCGTTAACGATAGTAGTTTTACCAGTGCCGTTTCTAGAACCACTATCGTCTCCGCCTAGATCTAGGTTTTCACCTAAAACAAGTGTAAGTTCTCCTTTATCAAAATCAATTGCTTGGGTTTGATTACCCACACTCATAAAGTTTTTAACTGTTATATTTTTAATCTTGATCATAGGTCTCGATAAATCTCCGTCAGCATACGCTTGTCATACGTTTCGCTGTCTAACTGTTCGATCTGATTCATTACAATAGTATCAACACTTTCGAATGAAAGATCAATTGGATCTATATTTGAATCTACTTCTACTTTTTCCGGAATTAACATTAATTCACGTAACTTGTACTCTGGAATAAACTGTTCTTTAATAAAGTTTGCTTCTTCAAACGTGATTGGAATGTCAATTGTTACTCGACAATGCATTTTTTCTTTTAAATGCTGTTCTGGTTTTTCAAGTAATTGACTCAATCTAAAAGTTCTATATACTGGTTGTCCTGGCCAAGTACGGTATTCAGGTGTTCCACCCCATTCCAATAACATCATGCCACGTTCATCATCCCATGCATCTGCGTAGTTGTGCGGAAATGCATTACCAATATAAGTTACATTGCCTTTTGTTTGACGTTGATGGAAGTGTCCTGAGAACACATATTCTTGATTAACAAAATGGTCTGCCTGTAGTTCACCATGATCTGGCATTTCTACCATAGCATTCATTTTAAAATACGGAAGTTCAAAGTGTCCAAACACATATCTACTTTTAATATTCTTAACGGTCTTCCATTCTTCTTCAACTAACCAGGGAAGCATAGTTACTTCGCCTTCAGTGAATGGATTAGTTACAGGAATAATATTCGGAAACAATCTCATAAACTCAATGGAGTTAATTTCACGTTTGTCTTTGTAAAACAAATCGTGGTTACCAACCATGAAATAAGTTTTTTCAAATGTTTCGTTGAGTCTTTCTAAGTTTGAAACTGTATAGTTCATTGTGCTGACATCGGTAGTCGCACGGTTATGGTGCCAGTCTCCTAAAAACACACAGGTTTCAGCACCAGCAGATTTTGCTTGTTCGCAAAACCATTTTACAAATTCTTCACAATCTATATTGTGTAGTCTACTACCCGACTTCATTCCGAAATGAATATCAGTAAAGCAGGCTGCTTTTTTAAATAACGGCATTAAATCTCCTTGCTTATATTATAGGCTTGATTTAAAAATTTGTCAAGTCTAATCGTCTTCTGAAAGTTTCGAAACAGATCTAGGCTGAGTATCACCATTATCACGACCTTCGTTTTGTCTAGTCCAACTTGGATTCATTCCGTTCATTTCGAGGATGTCGTCTCTAATATTTTGATTGCGTTTTTCAATGTTGATAATACGCACGAATGAATTAGTAACTGCTGCTGTGTAGTAAGCAAACGGATTGTTGCTTTTAGACTCATCAAACTGTAAACCAATTTGAGCAAGTTGCAGTATTGCTTGTCCTTTCATTTCGTCATTGTAAGTGTATCCTCTCACATTGCACGTGTTGCATAACGATCACATAATTTCATAAACATTCTAGCAAGATCGTTGGTCATTTGTCCTGCTTTAGGATTAAAATGTCCATTTTCCATTCCGCCTTCCCAATGGCTTTTGCCAACACAAACCAAGTTGTCCTTTTCGTCAAATTTCCAATGTTGGAATGGTGGAAAGTTTACTTTTACATGGCGATCTGCGACTGTCTTTTTTGTTTTCTTTCTTCCGTGGTCTTCTGGTATATGGTCAAAAGTCATAATTCTAAAAACTAGATCAACTTTTTCCATTTTTCTGTAATCAATGTCAAACTGTTTAGCTGGCAATTTTTTACCAGCCGCTTCCATTGCTTCTTCGTGTGCTAGTTTTGATAAACGTGAAGCACGGTTGCGTTTTGCTTCTGCAATGGTTCTAATATTAATTTTTTCAAGACTTGGTAGAATAACGTCATATTGATGGTAATCAGCATCTACGAATGAGCAAAAACTGCTTTTACTTCTATGAATTTCAGCTAATAGGTCTTTATTTGTAAGATATTTTATTCGATTTATAGTCATTAAGAAATTTCTCCGTATACTTATTATAATAGCACATTATTCTCAGAATAAATAGAGTAAAGATAAGGAAATTTTACCAAAATGGCATTAAACATAAATCCTTTGGCTAAACTTGTTACAAACGTGTCACAAGGCATACAAACAGCCATCACCGAAGCAAAAGCAGTAGGCGATGCAGTTGCCAATGATATTAAGAAACAACAGTTAGACCAAAAAATATCTCGACTGTCAGGCGAAATAGGTAGTGGACTCAACCAAGCTACCGCAGCAGCACAAGGTGCAGGCTTTGACGGCAAGTTTGCTAACGGAGCATTAAATTCTGTAGCAGCCGCAGGCCAAGTTGCTACGGGAATGGGTAATGTCATATCAAGTCCTGTTGGTGGCGGCGCACTTTCAAATGCAGCCGACACAATTAATTCTCTACAATCTGCTGCATCAGTAGCAGCCGGTGTTGCTAATTCAGCAGCGGACATAAGTTCAGCAGTAAGCAAACTTAGTGCGGGCAGCCTAGGAACAGGCATTCAAAATATTGCTGGTCAAATTTCAAAAACTGCAGGGGTCCTTAACAATTTACTCAGTCTAAAAAGGGGTGCTAATATCCCTGCCGGTGGTGAAATGTTTAAACAATCAGGATCGGGAATTCCTGTTCAACCAACACCTGCCGACGACTGGCGTGTAAGAATTAATTTGAAAGACTGGAGTGTCTTTAGTAGTAGTTTGTTTCAAGTACTTGAATCAACAGGAGGAGTAGTATTTCCTATTCTTCCAACTGTTAACCTAGCAACAAAAGCAAATTACACACAAATCGATCCAACACATAATAATTATCCCTTCCAGGCTTACAAGAACAGTCAAGTTGACGAAATTAGTATTTCAGGACCGTTCCCAGTAGAAGATGAAGTTCAAGCTCATTACTGGTTGGCGTCTACAGTATTTTTTAGAACTGTTACTAAAATGTTTTTTGGTACAGGACAAAATGCAGGTAATCCACCGATAGTATGTTTATTAAGTGGCTACGGTGGCGGCGTGTTTAATAATGTTCCTGTAGTGGTAAAATCTTTTAGTGTAGATTTTCCAACCGATGTTAACTACATCAAATGTAACTTAATGGACGCTTCTAAACCAACTTGGGTTCCTATTAAGAGCGATATTAGTATTACTGTACAACCACTTTACAACAGAAGAAATTTAAGACAGTTCAGTTTAGAAAATTTTGCAAACGGAAAAATGGTAACTCCAACAAACCAAGGATACTTATAATATGGCAACCTATTCAAGAACATCTCCATATGCCTATACACCACAGAACGGTCTTTACCTTGAGTTATTGAACATCAGACCGGTTCCTTCAGAACCAGATGATTTTTTGTATACCATTGAAGGTCAATATGAGAATAGACCAGACTTATTAGCATATGACATTTATGGTGATGCAACACTATGGTGGGTGTTTGTACAAAGAAACATGGATGTTATTAAAGATCCAATTTATGATTTTGAAGTTGGAACAAAGATTTTTATTCCTAAGAAATCTAATCTTCAGCAATTCCTAGGAGTGTAGTATGATTTCTGAGTTTGTAGAAAGAAGGATACAAGACAACGGTCAGCTAGTAAACTTTAATATTGATAGAACACAGGGTTTTAGAGATATTGAAATTCGCGGACAAAAAACTCGTATCTTCGGAACAGAACAACAACTCGATCAATTTTTAAATAAAAAACCAGATGGTTCTCCGGTTATGCAATTTCCTGCCGGTACAACAGTATCGAAAGGCACAGCAGAAAAAACAACAGGAAAAAAAGAAGAATCAGCAGTAAACAATATTAGTAACGGTGTAGGAGATGTTGTTCCTGTTTCTGTTTCAAAGCATACAAGAGCAGGACATCATTTACCTGGGTTAGTTGCAAACCCAATGGAAAATTTTGCAACTGTTAATCATTTATTTTCACTAGTTGTTCTTACTCCTAAGCAATATAATAACCCATCGTCGTATAGAACAAATAGTTTAGATTTTATTTCAAGCGGCTCACAAACTATTGCTACAGGAAGAGTAGCAATGGGACAACAAGATTTTGTCAAACTAAAAAGTTCTGTAATATTTTCTTCTGGCGGTAGAGGAGATGCATACCGAACACAAACTGCAAGTGGCTCACCTGAATATTATATAGATGATTTTACAATGCAGTCGGTAATTGCAGCCAATCCTAAGACAGGAATTACAAATGCTACTAGTTTTAATTTTACTATTTTTGAACCTTTCAGTATGGGGTTACTGTTACAATCGCTTCAAGTCGGTGCGATTGAAGCAGGATATCTTAACTATTTAGATGCACCTTATTTGTTAAAATTAGATATTAAAGGTTGGCATGAAAACGGAAGTCAAATAAGTTCTGTTAAACCTAAATACTTTTGTATCAAGTTTAAAAAAGTAGGATTTGAAGTTGACGAATCTGGCAGCAAATATAGTGTTGAAGCATATCCTTTTAGTGAACAGGCGTTTTCTGATACAGTTAATACTATATGGAGTAATTTCAGTATTAAGCCTGCAACTTTCGGAAAAGGAACTGTTAAGGAAGTATTAGTAGAAAGTGAAAAAAGTTTAGTTAAAGTTTTAAATGATAATGAAAAAAGAAACGTAGAAGCAGGAAAATATAGTAAGCCTGATATTTACGAAGTTGTATTTCCTATGGAATCATATGATGATCCTGCTCCAGAAGCAGGAACAGAGCAAGGCACTGCAACAGTTAATCCATCTGATCCACCTGGCAGATCAGTTGGAGGACAAACTGCAACCACTACTACAGAAGTAGGATCAAATCCTATTTCAGAAGCAGGTTTTGGTTTTGCATCTACTTATGGCGGTAACTACATCAACCCTAAACAAGGAGATGTTCGTGACGAAAAAACAGGCAGAGTTAATAGAGGAAAAATGTCAATTGATCCTAAAAGTAGAGAATTTTATTTTACTCAAGGACAATCTATAACCGATGTTATTCAACAGGTTATTTTAGGAAGTACATATTGTAGTGATGCAGTTAGTAAGCCTGAAAATTTAACACCTGAAGGTTTTGTTAAATGGTTTAAAGTAAGTGTGCAGGTAAAACTTTTAGACTACGATCCTGTTATAGGTGATTTTGCTAAAAAATATACCTTTAGAATTTATCCCTTTAAAGTTCATAACAGTGTGTTTAGTAATCCTCAGGCAGCGCCAATTGGCTATCCAGAATTACAAAAAAATATTTGTAAGAAATACGAGTATATCTATACAGGACAAAATGTAGATATTATAGATTTTAAAATTAATTTCAACAATCTTTTTTACGCAGGTTCAAATCCTAGTCCAGAAAGGGCATCACAGACAAACGTTACGAAAAACCAACAAGGAACAGTCGCAAAAGAAGCTGACAAAGCCACCGCCGGTGAAGGTGCAACTGTAGAAGCAGCAGCTGGTAATTTGCCTAAGTCTAAAGTTAAGAGAGATCCTAATTTGTTATGGCAAATGAAGAAGGGTGGATTTGGATATGAAGATGTTAAACAAAAAGTTGCTCAGTCTTTCCACGAAGCAGTTATTAAAGGAACATCTGCAGATTTGATTATGGTTGATCTAGAAATTATGGGCGATCCATATTATATGATCGATCATGGATTTAACAATTATTTCTCTTCTAAATCTGGAGAACAAATTACTGAAGATGGAACAGCAAACTATGAAGACCAGGATGTTTATATCTATATCGGTTGGAGAACTCCAGAAGACATAGGCACTGACGGATTAATGCAATTCAAGAACGATAAAGAAAGTCCGTTTAGTGGAATATATAGAGTTGTACGATGCGAACATAAGATTTCATCAAATAAGTTTACTCAGGTTCTTAAATGTGTAAGAATGCAAGGACAAACACTAGACTATGATGAGAAATTCCTTGCACAAAGTAAAGCTGATGCTCTACAAGTTAAATTTAGCGGTGAAGAAAAACCAAAAACAACAGTAGCTGAAACTCCACCAGTTATACAAGATACAGCAACTCTCGAAGATGCATTTAAAGATCTTGCACGTTCTCTTGGAATTCCAGAATCATTACTAAAAGCCGGACCGAAAGGACCTCAAAAACCTGCTGAGCCTGAAATACAATTAAGACGTAGACAGTCAAATGGAACAATAGTAAACTTTAATATTGACAAAACTAAACCATTTGTTGACGAAACACTACCAGATGGAACAATTAGAAGGATTTTTGAAACCTAATGGCAACAGCAAGACGTATACCAAATAGTGAAACCGCAAAGGTAGGTCTCGGTTCAGGAACCTATCTAGCCACAGTTGTTGATGTTTTAGATAGTACCTTTATGGGTAGACTTACAGTTACATTGTTAGGATCTCAAGGATCTGATGTAGGAACTGAAAAAACAACCTATAATGTAAACTATGCTTCACCTTTCTTTGGTTACACACCGTATGAAGGATTAGGCTATAACAATAAAGATTTTAACGATACACAGAAATCATACGGAATGTGGTTTGTTCCACCAGATGTTGGTGTTACTGTTCTTTGTGTTTTTGTTAACGGCGATCCTGCAATGGGATATTGGTTTGCGTGTTTACCTCCGTCATTCGCTAATCATATGGTTCCAGCTATTGGTGGAACCACTCAAGTTGATCTAGAAGATGCAGATAAAAAAGTTTATGATACTAAGCAGCCGTTACCTGTAGGAGAAATAAACAAAAGATTTAATAGAGAAGCAGCCGAAAAAGATCCAGAACAAATTAAAAAACCTGTGCATCCAATTGCAGCAAGATTTTTAGAACAAGGAACACTTGAAGATGATATAAGAGGAACAACTACAACTACTGCACGTAGACAAGTTCCTAATAGTGTTTTTGGTATTAGCACTCCAGGACCATTAGATTACAGTGATGGTTCTAAACGAATGACATTAGGTACTGTAGAATCTCAATCTCCTAGTGCTGTTCCTATTAGTAGATTAGGAGGAACACAACTTGTTTTTGATGACGGTGATGACAGATTCTTAAGAAAAAAATCTCCAGGACTCGGCGGAGTTGATTATGCAGATATTCTTGCAGGCGAAAAAGGTTTAGCAGATATACCTTATAATGAATATGCTAGATTACGTACTCGAACAGGACATCAAATTCTTTTACACAATTCAGAAGATTTAATTTACATCGGTAATGCAAGAGGAACAGCCTGGGTAGAATTAACAAGCAATGGTAAGATTGATATATTTGCCGGAGACAGTATTAGTATTCACTCAGAAAATGATCTGAACATAAAAGCAGATAGAGATATTAATATTGAAGCTGGTAGAAATATCAACATGAAAGCAACAGCAGAATATCAGTCACCGACTACATTACATAGAAAAGACGATGACGGAAATATTGTTTCTAAAATACAAGACGAAGCAGAGATAGAAGCAGGAAGAATTCAAATTGAAAGTAAATTTAATTTTAATCTTTTAATTGGCGCCAACGGTAGAATAGAAACAAGAAATTATCAAAATGCTTCTGATATTGCAACTGACGGAGATTTAGATATTAGTGTAATAGGTAGTACTAGACTCCATACTGGATATGGCGTAGTTATTCCTCATGATTTAGAGATAAAGGTATCAGGAGATACACTTGTAACTACATCTGGTAATTTAGATTTAAACAGTGGAGGCAATAACGCTTTTACCGCTGGAGGAACAACAGATATCAACAGTGGTGGTAATCATACTGAAACTGCTCCAGAAATTCATATGAATGGTCCTGAAGCAAGGATAGCTGACGAAGCTGTGGCTGCATTTGTGATCAGCGATTTAATTACACACAATAGTATTGTTACTAGCACAGTAGCAGGGTGGGCAGCAGAAAGATATCAACAAGGTACAATACCTTCTATAATGAAGAGAGTTCCGATGCATGAGCCGTGGGCACAGCACGAAAACTTGATACCTGAATTTACAACACCTGAGTACACAGACAGAGATGTACCACCGGAGGAGTCAACATAAGATGGCAAAGTTATATAACAATCAACGAGTAGCAGTTAACAAGGTATCTGTAGGAGATCAAACATCTACAGCCTTTACATATAAAGGTTTTAGTAGTAGCGAACCTAAGAAAGGCTACAAATTGTATGATCTAGATCTTGTTAAACAAGATATTATAAATCACTTTTATATTCGTAAAGGTGAGAAATTGATGAATCCTGATTTCGGTACAATTATCTGGGATATGATTTTTGAACAATTTACAGAAGAAGTTAAGACAGCAATAGCAAAAGACGTAGAAACTATTATAAATTATGACCCTAGAGTGTTTGTTAATGCAGTAAGTATTGACAGTACAGATTTTGGTATGAGAATAGAAGCAGATGTAACATATATTCCGTTTAACATCTCTGAAAGAATGACATTTAACTTTGACAGGGAAAACTCGACAATAAACTGAGCAGTTAATTAGAAACGCTAAATATTACATAGGAATAAGCGAATGAGCACCACTGAAAGACAAAACAACCTGATACTTAACGAAGACTGGACTAGAATCTATCAAACGTTCAAAAACGCTGATTTCAAGTCTTACGATTTTGAAAATCTTCGTAGAGTTATCATAACATATCTAAGAGAAAACTACCCAGAAGATTTCAATGATTATATTGAAAGTTCAGAGTATCTTGCTCTTATCGATGCAATTGCTTTCCTTGGTCAAAGTTTATCATTTAGAATTGATCTCGCTTCAAGAGAAAACTTTATTGAACTAGCAGAACGTAAAGAAAGTGTGTTGCGTATTGCACGTATGCTTTCTTACAATGCAAAAAGAAATGTTGCTTCTAAAGGACTTTTAAAATTTTCAAGTGTTACTACAACTGAAAACATCGTTGACAGTAATGGTAGAGATCTTGCACAGCAAACTATTAGATGGAACGATCCTACAAACACCAACTGGGCAGAACAGTTTATTCTAGTGTTAAATGCTGCAATGACAGATAACGTAGAATTTGGCAGAAGCCAAGGTAGTGCAAGTATACAAAGTATTCCTACTGAACAATATAGATTTAATACCTTTTCAACAGATGTACCATTGTATAGTTTTTCAAAATCTGTTGCAGGTCGAAATATGGTGTTTGAACTTGTTAGTACAACGTTTAAAGATTCAGAAGAAATTTACGAAGAATCACCAACTCCAGGAAACCAACTAGGATTTGTTTATAGACAAGATGGTCAAGGACCAGCGAGTCCGAACACAGGATTTTATTTTATGTTCAAGCAAGGTTCTCTAGAACTTGCAGATTTTAATATAACAGTTCCAACAACAAACGAACGTGTTAGTGTTGAGAGTACTAATATTAATAATGATGACGTTTGGTTATTTGAATTAAACAGTGCAGGCGCACAAGTTTCAGAATGGACACAGGTTAAGAGCTTGGTTGGTAACAATATTGCTTATAATAGTGTAGCAGGAAATTTAAGAGATATCTATTCTGTTGCAACAAGAGAAAGCGATAGAATTGATTTAATTTTTGCTGACGGTGTCTACGGTAACTTACCTCAAGGATCATTTAGATCTTATTACAGAGTTTCAAATGGTTTAACATATTCTATTGTACCTAATGAAATGAAAGGTATTAATATTAGTGTTCCTTATATTAACAAAAGAGGGGAGCAACACACACTTAGTATTAGCATGGGATTGCAATACACAGTAAACAGTGCTGTAGCATCAGAAACAATTGATTCAATAAGACAGAATGCTCCTGCTCAATACTATACTCAGAATAGAATGATTACAGGAGAAGATTATAATCTTGCTCCACTAGCAACTTCGCAAAACATTTTAAAAATAAAATCTGTAAACAGAACATCTAGTGGTATTAGTAGAAACTTTGATATTATTGATGCCAGCGGAAAGTATAGTTCAATAAATGTGTTTGCTGATGATGGATACATTTACAAAGAAGAAAGTGAGCGTTCATTATCTTTTAAATTTACAAGTAGAACAGACATTGTTAATTTTATCAAGAACAATGTAGAACAAGTATTTTCTGATACTGACGTGTATAATTTTTATCTAACAAAATTTGATAAAATTCTTTTCACAGAAACAAATACAGTATGGAATGAAGTTACTAATGATACAAATGTTTCTACTGGTTACTTTATTAACTCAATTGATTTAAGTTTGTTTAAAGTTGCTACATATGCGACTAATAACTTAAAATATGTTTTTCCTGGAGCATTAATTAAATTTGTTCCACCTACAGGAAAATCATTTAAACTAGGTAAACTTGTAGATACAGATTCAAGTGATCTTACACAAACAAGTTACTTATGGACAAAAGTAGTTAGTGTGTCAGGCGATGGCACTAATGCAGGAAGAGGTGTACTATCATCAGGATTAGGTCCTATTACATTTAGTGATAATGTTCCTTCAGGTGCTATTGCATCAAGAATTGTTCCTAAGTTTGTTTCAGATATTTCAAACAGTATTGAGTCCGAAATAGTTACTCAAGTAGTAAACAGTTTAAACTTTGGTTTAAGATATGATTATGTAACAGCTAATTGGAGAATTATTCAAAGTCAAAATATTAATTTAACAGATGCATTTAGTTTAGGTAAATCCGGCGACACAACTAGTTCTAACTTAGATGCTTCTTGGATTATGGCATTTGTAAAAGAAAATGACGAATATATTGTGAGAATTAGAAAGTTAGATTATATCTTTGGTAGTTTACAGCAAAATAGATTTTACTATGATAAAAATGATAAAGCATATAACAATGTCACAGGGTTGTTAGAAAAAGATCAAGTAAATGTATTAGGTATTAATACCGACTATACAAATACTTCAATGCTTAATAATGATTATGCTTTTGAAATTACTGATACTATTCTTTATGATGATGGGTATGAAAGCACCAAAGCAATCAAACTAGCATTTAAAGATTCAGACGATGACGGAGTTATTGATGACCCAGAAGCGTTTGAAAGAATTGTTGGTGCAGATTTACAATTAAATTATCTTTTCTTTAAACAAGAAAAAGATCAATACGGCACATCAGTATACAATTATGTAGATAATACTAATAATACTATTTTAATATATCAGAAAGAGAGTTTGATTAATGTTAACGATTTTAATGACGGGCAATTAATTTACTTCTATGATATAAATGAAAATAGAGTTAAGTCTGTTGATAGAACAACAAACACACTTAGATTACAAAGTGCTTACAAAGCAGTTATTGGAAGAAGTAATCTTAAGTTCCAATATACACACTCTGCTAGTGAAGATAGAAGAATAGATCCTAGTGTTACAAATATTATTGATTTGTATATTTTAACTAGAGCCTATGATACAACATACAGAAATTATTTGGTTAATCCTGTAGGCGATCCACCGGATGAACCAACAAGTGATGATTTAAGAATTAGTTTTGGTACAGGACTAAACGCTATCAAATCAATTAGTGATGAAATAATTTACCATCCTGTGAAATATAAAGTTTTGTTTGGTGGAACTGCAACAGAAAAACTTAGAGCAGTTTTTAAAGTAGTTAAAAATCCAAACAAGGTTATTAACGATAATAATTTAAAAGTTAGAATTATTAATGCAATTAATACATTCTTTGATATTAACAACTGGGACTTCGGTGATAGATTTTATCTCAGCGAACTAACAACTTTTGTAGTTAATTCTGCATCTCCAGATATTACAAACTTTGTTATCATACCAAGACAAGAGTCTCAAGTTTTCGGAAGTTTATTTGAAATACAAAGCAGACCAGATGAAATTTTTGTAAGCGGTGCAACAGTTGATGATGTAGAAATTGTAACTTCTATTACTGCTGCTGAAATTAGAGCTGGTGCAAATTCAGTGGTGAGTAGTACATAATGCGTGAAAAGAAAGTTTTTCCAAGCAGTGGGATTCCTATTAGGAAGTCAAGCGATTTCCTACCTGAGATTTTTCAAACCGAAGGGAATAAAAAATTCCTAACAGGTGCGTTTGATCCTTTAACACAGCCGGGTGTACTAGATAAAATTACAGGATACCTTGGAAGAAGATACGGTAAAACCTACAGCGGAAACGATATCTATCTAGACACTAATGAAACTCTTAGAAGTAGATATCAACTAGAGGCAGGCGTTACTGTTGAAAAAGATCAGAAAATTGAAAAGTTTCATGACTATCTCGATTTAAAAAACATTGTTAAGTTTTTCGGAAACGATGTTGAAAGAGATGATAAAACTTTTTCACAGGAAAACTATTCTTGGAACCCGCCAATTGACTGGGATAAGTTTGCAAACTATACAGAATATTTCTGGGTGCCAAACGGCCCTCCATCAGTTGATGTACGCGGTCAAGCTCAAACAGTTGTTAGTACATACAAGGTAAGACAAGGTGTAGGAAGTTCTTGGATTTTTACTCCTGACGGAGCAACTAATAATCCAACAATAACATTATATAGAGGACAAACATATAACTTCGATGTATATTCGTCTGAAGGATTTGTTATTAGATTAAACTACGACACTGGCTCTTTAATATTTGATCCCAATAAAACTTATTTTCTAGGGGACCTAGTTGTATTTGACGGACAACTTTGGAGAGCAGCAGTTGCTGAGATTAGCCCTATTGACGGAAGTAGTATTGATATAAATTCTCAAGACTGGGAATTAGTAGATTCTAATGCTGCGCTAAGTTCATTAAATTTTAATAACGGCGTTACAAATAACGGCGTCAAGAGAGGAACTTTAACATTTACTGTTCCTATGGATGCACCGGATATAATTTTTTATCAGTCATTAGTTGATGCAAATAGATTAGGTACATTTTTAATTGCAGATATAGACTCTAATACATTTTTAGATGTTGAAAAAGAAATTATAGGAAAGAAAACTTACACCAGTGCTAACGGAGTTGAGTTTACAAACGGACTTGTAGTTGACTTTAGAGGTGTTATTGCACCTAATCAATATGCAGACTTTACTTGGTTAGTTGAAGGAGTCGGTCAAGAAATAACCTTAACAAGATTTGATTCTCTTGTTCCTCCGTCAGTTGTTTCTAACGTTCCAGAAATATTATTTGACAACGAAGGGTTTGATACACAACCGTTTGATGATGCATCTCAATATGCAGGATCTAAAGATTATATTACTGTTTCAAGAAACAGTAAAGACTTTAACCCTTGGAGTAGATATAATAGATGGTTCCATAGATCAGTTTTAGATTATTCTTATAGTTTTCGTAATTCTGATTTCGAAGCTGAAGAATCTTCACGTGCCAAAAGACCTATTATTGAATTTAAACCAAATCTAAGATTATATAATCATGGTATTGTTGCAAAGGCAACAGTAGACTATATTGATACATTTACCACAGATGTATTTTCTAATATTGAAGGTAGTACAGGTTATAACGTCGACGGTGAGTTCTTATTTGAAGGTGCAAGAGTTCTCGTAGTTTCAGATACAGATTCACTCGCTAACAATAAAATTTATGAAGTAAACTTTATAACACATAATAACAATAAGCAGATCACACTTAAACAAACAAGTGATAGTGATAGTATTATAGGTCAAGGTGTTTTAGTCCGAAGAGGTAAAAACAATGCAGGCAAGATGTATCACTTTGACGGAACCAACTGGGTTAAGAGTCAAGAAAAGACAGCAGTAAATCAAAATCCTTTATTTGATCTTGTTGATAATAATTTAATTTCTTTTGGAAATAAAGATACATATCCAGTTTCAACATTTACAGGAAGTCCTCTTTTAAGTTACAAAGTCGGTAATGGTCGAACAGATACTGAATTGGGTTTCCAACTATCATATCTAAATATCGATAACGTTGGTGACATTGAATTTAATTGGAATCTTGATTCTGATACATTCCAGTATACCCAAGGACAAAACACAATAACTGTTAATTTAAATACAGGATTCTATAATATTGACGACAGATATGATAATGGTTGGTTGAAAACTTCTAACAATTACATAATGCCTATCATTGATAGTTACACAGTTATTAATACCACCAACGAAGTTGTATTTGAAACTGTTGATTGGGGATCCTTTACCGGTAATGAAAAGATTATATTTTATACCAATGGTAAAAAAGAAAATTCAACATACGAAAGAATTAGTAATAGATTTATTTTTAACAAAACATTCAACCCTAAAGATGTTGTTGTAATAAAAGTAATTTGTGATCTCGAACCTATCAACGGCTATTATGAATTGCCTGTAGGTTTAGAAAAGAATCCACTTAACGAACCAATTAAATCTTTTACGTTAGGTCAAGCAGTTGATCACGTCTCAACAGGTTTAGAGTTTTACGATGAATTTACTGGACAGATACCAGGCTCAAGTAATTTAAGAGATCAGCACGATTATTATCAACATTCTAAAAGATTCTTAAAGCACAGCGGACTAGCACCAGCATCAGTATTTCTTTTAAATGATAAGAAATTTAATATTATTAAAGCAATAAAGTTTGCTAAAGAATCATATTCTACTTTTAAAAATAATTTTATTTTGAAAGCAGAAGAAGTTGATTTTAATGATAATGTTGCTGACATGGTCGATAAAATTATTACTGAACTGTCAAAAGCAAAAAGTATTGATAGTCCTTTTGCAGACAGTGATATGATAGGTGCAGGTGCATATTCTGCACTAACCTACGAAGTAGAAGATACCGGTATTAAAACATTTGCATTAAGTCAAAGTTTTGATTTAAACACACTAAGTCGAAGAGCAGTATACCCATATGTAAACAATAGACAGTTATTGTACGGAGCAGAATACGATTTCAATTCAGACTTTGGTTTCATCGAGATTAAAATTGATTTAGTAGAAGGTGATAAAATTGAAATACGTGAATATACTTCTACAAGTTTTTCACACATACCGCCAACGCCTACTGCATTAGGTTTATACAAACGTTATACACCTATGAAGTTTTTAGATGACACTTACAGAGAGCCTGTGAATGTAATCCAAGGGCATGACGGAAGTATCATTACAGCATATAATGACTATAGAGATGACTTAATTTTAGAATTAGAATACAGAATTTATAATAATATTAAAAAAGTATATAGCGAGTCTGTTTTTGATATTGATAATACATTAGGTGGTTTCTACGGAAATAGCGAATATAATATTAATAATATTAGAGATATTATAAATCAAGAATTTTTAAACTGGGTATCAAACACGAACTTAGGTTATGTTCTAAACACATTCTTTGTTAATAACGAACCATTTACATATACCTACAACCAAATGGCAAGTCCAGATGGTACAGAAAATCTACCAGGTTACTGGCGAGGAGTATATAGATACTTCTATGATACAGACAGACCTCATCGTTGTCCTTGGGAATGTTTAGGTTTTTCAGAAAAACCTGAATGGTGGGAAGATGAATACGGATCAGCCCCGTACACTAGTGGCAACTTGATTCTTTGGGAAGATATCAGAGACGGTATAATTAGACACGGACCGAGGGAAGGAATTCATCCTCGCTATGCTAGAACAAGTATAATGAGTCATATTCCTGTGAATGAAGATGGTGAATTACTTGATCCTCTAACAAGTGGCCTTGCAACAAACTTTACTTTAACTAACAACAAAGGAAGTTTCCAACTAGGTGATGTAGGTCCTGTCGAATATGCATGGAAGTCAAGCAGTGAATATCCATTTGCTGTTATTGTTTCTTTGTGTTTAGTTAAACCTTTTGACTTTATTATTAGTAATTTTGATAAAGATAAAACAACAAGAAATATTATTGATCAAATTGTAGATAAAACATCTAATGTTTTCTTAACTACAAATAATTTAAAACTACCTATTGCAGGTGAAAATCAAGTAAGTGGTTTAGCTTATTACATTAGTTCTTACATTAAAGGACAAGGAGCATCAGTTGTTGATGCTAATGAATCATTAGAAAACCTAAATGTTAGATTAACAGCTAGACTAAGTGGATTTGTTGACAAAGACCAACAGAAGTTTTTGCTAGATAGTAAGAATCCTAATTCTACTTCTAGTAGTACTTTTATACCTCCTGAGAACTATGATATTATATTTGCAAAAAGTAGTCCTATTACAAGTCTCGCATATAGCGGTGTAATAATTGAAAAATCATCTAACGGATGGACTTTATCTGGCTACAACGATATTAATCCGTATTTTGAATATTACCAAGCAATACCTAATCAGAAAGATCCTACAATAAGTGTTGGCGGTCTAAGTGTTGCATTCACTCAGTGGGAAGAAAACAAAACTTATAATAACGGAGCAGTAGTAGAATTTAGAAACACTTTCTTTAGAGCAAATCAAACTCATACAAGTACAACAGAGTTTGAAAATCAGTATTGGTCAAGACTACCTGCACTTCCTGTTGAAGGAGCAGCCACTGCACAGCGTAGAAGAAATTTCAATAGAACAGTAATTAAACGTTTAAGTTACGGAACCGAATATTCTGAAGCTCAAGCGGTTGTTGATTTTCTTTTAGGATATCAAGAAAGATTAGTTTCACAAGGATTTGTGTTTAATAATTATGATACTAGAAGTCAAGTTATACAAGACTGGTTAACTAGTTCTAAAGAATTCTTATTCTGGACCATGCAAAATTGGTCAGAAGGTAGTTTATTAACAGTAAGTCCTGGAGCACAAAAATTAACAGTAGTAGTTCCAGTTGGTGTTGCTGACAGCATTTTAGATAGTTTCTATGATTACAATGTTCTATCAAGTGACGGAACTACTATTGATGTAAAAGACATTGATGTATCTCGAGATTTCCAAACATTTACTATTTCTATTAATAATAGTGCTGTTGGTATATATTACCTTAAAGTAAATTATGTATTAAAAGAACACGTTACAGTGTTTAACGATAGAACAGTGTTTAACGATATTATCTACGATAAACCAACAGGCTATCGTCAAGAAAGAATTCGTTCTCAAGGATTTAGAACAGTCGATTGGGATGGAGATTATACATCACCAGGATTTATTTTTGATAATGTTAACATAGATGCATGGGTACCATTTAAAAATTATAAACTAGGTGACATTGTTGCTTATAGATCTAAAAACTACACAAGTAAATTTAATCATACTAGTGGAGAAAAATTTGATTTCGATAGATGGACAGTATTGGATTCAAATCCAACTAAGCAACTAATTCCTAACTTTGATTATAGAATCAATCAAATTGAAGATTATTTTGATGTTGATACTGATGGTTTAGGTAAGAGTCAACGAGAATTAGCAAGGCATACTATTGGTTATCAGAAAAGAACTTATTTAGAAGCATTAGCAGATGATCCTACAACACAATATAAAATCTATCAAGGTTTTATTAGAGAAAAAGGAACATCAAATTCAATTACAAAACTGTTCGACAAAATTAATGGTAGTGGTCAGCCTAGCATTTCTTTAGATGAGGAATGGGCATTTAAAGTAGGATCAATGGGAGGCATTGATCAAAGTTATCATGCTGAAATAAAATTACAAACAGATCAGTTTGTAATTAATCCTCAGCCTGTATTAATTACAGAATCTCAAGGAAACTTCTTAGACAGATTTTATAGAATTAACAAAAGTAATTTTGATTATGCTCCATATCCATATACATCAAAAATTAATCCTGCGTCATACGAAGTGTATCCATTTAAAACAGCAGGGTATGTAAAAATTGGTCAAACAAACTTTACTGTTAGAACAAGAGATAATTTATCAGATATCAATGTAGATGCTGTTTTAAACAATGATCATATATGGATTACATTTGATGGTCCTAGTTGGACAGTTCTTAGAGCAAACTGGGCCTACGATTTACAATTAATAAATGTTGAAGTTGATAACCTTTCAGTAAAAGTTATCTTTAAAAGACGTCATAACAAACAAGTAGGAGAATTTATTGGTATTAAAGGTATCGATAAAATTTCTGGAATTCATAAAATCACAGCAGTAGATAATTTTTCTATAACATTTAATGTTACAGAAAAAGCAACAGCAGATGTGTTTGAACCAAGCACACTAAATTATCCATTGTTCTTTACTGAAGCAAGATTTAAAAATTGGGATAGTATTGATCCGCAACACGTTGCTAACTTATCTCAATCAAGTAAACTTTTTGTTGACGAAGATACTAACGGAAGATGGGAAGTTGTAGAAAAAAATAAAACATATACTGACAAGCAGATTGTTAATTTTGGTATTGTTGAACCTAACAAAGTCGGTGAAAAAGTTTTATATATTGATGCACTGAAACAGACACTTGCTAGTGTCGCACCTGACGGTTATGTTGTTGTTTATGTTGAAACTTCAACAGGACTAGATGTAAAACAAATTATTGAACCACAAGGTACGTTTAAAGATTCTACACTAGGAAGTTTTGGTTTAGAACTTGCAGTAAGTCCTGATAATAAATGGCTTGCAATAGGTTCACCTCGTGCAAGTGGAGTTACATCAAACTTCAAAGGTAATTTTAATCCTTCGATTAGTTATGGTTCTAACAGTATTGTATTATACGAAGGAAAACTTTGGAAAGCATTAACTGATACAACATTTGACGGAAGCTCAATTAATTTTGAGTCTGATGAATGGGAATATGTAAAAAATATTGATGCACTAACAACTGGTACAGACGACGGTAAAACTCAGCAAGGTATGATTCAAATATATGAATACAGTGCTAACCAATGGAACATAACACATTCTTATATTAGTCCAAGACCAGAACATTACGAACACTTCGGATCTAGAATTTCAATTGCTAAGAACGAAGGTGTTTACTACATGGCAGTATCAGCCCCTGGCTCGTTAGACAGTAAAGGTAGAATATATCTTTATACCTATAATGCAGAAACTGAAGACTGGGAGCTTGATGAAAATCCTAATTATGTAGGTGCATATGAAAAAGATGAATCTAAACTATATCCGAAAGGTTCAATAGTATGGCATCAAGGATATTTGTGGCAAGCAGTTAATGATACACAAGGCGACGGCAGCACTATTGACATAGATAGTGTTGACTGGCTAAGACTAGACTCGTTGGCAACTGCTAACTCTTTACCTCAATCTGTTAGTTTAGAAGAAGCAGAAGATAAGAGTACATTGTTTGCAGGTTTACTTTCACCTTTACAAGTAGCTGAACTTATTCAAGAAGGAGATAAGTTTGGATACAGTATGGCTATGAATTCAACCGGTGAAGTATTAGTTGTTGGAGCTCCGTTCAGCGACAAACAATATTTTGCAAACTACAGAGGAATTTGGAGAGCAGACTACGAGTATATCGAAGGTGACGTTGTAAAATATCAAGGTCAATTCCATAAATTAGAAAACATTGGTCCTAGCGCAGTTGATGACGGTAGTACCATTAAGAGTTATAACGAAGAACCAGATGCAGGTTATCCTTGGGTTAACGTAGGTGATAGTAGTTCTGAATCAACAGGTAAAGTTTTTGTTTACAAGCGTGATTTTAATCTTAACCTTTTTGAACTTACACAAACATTTACAGCAGACGGTTTACAAGATATAAGTGATTTAGATGTTGCAGAAATTATTTCATCGGGCGATCAATTCGGTTATGCTGTAGCTGTTGATTCTACAGGTGAAAAAATTGTTGTAACAAGTCCTAAAGCAGATGTTAATTTCCAGAATCAAGGTAGTGCATATATATTCGATTACGTTCCAGATAGTTCAAATGAATATAGACTAAAACAAAAACTAGATAGTTTTGATACATTCCCTAATGAATTCTTTGGACAAGATGTTGCTATATCTGTTCACACTGACATTTTAGCAATCGGTGCAAACAATACTCCGTATGTATTGCCTACAATCTTTGATGGAGAGGAAACTACTTTCGATCAAAAAATTACTAAGTTTAAGAGCTATAGTGGATTCAGCGGAAGTGTTTATATCTACGAATTAAAAGGCGGAAACAAATATTACCTATCAGAAAAACTAGAAAGTAATCTTTCATTGAACGAAAGTTTTGGTTATAGTATTAGTTGTACAGGTAATGTAGTTGTTGTTGGATCACCATACTATATTGCTCCTGTACAGTCCGGATCATCAATTGTATTTGAAGGTGATGCAACTGGTATGGTTAGAATATTCAAGAAAGATCCAACAGTTCAACCATTTGAAATTTTAAGTTCTCAACCAGAAACAGTTGATATAAATCAAATCAAGAGAATTGCATTATATGATGATAATTCAGATGATAAGATTCAAGATTTAGAAATTGTTGATCCTGCTAAGATGAAAATTTTAGCATCAGCTGAAAAAGAATTATCATACAAAACACCTTATGATCCTGCGGTATACTCAATAGGAGATCCTGAGGTACAGGTTGTTGATGAACAAATACCTTGGACAACTAAAAATGTTGGTAAACTTTGGTGGGACATCGGTAACGCTAAGTGGATAGATTACGAGCAAGGCGACATTGCTTACAGAACAAGTAATTGGGGACAACTTGCTACAGGATCTTCAATTGATATTTACGAGTGGGTTGAAAGTACTCTAACACCTGCTGAATGGTCTGCTGTTGCAGACACCAATGAAGGATTGAATGCAAGTATCTCAGGACAGCCACTATATCCGAACAATGAAGCCTATAGTGTTAAAGAACTTTTAAATCCAGAAACAGGAGAAGCTACTTCTACACTATATTACTTCTGGGTAAAAAATAAATTAATTGCACCTAAAAATATTGTTGGAAGATCAATAAGTGCATCAAGTGTGGCAAGTTTAATTTCTAATCCGTTATCAGGCGGAGTAACCTATATTGCTCTTGCTGATGCAGATAAGTTTGTATTGTTCAATTATACTAATATTGTAAGTAACGATTATGCAATTTTAAATATTGAATATTACAATAATAAAGATTCTAAAAATGCAGTACATAATGAATTTACTCTGTTAACTGAAAATGTTGAAGATAGTATTCCGACTGATTCATTAGAAAGAAAATGGTTAGATAGTTTGATTGGTTATGATTTGCAAGGAAATAGAATTCCTGATACAGATTTGCCAGCTAAACAAAGATACGGAATTAAATTTAGACCAAGACAGAGTATGTTTGTTAACAAGCAAACGATTCTAAAAACTGTAATTAAAAATATTAATACAGTTTTACTTAAAGAAGCATTTGCTGACGTTATTACATACAAGAACTTAAATCTAGTAGATGAACAACCTAGTGAAGTATTGAATTTATTTGACGTGGCAGTTGAGACTTATATAGATTTAGAAACTGTTGGAACAATCAGAGTCAAACAAGCAGAAATTTCTGCTAATATTGTTGATGGAGAGATTTTATCAATTGATGTTATAGAACCTGGATTTGGTTACAGAACTGCTCCAAGCATTGACTTTGAAGGAGACGGCCAAGGTTTAGAAGCACAAACAGTTATTGATAGTCAAGGTCGTGTAACAAGAGTAGACGTTCTTAACGGCGGTAAACTTTATAGCTCTGTAATTGCTAAAGTTAGACAATTTAGTGTACTTGTAAGAAACGATGAAACTTCAAATGGTTTCTGGAGTATCTATGCCTGGGACGACATAAGAAAAGTATTCTTTAGAAGTGCATCACAAGCATATGACACAAGACTTTATTGGGATAAAGTAAACTGGTGGGCTGAAGGTTATGATCCTACAATTAGAATTGTTGAAGAAATTCCAAGTGTGTATCAAGAACCTGCACTTGATATTGTCATTGGCGACACTATAAGAATTAAAGAATATGGCGCAGGCGGCTGGGCAGTATTCAAGAAAGTTGATGATGTCGGAAATACTCTTTTAGAAAATTACATATTAGTCGGCAGAGAAAACGGCACAATTCAATTTAGTGACAAATTATATGATACTGATACAAGCGGTATTGGTTATGATATTGTTGATAGTTTCGATGCAGGGTCATATGATAAAGAAGTTTCAAATGAGCTTAGAAATATTTTTAGAGCAGTCAAGGAAGATATTTTTGTAGGCGACTATAAAATTGAATGGAATAAGTTATTCTTTGTTTCGATGAAATATGTTTTCACAGAACAAACTTATGTTGACTGGGCATTTAAAACTAGTTTCTTAAGTGCGTCTTATAAGATAGGCGAATTAAAACAAAAACTTAATTATAAGAATGACAGTCTTGACAGTTATCTAGATTATATTAATGAAGTAAAACCTTTTAGAACAACAATAAGAGAATATAAATCTATTTACGATAAACTAGAAACATCAAACACAGCAATATCTGATTTTGATCTACCTCCATACTTTAATGAAGTTGAAGGAAAAATTATTCCGTTAACTCAAACAGATGATAATTTACAAAATTATCCTTATAAGTTCTGGGCAGATACTAAAGGATATGAGATAACAGAAATTTTAGTTTCAAATCCTGGATCAGGATATACTAGTGTACCGACCGTAGTAATTCAAGGAAACGGTACTGGAGCTTCTGCTAGAGCATATATTTCTAATGGAAAACTTTCAGCGGTATCTATTGAAAATCCTGGATCGGGATATACTACAATTCCTACAGTATCGATTGTTGGAGGTAATGGTAGTAATACAGATAATGCAACTGCTGTTGCAGTACTAGGTAATACAACCGCTAGAGCGTTTGATCTTAAAGTTAAGTTTGACAGAATTTCTAAAGATGGAATATTCAATACCTTTAACTTTACACAAACATTTACTGCACCAGGAAATACTGCATCATTTGATTTAAGTTATCCTTCAACACTTGACAAGTCTAAGATTCAAATAATTAAAAATGGACAACTTGTACTTGGTGATGAGTATTCTGTTTCATTGTATAAGAAAATTGAAAATAGAGTAACTCAATTAAAAGCAAAAATATTGTTCACTACAGCACCTGAGTTAGGTGAAACTATTGTTGTTACATACGATAAAAATGATGAGTTATTAGATAGTGTTAATAGAATTAAAAAGTATTACGATCCAATTGCAGGAATGAAAGGCACTGATCTTGATCAATTAATGACAGGTATTGATTATGGTGGTGTTCAAGTACAAGGTACAACATTTGATGTTACAGGTGGTTGGGATGCCTTACCTTGGTTTACTGATAGTTGGGATAGTGTCGAAGCAGCAGCAGATTATTATGTAATTTGTGACGGAAGTACTAATACTGTTACATTACCGTATGTACCTGCACAAGGACAAGAAATTAACATTTATCTGAAACGATTTGTTGAAGTACAAATTCCTACAGTTGATGATTTACAGTATAGTCAAGAAGTTAAAGATCCGCCAGCTCTTAGAATAGACGATCCGAGTTATGATGAGAACTGGGATAGTTCTAATGTAGCTAATCCTCACGCTCAAATGCCAACATTTATTGGTGATGGAAGTACACAGATTGTAGAGATTGGTGATTATATTCAAACAGGCGCAGGCGATATTTTAATATTTAGACCAGTGTCGTCAGATGGTAGTGTTACAATTACTGATCCTAATCTAGTAGATACAAGAATCTCAGGCGGAACATTAGCAACCAACAATGGCGCATATTCTACAGCTACTGGTAAGACTGTAGAAGAAATTACTATATTAGGAGGTGAATTTATATCTCCTGAAAATGTTCCTGCAACAGAAGAAAACATTCCAGGTCAAGTTTTAGATAGTTTAAGTATTAAAGTTTATACTACAACAGGAACAGGATCAGCACCTGTTAAAACTAGAGTTATAAACACAGATGGTACAACTACTACATTTGATATAGGACAAAATATTCTAGAATCTAAATCAGTTGTAATATATTTAGGTGGCGCAAAAGTAAGTACTAGTGATTACTTCGTGAATTTAGAAAATAATCAAGTTATTTTTGATACAGCACCAACTGCGGATCAAGTTCTTGAAATTATTTCAGTAGGAGTAGGCGGAGTATCAATTCTAGATTACCAAGAATTTGAAGCTGATGGAGAAACTAATTTATTCTTAACAAATGCTTCTTTCGCTCAAACAACAGGTGTGTTTGTAAGCGTTAATGGAGTACTCGAAGACATAGGATTTATTGACAGTACAGGTGTTGCAGATACTCCAAATAGAACTTTAGTACAGTTTGGAATAACTCCTGCAAGATTATCTACTATAAAAATTCTCTGTGTAGGCTCAGGATCAGATGTTGACAGTTCTGGATTACCTATTATTAGTATTAATCAACAGGAAATTGCATATGATGGTAGTAGTAGATCATATGATTTAACAGGATTTGTAAATCTTGTTAGAGATAGTTCAGTTGCTTCAATGATTGTAGAAGTTAATAATAGAAAACTTAAAGGTGTTGATACAACTTATGCTGTTTATGATGGAACTAATAATGCATTTACATTAGGTTTAGATCCTGAAGAAGTATCAGGTGCTATTCTAACTAATAATATCAGAGTATTTGTAAACGGAGATAGAAAAACATTTATTGAAGATTACATCTATAATGGTACTACTAAAATCTTAGAATTTAACACTGGTGTTTTATCACTAGGAGATAAGATTAAAATAGAAAATGATCTTAGAACAACATACACAGTTGATAACAATAATATCGTAATCGATAGTAGTGTTACTCTTAACCCAGGAGATATAATTAATGTAACTTGGTTCAGTGAATATCCTAGCATGAGTATTATTTCTGATAGATACACTGGAGGAAAAGTTGTTTATCAGTTACCAACTAATCCATTAGGTGTTAGTTATGTGTGGGCATATCTAAATGGAACACGATTAGTACAAGATGTAGATTATGTTGTAGATCTTCCAAGAGGAGTAATGAGATTATTTGTTGCTAACACTGATTCAGACGAAGTTGAAATAGTTATGTTCGGTACTAATGTATTTAAATTACCTAGTGCTTATGAAATTCATAAAGATATGTTGAATGTTTATAGATATCACAGATATGCATCTAAAGATGAAGTTAGATTAAGTAAAGATTTAAACTATTTTGATACTGAGATTGAAGTTACTAACGGACATTTACTAGCTACTCCGATTGTTGAGAGAAATCTTGCAGGTGTTGTGATTATAAACAATGAAAAAATTGAATACCTGGAGAAAACAGGAAATATTCTTAAAAAATTAAGAAGAGGAGCCCTTGGAACAGCGATTAAAGAACTACACTCAAGTGGAGATATAGTGATCGATGCTGGTGCTCCGGAAGCAATTGCTTACAATGATACACAAGAAAGAACAGATTTTGTAAGTGATGGTAGTAGTGTGCTTATAGGACCATTAGAATTTGTTCCTATACAGGCATCTGATTCTAATTGGTATGCTGAAACTATACCACAAGATTATGGCAGATGTGATACTATTGAAGTATTTGCGGGCGGAAAACGCCTACGTAAGAATTCATTGGAAGTATTTGATGAATCATTAGGAGTTTCAAGTCCTGGTGCAGATAAAAAGCTGGAGGCAGAGTTCTCAGTAGACGGAACAACGCCATACATAAGATTAACAAGTCCTTTACCAGCAGGAACAAGGATTAGAATTATAAGGAAATTGGGTAAAACATGGTACGATAGAGGCGTTACAACCGCTACTAGCGGCGTAACATTGCTTGATAATGATTCTGCTATTAGTAAATTCATTGCTGCGAAAACAACTCGTTTACCTGAATAAATACACTATGAAAAGCGAAGAGAAAACAATGTCAACAACTAGTGAAAATAACAAAGAAAACAAACCAGCTGTAAACGAGCGTGGCGGTTTTCATTTTGAAGGGCATATAAAGATATTTGATCCGGAAACTAAAGAGGTTTTCATAGACAAAAGAAATGCTATTCATTATGAAAATATGAGTATTGCTATGGTTAACAGCCTATCAAATCAGGGTAGAGGTACTATCTACCAGATGGTTTTTGGTTCAGGTGGAACAACTGTAGATCCTACAGGATTAATTACATATCTTACTCCAAACACTGTTGGCACAAACTCTAGTTTATACAATCAAACATATACAAAAGTTGTTGATCAAAATAGTATTCAAAATTCAGATCCTGTAAGAAACAAAATGGAAGTTAGACACATAAGTGGCGCAACATACAGCGACATTTTGATTAGTTGTTTGCTAGATTACGGTGAACCAGACGATCAAGAAGCGTTTGACAATTCAGTGGATATGAACGGAAACTTTGTTTTCGATGAATTAGGGCTTAAATGGTATAATCCGGATGGTGACGGTAAGTTGTTAACACACGTTGTTTTCCATCCAGTACAGAAATCTTTAAACAGACTTTTACAGATTGATTATACTATTAGAGTACAAAGTTTAACTGGTTTTTCTGAGGTGTAACTAAATGCCATATATTGTAAATTTTACTGATAAAAACAACAAAACACCGATAACAGTATTCGATAACACCTCTAGCCAGGACACTAGTTTAACATTTCCTGGACGTAACGTAACAGGATACGGACAAATTATTGCAGAAAACTTTTTAGCTCTGCTAGAAAATTTTGCAAGTGCCGATCAGCCAATAAATCCAGTTGAAGGTCAGCTATGGTACGATACTACTAATGGCATTTTGCAATTATTCGACAACACTAACTGGAAAGCAGCATCAAATATTCAAAAGTCGCCAGTTGAACCTTCAGTTGAAAATTCAAAAGTTGGTGAACTATGGGTTGATACCACAAACCAACAGTTAAGAATTTATACAGGTAACAGATGGTTACTTGTAGGACCAAGTGAAAGTTCGATTGACGGTTTAAGATATGGACCAGCAGTCGAAAGAATTAGTGATAGTGATAACGTAACACGTAATATTTTAATTTTTTATATTGCAGATCAGCCTGTAATTATTATTTCAAAAGACACATTTACTCCAAAAATTGATATTCAAGGTTTTGATGAAATTAAAGCTGGATTAAATGTAACAACACCTGCTAACGATAGTGAAGCGGCATTGTTTTCAGGAATATTCGAAGGTGGACTATTACCTAAACTAATAGGTACAGCATCTAATGCAGATGCACTTAACGTAGGCGGAGTTGAAGTTGCTGCCGGTAAATTCCTTAGAAGTGATACAGTTAATACTACTGAATTTGGAATAAACGTTAGAACAAACACAGGTGTTGCAATTGGTGTTGATGGAAACTTTAACTTACAAACTTCTTCAACAGCGGCAAAAATTTATAACTCATCATCTGGTAGTTCGGTAGACTTACAAACTAATAGAAACGGTGTACCTACTACTATATTAAGAGTTATCGATAACAAAGTTGGTATTAACCAAGTTTCTCCTGATGTTGAATTAGATGTAGATGGTGATTTTAATCTTACAGGAAGTATTAATGTTGCTAGTATTTCTGAAACAACAAGTTTAAGCACAGGTAGTATTGTAACACAAGGTGGTGTTGCAGTTGCTAAAAATTTAATTGTTGGCGGAACAACTAATTTTAACAGTGGTATAGTAACAAGAACAGTGGTTCCGAACACTACAGATACATTTGATCTTGGTACTGAAACACAAAGATATGCTAATATTAGAGCTAAAAAGATTATTGCTGAAGAAATTGAAGGTACTATCAATGGTAACATTACAGGTAACGCAAACACAGCAACTAACTTAAAAAATGTTACAAGTTTTAGATTAACTGGAGACGTTATTTCACCAGCTGTTACTTTTGACGGCCAAGTAGGTAGTTATGACAAACAGTTTGTAACAGAACTAACTGCAAATATTATTTCAGGTAAAGATCAACCTGTACCTAACACTTCAGATAAAGACGATTTTATACTGGTATTTAGAGAAAGTGCTGCTACCGGAAGTTCATCAGGTTTGTTAAAACAAAAAAGAGATGTTTTTGTTGCTGACCTAGGTGTACCAATTGGTACAATTTTTCCGTTCGCTGGAGCAAATGTTCCTGAGGGATATTTGTTGTGTGACGGTGGTGAAGTTGAACGTGCTAAGTTTCCTGATTTGTTCGATGTTATTGGAACAAGATATAACGGTTCAGCAACATTAAACGGTGTAGGTACATTTAGAATTCCAGATCTTCGTGGTCGCTTTGCACTTGGTAGACATAACATGGATAACAATATCGATGTTCCGACTACAACAGGTGCATATGTAGATAACGGTGGCGGTGAGCCAACTCCGGCTAGAGTTGAAGGTGTTGAAGCTCAAACGCTAGGTAGTTCAAGTGGTGCAAGTTCAACATCATTAACACTTGGAAACCTACCAGATCACGAACACGATATGAGAAACGAAAACGATATTCAGTATAGTGCTGTTAAGATCGATACTGCTATTATTCCGCCAGCAACATCTGGTTTAGGACCAACAGCAGTTGACCAAGCACAATACTTTAACTCATCAGGTTCAGTGTTAAAACCGAGCGAAGATTTCGCACTTGGACAACCAGTCGGTATTATGAATCCGTTCTTAACACTCAATTATATTATTAGGTCAGGACCACCTAAGTTTACAACAGGTTAGGTAGAAAAGCATGGCATATCAAATTAATAAAACAGATGGAACAATAGTAGCAACAGTAGCAGACGGCCAAGTTGATAATATTTCTACCGATATAACACTTATAGGTAAAAACTATAGTGGGTTTGGTGAAGCATTAAATGAAAACTTTGTTAAACTATTAGAAAATTTTGCAGGTACATCTACACCTACACATCCTATTAGAGGACAAATTTGGTTTGATGCAACCGAAGCAAAATTAAAAGTTTATAGTGGATCAGCATTTGTTCCAGTATCTTCTGCAACTATTTCTAATACACAACCGTCAACGCTAGGTGTTGGCGACTTGTGGTTTAATGATGTAGATAAGCAGTTATACTTCTTTGACGGTACTAACACAATTCTATTAGGTCCAGATTATTCATTGTCACAAAACCTAAGTGGACTTAGAGTACAAAGTATTCTTGATACATTAAACCAAACTCGTGTTATTACAAGTTTATATAACAACGGTATATTGTTAGGTATTTTCTCTAAAGATACATTTACTCCTAAAAATTCTATTGAAGGATTTAGCGGAGATATTACTCCAGGTTTCAACGCAGGTACACTAGATGGAATTAAGTTTGATGTAACTTGTACAAACTCAGAACAACTTGGTGGTATTGATGCAGTAACTTATGTTAGAAAAGATACAGCAAACAGTTTGTCCAACGCACTTAGAGTTGAAAGTGACTTAGGTGTTGTTATCGGTGGCGGCGGTCAAGGTAACTTTACAGTTGACACTGGTAACTTAAAAATATCAAACTCAGCAACTGACAAATTAATTGTAATTGATGTACGTAAAGGTATTACACAGGAACAAGCAATTGTTATTGATCCTTCTGATAGATCTATTGGTTTATACGAAAGTTTCTCAGATAGCAAAATTAATGTAGGCGGCGCTATGGAAATACTAGGCGACGTTACTGTTAGAGGTACATTTACTGTTAATGATGGTGATCTCACAGTTATTAGAGAAACTGAATTATCGATTGAAGACAAATATATTACTCTTGCTCAAACAGGAGACAGCGGTAGTAACTCAGATGAAATTGCAGACGGTGGTGGCCTAATTTTAAAAGGAACATCAGATCACGTTTGGATGTGGAGTAATCAAGGTATTGGCGGAACTCCAGAATATCCTGCACTTGCACCTCAAGCATGGACAAGTTCAGAACACGTTAACTTAGCCAGTGGTAAAGAATTTAAAATTAACGGTGTAACAGTACTAAATGCTAATTCATTAGGACCGACAATTACAAGTATTCCAGGTGTTACATCATTTGGTACTCAGAACGTTGTTAACGTAGGACCAGGAATTCCACCTGTTACAGAACTTAGAATTGAAAACCATAAAATTTCTACAATATCAAGTAATTATGATCTTCAACTAGAACCTCATGGATCAGGAAACATTGCACTTATCGGAACTCCGAAAATTACAGGATTAGCAGATCCAACTGATGCGCAAGATGGTGCAACAAAAGAATACGTTGACAATACTATCGAAACAAGAACATTATCTTTTGCAATGGATCTGTCAGACGGTAAACCAAATTCATATATAGGATTAACAGTTTTAGCAACTCTTGCACCTGCTTCAGAATACAGAGACGGAACATTAGCAAGAATACTTTGTACAATTATTAATAATACTGCTCAACCAGTTGATGTAAACAGCAAGTTGAATATTTCAACTGCCACATTTAATCAACCTTCAGGAACTGCACCAGCAGTTACTAACGTTGCTGTGTTCCCTGTTGATGGTCCAGTTATTAATGTTTCATTAACTAGAATTGTTAAGACATTCCAATTGTTAGCTGGTACATGGACTCACGTATCAGACCAGGTGTTGCCATAATGGAATTAGGAGCGTATAAATGGCTTATGTAATAAACAAAAGTGACGGAAGCGAATTTGCCGTATTAGAAGATGCTACAGTTAATACTAGTTCTAGTATTACGCTGGTAGGCAAAAACTTTATCGGTTATGGCGAAGCTCAGAACGAAAACTTTTTATTCCTATTAGAAAATTTTGCAAACAATGCTCCTCCAAGAGTTCCTCTAAAAGGACAGCTCTGGTTCGACACAACAAACAATACAGTAAAAGTTTTTGACAGTGGTGATAAATGGGTTGAAGTTGGTGCTGCTGCACTTTCTTTAACACCTCCTCCGGAACCGCCAGCAGGAGCGTTTTGGTTTAAGACTTCTAGTAAAACACTACATACTTGGAACGGAGTTGAATGGGTATTAATAGGTCCTGAAGCAGTTGACGGGTTCGGAACAACTAGAGCACTATCTAGATCTATTTTAGATACAACAAATACAGCTCAGCCTATAATTGAATTAATAGTAAATGATGTTACTGTAGGTATTATTTCATCGAGTACATTTAGTATTGCAGCAGCAGAAAGACCTTTAGGTTTTTCAGATCTAAAAGCAGGTATTACACTTGCTGATTATGGTTTTGTATTAAAAGGTGACTTAGATGGAGTTGCTGCTAAAGCGACAAGATTAGAACATCCTATCTTATTAAATGGCACAGCATTTGATGGAAGTGTCGATACAGATTTTAAAGCTGAAACAAAAAATAGATTAGTATCAGGAGATTATATTTCTGGAACTGATTTTGACGGAAGTAATTTAACTACTTGGTCAGTTGATGCAACATCGTCAAACACAATCGGCAAAGTTGTGGCAAGAAATAACGCAGGCGATTTTGCAGCAGGAACAATTACAGCAAACTTAGTAGGTAATGTAACAGGTAATGTTACTGCATCTTCAGGAACAAGCGCATTTGATATTGTAACAGCAAATACATTTGTAGGAGCACAACTAACAGGGAATTCACTTACAACAACTAGACTTGCTACTCCTCGAAACATTAATGGTGTTTTATTTGATGGAACAGCAGATGTTACTATTACAGCAGATGCAAATACATTAACAGGAACTAATCTTGCAAACAATGTAAAGACATCTGCACTAGAGAGTTTAGGCACATTAACAAGTTTAAGTGTTGCAGGATCAGTAGTACTTGATAGTAACTTAACACTAGAAGGTACTGGTGATGCTGAAATTAGTGCATTAAGAAAAATTTTAATCACAGTAAATGATTCAACAGATGATGCTTCACTTCAATTAATATCACCTCAAGAATCTGTAGACGCTGGGTTAGGATCTAGAGGATCATTAGCACCAGTTACAGATAGTGATGTAGACTTAGGAAAGTCGTCATTAAAATATAATAATGCCTATGCAAATAATTTTTACGGTGACCTAACAGGAAATGCCACTTCAGCAACAACTGCCGGAATTTCAACACACCTTGCAGGAGGAAATGCAGGATCAATTGCTTATCAAACTGCTCCAGGCACAACAGCAATGTTGGCTCCTGGTATATCAGGATATGTTTTAAGATCAGGCGGCACAGGCGCACCTACATGGGGACCGATGGTATTCGCTACAATGAATGTTGGCGACTACTTAACAGGAGCAAATTATGATGGTGTTACAGCAAGTACACTTGCTGTTGATGCATCAACAGGCAATGTTGGTGACAAAGTAGTTGCTAGAGATAGTTCAGGTAATTTTTCAGCAGGAATAATCACAGCAAGTCTAAGCGGTAATGCTAGTACTGCAACAGCATTTGAAACACCTAGAACGATTAATGGTGTTACGTTTGATGGAACAGGAAATATTATTATAACTGCTACTGATCCAAATGCTGTCGCTAAGTCAGGCAGTACAATGACTGGCAAGTTAACACTTGATGGAAATCCAACTGCTTCATTACACGCTGCTACTAAACAGTATGTTGATTCTCAATCAGCACCATATACAATTACATATGGTAACACTGTTTACAGTACAGCAGGATTCACTAATCAAGTAGGTAGTTTTAACGATAGCAGAAACTTTTTTGATGTGTTTCCGCCGTCAGGAAAAACTATGTCAAATTTGATAGCATTTATACCTAGTATTGCAATGGTGCATTATGCAGGCGGCGTCGACGGTAATGATAGTATAAGATGTACTTACCAACAACGATCTGATAGAGTTAGAGTTTGGGTACAGAACACAGAACAAAGATCAACGCCAGCAGCTAACTACTTGGCGGTTTGGAGTTAATTATGTATTATGTTTGTATAGAAAATAACGAAGTAATAAGTGTTTTAAATTATGAACCAAGTGTTCCTAGTTCAGTGTCAGTAGTAACTATTACAGACAATGAAAATGATCTTCTTACAGCAAGAACACATTTCTATAATACAACTACTAGACGTGTAGAGCCTATCAGCGCAGCAGATTCTGCTGCACAAGCAACAGCTGAAGCAAACGGGCAAGAAAGAGAATTCTTAAGCAGTACAGATTGGAAAGTGCTACGTCACATAAGACAGAAGCATTTAGGAGTTCCAACCACGCTTACAGAAGCTGAATACACAGCATTAGAGCAACAGCGAGAAGACGCAGCATCAAGGATAATTGAATAAATATAAGAGCAAACTGGGAATAAGATATGGCATATCAAGTAGACAGATTTAACGGTACATTTTTAACTTCGGTTGAAGATGGTACTATCGATACAACAACCGATCTGCGTTTTGTTGGTAAAAACTATGCAGGTTACGGTGAAGTTCAGAATGAGAACTTTTTACACTTATTAGAAAATTTTAGAAATACTACACCGCCACCTAAAGCAATTGAAGGACAGATGTGGTATGATAGTGCTAACAGAGCACTTATGTTCTACGATAGCAATAAATGGAAAAAAGCCGGCGGAGCAGAAGCTAGTGCTACTGCACCATCAGGTTTAAGAACCGGTGATTTTTGGTGGGACACTTCTGCAAAACAATTATATGCCTATGACGGATCCCAGTTCGTTTTAGTTGGACCAGAAGCATCACCAGATCTTGGTTCATCAGGTGTTGTAGCTCAAGTAGTTAAAGATACTGGTAATGCTAACCATTCAATATTAAAAATTAATGCCGGCGGTAAAGTCGTTGGTATTGTATCACAATCAGAATTCAACCTAAATACATCAGTTAATCCTATTGATGGTTTTTCAACAATCAAAAAAGGATTTACATTAGTTAATACAAATACATCAGGTGTTAGCTCAGACGATTATGTGTATTGGGGAACAGCATCTAATTCATTAAAATTAGGTGGTATTGATGCAGATCAATTCTTACAAAAAGGATCAATTACCTTCAATCAAGAAATCAGTTTCCAAGACCCAGGTATTAAAATTGGTAATGATAATGATTTCAGAGTTAGAATTGAAAACGATGACGAAATTGTAATTGAAAGTATACTAGGTAATGATATTAGTGTTATTATTACAGAAGACGGCGTAACAAGAAGAAATATTTTTGATATTTCTACAAATGGAATTATTCCAGGTACTACGAACGTTTTCAGTTTAGGTTCTTCTTCAAGAGTTTGGGAAGAAATTTATGCAACTACAGTACACGCTAATTTAACTGGAAATGTAACTGGTAACTCAACAGGTGCTCATACAGGTAACTTATTAGCAAATGACACAACCATTATGGTTAATGCCAGCACTAAAGAAATTGGTTATTCATCTGCTACACTAAAAGGTACATTAATTGGTTCAGTACAAGGTAACTTAACTGGTACAGCAACCAATGCAAGTGCGTTGAACAGTATTCAACCTAGCACTACAGTTCCAGGATCAGGATTAAGTATTCCTGTAAGAGATGCACTAGGTGACATCTATGCAAACACATTCCAAGGAACAGCTCTTAAGGCAGATAGAATTAAAATAGATAATTCTGCAACTGATACAGACCCGAATTACAGAACAGCAAAAACTACAGCTACAGCAAATTCAATTGCAGCCAGAGATGGTGCTGGAGATTTAACTGCTAACCTATTTCAAGGTACTGCTACAGCAGCACGTTACGCTGACCTTGCAGAAAAATATCTAACTGATGCACAGTATGAACCAGGCACAGTGGTATCAGTTGGTGGAGCAAAAGAAGTCACAAAATCAAAAGATGGTGATAGAGCGTTAGGTGTTATTTCAACACTACCTGCTTTTATGATGAACGCTGAACTTGCAGAGGGGCAATTTGTTGCATTGAAAGGTAGAGTACCGTGTAAAGTTACTGGACCTGTTACTAAAGGTGATAGATTAGTTGCTTCTGCTAATGGAACTGCAATTAGATCAGGACAATCCTCAGATGTATTTGCAATAGCATTAGAAACTAATTCGAGCGAAGATGTTAAAATCATAGAAGCGGTGGTATTGTAATGGCAACAACTGGCTCAGATATTAAATCAACCGATTTAAATACTTTAAGAAACAACACAGTTGAAGTATTAGGTCCCGGAAGTGGTACTTACGGGTATGGACAAACTTTTGAAAGTTATGAAGTAACTCCGGGCCAGACAGCACGTAAAGCAGACTTTGATGCAATTAGATTTGATTTAGTATCAATATACCAGCATCAAAAAGGAGTAACTCCTACACTTCCTATAGCACTAACTACAGATCCTGTTAGAGCAGGAGCAGCAGATCCGATTAATTCTTATCAGACTGTTGCTAATGATCTTAGAATTAGTAGATTTGATATTGCAAATTTTACTACAACTGCTAAAGACAGTGAAACATATTCCGGTTCATGGAACACTCTTGCTGAAGCAGTATTAACAGTTACATTTTCAACAGCAACAGAAGCTAGATATTTTTTTAATGCAGGAAGTAAAATTAGAATTACCACAAGCAGATCAGGTGGAACTTCATCACCGCAGAACAATGCTTGGACTAATATACTAGATAATGCAGGTAACCAAAACTTTGGTGCGGCAACAGATCCTGTTATAAACTATTATACTTTAACTAATTCATATCAAGATTTTTATGTATTAAGTACCAGTACTCCATATTCTGCAAACAACTATCAATTATCGGCAAAAACTGATGTAGCGGATAACGCAACGGGAACAGCCACTCAACTAGATATTAGAATTAGGTTAAATGATTCTTACGTGGACCTAGGTCCACCAGCACCAGGCGATTTAGTAGACGGTACTTTAACAATCAATATCGAAGAGTTAAAGACAAATGCTATACTACAACCGTCCGGAACACCTTATACGATTGTTTCTCCAACATATTCTCTTTCAAGTATTAGTGCTTCCTAAAAAGTTACCGATAAATATTATTGAGGTATAAACATGGCAAGTGTTAACGCAAAAGTAAGAGTATCTGATTATAACGTTATCCAAAACGAAATCGCCACAGTGATGGGAACAGGTTTTGGACAATACGGTTATGGCCAAGTATTAAACAGCAGCCAAGTTACTACTTCTGATAGCGTTACAGTTGAACAGTTTGCTAATCTAAGATATGATATCTTAAATGCTTATGATCATATATTTGCAGCAGCACCTAGTGGTGTCACTGCTCCAACAGAAAGTGATAGACTTAGATACAACGCTTCAAATGCTCCTATAGATTATTGGGCATCAGTTAACGCAACAATTACAGCAAATGCACGTAATCAAGTTCCACCGACTAGAGCAAGAACTGTTAATCACGGAACACAAAATATTACTACAACATGGTATACTGGATTGGTTGCTACTGTTAGAGTAACATTTACAACAGCAGAAAAAGCAAGACATTTCTTTGCCAGTGGAAGCAGTATTGATTTTAGTAGTTCACGTACTGGTGGAAGTTCCACAAATCAAAATAGTTCTTGGACAACATTATTGTCAACAGCAGGAACACAAAAATTTGGCGGAAACTTTCCAGGATCTGGTACAAGTCCACAAGACGGATATAACTTTTTTAGATTAACCAATTCTTTCACTAATCCTTTTGCAAATCTAGTTGCAAGTAGTCCATATGCTTTGAATACTTGGTCTATTAAAGCACGTTGTTTAGATGTTTCAAACAACCAAAATGGTACTTCTAAAGATTTAGAGTTTGAAGTACGTTGGACTGACGGACACTTTGGATTAGGTGGCGGCCCTGACTCAGTAGATGGAACTGTGACATATGCTGTTCAAACTACTGAAGCAACTGGTACTATGCAACCAGCAAGTGCTGGAAACTTCACTATTGAAACTCCTGTTATCTTTGTAGGCGGCATTTCGGTAGTATAAAATTTTTCTTCTCACCCTCTACGCAAATAAATAATATGCGTATATAATGAGGAGTATTATATGGAAGAAGAATATAAAAAAGCGTTAGAGTTCTCTAACTATCGACAAACGCTTAATATTCAACGCAAGACACTCAAAGAAAAAATTGATGCCAAATTAACCTTTGGTTATAATGGTGGGATTTTTAAAATTGATAGAACTCTATTAACTTTTGTTGAAATGTTAGTAAACAAAGGAAGATCAGAGAATGTGGTTCTTTTGGATATTAATGACAATCCTGTTATTGTCGAAGACTTGAATGTTTTTAAAGAGGATATCTTTGACAGATATTTTCAATCGACATTTGAGTACATGGAAGAATATCAAAAAATTAAAAAGAGTAGATCTGTTGAAGCGTTGGTAGAATGAAAAAAGGTGTAATCTTATATGCACATAATAATAGGCAATTAGATTATGCTAAAATGGCAATTGTTGCCGGCGGTCTTGCTAAGAAAAATCTAAAAGTTCCTGTTAGTATGGTAACTGATCCATCAACTGTTGATTGGATGCGTAAATCTAATGACTGGAAAACCGCACTTAAAGTATTCGACGATATAATTTCAGTCGATCGTCCCCATGAAGATCAAATGCGTTATCTAAATGATGGCGTGAACAAATTTACCACATTGTTTAAAAATACAAATAGAGGAACAGTGTGGGATGTTACTCCTTATGATAGAACATTAATGATTGATACAGATTTTTTTATTTTATCAGATACACTTAACAATTATTGGGATACAGATAGTAGTTTACTAATATCATCAGACTATAATGATGTCCAAGGATCAGATAGAATAGGTTATCTTGATCGATATGTTAGTGATACGGGTGTAAAATTATTGTGGGCAACTACTGTAATGTTTACAAAAAATGAAGAATCAAAAACATTTTTTGATCTTGTAAACTATGTAAGAGTAAATTATAGAAGATTTGCAGATCTATATAGGTTTGACCCACGCTTATATAGAAATGATATTAGTTTTAGTATTGCTAGACACATTATGTATGGGTTTGAAACAGATAATGATTATAGATTGCCATCTGTTTTATCTTCAATTGACAGAGATGTATTATTTGATGTTGATCCTAAGGGAAAATTAACACTGCTATTAAACAACAGAGAAGGTTTTGTAACTACAAGTATTGCCAATAGAGATATTCATATTATGAATAAATCTTCTATTGTAAGAAATATAGATAAGTTGATGGAGTTAATATGAAATTTGGTTATTTGATTTTTGTTAACGAAACACACGAATCTAATTATTATGATTTAGCATATGCACTTGCTCTAAGTATTAAGAATACACAGAAAGAGGGATATGATAATGTTTCTTTAGTTATTAATGACAAGAGTTTAATTCAAGAAGAGCGTTCTAATTGGGTGTTTGATGAAATAATCGAGTTTAACGGTCCAGAAGGTTGGGACGTAAGATCATATATGGATACACTTACACCTTATGAACACACAGTTTGCTTAGATGCAGATATGTTATTCTTTAGAGATTATAGTCATTGGGTTGAATATTTTATTAGCAATGAAACAGAACTGTACATTGCTAACAAAGCATACACATACAGAGGTGAACTTGTAACTAGTAACTTCTATAGAAAATGTTTTACTGAAAATGAATTACCTAATCTTTATAGTTTTTATACATTCTTTAAGAAAGATAGTAAACTTGCTAAAGAATTTTTTGAACTTGGACGTAGCATTATTAAAAATCCTACAGAATATTCAAATAGATTTTTATCAAAGTATAAACCTAAAGTCGTAGGAACTGACGAAGCATTCGCACTAGCATCAAAGATATTAGATATTAGTGATGAGATTTCGTATCCGTTAGACTTTCCACGTGTTGTACATTTAAAAGGTAATGTTCAGAACTGGCCTCATTTAGCAAATGTAGTTACTGACTATGTAGGATTTTATTTTGATGAAAATGCAAAATTAAAGATAGGCAATTATCAACAAACTGATATAGTACATTATGTTGAGAAAAATAAAATAACAAAAGAAACAATAAATGTTTTGGAGGAAATAGCATGGAAAAAGTAAGAGACGATCTTCCAGATTTTGATGAATGGTTAAAAAATTATACGCCACCTGTAATTAATTACGTAGCGGCATATGATCCTGAAACTGGAAAAGTACAATGCGTAGGTCCAGACTATTCTATCAATACAGACACATATAAGCATCAACTAGATATTGACGAAGAAACTGCCTTAAGAATTACAAGCGGTGAAGTTAATATTTTTAAATGTTATGTTGATAGCACATCTGGAAGTTTAGAAATTGTTGAAGAAAAAAATCTTTGGACAATGGATGATGTATTACATAGAATTGTAGAACATAGATGGAGTGAGTTTGAAAAACCTGACGTTTATGTTACTGCGGATACTAAAAATAATACTTTGAAAGTAGAGCTAAGTGAAGAATACGGCGGTACTAAGAAAATAGACGGTTCATTTGCGAAAAGAAAAATCTTTTGGTCAGGTGATACAGAAATGAATTTTATGATTACTGCTTATAATGATCCTCATTTACAGTATACATCTGTAAATGCTACATTAGATGAAGTAATAGAGACAGGGGTTACTTTTGAAAATATCAAGTATCCAGAAAAATTTAGCATTTATACAAGACGTTTATTAAAGTATTACGAGATGGAAATATTATGAGAGTAGTTGAGTTTGATGTTTTCTTTTTAAGTTACGATGAGCCTAATGCAGATTTGCATTACGCTGATCTATGTAATAAAGTGCCTTGGGCTAAAAGAATACACGGTGTAAAAGGATCAGACCATGCTCATAAAGCAGCAGCAGAGCAAAGCGAAACAGACTGGGTGTTAACTGTTGATGCTGACAATATAGTCTATCCGGAATTCTTTGACATTGAAATAGACATGGACAATCCTAATATCCGAGCATATAGTTGGTGCGGTAAGAACAATGTTAACGGACTTCGGTATGGTAATGGTGGTTTAAAACTTTGGAAGAAAGACCATGTGCTTAATATGAAAACACATGAAAACTCAGACAGTGAAAGAGCTCAGGTTGATTTCTGTTGGGAAGATGGATATAGAAATTTTCCTAAGACCTACAGTGATACTATTATTAATGCAACACCATTCATGGCATGGCGAGCAGGATTCCGAGAGGGTGTTAAAATGACACTAGATGGAGGTATTAAAGTTCCTCCACAAGAAATAGCACAACGTATATGGTGGCATAACTTACATAGATTACGTATGTGGTCAACAGTAGGCAGTCACGTTGAAAATGGTTTGTGGGCAATATACGGTGCAAGACTAGGAACATACATGACTAACTGTACTGATTGGGATCATGTGCAAGTTAGAGATTTTGATTATTTGACAGAACTTTATGCTAAAGACTCTGCACAGTACGAACAAAATGAGATAGAGCTAGTTGATAAAACTAAATGGCTCGGCGAAGAAATTAAAAATAAACTGGGATTCAACTGGCCCACTTTTGATCCACCTGAAAGTGAATACCTTGTTTCGTTATATGAAGAATCGTTAAACATGGGTACAACCTATTATAGTAAAGAATATGTATGATATATTTTTTGTCAGCAGTGGTATGATAGATAACGATGTATGGATTGAATTCCAGCAAAGGTTTTCTAATGCTCAGAAAGTAGAGAACTGTAATTCTTTTGAAACAGTATCGAAAAAATCTTTAACAAAACATTTTTGGGTTATCTGGGATCACTTAGATATTGCTGATGATTTTGATTTAGATTATAAAATACCTAAGTGGGACGAAGCATACATTCATGTTTTTAAAAACGGAAATTTCTTTGACGGTCCGTGTATCTTTCCTAAAAACTCAAAAGTATTACAAAGAGAATGGGATTATAGATTTTTTACAAATAAAAAAGAAGTAGACATTATAGCAAGTCAACCTAAACAATATGATGTAGCATTTATTTCTTATCATGAATCTAGTGCAGAAGAAAATTATAAAAAACTTTTAGAAAAAGCACCACACGCTAAATGGATTAAAGATATTAAAGGAATACACAATGCACACAAAGAAGCAGCAATGTTATGTTCTACAGAAATGTTTTATATTGTAGATGCAGATGCACAATTGCTTTCCGATTTTAATTTTAATATGCAAATACCTTATTACGATTTCAACGCAAGAAAAAGTGTATATGTATGGCGTAGCAAAAATCCGATTACTGATTTAGAGTACGGATATGGTGGAGTAAAATTGTTTCCAAGACAAATGACCATTGATATGGATACAAATAGCCCTGATATGACAACAAGCATATCTGACAGTTTTAGAGTAATGGAACAGGTAAGCAACATCACTGCTTTTAATACAGATCCTTTTAGTACATGGAAAAGTGCTTTTAGAGAATGTTGTAAGTTAGGAAGTCGAACTATCAAAGGACAAAATGATGACGAAACAGATATGAGGTTGTCTAGATGGTGCTCTACATATGGTAGAGAAAGAGACTTTGGCGACTATGCTATACAAGGTGCAAGAGCTGGAAGAAAATACGGTGTAGAAAATAGTACAAATGTAGAAGCTCTTAAAAAGATTAATGATTTTGAATGGTTACAGGAAAGGTTCAATGAAAGATAAAGAACGTATACAAAGTTTTGAACCTATGATGGATGAAATATCGCCTACTTTTTGTTTAGCGAAATGGCACCATACGACTATCTATATGCAAACAGGCGAAACACATAGTTGTTATCATCCCGCTCCTCACAAGATTCCGCTAGGTGGACTTGAAGAAAATCCAAGTCTGCTGCATAATACTCCTCAAAAAAAAGCAGAAAGACAACAAATGATTTCCGGAGAGAAGCCTAGCGGATGCCAATATTGTTGGAATATTGAATGCATGGGCAAAGACTATATATCTGACAGGAAAGAAAGAAATGCTAGTATCTATACTAAAGAAAGATTTGAGGCAATTAAAAATAACCCTCTTGGAGATGTTAATCCGCAGTACATAGAAATATCATTCGGTAATGAATGTAATTTTAAATGCGGCTATTGTCATCCTAAACATTCTAGTTCGTATCATAAAGAAATAAGAGATCACGGTCCGTATACTATGGTTAAAAATCATAGAAATGATATCGATTGGTTTACAATTTATGAAGAAGAAAATAATCCTTATGTAAAGGCATGGTGGCAATGGTGGCCTGAAGTACGTAAGACTTTAACAATTTTAAGAATAACAGGCGGTGAGCCTTTACTTCAACAAAGTACATGGCGTATGTTTGATGAACTTGAAAAGAATCCTTGCCCATGGTTAGAACTTAACATTAATAGTAACTTTGGTGTTAAGCCTATTTTAATTGAAAGGTTCACTGATAAAGTAAACAGTCTATTAGAAAAAGGCTGCATTAAAGATTTTAAAGTTTTTACTAGTATGGATACCTGGGGACCACAAGCTGAATACATCAGAACTGGATTAGATTTAACTGTATGGGAAAAGAACTTTGACACATACATGACAAAAACGAATCTTCCACTTACATTTATGGTAACATTTAATATTTTAACCGTTACTAATTTTAATAAGTTTTTAGAAAAAGTTTTAGAATGGCGTGTAAAATATAATAGCAATGATCAAACTAAATGGCAACGTATACGTTTTGATACACCATATCTTAAAGAACCTTTACAGTATGATATGAATATACTACCAAAAGAAGAATTCGTACCATACATGAAACAACATCTACAGTTTATCGCTGCAAACTTAGATGATATGGACAGACATAAATTTAGCATACTAGAGTATGAAAAGTTTAGACGTGTTGTAGATTATATGGCAGCAACAAATTATTCAGATGAAAGACTAATTGAAGGTAGAAAAGATTTTTACAATTGGTTTAACGAATATGACAAGAGAAGAGGAACAAGTTTTAAAGAAACATTTCCAGAGTTGTTAGGCTTCTATAATTTAACACAGGATATAGCAAATGAGTAAAACAGTATTAGTTACAGGTGGTGCAGGTTTCATAGCACATCATCTAGTTGACAAAATTTTAAAAGAAACAGATTGGCGTATAGTTACTCTAGACAGATTAGACTACAGCGGTAATCTAAATAGATTACACGAAGTTATGATGACGTATCCGGAATCAGAACGTAAACGTGTAAGAATAGTACATCATGATTTAAAAGCAGAACTAAATCCTCAAATTAGATCTATGATAGGCAAAGTTGATTTAATTGCACACCTAGCAGCAGGATCTCATGTTGACAGAAGTATTTCGTATCCAATGGAATTTGTGTTAGACAATGTTGTAGGCACAACAAACTTATTAGATTATGCTCGTAATTTAGACAGTTTAGATATGTTTGCTTATTTCAGTACAGATGAAATATTTGGGCCTGCACCTGGAAATGTAAAATATAAAGAGAATGATCGTTATAACAGCACCAATCCATATAGTGCTTCTAAAGCAGGTGCAGAAGAACTTGTAGTTGCTTATGAAAACACATACGGATTACCTAGCATTATTACACATACTATGAATGTATTTGGTGAAAGACAAAATGCTGAAAAATATATTCCTATGTGTATTAAAAAAGTTAGAGATAATGAAAAGGTTACTGTACATTCTAACGCAGCCAAAACAGTTGCAGGATCAAGGCATTATATCCATGCAAAAGATGTTGCTGATGCATTAATGTTTTTATACAATTACGATCTAAGTAAATTAGAGCCGGACGAAACAGGTGCTAAGTGTCAGAAGTTTAATATTGTAGGAAGTGCAGAAATTAACAATCTTGAACTAGCACAGTTTATTGCTGATGTTCAACATAAGCCTTTAAATTACGAAATGGTAGATTTCCATAGTTCAAGACCTGGCCATGATTTAAGATATGCACTTGATGGATCGAAGATGGCAGATATGGGCTGGACACCTAGTTCAGTTTATGATAAGTTAGAGGAAGTTGTACATTGGTCATTGAAAAATGACAGATGGCTGGTAGTATGATAAATTTTGAAAACATAACTCGTTCATTTACAGATTTTAAAAAAGCAGATCCTTATCCTCATTGTGTGATAGATAATTTTTTACTACCTGAATTTGCAGAGTTAGTGGCTAAAGAATTTCCAGAATATACTTCAGATGCATATAACGGAAATTATGATAATGCTATCGAACTTAAAAAAACTTGTAATGTATGGGATAGATTTCCAGCAAATACATATCGACTGATTAGTTTTCTAAACTCTACATACTTTGTAGATTTAATTTCTAAACTAACTGAAGATGTATTATTTTCTGATCCAGGACTTCATGGCGGTGGCTGGCATATACATCCTAACAAAGGAAAGTTAAATCCGCATTTAGATTATAACATACATCCTAAACTTGGATTGCAAAGAAAATATAATTTACTGTTATATCTTACTCCTGGCTGGAAAGAGTCGTGGGGTGGAGATTTTGGATTGTGGAATAGTGACAATAACAAACCTACAAGTTTAAACAAAACAATTGCACCATTGTTTAACAGGGCTATTTTCTTTGATACTACTATGAATAGTTGGCACGGACTAGCAACAGAAGTACAATCTAAATTTACTAGGAATAGTATTGCTGTTTATTATCTTACTGCTCCTGGCAACAATGATAGTAGAATGAGAGCATTGTTTGCACCTACTCAAGAACAACAAGGTAATCAAGAAATTTTAGATTTGATTAAAAGAAGAAGTCAGATCAAGAGTACAGATGTTGACGATTGGGATAGAAAATGATTTTTATTGTTAATAGAGTTTCTGGTAAACTAGGTATTTGGGGACCGGAAGTAAATTCATCAGGTATTAAAAGATTTACGCAAAGTCCTATGTTAGCAATGCTATCAAGATTTAAAACTCTTAATACAAAGTTTGAAAATTATGATCCTACAACTTTAGTAATAGATGATTTTAAAAATAGAAAATTATATAAGAATTTTATTATACCTAGCGGAGTAACACATTCTCCTTGGGACTGGACAGGATATACTGATCTAGGAAAAGTATACGATCCGTATGCACAAAAAAGAAAGTCGGTTTTTGCACATATCAATCCTAAAATGTTAGGAGCACTTCGAAAACGTCGAGCATATTTGTTATTAGATCAGTCTCATGAAGGATATCACACTGATTGGTTGTTTGATTGGTTTCACGACTGTTGTAACAAATATGATGTTAGTCCTGATAGAGTAATTTACGTTACAGGCAATCTTTCAGTAGAAAAACAATACGAAGCATATTGTTCTAACAAAAACATACAAACTAAATTGTTTGTTGTACCACATATACAGTTTGAAGAATTAATTTATGATTCTGCACAAAAGCAAGTAAGTGTATTGCCCACATTAAAGGATCATTTAACATACAAATCTCAAAATAAAATACATTTGTATAACTGCTTTCAGAAACGTGCAAGACCGCATCGCATATGGATGTTCTATTATCTGTATAAAAATAATCTTTTAGATGACGGACTTAACAGCATGAACACATTTGGTAATTCGTTTTATGAAGGAAAGAGTATTAGTCCAGAAGAACAACAAGAGTTGTTGAAAATATTACCAATGTATCCGAGAAAAGGTTTAAATGATTTTATGAAAGGAGAGTTCGAAGGCCCGTTAGGAGGTCAATACGAACGAGATTTATATCATCAAGAAACTCGCGATAGTTGGGTAAGTGTAGTAAGTGAAGCGTCATATGCAGAAAACACTTGTTTTATAAGTGAGAAATCTTTTAAGCCAATTGCAGCAAGACATCCTTTTATTATGTGCGGCAATAAGAATAGTTTAACATACTTAAAAGAACTAGGATATAAAACGTTTGAAGGATTTATAGACGAATCATATGATAGTATGAATACTTGGGAACGATACCAAGCGATTATTGACAATTTGTTAAAAATAAAATCAATGTCAGAAAAACAAAAATTAGATTGGTATGCTTCAATGCAAGATATATTAGAACACAATTTTGAAACTCTGAAGGCTAACACAACAAGAGTTCTTCCTTCTTCTGTTTTAAAAATACAAGAGTACGTAGGAGGATAAAATGTTTTATTGGCAGGTAAAAGAAGCATTAGCAGATCTTAGAAGAACCAAGAAAGCAATAATAACTTTAGGTTGTTCTTTTGTAGAAGGTCAAGGTGCTGTAGATCAAGATTTATATGAGTCAATGGAATGGAGCATGGATAGATTAGGAAAGCCTATGACTCCTCGCATTGATAAGAAAGGTAGAGCAAGACTTTTACTCAAGTATAAAAATATGCTTTCTGTTAATCCTGACAAAACCATTGACTGGTCTAGAATGCATTTTAGTAATGCGTTTGGTAATATTTTAGCAAGGCTCTATTATAAATCAGAATATACCTGTATTAATTTCGGAATGGCGGGTAGAGGTAATAGAGCAACTATTAAATGTCTTTCTTTATACACACAATTTGATTGGGAATCATTAGATGAAATTATAGTAATCTATATGCCAAGTGGTCCAGAAAGATTTGATTTTATTTCAGACAATTTTGACGGACATGGAATGTTTCAAACTATGTGGCCTCATCCAGATGATTGTCAATCCGGACCTAGAAAGACTTTATGGAAAGGTTATGCAGAAGCACTGTATTCAGATAAGTTTGTTATATTAGAACAATTATCAAATGTAATTGAGTTACAAACATGGTGTAAACTACACAATGCAAAATTAGTAATTACGCCTGCATTTGAAGGTCATATGTATACTGTTGATAATTTTAAAAGTGCATTGCACAAACAGATATGGAGAACAATGGAGTGTGAAATTAAAGACATTGGAGAACTCCAAGATAGAGATCAGATTGCTCACACAGACGGTTTAATAAGAAAATGGCCTTGGGATAAAATGTTTTATCCTGACGGACAAAAGTCTTTTGCTCAAATGTGTTTAGCAAAAGAAGGAATCAATCCTAACACTGGTATGTGGGAGTTTCAAAATAAAGGAACACCAAACAACTGGTTTACTAAATGCTGCCATCCTAGTGCTAAAGCACATCAATATTTTGCAGCAAGGTTGTTTGAACACTTAGAGAAAGATAAATGATACCTGTAGATTTTTTAAACGACAATGCAGTTACCTTGCCTGAATACTTTTCAATGGAAGATCTATTTAAAGTACATTGGCTAACACATGAACCTTATGGTTATTTTGCAGGATCTGATAATCCTAAAAGTTTTAAAAGACTGTTAAAGAAAATGCCTGACGATTGGCATTATAGAAACAAAGAAATTTATTACGCCGTTAATTCGAGAGGATATCGTACATATGAATTTGATAAGGTTAATTGGAAAGAAGCAATAGTATTGTTTGGGTGTTCAATGGTAGCTGGAGTTGGAGTTGCTGACGATGAAACTATAAGTTATTATTTAGAACAACTATCTGGAAGGCCTGTGGTTAATTTAGGAGTTCCAGGATCTGGATTAGATTTTAATTTGTACAATAATTTTTTATTAAAAAGAAATTATCCTACACCGTATGCAGTTGTTAACATTTATTCAAACTTAAATAGAATGGTTTGTTTCCAAAATAATCAACCCGAAATGCACGGCTTATGGTCTTTGGAAGATGGATATGTTGGATATATGCAACATAGTGAAAATCCTGTTGTGCGTTCTTTATTAAACTGCGAACAGGTAAAGCATCTTTGGAAAGACACACGTACCTATTACGCTACTTGGTTCCATGATACAAGTGAATATATTGGTGTAGATAAATTGGAATTTACCAATACTGCAAGAGATTTAGCACATTGCGGTTTAGAATCAAATAAAGCTAACGCACAGCTCATATATACCCAAATAAAGGCGTCTTAAACGCATTTTAAGCGTCATACAGCGGTGTTTGCGTACTTCGCTAGTATGTTTACCCTACTTAATTATATGCGCATATAAAGGCGTTTAAATGCTTTTAAAAAGAAATAAGGGCCTTGCAGCCCTTATTATTTTGGAAACTATAACAGATTGTCTGTACGTCTTTTGATATCTGCTTTTAACAGGTTAACATCAAATTTAAAGTCTATCTTTTTAATTGTTTCTTTAAACTCAGTTAGTGTATCAAGCAGCTTCTTTGCTATTTCATCTGAACTGCTATCTTTTAATTGGTTTTTGATGTCGATCTCCCATACGCGACCGTCATCAAATTCCAAAAGAAGAGCCTCCAGATAGGCCACAGGCATGGTATTCATATATAAGTCGTCGAATACCTCCGGCCATTCTTTAATTAAATTTTTCGGTGGCTTGAAAAATTTCTTATGCACTTTCCGCTACTTCTGACTTCTTAGCGGGTGCTTTCTTTTTAGTCGGAACTAGATCTTCTGCTTCTTTACGTAAACGCTGTGCTTCTTTAAACATAGCATCTGCTTGACTGCGTAAAGATTTTGCAAGATCTTCATCAGAAAGAACACCATCTGTAGATGCTGCTACTGGTTCATTACTAGGTAATGTTTCTGTTGCCGGCGCTTTAGGTGCTGTTGCATCTGCCCCCGGAGCTCCACTAACAAATGTATACAATTGATCAACCTGTACACCTTTTTGTTCAGCAATCAAAGTGTTTAGTTCTGAAAGTTGAATTTCTGTTACTGGTGTTGGTGTCATTAACACATCTGAAGTTGAAACTTTTTGCAATCTTCCATCTGCTTGAACTTGTGTTAGCATATTAGTACCATTTGGAAATTGATTTCTAAACATAGCTTCACCTAGTTCGAAAGCATCTTGTGCTGCTGTTGTTTCAAGTAAGTTCATTAATGAGTCGTGATATGAATCGGGCAGTTGTGCTGTAGGAAGCACCAATGCTTGATCTGATTCACCTGGTACAGTTCTAAATACAACTGCTACCTTGACTCCTGTATTTTTTAGTTTACCTACGTGTTTTAGTTCTTTAGCCATTGTTTTGTCCTTGCTGTGCTTGTTGTTGTTTAGTAACATGATCTAGAAATGCTGTAAGTTTGTTATATGTTCTACCAACTGCTTCTAGTTCAGTTGCTTTAAACGCTCCACGCTGCGTAGCAATGTCAATAATACTTTTCACTGCATTTAAATCACTAACATTTAAGTCAGGATTAGCAGGCTTTTCTTCTGGTGTTGGAACTGGCCCGCTTTCTGGCGCAGGTGTTCCTGTAGCAGTATTTGGTACTGCTTCAGCTTTTGGCTCAGTGTTTTCAGCCATAGCCTGTGTTGTTTCTTCTGTCATTTAGTTTCTCCTTAAGTATGGGCAAGCCAACATAAAATATGTTAGCTCTTTTTCATCTTCAAATCCCACATATGTGGAATTTTTTTGTTTTTCTTCACTATCTAAATTTGGATAGGAAAAAATACTGTATCGGCCTTTAAGTTTTGAATTTATCCAAACTGCAAGATCAGGATTAATTCTATCAGTATTGCTCACTTTTGTCTTTGAAAAATGCGGAGGCATTATTTTAAGACGTCTAATGTTCAATACATCTAAAGGGTTTAATTCAATCATTGTAAAATATTTATTAACTGCTACTATTACTCTTCGTCATTCTGGCTGAGTCTTTTAGACAGTGCTTTGTTGTATCCCATCTTTTTAACATCGCCCGAAAACAAGTATAGTTCAAATGCTGCCCTTTCTTTTAAAACAGTAATTGACTTCTTAGTAATATAATAAGGTGATTCTATGAAATTGTCAAGCCACAAAAGTATCTGTGGTGTAATGGAAAGACCTTTTGGAAAGTCTATTTTATATGTTTTTATTTCGGCTTCTTTGGTTATGAAGTCTATACCTTCAGTTGTTAATCGTAAACCTCCGGAATCTTTTTGGCGTACATTATACCACCATAAGATTCTTCTCGATTTTAGAATTTCATCGTTTATATCTTGTTCGGCTGCTTTTAAGAAAATCTTAGTAAATTGAGATTTTTCATCCTCTTTAAGATTCTCTTTCTCCTGTTGATAATCTGAAAACTGCGAAATCATTACAATTAAAAAGCCTATTCAATTTCTTTGCTAAGTTTCTCGCATGACCCGGATTGCTGAAAGAAACCTTTTTATATTTTGGTCCTGGATAACTAGCAACTGCACTTCCGCTCTTTAGGTTAAACGGTTTGTCCATATAAAAAACTGCCCATATGGCTTCGCTCTCAAGTACTTGTTCTACTTTATATGTTTCTCGATTTGTGTGTTCGAGAATAATTTTTGGTTTCGGTCTACTCATATACGTATTAATTCCTAGTTAACTACGTATATATTTATCCTTTTTTAGAAGGAACCTCCATCAAATTTAACATCAACTTCTGTTGCTTCTTGTTTAATCTGCTTTAAAAAGTTGTGTATTTCGCCTATAGTAGTGCCTAATTTGCTGGTTAGCAATGCTAGTTCTGCTGTTAAATCTTTTGCTTCTTCTATAGTAATTCTAATTTCTTTCTGCTGGCTTCTTTCAGCAGTTCTAGTACGCTGTATGAGTTTTTCTACAGTAGGTAATGTAGTAGGTATGCTACTTGTTGACATTTGACAATACCTGCTTCATTTCTAGTTCAGTTTTAAAAGGTCCTTTATACTCGTATCGTTGTAGAGTAATAAGTTTAGGACAAAAACTTTTTACCCAACCTTTATCAAATCGAATTACATAATATCCTGCACAATATAAACTTTTAGATTCTTTGCTCTTAGTAAACAAAGGAAGTTTACGCTGTATATCATACATAGCGTTGTGCGGCTTTGTACTTGTATTGAAGCCGTGAATCTCATTAGGTTTAGCATCATCGGCTTCTCTTACAATTTTAGCAACAAAGAAATCAGGACCAAACTGTTCTTTTACTTTTTCTTTGTTTCTAAATGTAAGCACACCGTCTCGATTGCTAAAGACAAAAATATTTTCTTCGTTCTTACGAAGTGTTCCGACTCTCTCGCCTTCTTGTTCAACGATCCAAAACTTATTATCAATTATAGGCTTAGCCTGAATTACTGTCATATGGTATACCTCGCATTCAATGGTTCGGCATATGCTTGTGCTTGATCTGAAATCTTTTTAAGATCGTATAGATTACAAAATTTCATAAGCCTAATACCAACCTGTCCAACATCTTTGTCAGCAGTTTTAGCATTGCCAACAACATCATTTATAATAGATCTAATGTCATCTGGTTGAGCTGTAAGATCAATTAGAACTTTATTACGTTCATAGTCTTCAAGAACACGATGTTCTTGACCGTTGTGATCTACCCAACGCTGTAACATAAGATTGTTCCAGTTGTATCCTTTAGTTGTTCTATCATCAAATGCTTCTACAAGACCAACCTTATTCTTTGTACCTTTTCTACGTACTCCAGGATACGCACTAAAGACATTGTCACTTGTGTCTCCACGCATACATTTTTCAAATAACAACCATTGTGGGTCTGGAGCAGCCTTAACTTCTTTTGTTTTCTTATCTATTACTAACTCGCCCTTCTTATCAAAGAAACCTTCGTGTGTAGTTGTTATTTCTTGTACACCATTATACAGTTTAACATTAGGAGCAATTAACTGTTGAAAGTCTGTATCTGTAGAAATAATAACGTGTTCACTATCAGGATGATTCTGTATCCAACCTGCAATCAAATCATCTGCTTCTAGTTGTGGGTGTTGTAGAACAGTACAGTTTGTCTTTGTAGTTACAAAGTCTTTAAACGTGTCAAATGCTTCCCAAAATACTGTTTCTTCTTCTTGCTGTTTTTCATTCAGTGCATCACGTGCTTCTTGTCTATTACGCTTATATGGTTCATAATAGTCTTTACGCCAACTGCGACCTTCTAAACAGAATACAACGTGTGTACCGTTAAAGTCTTGCCATGCCTTCTTAATGCTATTAAGTGTGATATGAAAAGCCATACCTAACTTAATATCTGCATCACCATTTATTGCGTGTCTCGCACGAAAGAATGTATTTGCCGTATCTACTATTATATGACACATTTTACTCATTATCTCTTTTAACAGCACTGGCATCTATGCTACCAGTGTCAAGTGGTCCTCCGTAGTCACCATCAACTACAACGTTTGCACAAAGTTCACGGAACCAACGATCGACAACTTCCTCATCCTTGTCTCCATCAACTCCGTATCCTTGTTCCTTTAATTGTACTATAAAATACTCATTCCAGTCAAGCTCAAAAAAGCCATTTCGGACATTTTCTTTGTTAACATGAGTACTTAAAACACCAACCCAAGGTTCTTTTTTAACTGTTGCCTTTTCCTTATCGCTAAGTTGTTTTTTAGGCTTTTCAGTTGTAGTGGCTTTAGGTTCTTCTTGTTCTTTCTTAGCAAAAAGTTTTTTAATAAAGTCCATAGTTATTCCTTATGTTCCAATAGCATTACCAAACAAGTATACGTGTACCCTTGCGGCTACATTATAACCTCTTTGAAATGCCATTTTAGCAACAGCACCTGCTGTTGCAGTTTGTTCTTCTTCTCTAGCACCAACGGGCATAACCCAAATAGGATAATCAACCAGTTGTTCTTTGAATTGTGAAATGACTTCTTCCATCTCATTCCATTGTTTTTGTTCGCTGCCTACTACAAATTTTAACTGTCCGTTTTTAGATAAATTTCTATATTGTGCTACTGTTTCAGGCTTAATTGCTTTTTTTGCAGTTTCACCTGCAACTGACCAAAGTTTAGGCGATACACTAAAAAATAATTCGATACCCGATGCTTCATTCATCCAATAATCAATAAATTCTTGTGTAAGTGGCTGTGTGCCATTTGTTTCAAATGTAACACTTGCAGGCAAATTACCTAAACGTTCAAACTCACGCATAATACCAATAAATGCTTCTTGTGCGTGTTTCATTAAAGGTTCACCACCAGTAACACAGAAGTGTTGTCTCTGTTTTGTTACTGGATGCAAAAACAAACCTTCTGGATTAGAATCTGTTTTTAATACATTAATAATATCATGTGCAAGTTCAACAGCAGTCTTTTGACCCATTAAGTGTTTAAATTTCTTGCTCCATGTGTAAGAACTATCACAACCTTTTTCCCATACAGGCAAATCTTCTACACGAGTAACAGTACTAGTATCAAAATCTTCAAACGGTAATTCATATGTATCTGGATTTGTAGGATCTATTTGTCCAAAACCATTGCATTGTAAATTACATAGAAAGAATCTGATCCATGCAGTAGGTACACCTGTATAATGTCCTTCACCTTGAATGCTGTGAAAGATTTCGCTATAATAATATTTCTTTTCAGTTGCTATCTTCATTGTCATTATTATACGCTTCTTCCTGGTCTATGTCAACCTTTTTTATTGAAAAGGTTCCGTCTTTATTATCAATCCAAAGTAACTCATCTCCAATTTCCCATCCAAGTTCTTCCAGCATACCGTCCGGCAGTGGAAGAACATATTCTTGGTATTCGGAATCATAATCAACTTGGACTTGATATGATCTTGTTTTCTCTGTCATATTAAAAGTACTTTTTCAAAACTTCTAATTGATCATCGTAGTCTGCAATAATACGCAATTCTTTTTCAATAGTTTCCAAAGTATCTGGATGTTCTGCTACACCTGCTGTATTTTGCATAAGAATTTCTACGTTCATTCTATGCTTTTCGATGTGTCCTTTTGCGTGTTCAATTACTGCACTTTTGATCGCTTCTCTTAAATCGGCCATGATTTCTCCTTTCAAAAATCGAATCGTTGTTGGTCGGCAAGATGTTCGTAATACCTCTGAGTATCAGTTTTACGATAGTTGCCTTTGTCTGGTATAACGTGTCTCACTCCACCTCTCGGATCTTCCATATCGCCCTTGCGTCTTGGAATAAGATGTACGTGCGGCCACATTACAGTTTGCCCTGCTGCTTCTCCAACATTTTGACCGATGTTGTAAGAATCGCAATAGCCTTTTTGAACCCAATCGTAACCCCATGCATATGCAGCCTTGTAGCATTTAGCAAGGTGTTCCCAATCTTCTATTTTGGGTACAAAAAGAACGTGTCCTTCCGTGACAGGAAAGCCGTCCTTAAAAACAGTAAACTCTCTGGTGTCGACTAAAACGTCAGTCCAAGGTATATCCTTGAATTCCATTAGTAACCTCTCCCTTTGTTAATTTGATATTCTTTTGGACCTGGTGTAGTAAACTCCATACCCATTTTGTTTCCTACATATACTTTACCATTCCACATCATTTTAATTTTGTTTTGTGCCATAAACACATCAACGAACTGTCCTTTATTAAATCTATCTACTTCTGCTTCTATTGTTCTGTCGTTGTCAGTACAGGTTACTATACAAGTTTTATCGTGTTCAGTTGGCATTGGTACTCTCCTCTGTAATGTGTTGATAGTCTAAATAACCAGAACACCATTCATAAAAATGTTTATCAGTATCAGGCCAAAGTTCTGCAAACCCCGGAACATTATCTCTCATATTTTTGTATTCTGATCTTACTTCTTTTTCAGTTAACTTAGGCATATTGTCCTACATTTTCCCAAGGATAAACTAACCACACATCTTCCTCGGCCTTGTTAACTTCGTCACAGTAGTATGACACATCATCAAACTTACTGCTTAGGTTTTCTGTTAATACTGCAAAACGAACATTGTCAGTCCAAACTTGATCCCAGATAGGAGAGTTAGGTAAGCAACCACTCGGCCAATCTTGTTTAATCCAATTAAATGTAGCACCAGTGTCGTTAATATCATCTACAATTAAAATATTTTTTCCTACTGGTTTGTTTTTAAAGAATCCCATCTCTGGAGCATATGAACCGTGTTCATCGTAGCCATAGGCATCTTCTGCCATCCAGCAGTTTGTTTCACTTTCGCTGTTGTCATCACGTAGACTAACTTTAAGTGCTTCACAACGAATGCCTGTCATGTTACTAATAATAGTAGCAGGAACATTGCCACCTCGTGTAATGCCTACAATATAATCAGGACGCCAATTGTCCTTGTACATTTGATTGACAATGCTCATACACATTGTTTCTACATCAGACCAAGTATAGTATTTCTTTTTGATCATTTTTAGTCCTTATTAACTATATCAGGTGTAATAGCATCTATTGTGTTTACTACTGTTTTACCTGCATAAATTGCCGTTGATGCTGTTACATCTAGTACTGCAACAGTTGTTGAACAACCTGTACAGAATAAAATAACAACAATAGCAATTACCCTATTCATTATCCCCCAAGCTAAAATTAACTTGTTTAACATTAGCCCAGCGGAAACTGCGCCATCCCTTGGCATTGACATCCCATGCTACCTGGACTTCATCCTTAACTTCACGATTGCGATTAACTTCTTCATCTTTAGCGACAGGTGCTGGAATGACACCTTCCTTTAATGTACAAGTCATCACACGTTCATCACCATTTATTTTTGTAAATGTAACCTGAACATTTTGTTCTTTTAATAAACCTCGAAGCCACTCACGTCCCTCGGGTGTGTCAATTTCGCTTGTTTTAGTTTCAGTATTCATTGTGCCATGCCCTTATAATATGATTGTAATGCTCACGCATCGTCCTTTGCACCCCTTGCGAGGTATTGTTCGTTGTGGATCCATC